>JACCDI011190351.1_pt1 | contig 11995 bp, 10 predicted proteins | sample 7442791 | NCBI WGS metagenome assembly JACCDI01 (sample SAMN15323434, study PRJNA562643) | freshwater metagenome | isolation source: river surface water | place: USA:Blue River Watershed | collected 2017-08-15
CAAGGCTTGAGTTGCAAAGATTGGATGACCAAGTCAGGCGTTTTTGAAACGCCTGCAGCGGCAAAGGCTGGCAGGCTGATGCCCATCACAAGAACCCAGCCAGCGATCGCTAGTTTCCTGACTAAAGCCATTGGCGCGTCAATTCTTTCTGTCAATCTTGAATCTTAAAAAAGAGGCTTTTGCCAGAGAACCGCAAAGCCCGATTTTGCAGGCATCAATGACACGGCGCCGCCCGACAAAGGGCGCGTGAAATATTCGGCGGAGGCATAACCCAAGGCGGCACCCGCCAACACGTCTTTGTTGTAGTGCTTGTCGGCTTTGACGCGGGCCAAAGCGGTTAAGCCAGCTGCCGCATAAAGAAAGGCGGAGGCTTCGGGGTTGTAGCGTTTGTCATAGAAGCGAGCGGCGGCAAAGGCAATGGCGGTGTGGCCAGATGGAAAACTGTCGTTGCCAGAGCCATCAGGACGCTTTTCGTGCACCAAGGCTTTGAGGGTTTCGGCGGCCACCAAGGTGGTGCCCAATGTGTAGGTGAGTTCTTTCACGCCCTCTGAATCGCCACTGGTGAAGGCTTTGCCTGCTGCCACCAAGGGCAGGCCAATGGCCAAAGCATCGGACGCATGGCCCCATGTTTGAGGGCCGCCAGCTTGAGCCAGTCCGGCAAAGGCGGTGAAGAAAGTGAAGAGGAGTGCTTTGGTTTGCTTCATGTTGCAACAACCTTTAGGGTATTAGGGGAATTGCGTGATTAAAGCATTTTTAAAAGGCACTTAGATTTCCGTTGACAGATAAATCCTTGCATCATTCTTTATCTAACTTTACAGAACAGCCTTACAACGTAAGCAAGTGCGGCTTCGTGGAGTGTCATGATGCCCCACATATGAAGACACATCCTATTCAATCACTTCGTGGCAACTTCAAGTTCATCACTGGCTTGGCGCTTCTCTTGGCTCTGGGCGGATGCGGGGGCGGTTCTAGTTCCAGCACCAGCACGGTGGTTGCCCAAACGCCGGTGTCCTTGACCACCGCTGCAGTGAGCGAATACACCACCCTGAATCTCAACACCTTGGCCAACTATGCGGCACCCGTGTTGCCGGCTTACTACGACGACACCACCACAGCCCTAGACAACACGCCCAACAACAACGTCATCAACGACAAGGTGGCCAGCTTAGGCCGAGTTTTGTTTTACGACAAACGCCTCAGCATCAACGACACCGTTGCTTGCAGTTCATGCCATCAGCAAGCGAGTGGTTTTGATGATCCACGTCGATTCAGTGTTGGATTTTCTGGCACGGCATTCACCACAGCACATGCCATGCGCTTGGGCAATGTGCGCTATTACCAGCCGGGCAGTATGTTCTGGGACAAGCGCACTGCATCTGTTGAGCTGCAAGCCAGTCAGCCTATTCAGCACGCTGTAGAAATGGGTTTTGTGCCCAGTGTGGGCGGTATTCCTGCCTTAATTTCTAAATTAAGTGCCACAGCCTATTACCCCGATTTGTTTGCATTTGCTTTTGGCGATACCAACATTACAGAGGCGCGCATTCAACAGGCCTTGGCGCAATTTGAGCGCGCTATGGTGTCTTATAACAGTCGCTGGGATACGGCCTATGCGCAGGTGTTCAACCCCAACGCCAACAATCGCGGGCTGGGCACACCGTTGCCAGGATTTTCAGCGCAAGAGGACAGAGGGCGGCAGTTGTTTGTGACGGGTCCACAAAATGGCGGCGCAGGTTGTGCGGCGTGTCATCAGCCGCCCACTTTTAGCTTGGCGGCCAATTCTAGAAGCAATGGTTTAGATGCTGGCGAAACTGTTGTGTTCAAAGCCCCTTCGTTGAAGAACGTGGGCTTGTCTAAAGCCTTCATGCACGATGGCCGATTTGCCACTTTGGACGAAGTGGTGGAGCATTACAACAGTGGTGTGAAATTGGGCCCCGCACTCGACAATCGTTTGTCGCCCAATGGTGTGCCTATTCGCCTTAATTTGTCGGAGGCAGACAAAGCTGCCTTGGTGGCGTTTATGCAAACTTTGACGGACAACGTGTTGATTGCGGATACTAAATTCAGCGATCCGTTTAAGAAGTAGGGCGCTTCAACACCGATGGGTTGAAGGCTGAAGAGCTTGAAGGATTGGATGTTGGAAAGCATGTATCCATGCTTCCACTTTGAGTTTGGTGAACTTATTTCACAGGCTCAATTTCAACCATGATTTCATTGCGACGAAACATGGGCAATGTCCAAGGCGGATCGTAGCGGGACAGTTGGGGATTGCCAATAGGCTTGAGTTTTTGCGCCAACACCCATGCCGACAATTCATCTGTTTTGCCTTGAACACGCCCTTGCGTGTTAAACCCTGTGTAGCTGTGCACAGCAAAAAATTGTCCAGGCACCTCACGCAGTTTCACCTCTGAATTTTTGGGCTGTGGAATGGTCGCCATCGTGTATTGCGAAGGCATGACGAAGTGCACGCGCCATTTGTTGCTTGCGGCCATCCCTGATTCATTGGTCGTGGCACTCATGGTGACAGGCGCAGTCATGGCGATTTTTTCAGACTGCGGTTCTACCGTCACGGGCGCCGTCATTGCAATCTTGGCTGCGCCGCCCGTTTGCGTGGACTGGTTGTTGCCAAAAATATAGTCTGCGATTTTTCGAAAACCACGATTAGAAGCTTCGTCCATATCGCCTTCAACCATGGTCTCGGCCACCAGCATGGGCGCGTATTGCCGAACCTCAAAGTTGCCAGACTTTGAAATCACTTTAAAAGAAGGTTCTTCAATGGCCATGGCAGATTGCCCCATCATGAATGCAGATAAAAAGAGAAAAGATCGAAATTTCATAGCATCCTTAAAAAGTGAAGTGGCTTCATTTAATTGGGGTCAGAGCAACATTAATTTCCAATCATCGAGGCTAAAGGCTGAGGGGGCCCAATAAGTGGGGTCAGCCCCCTTAGCCTTTAGCCCCGCTGATTGACGAAATTAATGTTGATCTGACCCCAATTAAATCAAATGAGGCTGAGGCTGCCGAGGACGGTGAACAGTTGGGTGGCGTTGAGGAGGATGGCGGTTTTGTGGATTTTTCTAAATTCGGGAATAGCCATGAGGTTGTTGTTTTCGCGAATCTCGGAGCCAATCAGGTCCATTTTGGGGATGAATTTGTAGCGAAGCAGCAGGGTGAGGGATGCAATGGCGGCGGCTTCTAAGGTGAGGAGGGGGCGGGCCGCCAGGGCGTAGCTGAGGGTGGCGCCAGTGGCCACCACAATGGCAAACTTAAAGTAGGTGATGTAAAACGACCGAATGAACTTGGAGTCCATGGTGTTGTCGTGCTTCAAGATGAGCAAGGGGATGGACCCAAATAAAAAATAGGTGGTCACGGCCAACATGGCCACGGTAAAAAAGAGGGCGGCGTGGTTGGCATTCAGCATGATTGAGGGTAACTCCTCGTAGAGATAGGCAAATTGATCACTTTAAAATGTGTTGCAGTGCAACATGCTGAGGTCTATTGTGACTTTGAAGCGTTGGCACTGTTTCTTTTGTGAAGAGTCTAAATCATGGTCCGTCAATCAGCCAAATCTGCCGCAGCAGAAGCTCAACCCGAAGCAAAAGCCGAAGCCAAAGCCGAAGCCAAAGCCCAGCGCGTGATCAAAAAGTACCCCAACCGCAGGCTTTACGACACCACCACCTCCAGCTACATCACCCTGACCGAAATCAAGCATTTGGTGATGGACGGCCAGACCTTTACCGTCCGCGATGCCAAATCGGGCGACGACCTCACGCGCAGCATCTTGTTGCAGATCATTCTGGAAGAAGAGTCGGCAGGGGCCCCCATGTTTACCGAGGCTGTCTTGGCTAACATCATTCGCTTTTATGGCCATGCCATGCAGGGCTATATGGGCTCGTATTTAGAGAGCAATTTGCAATCTTTGATGCAAATGCAGTCTCAAATGGGCCACAAGTCCACCAACATCATGAGCCAAATGCAGGAGCAGATGCAAAAGCAAACGGCTCAATTCTTGTCGGCTTTTGGCTTAAAGCCCTGAATTCTCTGAGCCAAGGCCTCTTCAAGCCTGCCAAAGGCGATGGATTTACTGGGACAATAGCCCCATGAACGACATTGCAAGCACGGCCACCGACGCCACTTCATCAGCCGCCCCCAAAGTGGGCTTTGTGAGCTTGGGTTGCCCCAAAGCCCTCACCGATTCCGAACTGATCCTCACGCAGCTTAGCGCGGAGGGTTATCAAACTTCCAAGACCTTTGAAGGCGCCGACCTGGTCATCGTCAACACTTGCGGCTTCATTGACGACGCCGTGAAGGAAAGTTTGGACACCATTTCTGAAGCCTTGAACGTCAATGGCAAAGTGATTGTCACGGGTTGCTTGGGCGCCAAAGAGTCAGAGGGCGGCGGCAACATGGTGCGCGAAATGCACCCCAGCGTGTTGGCGGTCACAGGCCCTCATGCCACCCAAGAGGTAATGGACGCGGTGCATGCGCATCTGCCCAAACCGCACGATCCGTTTTTAGACTTGGTGCCCAATGCCTTTGGCGAAGCGGGCCTCAAGCTCACGCCTCGTCACTATGCCTATTTGAAAATCAGCGAAGGTTGCAACCACCGCTGTACGTTTTGCATCATCCCCTCTATGCGCGGCGACTTGGTGTCACGCCCCATTGGTGATGTGTTGAAAGAAGCGCAAGCCTTGTTTGAAGGCGGCGTCAAAGAATTGCTGGTCATCAGCCAAGACACGTCGGCTTATGGCGTGGACACCAAATACCGCATGGGCTTCTGGGAAGGTCGCCCCATCAAAACGCGCATGTTGGAACTGGTTCAAACCTTGGGCGAGATGGCCCAAAAGTACGGTGCCTGGGTGCGCTTGCATTACGTGTACCCCTATCCCAGCGTGGATGACATCTTGCCTTTGATGGCCACCGGTTTGGTCTTGCCTTACTTGGACGTGCCCCTGCAGCATAGTCATCCCGATGTGCTCAAGCGCATGAAGCGCCCCGCCAGCGGCGAGAAAAACTTAGAGCGCATTCAAAAATGGCGTGAGATTTGCCCTCAGTTGGTCATTCGAAGCACCTTCATTGCGGGCTTCCCGGGCGAAACCGAAGAAGAGTTTGAGCACTTGCTGAACTTTGTGCGCGAAGCCCAAATTGACCGTGCCGGCTGTTTTGCCTACAGCCCTGTGAAAGGTGCCACCGCCAACGACTTGCCAGGCATGTTGCCTGAAGCCGTGCGCGAGGAACGCCGTTCGCGGTTTATGGCTGTGGCCGAGGAAGTTTCCATTCAGCGCTTGCAGCAACGCATTGGCGCCACCATGCAGGTCTTGGTCGATTCGGCCACCGCCATGGGCAAGAAGGGCGGCATTGGCCGTTCGTATGCCGATGCGCCTGAAATTGATGGTTTGGTTAGATTGTTGCCCCCTGAAAAGATCAGCAAGACCTACAAGGCGGGCGAATTTACCAAGGCAAGGATTGTGGGCGTTGAAGGCCACGACCTCATTGCGGTGCCCGTTTGAATGAAATTTCAAATTTCAGGCATAAAAAAAGCTGCGTTGACTGCAGCTTTGTTTAAACTTGGTGCCCAGGAAGGGACTCGAACCCCCACGAAGTTACTCGCTAGTACCTGAAACTAGTGCGTCTACCAATTCCGCCACCTGGGCTTTCAGGAAAAAAAGGATTGTATATCAAAAAAATTAGTCACCCCTCTGGACTGCTCGATGAAATCGAGGGCAGCGTGCAAGGCCATCGTGATGGGCATGGTTTTTTCATTCGTGACGATGGTGATGGCGATATTTTTTTACCGCCCAACGAAATGCGCGCCGTGCTTCACAAAGACCGTGTCAAAGTTCGCATCGTCAGGCAAGACCGCAAGGGCAGACCTGAGGGCCGGGTGGTTGAAATTCTGGAACGCCCCGCACAACCCATCATTGGCCGCTTGCTCAACGAAGGTGGCATTTGGATTGTGGCCCCCGAGGACAAACGCTACGGCCAAGATATTCTCATCCCCAAAGTAGGCATCGGATCAGGCAAGCCTGGCCAAGTGGTGGTGGTGGAGTTGACCGAGCCCCCCGCCTTGTTTGGCCAGCCAGTCGGACGTGTCAAAGAGGTTTTGGGTGAAATTGACGATCCTGGCATGGAAATCGACATTGCTGTTCGCAAGTACAGCGTGCCCCATGAATTTTCCGAGGCCTGTCTGAGCATGGCGCGCGGTTTACCAGACAAAGTGCGCCCGCAAGACAGCAAAGATCGCATTGATTTGACAGACATCCCATTGGTCACCATCGATGGTGAAGATGCGCGTGACTTTGACGATGCGGTCTATTGTGAGCCTGCCAAAATTGGCAAGGCGAAAGGCTGGCGCTTGTTGGTGGCCATTGCCGATGTCAGCAACTACGTTGAAACAGGCAGTGCCATTGATGTCGATGCGTACGACCGTGCCACCAGTGTGTATTTTCCGCGTCGCGTCATCCCCATGCTGCCCGAGAAACTCTCCAATGGCTTGTGCTCACTTAATCCTGAGGTAGAACGCTTGTGCATGGTGTGTGACATGCTGATCTCGGCCAAAGGTGAAATACACGCCTATCAGTTTTACCCAGCGGTGATGTACAGCCATGCGCGCTTTACCTACACCGAAGTGGCGGCCATTCTTGCCAATACACGTGGCCCCGAAGCTGTCAAGCGAAAAGCACGCGTCAATGATTTGCTCAATTTGCATGATGTGTATCGTGCGCTCTTGTCTTCACGTGCCGTTCGCGGCGCTGTAGATTTTGAAACCACCGAAACACAAATCATTTGCGACGACAACGGTCGCATTGAGAAAATTGTGCCGCGTGTTCGCACTGAGGCGCACCGTCTCATCGAAGAGGCCATGTTGGCTGCCAATGTGTGCAGTGCTGATTTCATTCAAAGCAGCAAACACCCAGGCTTGTTTCGCGTGCACGAAGGTCCCACACCCGAAAAGAAAGACTTGCTGCGCAATTACTTGAAGTCTTTGGGCCTGCCTTACACCGTCAGTGACGAGCCCAAGCCCAGTGAATTTCAGCACATTGCACAAGCCACCAAAGATCGGCCCGATGCGCAGCAAATCCACACCATGTTGTTGCGCTCTATGCAGCAAGCCATTTACACGCCCATCAACAGTGGTCACTTTGGCTTGGCTTACGAGGCCTACACGCATTTCACCAGTCCTATTCGTCGTTATCCTGACTTGCTGGTGCATCGTGTCATCAAGGCCATCTTGGCGCGCAAAAAGTACCAGTTGCCGGCTTTGCCAGTGCCCGGAGAGGCGCATGCCAAATTGGCCAAGCGCTTGCAGAAGAACAAAGCTGGCGCCCAAATGGACGATGCCCCTCGCATCAAAATGTCGCCTGCCGAGCAACAAGCATGGGAGGCCGCAGGTCTGCATTGCAGTGCCAATGAGCGCCGCGCAGATGAAGCCAGTCGCGATGTAGAAGCCTGGCTGAAATGCAAATACATGCGCGAGCATTTGGGCGAAGAATATTCGGGCGTGGTCACATCGGCCACCAGCTTCGGCATATTCGTCACCTTGGACAATCTGTACGTCGAAGGCTTGGTGCACATCACCGAGCTCGGTGGCGAGTATTTCCGCTTTGACGAAGCTCGCCAAGAGTTGCGTGGTGAAAGAACAGGCATTCGCTATGCCATTGGCACCCGTGTTCAAATTCAGGTCAGTCGCGTCGATTTGGATGGCCGTAAAATTGATTTTCGGTTGGTCAATCCTGCGGAAGAATTCAGTCCGCGCCAAATGCGTGACAAAGGCGTAGGCAAGCAAAGCGGTCATCGCAATGACAACGCACGCGCTGGGCTGCCAAGTGCTGAAGGTGTGAAATCCAAATCACGCCCCTTCAATGCGCGCAAAGTTGAGGGCGGTAAACCTTCCACTCGCAACGGCAAAGTCGTTTCAAAGGGTACTGCATCCAAGACGGCAAGTGCCAAGAAATCAAGCCAATCCAGAAAAAGTCGACGATGAAATCCGAGGCGACTCTTTCACCAACACATCATTTTTTTCGTAACAAACACTCAAACAGGAGACAGAATCCATGACACACACTTCAAAAATTGCCATCGTCACAGGCGCTGGATCAGGCATTGGCAAGGCAACGGCATTGGCCTTGCTCAACGACGGCTGGTCCGTTGTGTTGGCTGGTCGTCGCTTGGTGAATTTGGAAGAAGTAGCGGCCGAGGCCAAAACCATCAATGCCAACTACAAAGTGCTGGCCGTTCCTACCGATGTGACGCAAGAAGACTCCGTGGCCAATTTGTTTGCGCAGTGTGTCAAAACATTTGGTCGTGTGGACTTGCTGTTCAACAATGCCGGTGTCAGTACACCTGCTATCCCGTTGCCTGAACTCAGTTTGGAGATGTGGAAGAACGTGGTCGATACCAATCTCACAGGCATGTTCTTGTGCATTCGCGAAGCTTTCCGCGTGATGAAAGACCAAGCGCCCATGGGTGGTCGAATCATCAACAATGGTTCAATCTCTGCCACTACGCCACGTCCTTTTTCCATTGCTTACACGTCGACCAAGCATGCCGTTTCTGGCTTGACCAAAACAGCCTCATTGGATGGTCGTCAGTACGACATTGCCGTAGGCCAAATCGATGTGGGCAACGCAGCCACGCCTATGGCCATGAAGATGGCCAAAGGTGTGCCGCAAGCCAATTTGGAAATCAAAGCCGAACCTTTGATGGACGTGGCCTTGGTTGGCACGTCTGTGGTCTACATGGCCAGCTTGCCCTTAGAGGCTAACGTGATGTTCCATACCGTGATGGCCACTAAGATGCCATTCGCGGGCCGCGGATAAGTTCCGCCAGCTTGCCTGCGGTCAACGTAGGCAAGCGCCATTCATCTGCCAGTAGGCCGTGTTCAAACACGGCAGCGCAGGCGGCTTCAAAGTCGCCCATGCCTTGTGCAATGCGCGCGCCCAACAGACCTGCCAATACATCGCCTGTCCCTCCCGTGGCCAGATGCGCGTTGCCGGTGGGATTGATGACAGGCGTTTCGCCTGATTTAGCAATCACGGTGCCAGAGCCCTTCAGTACCACAGTGCACTTCAGGTCATCCGCCAAAAATTGCGCAGCCCTCAGGCGATCGTGTTGCACATGAACGCTATCGGTGTCCATTAGTCTGGCTGCTTCAAGTGGGTGGGGTGTGATCACCGTTGACCATTTTCGAGTTGCGCGTTGACGCACCATATCGCGCAGCCAGGGGTCCTGTGAAATGCCATTGAGCGCATCTGCATCAAGCACCAAGTGCTTGCTTTGCTGCAAGACCATGGGTAAAACTTGACGCACAGCCATGCCGCCGCCGCAACCGCAAACGATGGCACCGGCTTGAAAGTTCAGTGCTGAAAAGTCGCGTTGCATGATTTCTGCCAAGCGGGGTGATTGAACAGGCCCAGTTGCATCGGTTGTTAAATAGCAAGCCATGACACGTCCTGCGCCTGCGTGCAGTGCTGCTTTCGCCGCCAAATCCACTGCGCCAGTCATGCCCATTCCGCGCACTTGAACAGCTTCGCCGCCAATCAGCGTGACATCACCCCTTGTGCCTTTGTGGCTTGCATGGTGACGCATTAGAGCTGGTCGCGTGGGGCTGTTCAACCGGGCTGCGGGGTGCGTCGTTTGCTGCAGGTCTTCGCTGCCTAATGTCGCTGTCCACAATGTGCCGCAGGCATCCCTGCCGTGTGCGGTGAAGCAGCCTGGTTTGGCTGTGAGTAACTGCAAAGTGTGCTGTGCTTGAATGTGTTGTGAAGCGCTTTCTTTGTTTTGAAATTGTCCTGTGTCGGCATTCAATCCTGACGGTATGTCTACCGCCAAAACATCTGCGCCCAGTTGGTACAGGCCATCGATCCAAGATTGCAGTTGTTGCGCTGCATCAGCACTTGATTCGTCAGCAGAGGGTGCGCGCAAACCAATGCCCAGCAAGGCATCGATGCACAGGTCTTCTGATGTCACCGAATTGTTCGATGCACGATGTTTGGAATTGCGAATTGGCAACTCTTCTTGAATTGAAACGCCCAATGCTTGGACTTTCAGCAATGCCTTGTTTGCATCCGCCGGGCGCTTAGAAGAAGGCTGCCAAAGCACCACGCGCACCTGTTGACCCCATTGGTGTAACAGTGCTGCGGCTTCAAGCCCGTCGCCGCCATTGTTGCCAGGTCCACAAAAGATCCAGTAGCACGGCGCAAAAGGCTTCAAAGCCATGGCCAACTTGGCCACAGCCAAGCCGGCCTGCGCCATCAAGCTGTCATCGCTTGTGATGCGCGCTTTGGCCAAGTGTTCAATGTGGCGCGTTTGCGCCACATTGAACAAGGCAAGGGGCTCTTGCCAGTTAAGTTTTCTCAAGCAGACCTCAATGCAGTTTCAATCGCTAACGAAATGTTCAAGACATCGTCATCTTTCATGGGGCCTTGCCACACCATCATGCTGCTAGGCCGCTCACCAGCTTGATGCACAGGCAAAGACAGTGCGCAGCCATCGAGCATGTTGACCACACTCGTATTGCGCAACAACAATGTATTGGTGGTAAAAAATGCGTCATCTCTGTCTGCCCCAGGCGCCACGCTGGCCAATGTCGGCCCATGGATGGGCAAGGTGGGGGAGAGCAGTGCGTCAAACGCTGCGAGTGCCGATTGCATGCGCCCAATCCATGCAGTTCTGCCCGCTTGTAAATCCAAATACTCGAATGCTTTCATGTTGGCACCTCGCAAAATGCGGGCCGACACTCGAGGGTCGTATTGGCTCTCGCCTTTGGCCAAGAGGTGCCTGTGCCAGGTGTAACTTTCTGCCGCGCTGAAACCACCTGTGGCCAAGAGTCCTGCCAGTTCGCTGATTTCAAGCAAAGGTGTTTCAACAATGCGCGCGCCTGCCTTGGTAAGTTGACGCAGGCTACGCTCCCAAGCCGTTTGCACGCCAGCCGATAGCCCGTCCAGCATGAGGCTGGTAGGAACTGCTAAACGATAGCTGGATAGATCACGCGATGAACGGGCAACTTTGCGCGATGCCAAAATTTCATGTGCCAAGACCGCATCGCGAACACTGCGCGTCATGGCGCACACGGTGTCCATGGTGGTGGACAAAGGCACAGCGCCCACCGTCGGAACCAGTCGAGCTGTATTTTTAAAACCCACGATGCCATTGAGCGCCGCAGGGATGCGAATGGAGCCACCAGTGTCAGAGCCTAAGCCGATAAAGGCAGCACCTGTGGCCACGGACACTGCGGCACCTGAAGAGGAGCCGCCGGGCACATGGCCTTGACCATTGCTCAAAACGGCTTGGTCAGATATGGCATCCCAAGCGGCAGGTGTGCCGTAGTGTGGGTTGTTGCCTACACCCGAAAAAGCGAATTCCACCATGTTGGTACGTCCCAGAAACGCGCCGCCTGCGTGGCCTAAGCGTGCCACGGCTGGGCAATCCAGCAAGGCTGCCGGCCGCCCTTTAAGGACGGTGGAGCCGGCCAAGGTGGGACTGCCAGCAACATCAAACAGGTCTTTGACAGAAAAAGCCAGACCCTTGAGAGGCGCGTTCAGCAAGCTCTGCTCCCGTAAAAAGGGGGGGGGCTCTGCAGGCGCTAGGGCCATAAAAGCCTTGTCGCAGGCTGAGCTTCTGGCCAGTTCCTGGCTTTTCTGCCATTCGGCCATGGGGGTGGTCTGTTGGGTGTTAAGCGCTTGGAGGGTGGCGATCAGGTCTTGGCGCATGGCTGGTGAGGAGGTGTGTAAAGAGGGTGGAAAAGACCGGAGAAAGTGCAATTTGGGATGCTATACTCGACAGGCTTAGCAGGAATTCACCTGCAAGTAAATCGCAAACCGGCTCCTTCAAGGTGTTGGCTGTTTGAAGGATGGTGCTTCATCGCACCGCCACAAACAACCGATGTGTGAGCCGGATTTTAGACCCAACCTTCGGAGAAACAATATGTCCGTTACCATGCGCGAAATGCTGGAAGCCGGTGTCCACTTTGGTCACCAAACTCGCTTCTGGAACCCCA
>JACCDI012062471.1_pt1 | contig 11988 bp, 9 predicted proteins | sample 7442791 | NCBI WGS metagenome assembly JACCDI01 (sample SAMN15323434, study PRJNA562643) | freshwater metagenome | isolation source: river surface water | place: USA:Blue River Watershed | collected 2017-08-15
CTGCATGGCCTGCTGACGGATCTCGGATAATAGAAACAAGCAACTGAGCACGTATCCAACCACTGACTGAGCATTACACCCCGGGGCGTTGCTAAAGGGAATGCCGCGCGCTTTCAGATAATTAGTATCCAGATGATCGGTACCGATAGTCGCGGTACCAACAAATTTCAGCCGCTGATTGCCCGCTAATAAAGCTGAATTGACTTTGGTAACTGACCGCACCAACAAAATATCAGCGTCATCTAGTTGGCCGGGTTCAACTTTACGGCCAGAAAAAGGCACAACTTCTCCCAAGTCGCGAAAAAACTCGGATGCATATGGCATCACATCATCAACATAGATTTTCATCAAGGTCTCGGTATCTGTTGTTGTTTACGCGCTATTGTACGCATTTGCTCGCAATCAGCCAGTGGCCCGCAATTGATACAATCCAATTAAGCAAAAAGCCATCTGTAGGTAATTCCAACAGATGGCTTTTTCAAGTTCTTAATCGAGATCTAACGATTGGACTTAGCCGCGATATTTCTGCATAACCAAGGTGGCGTTAGTACCGCCAAAACCAAAGCTATTTGACATCACTGTGTTCAAAGTCGCATCAGTCGCTTCGCGAATGATATTTAAACCAGTCGCAGCTTCATCCAACTCACCGATGTTGATAGAAGGCGCAATAAAACCATGCTCCATCATCAGTACAGAATAAATGGCTTCATGCACACCGGCAGCACCTAATGCGTGGCCAGTCATGGCTTTAGTCGCACTGATTGCTGGGCTATTGCCACCAAACACTGCTTGAATAGCGCCGAGTTCTTTAACATCACCGACAGGTGTTGAAGTGCCATGAGTATTTAAGTAATCGATTGGCGCAGTGACGTTTTGCATCGCCATTTGCATACAACGGATGGCGCCCTCACCACTTGGAGCAACCATGTCGTAACCATCAGAAGTCGCGCCATAACCTACGATTTCAGCGTAGATTTTTGCGCCGCGAGCTAATGCATGCTCTAGCTCTTCAATTACCAGAATACCGCCACCACCAGAGATAACAAAACCATCACGGTTAGCATCGTATGTTCTTGATGCTGCAGTTGGTGTCTCGTTGTATTTGCTCGATAAGGCGCCCATGGCATCGAATTCCATCGCCAAGGTCCAGTGCACTTCCTCACCGCCGCCAGCAAAAATTATGTCTTGCTTGCCTAATTGGATAAGTTCCACCGCGTGACCAATACAATGCGCGCTAGTGGCACAAGCTGAGCTAATTGAATAGTTCACGCCTTTGATTTCAAATGGCGTTGCTAAACACGCCGAACAAGTGCTCGACATAGTTTTTGGCACAGCATAAGGACCAACCCGTTTTACGCCTTTTTCGCGCAGAGTGTCGGCAGCTTCGATTTGCGTTTTTGATGACGCACCACCAGAACCAACCACTAAACCTGTGCGGAAATTTGACACTTGCTCGTGGCTAAGGCCAGCATCAGCAATCGCTTGAGCCATTGAAATATAAGCGTAAGCCGCCGCATCGCCCATAAAGCGCAATGCTTTACGATCAATCAACGCAGCAGTATCAATGTTAATTTGGCCCCAAACTTGTGAGCGCAAACCCATATCAGCAAACTCTTGCGAAAATGCGATACCTGACTTACCAGCTTTTAACGAGGCCAGCACTTCTTCTTGATTGTTACCGATGCTTGATACAATGCCTAAACCGGTGATTACAGCTCTTTTCATTCTGACTCCAATGGTCTTCTTAAGATTTGTGTTTATTGTACGGACTTTTATAACACAACTGGTCCAATTTCAGCGCACAGTTGTACACTATTATCCAAACGGCTGACAATCAGGGTAAACTACGCGGCTTATTGTGCCGAACAACGCCAAGTGTGCAACAAGCTTGGCAGCACCGCGCATTTATTCTCCGGAACTTTTATGACACAAATTACATCTGCCCGCATTCATTACAACGAACAAGGCACGCCAGTGTCCGATGCTTTTGACGATGTTTATTTTTCTAACGACAGCGGTTTGCATGAAACTCAGTATGTATTCGTCGACAAAAATCGCTTGCGTGAACGCTGGCCAGTTCATCAAAAAGACTACTTTCATATCATCGAAACTGGCTTTGGTACTGGTTTAAACTTTCTTGTCGCGTGGCGGAATTTCCAATCCTATCTTCAACAACCGGGTCAATGTCAGCGCCTTTATTTTTCGACCTTCGAAAAGTTTCCACTGACCCATGCGGATCTAAAACAGGCTTTAGCCTGCTGGCCAGAACTCGCTGATTTAGCAGAACTATTGCTAGATCAATATCCAAAAGCTATTCAAGGTTGCCATCGACTTTGCTTCCAACAAGGCCAGATTGTGCTGGATTTATGGTTGGGTGATGTCCACGACAATCTGCCGCAATTGCCGTTAGCCAATAAAGCAGATGCCTGGTTTTTAGATGGCTTTGCCCCCAGTAAAAACCCGGAGATGTGGCAAGATAGTTTATTTAACGGCATGGCCCGTTTAAGCCAGGCTGGTACCACTGTTGCGACCTTTACCAGTGCCGGCATTGTGCGTCGGGGTTTGCAAAGTGTTGGCTTCGACGTGCAAAAAGTGAAAGGCCATGGTCGCAAACGTGAGATGGCGATAGCAAGCATGCCGTTGAATGAAACCGCACAAGAGCCAGTTCAACTCGCTACCAACGAACCTGTGGTGATTGTTGGTGGCGGAGTTGCCGCCATGCTGGTCGCGCTAGCGTTGGTACAACGGGGGCGTGCCGTCCATTTGTTATGTGCCGACCAAGATGTCGGCGTTGGCGCTTCGCACAATCGTCAAGGCGCATTATATCCGCAGCTGCAAAGCAGTTTCACCGCGAACTCGCGCTTTCACTTAGCATGTTTTAGTTTTGCGCATCGTCGTTATCAGCAACTTTTACAGCAATTTAGTTTTCCTGCCGAATTTTGCGGTGTGCTGCAACTGGCCTGTAATGCTCAGTTGGCAAGACGGTTCGGTAAAGTCATGGCCGAACCGGCCTACCCAGCTTCGGTGGTCCAGCAAGTAACTGCAGAAGAAGCCAGTCAGATCGCTGGCGTCGCCCTGCCATTTTCCGGGGTATTTTTTGCCGATGGTGGGTGGATTGCGCCACAGCGTTTTTGTCAGGCTGCGTTGGCTTGGTTGCAGATGCAGCCGGGTTTCCAGATTAGTTTTGGCTGTAAACTTCAGCGATTTAACCCGACTGCCAGCGGTTTTGACCTAGTCATTGAATCTATCCAAAGTGAAGTCGTTGCAAAACATCCGGATAGCAAACCTGCGCCACTTTATGCGCAACAATTAGTGCTCTGCACCGGGCAAAATTTACATCGTTTCGCACAGACCGAGCATTTGCCATTAAATCTGATCCGCGGACAAGTCAGCCATGTGCGTTCGAATACCCTTGGCAAACTAAAAACAGTATTGTGTCATCAAGGTTATGTGACTCCGCAAGATCCTGAATTTTCAGCCGAAAGCTGTATTGGTGCAACCTTTGACCGAGAAGTAGATCAGATGCAACCTATCGCTGAAATCACCGCGGTTGACGATCAATTTAATCTGGATTTAGTAAATACCGTCTTGCAGCAACCTAGTTGGTTTGCCGATGCAGAAGTGACCAGCGCCAAAGCGGCTTTTCGTACTACAGCGCCAGATCATTTACCGATTGGTGGCGAACTGCTCGACAATTGCTTTCTGTTAGGGGGCTTGGGTGCACGTGGATTATTGTTCGCCCCATTGCTGGCCGAAACATTGGCGGCAAGGCTTTGTGGCGAGCCAGAGCCGCTCAGCCTAACGCTGAGCGAACTGATCGAAGCAAAAAGATTTTCAGCACAAGATTAACTAAAAATGTGGCACTTCGGCGCGCACCAATTGCACCACAGCTCGGCGGTTGGTTGCGCGGCCGCGACTAGTTTCGTTGGCAGCGACATGACGTTTCTCACCGAAACCTTCAGTGCGAATAAGCTTTTCATCCACGCCATTGGCAACAAAAAACTCTTTCAAAGCTTTTGCTCTTTTCCGCGATAATTCTTCATTGATCCAACGACCGCCGTAACTATCGGTGTAAGTGTCGATGTCGATGGATGCAATGGCTTTGTCATGTTTCAGGTATTCAGCAATTTGCGTCAAGCGCGCTTGCGATTCCCGAGTAAATTCATTGCTGTTGGATTGATAATTCAGCATCGATAAGGCGATATCATCAAAATTGTATTTTAAAAGGCCAGCCATGCACTGGCTAAACTTCTGATATGAATTGCCAAAGTGCACAGGGTTAAGTGACGCAACCACTTGATCATATGGGCTGTGCCAATCGGCAAAGTAAAACGTTGGACTAAACCCCTGCTCAAGTTCTGTGAGCATGATCCAAGCAGGCTTTTTCGGTAAATTGCCATCGAATTGCTTCAACAATTTCATATCCGCGACCGGTTTCGTTGGCTCGCCTGGCCGCCAGTTTGGTGCGACTGATAATACTTGCGCCAAACTGTAATCGTCCGGTAAACGGGTCATTTGCAAGCGAAACAGTAGATTCAGTTCTTTATTGGCTTCGCTGACAAATAACGCTTCACCAAAATTCGGGATAGTGTGACCAAGCTCACACCGCAGCGGTGTAGCTGTTTTCACAGTCCAGATTGAATTATCCAGACTGGCACTATATTGCCGCAGGTTTTGCCGCGCGGCAACGCCAGACGACATCAGCAATGTCGCGATCAGCAAAGTTGCGCTTGGTTTCATGCGATCTCCCTAGGTAAAGCTCAAACAATCAACATCTGACAGCTTATCGGCAGCAAAATGAAATTCTTGCCGACTAAAATCAGTTTAAACCCAAAAACATTACTGCAAACACTATGCCGTGAGAAGACGGACGGCATTTTTTTTGGCATACTGCGCGTCCAATTTACCGGAAGAACTGAATTATGGCTGCGGCGACCACCTTATTTGCACAACGTTTTCGTGGATATTATCCAGTCGTTATCGACGTCGAGACAGCTGGCTTTAATGCAAGCACTGACGCCTTACTGGAAATTGCTGCCTGTACTTTGAAAATGGATGAAGATGGCAAATTCTCCATCGATCAAACCATGCATTTTCATGTTGAACCCTTCGAAGGTGCGATTTTAAATCCAGCCTCCTTAGAGTTTAACGGTATAGACCCTTACAACCCACTGCGTGGTGCGGTCGATGAGCGCGAAGCAATCACTGAAATCTTTAAAATGGTGCGCAAAGGGCAAAAAGACGCGGGCTGTCAACGGGCGGTCATGGTTGCGCACAACGCTGCTTTTGACCAAGGATTTCTTAATGCCGCGGTTGAACGCAATAGCATCAAACGCTCGCCATTTCATGCATTTGTGTCTTTTGATACCACAACTTTAGCCGCTTTAGCCCTTGGCCAGACCGTATTGGCGAAAGCTTGTATGGCTGCAGGCATTCCCTTTGATGGCAAAGAAGCGCATAGCGCCTTATACGATACCGAACGCACTGCAGAATTGTTCTGCCATATTGTGAATCGTTGGCAAGCACTTGGCGGTTGGCCGCTACCGATGGATTTATGCGAACAAGACGAGCAGGACGCAGAATAAGCAGTTCTTTGAATTGATGTGACGCTAGTCAACTACAACGACACCAACAAAAAAGCCAATCGACTACTCGATTGGCTTTTTAATATCTCTAAAGCTTTCGCTTTATCGCAGAATTATTCGGCAGCTTTGTATTTAGCCGCGGTTTCTTTGATCAACGGCTGTAATTCACCGCGTTGGAACATTTCCAACATGATGTCACAACCACCAACCAACTCACCTTCAACCCACAGTTGCGGGAAGGTTGGCCAATTAGCAAATTTTGGTAATTCAGCACGGATATCTGGATTTTGCAGAATATCGACGTATGCAAATGGTTCACCGCAGGCAATTAACGCTTGAGATGCTTGTGCAGAAAAGCCACAGCTTGGTAATTTTGGCGAGCCTTTCATAAAAATGATGATAGGGTTATCAGCCAATTGTTGTTTGATTTTGTCGATAGTTTCCATAAATGCCTCGGCAACGACTTAAGAAGAATATTGGCAATTTTACCAGAGGATTTGCAGCGAAACACTTGAGTTTTGCCAAATCGCCCCAAAAATTATCCTGCAAAGTGACCACGACTGTTGATGAGTGCAAGTAAAGCTCACAACAACGACAGAATTCCAAATGTATGGAATAACACTAAATACAGAAAAACTAGGTAAAACTTGAGTATTTTAGTCAGGTTTTGTAGTCTACGCGATGCAGAAACCATAAACAACGCCGATGGAGAAATAGAATGGCTTTTGAATTACCAGCATTACCGTACGCTAAAGACGCTTTAGCACCGCACATTTCAGCTGAAACTTTGGAATTCCACCATGGCAAGCACCACAATGCTTACGTTGTGAAATTGAATTCTCTGGTTGAAGGTACTGATTTTGCAGGCAAATCTTTAGAAGACATCATCAAATCTTCTGAAGGCCCAGTGTTCAACAACGCTGCGCAAATTTGGAACCACACTTTCTACTGGCACTGCTTATCACCAAACGGTGGCGGCGAACCAACTGGCGCTTTAGCTGACGCTATCAATGCAAAATGGGGCTCATTTGCCGCATTCCAAACTGCATTCAACGACAAAGCAGTGAACAACTTCGGTTCAAGCTGGACTTGGTTAGTGAAAAAAGCGGACGGTTCTTTAGATATCGTTAACACCAGCAACGCTGGCACGCCACTGACTGACAGCAGCATCAAAGCTCTGTTAACTGTCGATCTGTGGGAACACGCTTACTACATCGATTTCCGCAATGCTCGTCCAACGTACTTAAATGCGTTCTGGGCATTAGCAAACTGGGAATTCGCCAGCGCAAACTTCGCCTAATTGTGGCACCCCACTGAGTAAGTAAAACTTGCCAGTCAGACCAAAACCCGAGTCCGCTCGGGTTTTTTCATTTCTGCGTCCTTACGCAAGCTCAACTACGCTAATTAACAACCTCATTTGTCGCATTTTTTTAGAAAAAATTTACTAAGAATTCGATTAAATGGCCTGCAGCTTATCAATTTTACGACTAACGTTAAGATAACAACTGAGCTTTCCCCGACCATGTTTGCGGAGGTCCTTATGGGCATTTTTGAGCATTACAAGTCACGGTATGAAGCCGCGCGTGAAGAAGAATATAGTATTTCAGAATACCTAACTCTTTGTAAAAACGATAAAAGTTGTTATGCAAGCGCAGCAGAACGCCTGTTGATGGCTATCGGCCAACCTGAGTTTGTAGATACTGCACAAGACCCAAAACTAAGCCGGCTGTTCTCTAACCGCGTCATTTCCAGATATCCCGCGTTTGCTGAGTTTTATGGTATGGAAGATGCCATTGAACAGATCGTGTCGTACTTAAAACATTCAGCACAGGGCCTTGAAGAGCGTAAACAAATTCTATACCTGTTAGGTCCGGTTGGCGGCGGTAAATCGTCGCTCGCAGAAAAGCTAAAAGCGCTGATGCAGCAAATGCCGATTTACTACTTAAAAGGCTCACCAGTCTACGACAACCCTTTGTGTTTATTCGATATTCAAGAAGATGGCCATATCTTGGAACAAGAGTATGGCATTGCCAAACGTTATCTAAAAACCATTATGTCGCCATGGGCTAGCAAACGTTTGCATGAATTTAACGGCGACATCAGCCAATTTCGTGTCGTGAAAAAGTATCCATCGATCCTCGATCAAATTGCCATCGCCAAAACTGAACCCGGCGATGAAAACAACCAAGACATTGCCTCGCTAGTTGGCAAGGTCGATATCCGCCAACTGGAACATTTCGCACAAAACGACCCTGATGCTTATAGCTATTCTGGCGCTTTATGCCGCGCGAATCAGGGCGTTATGGAATTTGTTGAGATGTTTAAAGCGCCGATCAAAGTGCTACATCCGCTACTAACTGCAACGCAAGAAGGAAATTATAACGGTACTGAAGGGCTAGCCGCCCTGCCCTTTGAAGGCATTATTCTTGCGCATAGTAATGAATCTGAGTGGCAAACCTTTCGGAATAACAAAAACAATGAGGCATTCTTAGACCGAGTCTACATCGTCAAAGTCCCGTATTGCTTAAGGGTCTCTGAAGAAGTTCGGATCTATGAAAAACTGTTAGAACACAGTGAGTTAAAAGTTGCGCCATGCGCACCTAGTACGCTCACTGCCTTAGCGCAGTTTGCTGTGTTGTCGCGATTAAAATTACCTGAGAACTCAAGTCTCTACTCGAAAATGCGAGTTTACGATGGCGAAAGTTTAAAAGACACTGATCCTAAAGCAAAATCCTACCAAGAGTATCGGGATTACGCCGGTGTCGATGAAGGGATGACGGGCTTATCCACTCGGTTTGCCTTTAAGATTTTGTCGCGGGTGTTCAACTTTGACAGCACGGAAGTAGCGGCGAATCCGGTCCATTTATTCTATGTGTTGGAGCAGCAAATTGAACGTGAGCAGTTCCCTGCCGACGTCGCGGAGCGCTATCTAGAGCACTTGAAAGGCTATTTAATTCCGAAATACATCGAATTTATCGGCAAAGAAATCCAAACCGCTTATTTGGAAAGTTACTCTGAATACGGGCAAAACATCTTTGATCGCTACGTGATTTACGCCGACTTCTGGATCCAAGATCAAGAATACCGAGACCCGGAAACCGGTCAACTCTTTGATCGGGCAGCACTTAATGCTGAGCTTGAGAAAATTGAGAAACCAGCAGGCATTAGCAACCCGAAAGATTTCCGCAATGAAATCGTCAATTTTGTGCTGCGAGCTAAAGCCAAAAACAATGGTAAAAATCCGTCCTGGACCAGCTACGAGAAACTTCGTACTGTCATTGAGAAAAAAATGTTTTCCAGCACCGAGGAGCTGCTGCCGGTAATTTCGTTTAATGCCAAGACATCGACTGATGATCAGAAAAAACATGACGATTTTGTCGATCGAATGATGGACAAAGGCTACACCCGCAAACAGGTACGATTGTTATCTGAGTGGTATCTGCGGGTGCGCAAATCGCAGTGATGGCTGAAAACAGCCGGAGGTTCTATGGCGCATTTTATCGATCGACGCCTGAACGGCAAAAACAAAAGCGCGGTGAACCGGCAACGGTTCATCCGGCGCTATAAGCAACAAATTAAACAAGCAGTCTCGGACGCAGTTAGTAAACGCAGCGTCACCGATATCAATTCTGGGGAAAGTATCACTATTCCTGGACGAGATATTACTGAGCCGTTTTTCCATCAAGGTCGTGGTGGTCACCGCGAGCAAGTTCATCCTGGTAACGATCAATTTAGCACTGGCGACAAAATCAAACGCCCGCTGGGTGGTCAAGGCGGTGGTAGCGGTAAAGGTGATGCCAGCGCCGACGGTGAAGGCAATGATGAATTTGTATTCTCTATTTCGAAAGACGAATATCTCGACTTATTATTCGAAGATTTGGAACTGCCAAATTTAAAGAAAAATCAATTAGATAAGTTAGTTCAATACAAGCAAGTACGCGCAGGCTATCGCTCTGAAGGCGTGCCAAGCAATATCGACATTGTTCGTTCGTTGCAAGGTTCTTTGGCGCGCCGTGTGGCGATGTCTGCCGGTAAAAAGAAGCAACTTCAGCAACTGGAAGCAGAAATCGCCGCCCTCACCGCAGAGCCGCTCCCTGATGAACAATTGTTGACGGAATTGCGCAGACAAGCAGATGCACTTCGGCAAAAAATTGCGGCAGTGCCGTTTATCGATAGTTTTGACTTACGCTTTCGTAATTTTGCCAAACGACCAGAACCGACCAGTAAAGCAGTAATGTTCTGCTTGATGGATGTGTCAGGATCTATGGATCAAGCGACCAAAGAAATGGCAAAACGCTTCTACATTTTGCTTTATATGTTTCTCAGTCGCAGTTACAAAAATGTCGAGGTGGTATATATCCGTCACCACACCCAAGCGAAAGAAGTTGATGAACATGAGTTTTTCTATTCGCAGGAAACTGGTGGCACCATAGTCTCCAGTGCGTTGAAATTGATGAGCGAGATCGTCAAAGATCGTTTTAACCCACAGGAATGGAATATCTATGCGGCACAGGCATCGGACGGCGATAACTGGGCAGATGACAGTCCACTATGCACCAAAACCTTGGCGGAGGATTTACTGCCCTTTGTTCGCTACTACGCCTATATCGAAATTACTCAGCGCGCTCATCAAAGTTTGTGGGTTGAATATGAAAAGTTGCTCGACAGCTTTGACAACTTTGCAATCCAGCCGATCCGGCAAGTCAGCGACATTTACCCGGTATTTCGCGAACTTTTCAAACGGCAAGCAGCGTAAAACGGGCTAGCACTTGGAGTAAGGAGGTTGTTATGACCGCACAGTTACGACCAACACCACTTTCTGACGGCCCAGATTGGAGCTTTGAGTTACTGACTGCCTATCAAGCTGAAATTGAACGAGTGGCAAAATTTTATCGACTGGATTATTACCCAAATCAAATTGAAATCATTACTGCTGAGCAGATGATGGATGCCTATTCTAGTGTCGGTATGCCAATCGGCTATAGTCACTGGAGCTATGGCAAAAAATTCATTCAGACTGAACAAAACTATAAACGCGGCAATATGGGATTGGCCTATGAAATTGTCATTAATTCCAACCCTTGTATCGCGTATTTAATGGAAGAAAACACAATCACTATGCAAGCGCTGGTGATGGCGCATGCCTGTTATGGTCATAACTCATTCTTTAAAAACAATTACTTATTCAAAACATGGACTGACGCATCTTCAATTATCGACTATCTGGTATTTGCTAAAAAGTACATTGCCGATTGTGAAGAGCGTTATGGCTTAGACGAAGTCGAAGACATGTTAGACTCCTGTCATGCTCTGATGAATTACGGTGTTGACCGGTATAAAAGACCGCAAAAAATCTCGATGGATGAAGAGCAAAGGCGACAACAAGACCGGGAAAATTACCTGCAAAGTCAGGTGAATCAGCTCTGGCGTACCATTCCAAATGCGAATCAGCAGACGCAACCAAGGGAGCATCGTTTCCCTGCTGAGCCACAGGAAAACCTGCTGTACTTTATTGAAAAACACGCGCCATTGCTCAAACCTTGGCAACGTGAAATCGTCCGGATCGTGCGGAAAATCTCGCAGTATTTTTATCCGCAAAAACAAACGCAAGTGATGAACGAAGGCTGGGCAACTTTTTGGCACTACACCATTTTGCAGCAACTTTATGCAGAGGGCGTAGTGACTGATAAGTTTATGCTCGAAGTCCTGCATAATCATACTAACGTGGTATTTCAACCGGCCTACAATTCAAAATATTATTCAGGTATCAACCCATATGCTCTGGGATTTGCGATGTTTACCGACATTCGCCGAATTTGCGAAGATCCGACCGAAGAAGATAAAACCTGGTTTCCCGACATTGCCGGCAGCGACTGGGTGGAAACTTTACATTTTGCGATGCAAAACTTCAAAGATGAAAGTTTTATAAGTCAGTATTTATCCCCGAAAGTGATCCGAGATTTCCATCTTTTTGCCATTGTCGATGATGACCAACAGCAGCATTTAGACGTTGCGGCGATCCACAATAGCGATGGCTACCAAAAAGTCCGACAAATGCTGTCGAACCAATACAACTTGAGTAATATTGAACCGAACATTCAAGTGTTTAACGTCGATGTTGTGGGTGATCGCTCTTTGACCTTGCAATTTATCCCCAATCAACGTGTGCCCTTGGCCGCCAATTATCCTGAGGTGCTTAAACATCTTCATCGACTTTGGGGATTCACGGTAAAACTTGAGCAGCTAAACTCTGACGGGAATCGTCAGATCCTTGGGATGGTGCCGGCTGAGTAACTGTTAATTTCTAACTTTTAGTGGCTAGCGCTTTTAACCAGATTTATTGCAAATAAAGGCATAGAAAGGCTAGTGTCAAAGATGGTTTCATATCATCAGCACCGACAGA
>JACCDI010440699.1_pt1 | contig 11985 bp, 11 predicted proteins | sample 7442791 | NCBI WGS metagenome assembly JACCDI01 (sample SAMN15323434, study PRJNA562643) | freshwater metagenome | isolation source: river surface water | place: USA:Blue River Watershed | collected 2017-08-15
CCATCATCATCTTTGATGACATCAATTTTTCGCAAAACATGCGGGACTGCTGGAATGACGTAGCCAAGGATCCACGATTCAGTGCAACGGTGAGTTGTGGAGATCGGGTTGGGGTTGTTGAGGTGAATTGAGTATTGAGTAATGAGTATGAGTATGAGTAATGAGGATTGAGTGCTGGTTACTGGTTACTGAGTACTCGATACTGACTACTCGTTACTGAGAATCCTCACCGCTACCTCATTTCTCCTGTCCACCAATTGATAAGGTGGGTTGTAGCCCATGAATAGAAAAGGTTCCTGATAGCTGATTTGATTGTCTTTCAATACCTGAATCAATTGCTGCTTGTGCGCCTCTATCTTCTCGTCACTGGACCAACCACCAAATTGAATGACGGCCATCCTGGAGCCCTTCACCTTTTCTTGATAAACCCTTCCGTCATTGGGTTTGGGCAAACTGTCCATGTTCATTTGAGAGGGAACCATAAAGGACATTTTCATCTGCCCCCCCATCTCCATCACCACAGGTGAAGTCATGGCAATGCTCTGCCCTTTGTCATTGCCGCCAAAAATGTATCCAGCCAATATTCTAAATCCCTTGCTGGCTCCATCCGCGTAAGTGCTATCCGTTAGTTGCACACTAGAAAAAACAGCGTCCTCATATTGACGAATTTCTACTTCGCCTATTTTTCGTTCAACGGTGTAGGCGTATTGCTCCACGTCGCCAGATGACTTTACTGTAAATCCTTGTACCATAATTAAAGCAAAAACGATGACGACAATTAAAATGATGATTACTTTCATACCGATAAAACCCCTGATCAACCCAGATGTTCACATGATTCCCAATAGAAATCGCTTTTACCAAATGACCTTTGCTTCTGTTTACCCGCTTTACCTTAAAAAAGCAGAGCGCAAAGGTCGCACAAAAAACGAAGTAGACGCCATCATTCTATGGCTCACTGGCTATGATGAATCGGGAATTGCAGAGCAATTGGAAAGCCTAAATAACTTTGAAACCTTTTTTCAGGATTGCCCCAATTACAACCCCAATGCCAACAAAGTCAGAGGAACAATCTGCGGATATCGCATTGAGGAAATCCAAGACCCATTGATTCAGAAAGTTCGAATTTTGGACAAACTCATCGATGATTTGGCCAAAGGAAAAAAAATGGAAAAAATATTACCGCAATGATTTACGACCAAAATTTTGAAAACATCGATTTCTCCAAAGAAGCACTCGCCTCAAACGATTTTGAAGATTGCACTTTTTCCTTTTGTAATTTTTCAGCTGTTAATTTAAGCAGCGTTAAATTCTCCAATTGTGATTTCATTGATTGTAATTTAAGCCTATGCAACATCAACGGGACCGCCTTTCGTCAGGTACAATTTGACCATTGCAAAATGCTCGGACTACACTTTGAAAATGCCAATCAAATGGGGCTTCAAATGAACTTTGCAGACTGCAACTTGACCCATGCCTCATTCTTTCAAGTTGCATTGAAAAAAGCCTTATTCAAAGAATGTAAATTGATTGAAGTAGATTTCACCGATGGCGATTTCAACAAGTCCATTTTCCAAGGATGCGACTTTTCTGGTGCTGTATTTTACAACACGAATTTGGAACAAGTGGATTTCAGAACTTCCATCCGATACTCCATTCATCCTGAAAACAACAAAATCAAAAAAGCGCTTTTCTCCCATTCGGATATCCATGGGTTATTGGAACATTGCGGGATTGTGATTGAGTAGGGAAAAGGATTGTGGGTAATCGGGGTTGAAGCAAGAGCTTTAACGCAGAGAGCGCAAAGGTCACGCAAAGAGCGCAACACAATTGCTTCAACACCTTCGCGAAATCTTGGCGCACTTTGCGTTAAAAAACAACCTACAACTCCCCTGCCTCCGCAATCAACTCTGCGATATCCTTCACCGCAATGACATGTTCTTGCTCAAAGTGTTTCACCCCATCTGTCATCATTGTATTGCAAAACGGACAGCCTGTAGCAATAACGTTGGGCTGAATGGCCAAAGCATCCTCGGTGCGCTCTATATTCACTTCCTTATTGCCTTTCTCCGCTTCTTTGAACATTTGTGCGCCACCCGCTCCGCAGCAAAGACCATTGGTCTTGCAGCGCTTCATCTCCACCAACTCCGCATCTAACTTTTGAATCAATGCTCTTGGTGCTTCATACTCTCCATTCCCTCTTCCCAAATAACACGGATCATGGAAAGTAATTTTCTTCCCTTTGAAAGCTCCTCCTTCTACACGCAATTTGCCTTCAGCTATCAAATCCTGAATCAATTGGGTGTGATGCACCACTTCATAATTGCCTCCCAAAGCAGGGTATTCATTTTTCAATGTATTGAAACAATGCGGACATCCGGTGACAATTTTCTTTACTTCGTACGCATTCATCACCTCGATGTTCTGCATCGCCATCATCTGAAATAAAAACTCGTTTCCAGCGCGCTTGGCAGGGTCACCAGTGCAACTTTCTTCACTTCCCAAAATGGCGAAGCTCACATTGGCCTTGTGCAAGATCTTGGCTATGGCTTTGGTGATTTTCTTTGCACGATCATCAAAACTTCCTGCACATCCTACCCAAAACAACACCTCGGGAGCTTCTCCTGCGGCCATGCAATCGGCCATTGTTCTAACTTGAAATTCTGCCATAACTTTATTCTTGTGTCCAATTGCCTCTGTCCGCTTGCGCAAATGCCCATGGTGCACCATTGTTTTCAATGTTGGTCAACATGGTGGTAATGCTTTCTGGTGATTGCGATTCTTCCATCATCAGGTATCTTCTCAAATCAATGATAATCTCCAAAGGATTGATGTTAATGGGACAAGCCTCTGTGCAGGCATTGCATGACGTGCAGGCCCACAATTCTTCGAAAGTAATGTAATCACCCAATAGACTTTTGTTGTCATAAGAGACACCGGAATCCATACATCTTCCCACCTCTTCCACTCTGTCTCGCGTATCCATCATGATTTTTCGCGGACTCAGTAACTTACCCGTTTGATTGGCTGGACATTGTGAAGTACAACGTCCGCACTCCGTGCAGCTGTAGGCATTCATCAACTGAACCCAAGTGAGATCAGTAACATCCTTTGCGCCAAACTTCTTGGGTGCCATTGGGTCCTCTGTCACTTGTGCAGATGGATCCATCATCAATTTGACTTCGTTGGTCACATTGCTCATGTTGTCCAAAGCTCCTGCTGGTCGCAACTTGCTGTAATAAGTATTGGGGAATGCCAACAAAATGTGCAAGTGTTTGGAATAGGACAAGTAAACGATAAATGCCAAGATGCCGATAATGTGAAACCACCAACAAAAGCGCTCGACAAAAATCAACATTCCATCGCTCCAGCCATTTAAAAAGGGCACAACCAACTGACTGATGGGCAAGGTACCCAAATCCACATAATGCTCAACTCCTCTTGCCGCCAAAATGCTCTCGGCAGCGTTCATCTTTAAAAAAGCGGACATCAATGCAATCTCTGTGAACAAAATAATATTGGCGTCGGACTTGGGCCACTTTGTCATTTCTCTCCAATGAAAGCGCGGCAACTTGGCGATGTTTCGTCTGTACAAAAAAACCACACAACCAACAATCACCAAAAAAGCCAATACTTCAAAAGACGCTATTAAAACATTATACAAAGCACCTATTCCATGGAACAAACGGTGTTGTCCTAAAATACCATCCAATACAATCTCAACCACTTCTATATTGATGATAACAAAACCTACATACAAAAACAAATGGAAAATGGCGGCAATGGGACGGGAGAACATTTTTCCTTGTCCCAATGCGATACGAATCATGGTTCCCCAGCGTTCACTACTCGCCCCTTCTAATTTCACGTCTCTACCCAATAAGATATTTCTACGCACAAACTGAAAACGCTTAAAGGCCATGTAGCCGCCTGCAGTCAATAAAATGATGAATAAGATTTGTCCAATCATGGTTTCTTTTTATCCAGATTAATGTTATTGATTTCCTTTCTGATCTCTTCCAACTCCTTCTTTGAAAAACCTTCGTCCTCCTTTCTTCCCACAACAGAGAAAGAAAGGTAACGCTTGGGATTTTTCTGAATATCATCAATCAATACATCCAAACTTTGCGCGGCATCAGACAACTTATTGTGCAAAGCATCGCTTTTCATCAAGGCACCAATGGAGCCTTTGCCCTCGTTAATATCGTTCACTACTTGATTCAATCCCGTTACGGCTTGATTCACCTTGAGGATTGTTGCTCCAACATTGGCGCGTTTCAAAGTGTCTGAGATTTGCTCAAAATTTTGAATCACCTGATTCAAGCGGCCATTGTTGTTCTTCAAATTGTCTGCAATGCTCCTGGCACTTTTAAGAATGTCCACGATATCAGGACCACTTTGATTCATTACTTGACTGAAAGAAGACGTGGAACTTTCAACGTTCTTTAATGTTCTTTGAATACTGGCAAACAAAGCCGGAATTTCTTTGGTCCGAGGATCTTTAAAAACGTGATTCAACTGGGTAATTGCCGAGTCGATTCCTGAAATCAGCTCAATGGTTTTCGCTTTTAATGGTTCGATTTCTTGTTTCAAAGACTCCGTCAGACCTAGAGCCAGAGTACCTGCAAGGGTGTCTTTGTTTTCTGCAAAAATCGAACTATCTCCCAATATCAATCTAACCGCTTTTCCTCCAAACAAATCCGACTCATAAATCTGAAACTCAGAATCCTTTGGGATCTTAACGTGCTCATCATTGATGCTCAATTCGATCACAATCTTGGATTGATCCGCTTCAAAAATATGAACGTCTTTCACCTGACCTATTTTGTAACCGTTTAAAACAACAGGACTTGAAGGCGCTATACCCGCAACATTCTCATACAAAGAATAATACCGTTTGTGTTTGAGGAATAAATTGGACCCTTTGAGAAAGTTGATCCCAAAGTACACAACAGCAATCACAAAAATCACCAAGGTACCCAACCAAAATTCTCTTGAAATTTTCATCCTTATTTCACCTTTTTCAATGCCTCTTTAAGGTCAATCCGCGTTCCGTTTTCAAAGGCCACAATAAAGGAGTCTGTAAATCCTTTGGATTGCATTGCCTTCATCCCCAATTTGGCTTCACTGAAGCTCCTTGTCCTTCCTACAACGTACTTGTATTGACCGTTGTAAATATAGTGCTCAACGCGCTTCAACCCTCTGAAATCCTTGGCACTCTCTTTCAACAATTGTGGAGAAGTGTGTATTTGAACTTTGAACCAAATGCCCGACTCTTCCCCTTGTCTCCACATCACTCCATCAATCTCTTCTGAAAGCGTGGATTCTGTTGCATTCAATGGCTCAGACAATTTGTTCCCGTTTTCATTTTCTTTCTCGTTCTCTTTCTCGCTCACTTTCTCACTCTCTTTCCCATTCTCCTCTTGCTCTTGAGCAACTTCTTTGACAGATTGTCCTTTCTTCATTCCTTTAAAATACTTATCGAATGCGGTAAATATCCCTTTAGATAGGGCTGATTTTCCCGAGGCACTTTGCAGATAATCTTCTTCCGTCGGATTGGTCAAGAATCCCAACTCAATGAGAATGCTGGGCATATTGGTAAATGAAATCACATAATATCCAGCCTGCTTCACTCCCCGGTCTTTCCGACCCAATTGGGTCTTAAAAAAATCTTGAACATGCTTGGCCAAATCCGCACTCTGCTCCAAGAAAACGTTCTCTCTCAGGGAGAGTGCGATGTAGGTATCCGGATTGTTGGGATCAAACCCATCATAATCCTTACCCTGATTGTCCTCGAGAAAAATAGAGGCATTCTCCTTCATGGCTGTCGCCAAACTCTCCTCTGTTTTGTGCAATCCCATGACAAAACTTTCCGAACCATATGCAGATGTATTGGCGTTGGCATTGCAATGGACCGAGATAAACAGATCCGCTTTATTGCGATTGGCCACATTCACCCTTTCCTTCAAGGTGGGAAAAGTATCCCCGTTGCGGGTGTATACAACCTTTACCTCTGGATATTTGCTCTCAATCATTTGGCCTACAGCCAATACCACATCCAAAGTGACATCCTTCTCTGTTTTTTTTATCCTACCCGTTCCCAAATTACCGGGATCTTTTCCTCCGTGACCAGCATCCAAAACCAATACAAATGTCTTGTTGGGTGCAGCTACCGGAACAAAGGCATAAAAAATTGCAGTAAAAAGTACCAGCAACAAAACAACCCCTATTTGTTTTCGTTTCACAATTGTTTTCATGATTTCCATGGCTTCATCCTATTTTTGACGACAGAATTAAGAACCCTAACAAAAGTATTTTTTGTACAACGCGGAAAGACATCGGTATATTTCAATTTTCATCGTCTTGATGTTGATAAGCCTAAACCCATTTTGCGGCTATGGTCAGGCGGACTCAACCGTTGTGCCAAAAGACACGATGGTTCAATCCGCATCTGCCGGTTTTGACGCCACAGTGCATTATTTTGGCAAGGATTCAACCATCTTCGATTTGTCCAACGATTGGATTTACCTGTATGGAGAAGGTTCTTTTGTCCAGTACAAAGACATTGAACTCAAAGCGGCCCGCATTCGTTTCTCTACCAAAGAAAAAACAGTTTATGCCGGAGGAATCAAAGACTCAATCGGAAGTTGGGTGGGGCGTCCTTTGTTCAAAGATGCCACCAATTCATTTGAAAACGACTCATTGGGGTTCAACTTTGATTCAAAAAGAGGCATAAGCTATGGTTCCCGCACCCAAGAAGGAGAAGCCTATCTATTGGCAGAAGTCTCCAAAAGACAAACCAATGAAAAAATTCACATTCGCCATGGCATGCTCACCACTTGCGATGCGCCCAATCCGCATTTTCATTTTCACTTGACCAAGGCAGTGGTGATTCCCAATGAAAAAGTGGTTACCGGACCTTTCTACATGAAAATCCGAAAGGTTCCTGTACCACTGGCATTGCCGTTTGGTTTTTTCCCCAATAAAAAAGAAAGCACTGCCGGCATTCTTTTGCCAGGATACGGCAATGGCGGAGAGCGCGGATTCTTCCTGCAAAATTTAGGGTACTATTACCCCGTGAACCAACATCTAGATACAAGGATTATGGTTGACTTGTACACCCGAGGTTCTTGGAGTGTACGCAACATCACCAACTATAAAAAGCGATACCGGTATTCAGGCAATTTCAACGTTTCCAAAACAGTAAATAAATTGGGCTTGGTGGAATTGCCCAGTTACTTCCAACAGCATACTTTCAACGTGCGCTGGACCCATTACCAGGATGCCAAAGCACGTCCGGACCAAACCTTTAGTGCAAATGTCAATTTGGGTTCGAGTCAAAACTTTAGAAACAATTTAAATGCCTCTCAACAAGATTATCTGGCAGGCACATTCAATTCGTCCATGCAATGGAGCAAAACATTTCCGGGTAAACCCTTCTCCCTTGCCCTGACAGCCAACCACACGCAAAACACCCAAACGCAAATCATGCAAGTCACGCTGCCATCGGCTACTTTCAATGTGCAGCGCATCAATTTATTTAAGAACATTTTTCCCAAATCCCCCATTGGTATCTCTGGGACCATCAATGCTGAAAGCTTGTACTCTGGGAAAGAATCCGATTTCAATTTAAATAACATTACGCCGCTCATCAAAAAAGCATCGCACGGTATTCGTTACAATACGACAGCATCTACTTCATGGAAAATGGGCGCCTATGTCACCATCAACCCTTCTGCTAATTTCACTTTGTATCAAGCATTCCAAACCCTGGCACCCGTGTACAATACCGAATCAGGTGTTACCAAATTGGATACCCTCAATCAGATGCTTTGGGGCAACAATTGGAATACGAGCATTACCGCCAATTCCAGAATTTATGGAAATTGGGTTTTGCGAAAACCAGGATACTTCAAAGCTTTTAGACATGTCATCCAACCCAATGTTGGTTTGAGTTACGCACCCAAAAACAACTACAGCCTCAATGGTCCTTATGGAGAGGACGGAGCTTTTGTTGGCTATACAGCCTTTGATGCGGCGCGATTCAGGCCCAACAACTCCAGAGAATCAGCCAACATCAATTTATCCATTAACCAAAACATTGAAGCCAAAGTCCGAGAAAGCAAAGGAGGAAAAATCAATTACAAAAAAGTAAAAATCATTGAAGGATTCAAAACCTCTACTTCATACAACACCATCGCAGACTCTTTGAATTGGAGCAATTTACAATGGAGTGCATTTACCACGATTGGTCAAAACATTACATTGAACTATAATTCAACGCACAGCTTTTATGGGCGGGATACCCTGGGCCGTGAAATCAATCAATTTCTTTGGAACTCTTCCAAACAATTGTCTCGTTTGGAAGGTGCCAATCTTGCACTGGGCTTTAATATGCGGGGTGACGGATCCAAGAAAAAAACGGATACTCCCAAAACCAATGTGCCTCAGAACAATTTGTACACCAACAATACCGCAGCATCCCTGTCCAATAATGGCCAACAAATTGATTTTAGCACCCCTTGGAGTTTGAACATGAAATACAATCTTCGTTATGCCAAAATTTGGGACAAATCTCAACAAAGAGACACTGCTCAATGGGTTCAAGCAGTGACCCTTGTGGGCGACATCACCATTCTGAAGAAATGGGCAATCTCAGTGAACTCTGGATACGATTTCAAAATGGATGAATTCACACCTTCCATCATCGGATTACACTGGGATTTGCATTGCTGGGAGTTTTCCTTTAATGCCGTTCCATTTGGTGACCGAAAATCATACTTTGCCCAGCTCAATGTGAAGGCCAGCATTTTGCAAGACTTGAAATTGCAAAAGCGCGGTAGCTTGGGAACAGATATCAATTATTGGGAGTAAATATATTTTTACAACAAGTGCATCTCAATGCGGTTTTGAATTTCCTGCAGGGTTTTCAATCCTGTTTCTTGGAGAATCAATTTTCCTGATTTGAAATACATAATGGTAGGGACAGCTCGTATACCGTAATGAGCAACGCACTCCAAATTGGAAGGTCCATCAATTTTAGCAAAAGCTACACTATCGCAATAAATCAACTCTGCCTCGGTCAGTATTGCCGCAATAGCATCACATGGCCCGCATTTAATTCCATAAACATCAATCAAAACTTTTTCATTCTTAGAGATAAAATCATCCCAAGTGATTTCATTTAATTCAATCATAATCATTTGTTTTTTAATGCAACAAATGTAGAATTCAAGTAAAAAAAACAAAATCAGTTTTATCGATGTGCGATAAGAAAAAACAATGGGGTATACAACTAAAATCTCTTAAGACTTCCGATGGAGAATGTCCACTCTGGTGTCTCCAATGGATCCAATTGACGTTCACTGAACCACACGCCATTCCCTTTGGGATTGATGAGAATCTGCAACTCCTGTGCAGGCATATAACTTTGGGCCAAAATAAACTTCTTCTCTCCTGTCTGCTTGTTCAGCGCCACATCCACCACAATCACCGCATGTCCTGGGCTACCTCCTTGAATAAAAACATCTCCAATTTGTAAAGCGTTTTCACTCACAGCATTCAACTCTCTGGACAAGGACAAAGTTCCTGCATACATGAAAATGGTTTCCAAATAATTCCAAAAATCAACATAGGTGTTGGATGGCGCTTTTGCCGTTGTGGTCCAACTGGTTTTGTTGCCTTGAACAACAACACGGTATCCATTCATCCATTTTTCATACGGAACATCAAATCCATTGGTGAAATGGAAATGTATTTCGTTGTAACGTTTCTGTCGCCATAAATACTCAGCACGCAATCGCATCACCGCATCCGCACATTGATGCAAATCTTTGCTGCCTATGGGAAGATCAACCACTGCTTCATAAACATCGTGGTTCCATTTTTCTGAGCCATCATAATGAAGAACCTTCGCTCCCTGAGGCTTCAATGGTAAATTCCTGAGATAACTTCCGAATTCATCCCGTTTCAATTCCGTTCGTTCAAATCCTTTAGGAGCATTGAATCGAAGTAAAATGCTATTGCCTTCTTTATTCAATTCGTGATTCTCATCACTGGAGACTTGCTCCAACTTCCCTTTCTGCGCATTGCACTGCACAATACAAAACCCAAAGAATACAATCAACGGGATAAAATTTTTATTCAATTGTTTGAGAATAATCGTATTCATGAATTCCATTTTTCAATTTCAATAATTCGTACTGCGTGATTTCGTTCAATGTCCGCGAACATATTCATTAATCACTTTCAAATCTTTTATTTCAGCATTATCCAGAGATGGCAATGTCCAATCCATGGTTATTCCTTTATTTTGAGGAGGAACATTAACGTTCAGCTTCACCAAATTGAAATAAAGCCTCAGTTTTGAGTTGGGGAGAGTCATAACCAAAGGACCTCCACCAATGCACCCCGACTGGGCGCCACTTGGTTGCTCTCCGATTACGAAGGTATTGGGTCGGTGCGTCTTACAAAATGAGGTAAACATAGCCGCTGATGAAAACGTTAGCCCGTTGGTCAAGATATAAAGCGGACCAAGAAAGGGTTGATCAGCATGATCCGTTGAATCCTTTCGATCAATGAGCAGGCAATCATCTCCATTCAAAACAACATTCTCAAAAGGCATGGCCTCTAATTTATCGTCGCAATAAGCTTGATAACTGAACTCACCTTTTGAAATGGAGCGTTTGATTTCGTTACTCGAAAAATATCGAAAACGTTTATCCGTCAGATAAGCGTAGAGCAAAGAACCATACCCCAATGAGCCGCCATTGTTGTCCCGCAAATCAATCACCAATTTTTTGTTGAGTGGTACAATCAAAGAAAAAGCAGTTCTTAAAGACTCTTCGAACCCCATTTCTATTGCATTGTATATGGCTGGAGAAAAAGTTTGCAACTTGAGATAGGCGTATTCCTCATTGACATTTAATACAAAAGGAGATAAGGTTTTTACATACGCCCGTATGGATTGATAACCCAAGTCATCGTTCCATGAGATGGCCTTTACATTGACATTTCCTCTACGACCATTTTCGTCAAAACCAATTATGTAGTTGGCTTTGACGCCATTGAACATGGAATAGAAATACGGGAACACCAACTCCAAGGAACGCCTTTTTTTCCCCATAAGACCTTTATCAGTAGGAATCTTGTGCATCAAATTTTGGACAATGGTTTCTATAGAGACCCCATCGATGGAAAGCACCTGCATTCCCTTGTGCAATGCAGTATCCTGTGAGTAATCAATTTTCACTACACTGTCCTGAAGTACAATAGTAAAAGGCAAAAACAATCCTTGCTTTTCTAATTTCTTAATCATTTTTTCGCCGGGCAAAATAGCCGAGTGACCACAACCAATAAAATCCACCATCTCTGTCAAAAGATCATTGAACACCAATGTAGAAGCTGAATTGGGAATTTTATTCAACTGAACTTGAAAAACACTGTCTACCTCACGCTTTGACCTGTACCAATACAAGCCAGGATGCGCTTCTTTCAGGGATTGTTGAGCAATGGTCATGTCTTCAACCATTTGGTAACGCTCCAAAACTTTTACCTGTGCGCACAAATTCAAAGCAATCAGTAAGAAAACCAAAAGGAATAAAAAACACCTTTGTACTGCAGTAGAATCCATCTACCAAATGTAAATGATTCAGTAGGAATTTCGATAAAAACAAAAAGGCGATCCGAAGACCGCCTTTCGCGGAGCGTAAACGCTCCCAGGGTTTGGCACCTGTATCTTTAATTAAACCACACCTTGGTCAATCATTGCATCGGCTACTTTAACGAAACCTGCAATGTTCGCACCTTTAACATAGTTCACATAATCACCATCTGAACCGTATTGAACGCAAGCAGGGATGCCTTAGACGGTTACAAATGGAAGCTGGCTATGTGGGATCTTGACCAGGATCTTAGAGGTATTGTCAAGCATGGTTATGAAGGCAATAGAGAAGCTACTTCAGAAGAAATTGATGTGGCTGATAA
>JACCDI010122181.1_pt1 | contig 11981 bp, 8 predicted proteins | sample 7442791 | NCBI WGS metagenome assembly JACCDI01 (sample SAMN15323434, study PRJNA562643) | freshwater metagenome | isolation source: river surface water | place: USA:Blue River Watershed | collected 2017-08-15
ACTGTATTGACAACTCAAATGTAACCGGCTCCTCTGCACTTGGAGTCGACAAGGTCTATTTTGTCAAGGACCAAGGCGATCTTACTTCGATTACCGGCACCGGCAACTACTACATCCGCCTCGTAGATAACCTTTTCCAGGTAACCAACTCTGCAAAGAGCATCATTTACCTTGAAGGTAATGCAACCGTTCTTGAGAATACCTACGCCTATGCTGGTACAAACGGCCCTGCGTTCAACTACAGCGGTACGGTTGAGTACACCGGCGGTCTGTGGATTGATCCACTGCGCGACTTTATGAATGTTCCATCGCATGTAAACCGCAACCTTACCGGTACCTGGGAATTCTCCGGAACATCTGCTGCACCAAAGGGTGTTGACTACCTCAACATCACCGTCTCCTCCCCGGTTCCTGAGCCAGGCGAGTGGGCAGCCATGGGCATGCTTGCATCCGGACTTGGCGGTCTCGTTGTCCGTGCCCGCCGCCGCAAGCTTGCATAATCGTCAGCTTCGCTTCCATCCCTTTGCCTGGTCTTCCGGGTGAAGGGATGTTTGCATTTAAAACCGAGTGAATACGGGCTAGAATGTCTCTGGATGCCGGTATCAGCGCGGCGACAGAATTGAGAGTGAGATGGTACACGAAACAGCCGCCCGCAACACAGCAAGGGCATCGGTTTGGACACTGCAATCAGAGCTGCTTACACCGCAGCATTTGGTGGATGCCCTCATTGACCGTGGATTCCTTCCCGGGATTACTCCGGTTGGTCAGGATGACGAGACACAGGCGGGATCGACATCTGATATGTGGCAAATGCAAGTCGGCGGTCCTGGCTATCACTTTGCAAGCCTTTCCAGCTCAAAAGGGCAGGGAGCTACGGTGACCGTAAACACATTTGCAGCGGGGACCGAGCTTCCAGGGCATCAGTTTGGTCGTACCCTTAGTCGGCGCGGAGGTATTGTCTACAGTATCGAGGCACACGGCCCTAGTAACTCAGATCGCTCTCTCTGTGAAAACCTGACGGAAGCAATCATGGAAGCCGTGGATGGTCTTGCTGAAATCTCAGGACGTGGACAGCGCGGAAACAAGCCTAGCGTGTACACCAGCCGATGGCTGGGAATGTATAGCAACTAAGTTTTCAATGCTTTGACAAAACAAATAGAGCACCGTGCGGTCATCACGCTCGGTGCTCTTTCTTGTTTTGGTGCATTCACCCGCTTTCAGGTCCACATGGACTGCTAGGACACCAGCTCCTTAATCACATTTCCATACACATCCGTGAGGCGGAAGTCACGACCCTGATATCGGTAAGTCAGCTGCCGGTGGTCAATACCAAACTGGTTTAGGAGCGTCGCTTGGAGATCGTGGACATGGACCGGGTTTTCCGCAACGTTGTAAGCAAAGTCATCCGACTTGCCGTACACCAGTCCTTTTTGAAATCCACCGCCCGCCGCCCATACGGAGTAAACAGACCCGAGGTGGTCGCGGCCGTATCCACTTGATGCGTTGATGTCGCCTTGTCCGAACACAGTCCGTCCAAATTCAGACATCCACAGCACGATGGTGTCATCCAGCAGGCCGCGTTGCTCAAGGTCTTTCACTAGTGCCGCCGCCGGCTGGTCCGTGTCCCGACATTGCTCAGCGAGCTGCGTCGACAAGTTACCGTGCTGGTCCCACCCGGAGTGCATCAGCTGGACAACACGGGTTCCGCGCTCCACCAGCCTCCGCGCGAGGAGGCAGTTTCGTGCAAAGGAACCTGGTCTCTGGACGTCTTTGCCATACAAATCAATAATGTGCTGCGGCTCTTTTTCAATTGCCAGTAAGTCTGGAACGCTTGATTGCATCCGGAATGCAGTTTCGTATTGACTGATTCGACTGGCGATTTCAGGGTCGCCCTTGGCTGCGAGATGCGCTTTGTTGACGCTCTGAACGCCATTTAACATCGCCTTGCGGAGCTCCGATGGCACGCCCTTAGGATTGTCTAGGTAGAGGACTGGCTCTCCGTCGCTACGGAAGCGTGTTCCCTGATGTTGACTTGGTAGAAAGCCATTGCCCCAGTAGTAATCGAAAAATAGCTGGCCACAGGTTTTGCCGACATCCGTGGATGTCATCACCACAAAACTTGGTAAGTCTTCTGTCATCTTCCCAAGACCATAGACTAGCCAGGAACCCATACTCGGACGCCCGGGAATCTGGGAGCCCGTCATAAACAACGTAACGCCCGGTGCGTGATTGACGGCATCGGTTGTCATCGAGTTGATGAGCGTAAACTTATCGGCAATACTCCCAGTTCCAGGAAGCAGTGGGCTGAGGTACGTTCCGCTCTTGCCGTAGGGCACAAACGGTTTGAGCGCCGGCAGGATGGGGTGACGGTTTGCTCCGGCGGTCATCGTCGAGAGGCGAACCTTTGATCGAACGGATGCAGGCAGCTCATCGCCACGCATTTTCTGGAGATGTGGCTTGTGATCAAACAGGTCCACATGACTCGGCGCACCACCCTGCCACAAGATAATCAGACGTTTTGCTTTGACTGGAAGCGTTGTAACCGGTTTCTTGGTCTGCCCGGATGCTTCATCGGTGAGGAGGCAGGACAGAGCTAGAGTACCAGCTGCGCCGAGGGTTCCGGTCAGCAGGGTTCGCCGTGTTAGTCCGCTGAAGCCTGAATCCAGAGGTGAAAGTGTCGGGAGAATCGGATTCTCCGGTTGTTGATTGTTATTCACGGGTGATGGCCTCATCAAAATTCAACATCGCAAGAGAAACCTGTGTCAACGCTGCGATTTGCGTACGATTGCGTCTAGGTGATGGTGCACTACCGGTCGTCAAGATTGCATCCACGTCTGGTAAGTGCGCTTCGTAATACTTCATCGATGTCGCAGCCAGCTTTTGCATCGTTTGACGCTCCTTCCGTGTCAGTGGACGGCCAAGTACGGTAAGTCCCATGTCGTCAATAGACGTATCAAGGGAACCATTCCAGTCAAGCGCATTCGTTGCGAGGACACGGGCTGCTTCAATCCACGTGATGTCATTCATCATCGTAAGTGCATGCAGGGGCGTGCTGGTCCTGCTAGCATTTACAGTACATTGCTGACGGCTTGCAGAATCAAACATATTGCCCGGAGCCGCTGTTCGGCGCCAGAACGTGTAGAGACTTCGGCGATACAGATCGGCGCCCTTGCTCTGCGGGTAGGAAAAATCACGCTCATTCGTAATTGCAAGGCCATCCCAAATGCCAGCTGGCTGATAGGGATAAACAGGCTTGCCTCCAATGGTCCGGTTGATAAGGCCGCTGGTCGCTAATGCAACATCACGTAAGAGGAGACTCGGGACGCGAAGGCGATTTTGCCGTGCGTAAAGACGGTTTGCCGGGTCCTTTTTGAGGTGTATGGACAGAACATCGGATTTCTGCCGGTACGTGTGGCTCATCACAATCAGTTTGTGAATTCGTTTGACATCCCAGTCCCACGAAAACTCCGTTGATAGCCAGTCGAGGAGCTCTGGATGACTCGGTGCTTCTCCAAGCGTCCCAAAGTTTTCACTTGTCTTACTCAGGCCGGTACCGAAGAAGAGCTGCCAATAGCGGTTGATTTGTACCCGGGCCGTTAGTGGGTTATCGGTGCGAACAAGCCACTTGGCGAAATCGAGACGGTTCTTGATTGGTGCTGCGCCAAAGACCGCGGGTATTGCTGTTGCGACGGCCTCACGCGGCTGCAGATACTCACCACGATCAAGAAGGCGTGTCTGCCTGGGCTGTGCATCAGACATCACCATGACCTTTGGCAATGCCGCCCGCAGTGCTGCGACTTCCTTACCGATGGCACTTACCTGATTACGCAGGTTCGCAAAGTCATTGGCTTGGAGCATCGGTAGTACCGCGGCCTGCACACCTCGGATATCAGATTCTGATAAATCTTTTCCGGCAGTGGCTTGTTCTAGAATAGCTATCTGGTTTGGGGTGATGATGGGTTTTCGGAGCTCAAAGGCGAACCCACCGGGGCCGGCGCCATTGACGATTTGCAAAACCAGGCGATGTTCACCTGGAGCAAGGATTGACACAAAGGACTCTTGTCCCAGCAGGGCTCCGCGCTGGACAGCATTACTAACCTTTAAGTCGCCATCAAGCCAAACGCGGATACCGTCATCCGATCCAAATCGAAACTCCGCAGCCGTGGAACGTGCCACGGAAATGGTACGCATCAGGTAGATGCTTGCGTTGTTCTTATTGGAGATGTCCGGGAGGTCTACCGACTGCTTGCCATCAACATCAAGGTTTAGGGGCAGATATGTTAGTCCAGTCGGTAACGGGCGGTCGAAGGCTTCTTGAAACGATGTACCAGTGGTCACTGGGCTTTTTTGCCATGGTGACAACTTGGCATCTGATAGCGGGCTGCTCAAGGCTGCGACGATGGATGAGGCTTCGGTCCTAATTGCCTTTTGGACTGCTATGTCAAGCTTGGACTGCAGTGACTTTTGTTGGGCATCCAAGCGGCCAATTTTTTCCATCTCGGCTGCAGTTCCGTACGTGACCGTCGGTTCCGCAATCCGATACTGACCACCTCCGGGAGGAACACCAGTCTCAGGCACGTTGTTGAACAGCGCCATAAAGCTGTAGTAGTCTTTTTGTGTAAACGGATCGTACTTGTGGTCATGGCACTGGGCACACGCGAGAGAGATGCCGAGGAAGGTTGTTGCGGTCGTGTTGACCCGGTCGAAGAGGTTGACGTTACGTTGCTCTTCAGGGATGGCGCCGCCCTCACCGTTGAGGAGGTGGTTACGGTTGAATCCGGTGGCGACTCGCTGGGCATCTGTGGCACCAGGGAGTAAGTCCCCGGCGAGCTGCTCAGTTGCAAACTGGTCAAACGGGATATTTGCGTTTAGTGCATCCACTACCCAGTCACGCCAAACGTACTGGTAGGTATCGCCATCCTGCTGAAAACCATTGGAATCCGCATAGCGGGCGGCATCCAGCCACGGAAGCGCCATCCGCTCTCCGTAATGCGGACTCGCCAGGAGACGGTCGACAACTTTTTCGTATGCGTTTGGTGAGCGATCGTTTATAAAGTCATCGACTTCTGCCTGCGTTGGTGGGAGGCCAATCAGGTCGAGGGTAACCCTGCGGATTTGTGTCCTTTTGTCTGCGAGAGGGCTGATTGGCAGTCCTGCTTTACGTACTCTGGCCTGAACGAAGGAGTCGATGGGGTTCAGTTTTTGTGATGTCAATGACGATGGTGAAGACGACACCCGTGGACGCTGCGGGGTGATCCATGCCCAGTGAGTCTTGGATTTCAGCGTGCCACTAAGTACCGCTCCCGACTCAATCCACTTTTGGATGACTTTTTGTTCTACCGATGACAAAGGTTTATCGCCAAGGGGCATCGATGGCTCTGAACCGGATGCTTGCAGTCTCGTAAATAGCTTACTTTCAGCAAGCTTACCGGGGACAATCGCTGCGCCAGACTTTCCACCGCGTTTGCGGCCAGCAAGGGTTGCGAGGTCCAGGCTTCCCGATGGCGCCTTTTCTGTATGACACCTCACACAGCGCTGCTCAAGGATTCTCCGCGCATCGGCATCGGTGGTCACATCACGAGATGATGCATTTGCAGCAATCAGGGCTGTGCTAAGGAGGGAGAATAAAACGGTTACGGCATGGACTCGCATATAGTTCATTGTTCACTGGAATACGATTGAATTCCTATAGGTGATGTACGAAAAACATGCTCAGTTGATTACCGAATAGCTAGTACATAGAGGTGCCAAACCATCATTTATTTCTATGGAACGGATGTTAAATCCTCGCAACATCCCGGCGATACAAATGTAAGCCTGCTAGTTACAAACGTAGACGCTAAATCACGATCCCGCCAAAACATCTGCGAAATTGATATTGATTAGGATGCATCTATAGCACATTCTCATCACCTCAATCTGCTCGTTCAAGCTTGTATACGGTGACATCTGTTCGAATGATGTACCTAGATTTCTCATTCACATCTACAGACTCCTTCAGACTTCTTAAGGTGTTGGAGACGACACTTGGGACAAATCGCTCCCGCTGACCAAATATGGTTTAACGGGAACACTTTGATACGTTCGAATCATTTTGCAATCGGTCGCGTTTGGATGGTTTATTCGCATTCACCCCGAGGATTTCAAGCATTTACGCTCCTCGAACTATTAGTCGTCATTGCCATCATTTCGATCTTGTCAGCAATTCTGCTTCCGGTGTTTGGAAAAGCTCGAAGCAGTGCGCGTCGTACAGCGTGTCTTAGCAATGTCAAGCAGATTGGCACTGCTATTGGGATGTATACAAGCGATTACGATGGGGCATTCCCAAACACAGGTGATCCTTACCTGTGGGTTGGAAAGCGATTCCGCTGGCCAATTATGCCGTACCTGGGCATCGCTAAAGTCAGCGCATCTGAGTCATCCGGAGACCGATTCAAATCAGCAAACGGTGCATCAAACTTGTTGGTTTGCCCGGACGATGTCGCTGCCAATGGCTTTGATTACACCAGTTATGCTTACTCGGCTGCATTCTATGAAGCGGATGAAAGTCTTGCTGCTATGTCATCCATACAGAATCTGATCCAAGCCTTTTCAAATCCCGGTACGCTTACTCTTCCGGTGACCCGCACAGATGCCGATGTTGTCTATCCCAGTCAAAAAGTGATGATTAGCGAATGGACGAACAACCATGACTTTTCTGGTAGCAAGCCGATAGGGATGTGGGGGACGATTGTCGCACCGTTTGATACTCCCGGACCCGACTGCTATTCAGGTGGGAGAGTCGTTTTGTTTGCAGATCAACACGCAAAATTTGTGAAGGCCGGTCGGTTTGTGCGAAAGTCAAATCCGAATCTGGATGCACCAGATCCTAACCTGACACCTGGGGGACTGGGAGGAATCGACATCCAATAGAATCAACGAGCCATCGCAACAGTTTAGAAATGTGCGCATGCGGGGTAGAGCGCTGTAAGGATGTCCGAGACCTTGGAAAGAAGTGGACGGTACAGGATTCGAACCTGTGACCCCCGCCGTGTGAAGGCGATGCTCTACCACTGAGCCAACCGTCCAGAGCCCCTAAGTTATCACAGGTAAACCCGGTAAACAAATCCATACCCCATCTGTGTGAGCACCCACCAGACAGATGCAATTCATGCAGGTAGACTAGCGGTATGGCTACTGTTTTTGACCTCCGGCCGCAAATGCGCCGTGACAATGTCGTCCTCTATCATGACATCGTGTGCCCATGGTGCTATGTTGGGCTTTTTCAGGCAGCTCGCCTCGAAGAACAGTTTGGTATCGAAATAACGTGGCTTGGAGCAGAGCTCTTCCCACCAGACCTGGATGGCCCTCCATCGAATCCGGGACCTCGACCGGCGATCGTGCGTGATCCTAACAAGCCTAACCGCTTCGATGACTTTGCAGCTGCAGAGGGCGTTGCGATGTCCGATGTTCGCCCAGGATTTGTTCGCTCACACCGGGCGCTTCTTGCGCTCGAATACGCTAAAACCCTCGGACACAGACCTTTCAATGAACTGAACACTGCTATCTACAAAGCCTATTGGGAGCAATATGCGGACATTGAAAGCATCGATGTTCTCCGCGGGATTGCAAATAGCGTTGGAATCGATGCAAACGCTATGACGGCATCGGTGGAAAATGAAGTCCATGCCGATCAAATTCTCCCATTTGATGATGGCGCATATGGAGCCGGCGTTCGTAACGTACCTACCTTTATCTTTGGTGCAAACGAAGTTCTGGCTGAGGCCAACTACGATGACCTCGCACGCGCACTGGAACGCTTCCTGGGACGCGTCGGCCGCCTGCGTGAAGGAACGCTCTGATGCGTTTTGCTCTTGCGGCACAAACGGGAAACGTTTTGTGGCAGCTCGAAGATGGCCGTTTTTCTGATCTGACGGTCGCTTTAGGATCGCTTGCTCCTAAGACAGTTTTCGATGCAATCTGTGATGAAGACTTGCACACGCGGCTTCCATGGCTACCGCTCCGCGAGGACTACTGTCTCCCGGCATCAACGCCACTTGGATGCCCTCTGCCATCACCAAAGCGGATTCTTGCTATTGGCCGCAATTATGCAGACCATGCCAAAGAACTCGGCAACGCTGTCCCCGACGAACCCGTGGTCTTCCAAAAGGCAAATAGCAGTATCGTCGGCCCGGGGATGCCGATTGCGCTTCCTGAGGGTATCGGCCAGGTAGACCACGAGGGCGAGCTTCTGGTTGTGATAGGCAAGGGAGGCCGGAATATCTCTCTTGATGATGCAATGGCTCACGTTGCGGGGTATTCCATCATCAATGATGTCACAGCGAGGGCTAAGTCCAAAGCCCTGCAAGCCAAGGGATATCCGTGGTTCCTTGCGAAGTGTCGGGATACTTTTGGCCCAATAGGTCCAGTTGTTGCCACAGCATCCAGTTTGGCGGGGCAGTTTCCGCTAACCATCGATGTCACCGTTAATGGACTCCTGCGACAGCAGGGATCCACAGAGCAGATGATCCACGATGTAGCCGCTCTGATACATTTTTTGAGCACAGTTACCGAGCTGCTGCCGGGAGACTGCATCGCGACCGGTACACCTAGTGGCGTTGGACCACTCGTCGCCGGAGATAGCGTTTCCGTCACGATCTCTGGCATCGGAACCCTGACCAATCCCGTTGTCTAAAACCAATCTTCTGGAGCACACATCATGTCGACTGAAAATCAACTCCCGCACTGGGATCTCACGCCGTACTTTCCAAGCCTCTCCTCCGATGAATTCAAGGCTGCTTATCAGGATGTCCTTAGCCAAATAGCAGCTCTGACAGAACGCTTTGACCGCTACCAAATCGGAGCAACATCCGACAGTAGCATTACTGATGAAACTGTAGAGATTTACGAGGAAGTTGCAAAGGCATTTGATGCGCTCGGTCTTGTCAACAACCTTGTCACGGCTTACGTATATGGCTACATTTCAACGGATACGACGAATGAGCTTGCTCAGGGAATCGCCAGTGAACTACGCGGGCAGTCAGTGGCCTTGCAGACATTGGCAGTACGCTGGGTCGCCTGGTTAGGGTCAATCGACACGGATGCCCTCAAGGCAAAGTCATCCCTCGCAAGTCTCTATGCGTATCCTCTCGAACAAGCCAAGGTCGGTGCACAGCACCAGATGTCCAGTGCGGAGGAAGAGCTCGCTGCGCAGCTATCGCTCTCCGGTACCGCCGCATGGGGACGCCTGCATAGCGACATCACCAGTCAGCTGACCGTCCCGATAGGGGATGACAAAAAGCCGATGGCAATGGTTCGTGTTCTGTCATCCGATGCTGATCCACAGGTTCGTAGAGATGCCTATGATGCAGAGCTTGCTACTTGGCCGACCGTTGCGCTTCCACTTGCTGCGGCAATGAATGGCATCAAGCACGAGACGAATGTACTGGCGACCCGGCGTGGGTGGGCGGACCCTCTGGATGAAGCCGTTTGGCACAATGGAATCGACCGGGCTACCTTGGATGCGATGCTCTCAGCGGCACAAGCAGCTTTCCCAGACTTCCGAAGGTACATGCAAGCCAAAGCAAAGCTGCTTGGCTACGATGGCGGCTTGCACTGGTTCGACATGTTCGCACCCGTCGGCGCAGAATCGAGCAAGTGGTCGTGGAGCGTTGCCAAGGAGTTTGTTGCAACACACTTTGACTCTTTCTCACCTCGCCTTGGAGACTTTGCAAGGCGTGCGTTCACAGAAAACTGGATTGATGCTGAGCCACGTGCTGGAAAAGAGGGCGGTGCTTTCTGCATGGGGACCATCCCAGGTGAGAGTCGCATTCTTCAGAACTACAACCCAAGCTTTGATGCCGTTAGCACCCTTGCACACGAGCTTGGCCACGGCTACCACAACCTCTGTCTTGAGCATCGTCCGCCAACGATTGCTGGCACACCGATGACGCTTGCTGAAACGGCAAGTATCTTCTGCGAAACCATCATCAAAAATGCGGCCCTTGATGGCGCATCACCTGATGAACAACTGAGCATTCTCGAAGCAAGCCTTCAGGGGCAGTGTCAGGTTGTTGTTGACATCTCAAGCCGCTTCCAATTCGAACAAACAGTTCTCGAACAACGGAAAACGCGGGAGCTGTCTGTGGATGAGCTCTGTGGCATCATGGCGAAAGCACAGGATGACACGTACGGTGATGGACTGTCAGAACATCGTCATAACTACATGTGGGCGGTCAAGGGGCATTACTACGGTGCGACCTATTACAACTATCCATACATGTTTGGACTCTTGTTTGGCCTTGGATTGTATGCGTGCTACCAAAAGTCTCCTGAGACATTTGTGGCTGGCTACGATGACCTTCTGTCCAGCACGGGCATGGGAGATGCTGCGACGCTCGCGGAGCGCTTTGGCGTAGATATCCGGTCACGTGCATTCTGGGATGCCAGCTTTGACGTCATCCGTGCCGACATCGACCGCTTTGTTGCTCTCGCTGAGGCTGCAAACTAAGGAATCGCACGTGCCTCCTGATGAAACGCTTTGTCGGGAGGCATGCCGATCAAAGGTAAACGATGGTCAGTTTCTCTCTCTGCCTGACGTTTGATGGGGGTGCATCCGATTCAATTGGCCTCTATCTAGAGGTATTCCCACGTGCGGAGAATTTGGGTTGCGCTGTGTGAAAACGTCTATACGAAGAGGCCATCGGAACTGTTAGAAAACACGTAAAAGAACGATTCTTCTCTAAGAAATGACAAAGTACCTTCGAGACGCTGAAATTCGCGGCTTTCTGCGCGAGCCAACATTTGAAAGCGATTCTAATCGGATTACTTATCTCACTGGGTGTGAGAACTGGTTCACGGGTGCTGCGATGTACTTTCGCAAAGCGTTGCCAGTACAGTGCTCAGGCGTTCAGAAACTGAATATCTATGGCTGCCCCAACGCGGAAACACGCTGCGATGAGTCCACATTGGGGATTGCGGATGTCTGGGTAAACGTTCCGTCTATGGCCCCTCCGACTTTACATGATTGTAAATCACAACAGGCATTTGTCCTCGACCTTGCGCATGCGGGAATCGTCGCAGCATCCAAACGTTTTGCGTTTGATGTTGCTGTATTCGATGAAGCGAAGCTGTACGTGGAAGAAAATGACTACCGATTAAGTTACCAAATTGGTAAATCGAAGGCGTCTCCAGACAGAAAGTACACCGCTGCAGTCTTTTGTAAATTCGACAATCAATACATCAGTGAACTGCGTGTCATGAAACATGACGGAACTCTAGAATGTGTCTACCATTTTGCGAATGGTAATGAACACAGCATTGGTCAACTTCGATGGGATGGCTGTGACAAAATCCGTATACCACTAACAGCTGTTACAGGGGACGCGCACTGGAATATCTTCTTGGATGGCAGAGTCAGATTCGTATTCCCGAAGTCCGAGACGTGCGACCCGCATCATCAGTATCAACACGCGATATTGCTGCTTGATGGGGCATTCGTAGTGCCTGACAGGATTGCAGGGCTAGATTTACTTGAGCGTTCTGCAAAGGCAGGATACAAACATGCAATACGCCGCTTGCAACGTGAACAGCAACACCAAGGCATTCAACCTGATTACCGGGACGCACGTTTATAAAATGGACTCCTTTTGCAAGTGCCGGGTGATATCAAACGTTACTGCCTTGACCAGATTCACTAAACGATGGCAACATTTGACTTCAAACTATTGGACCCACCAAGCAACTCTCGACAACGTTAGCTTTGGCTGCAGTGTGGGACTGGCTTCATACTCTTCCAAAATGTCCACGACTACGCACTGCAACAAATCGACTGCTTTGTTGCCCGCGCCGAGGTTGCAAACTAACTGAGCTGTTCCAGCCTCTTGCTGCAGTGAATGTCAAGAGGCTGGATCTGAAGGATTCCGATGGTCAGAGTTACACCTTGTCTGATGTTTGATGGAAACGCAGCAGAAGCAATTGCGCTGTATCTCGAAGCGTTTCCT
>JACCDI011642343.1_pt1 | contig 11978 bp, 9 predicted proteins | sample 7442791 | NCBI WGS metagenome assembly JACCDI01 (sample SAMN15323434, study PRJNA562643) | freshwater metagenome | isolation source: river surface water | place: USA:Blue River Watershed | collected 2017-08-15
ATTATTATCAACGTTTCATCGATGGGAGGTAAAATAACTTTTCCTTTAGGATCTTTATATCACGGAACTAAATTCGCAGTAGAGGGTATTTCAGAGTCATTGCAATACGAAGTAGAGCAGTTTGGAGTTAAGGTTAAAATTATTGAACCCGGAGCAATTGCTACAGACTTTGCGGGAAGATCATTTGATTTTAGTCACGATTCAAACCTTAAGGAGTATCAAAATATTGTGGATAAAATTAACCAAGCATTTTCAAAAATGATTACAAATGCCTCAACGGTTGATGTGGTCACAAAGGTGATTTACGAAGCTGCAACTGATGGGAAAAGTAAATTGAGATACATAGCAGGTAAAGATGCCAAGCTTTTTATTTTCATAAACAAATGGTTGGGACATCATTTTTTTGTTCGGATAAATAAGATTTTTTTTAAACTCTGAAAAATGTATCCATTGATCAAATATTTCAACGGAGAAAGAGCAGAGAGTTATTTATTTCTGGCATTCGGATTAATTGGATTATTGCTCGCTATTTATTCGATGGTTTATAACAATGGTTCCCATTATTGGAAGGGTTTTGTTGTTCCACTTGTCCTGGTATCTTTCCTTGAGGTCGTGATAGGATTTACAATCATTAGGCGTAGTCCGGATGATATTGTTCGTGTGGAGAACTACCTAAGAAATGCTCCTGAAAAAATTGCTTCAATCGAAATTCCAAGGATGCACAAGGTGATGCAGAACTTTGTTATCTACCGGTACGCTGAAATAGCGATGATATTGTTAGGTATATTGGTTTATTTTGTTTTCGCTAAGTTTGAGTTTTGGAGTGGCTTGGGATTGGCATTATTCATCCAAGCAAGTATATTATTGATACTGGATTACTTTGCGGAGCGACGAGGTTTCGTGTATCTAAAATATCTTAATGGGATCGTAAATGAATGATATTTTACATTTAAAGACAATTTCGGATTTGTATCGATTTCTGAACTTGGGTTATGCTGAGCATCCTTTAATTGCAATAGTGGACTTCAGCAAGGTTATAGAACATACACCTGATGAGATTAAGATTAAGACAGATTTTTATTCCATTATGTTTAAAAATTATTGTCGGAATCACATTCGATATGGTCGGAAAACACTGGACTTTCAAGACGGAAGTCTTGTTTGCATCCCTCCCAATCATATAGTTACAATGGATAATGACATCGAAGTGAAAGATGATATAATGGGGTGGGGTTTATTTTTTCATCCGGATTTGATTCGGGGATCTACATTGGGTACTAAAATGAAAGACTACTCTTTTTTTTCATATCATATTTCAGAAGCTTTGCATTTGTCTGAGAAGGAAAAACAACTTCTATATGACTGTATACTCAAGATTCAAGCTGAATTATCTCAGAATATTGATGGATATAGTCAACTCTTGATGGTTTCAAATATTGAGCTGCTTTTGAATTACTGCACACGCTATTACGGAAGACAATTTATCACGCGTAAAAGTGCAAATCAGGATTTGGTTAATAAGGTGGAGAGTGAACTCAGAAATTACATTGAAAACGAAGACAAAAGAATTGCAGGAATGCCCTCGGTTAAAGATCTGGCAGAAAAAGTTAATTTATCTCCAAGTTATCTTAGTGATTTATTAAGAAGGGAAACAGGTTTAAATGCACAAGATCACATTCATTATTTTTTAATTGAGCAAGCAAAAAGTTTCTTACTGCAAACAAACCAATCTGTCAGTGAAATTGCATATTCGTTGGGGTTTGAATATCCGCAATATTTTAGTCGACTGTTTAAGCAGAAAACTGGAAAAACTCCTTTGGAATTTAGGTCTAGCAATTGAGTTATTGGATAAGCAGCATTATTATGTCCTTTGTATACCGCCGTTATCTAGTCCATGATGAGTAGCAAAATTTTTTTCTTTCTGAATTGAATGTTACTCGCTTTCGCTCGTGATCGCCTTTTTTGCGATGGCTTCAGAAAACAATTCATGAACTCCGCTTTGCTCCGTTTTTATTTCTCAAATTGATCATCTAAGCCTTCGGCTTGATTCCCAATTTAATGAAAATTAAAAATCCCGACATTGTCGGGATTTCATGATTGTTTTCTGGCGGAGAGTGAGGGATTCGAACCCCCGGACCTGTTACAGTCAACAGTTTTCAAGACTGCCGCAATCGACCACTCTGCCAACTCTCCGCGCCAAAGATAATACGAGACCACCTCTCAAAAAAAATGGTTTTTCATTTTTATCGCAAAATTTTTACATCTCCTCGAAAAACTTTCTGCTCTTCTTCACCGGGCATATTCAGTTCCAATACCCAGACATAGCTGTCCTGTAGGACATAAATATCTCCGCCATCCTTGTTTCCATGCCATTTCTGCTTTGGATTCTCGCTGTGAAAGACACGCTCGCCATCCCTGCTAAATATGGAAAAGGAGTAATTCAAATCATCACCCTTTAGATTGTATAATACCGGGCCGAATCCGTCATTGAAGCCATCTTCATTTGGAGTAAACGCTGTGGGCACATAAACCCCATAATCGTCCATGATATTGATGATTCTGCAAACTTTATTTTCACATCCAATCGAATTGATGGCGGTCAAACAGCTCTGTAATGTGCCTTCAGTACCATTGATGGGATACGCTACTTCCGGCGTATTGAAAACAAGTCCTTCAATTTCCCATTCAATTTGCGTAGATCCTGTGGAGAGATCAATGTAGTTAACCTGATCATCTGTTGCAAAAGGTTGTTCCGGATCAACGGCAAAAGCCGCCACAGGAGGCCATTGGCCGCAAAACAAATTGATTTCTGTTGAGTTCCCTGAACAACCCATTCCATCAGTGACCAGCAATTGAACATCCTGACAATTGGTTTCTTCCACGGAGAAACTCTGGTTGTTGCAATCTGTCCCAATCAACACGCCGTCTACCCACCATTCACATTGCCAATTCCCCAGTGCATTGGCGGTATTTAATTCTACTTCGGCAGGAATGCACACCGCAGATTCACTGACACTCATGGTGGGTTGAGGAGTGGGATGCACAATAAAATTCAATGTTTCTGTTGCGCCACAGCCACTGGTCAATGTATAAGTGGCTTGGTAATTACCAGGTCCTAAAATTCCCGGAGAAACAATTCCTAAATTGCTTACGCCATTTCCTGACCAAATACCACCTGCTGTAACGGTTTGCAATGCAAACGGTGGAGTAGTTTCACAAAGGTTGCCGGTGGGAGATATACTGGCATCGCCATTGGAGTTGATGACCAAAATAGCATTGGCTGGTGCGGTACAGTAATTGTTGCTTTGAAAGACAATATTATTATTACCTATGTTTGCGATAGATGGATCAAACATCCCTGTATTGGTATTGGTGATTCCTGGCCCAGTCCAAGTTCCCGGCTCTGCACTGGCGTTCAAATCGATTGGAGCATCTCCCGAACAAAAGGGACCAGCTGCATTGATGGTCGGGATAGTAGGAGTGTCAATGCTCACAGGTAATGTGAAAGTGGCGCTGCAGTTATTTTCGGTCAATGTCAATGTGTAAGTTCCCGCTTGACTCTGCGCAATGTTCGATATGCTTGGAGACATGAGCGAACTTGAAAATCCATTGGGGCCCGTCCAACTCGCGGTCCCATTTGTTGTATTGGAGAACAACGTCAATTGATCGCCTTCACACAATGGGTTGTTGTAGGAAGGGTTGGTAAATGGAATATTATTGACCTGAATGGTGATATCTGCGGTGTTGATGCAACCCGCAGTATTGTCTTGAACAGTGTATGTTGTCGACAGAGTAGGTGTTGCTGTAACAATTGCTCCAGTACTTGCAGATAAGGTTGCAGTGTTGATCCAGGTGTAATTGCTTCCACCTGAAGCTGTAAGTTCGGTCGATTGTCCAGCACAAATTGTGCTATTTGAGACAGTTATTGAAATATTGACGCTGTTGTTTTGTAGAACAACAAATGGGAAATTCTGGATGGAATTGCATTGCCCTTGATCCGTAATGGCTACACTATAATTTCCATCCTGTAATCCAGATACACTCGTGGATGTCCCGGATGCGCCGGTCCATTGGTAGGTATAAGGTCCAACACCGCCCGTGGGATTGATTGATATAGAACCCAAAACTCCGCAACTTTCGTGAATGATGTTTTCATTTGGATCGATGATTTGAATCGGCCCATTGTTTGGTGCGTCTGGCGTAGGATTGGTATTTCCACTCAATACAATTCCAGTGCCATCACAGGGGAGATATACGGTTTCTGATTCTCCTATAGATCCAGTTATTTGTTGTATTAAAGGATTACTTTGGATGATTGGAATGGTAACTGAAGAACATCCGAATAAGTTTGAAGTTGTAAAACTGGGTGTAGCCGCAAATTGACCTGAGCCCCAATATATACCATCAACGATTAGTCCTGTGTTATCTGCGATAATCAATTGTTCATCGCCGTTGGTAAAAATACCAATTTGATTGGTTGGTCCGCTAGTGCAGTTGCAAGTGGCCAAGTTTATATCTAAACCAGGAATCTGAGAGAATGGAGAACCTATGGTGATTATTCCGTAGGGAGGTAGTATTGTACCTGGAGGAAATGTCACCGACCAATCTCCATCCGTCATGACGTAACATGAAATATCCAAAGCACTTGCACTATTGTTCAATAGTTCCGTCCACTCACCTGTATTCGGTGAGTTGCTCCCATCGTTATTGGCTGTAGTGGCGTTGATGAGTACTTCATTGATCACCAATTGAGCAGAAATGTCTTGTACTAAAAAACAAAAAATAGTAAAACTCAGTACAAGATAAAAGTATCTGCGCATTTCCAATAGTAATGGGTCACGAATGTAAATCCATTTGATGGTGGGAAATGTTAAACGTGCATGATTTTTATTGATCCAATTCGAATGCAGCAATCGGACTATCCATGAAAATAACGCCATTGTAAAACGGTATCTTCTTCGATATCCTTTGAAGCTGTTTGTCCGATTAAATCAACCATGAATTTAGGGCTGATGCCATGTGCAGGTCGCTTCCACGTTAAATCACTTTCCTCAATCTTTTTGCCAGCTGGAATGGCTTTGGCGGCTACCAAACTGCGTCTGGCATTTTTTCTTGCGGGCTCTTCATCGGGTAAAGCAGCTATATCAAAACTACCCAGTAATTCTTGTGTTTTATCCCATTTCTTCCAAAACAATTTCAAGTCTTCTTTGTCCATGGCGTGGTAGTGATCATTGCCAGGCAAAGTTTTATTATGAGTAAAATGTTTTTCGATAACACTAGCGCCCAATAAAACGCTGGAGTGTATCACTTCCATTTCTTGGGGAACGGTGTGGTCTGAATAACCAATGATGTGTTGTGGAAATTTGTTTCTCAAATCCCAAATCATACCCAGGTGTGCATTGGCATTGGGGGTAGGGTAGTTCAATACACAATGCATCAGCACAAGAGGATTTCCATAACGCTCAATAATGCTTACAGCCTCCTGAATTTCCCAAAGGTGAGATGCCCCAGTGCTCAAAATGATGGGTTTCCCAAATTGGCATTGCATTTCAATAAAAGGGAAATTGGTAATGTCTGAGGAGGATATTTTGTAAACATTCATCAAGTCGTTCAGGAACAAAGCGCTCTCTGCATCGAATGGAGTGCTCATGAATTCAATTCCTACTTGATCGCAATATTTCTTCAGTTCCTCATATTCTTTTTTCCAGAACTTATCGTACTTCTGGAACAACTCGTGTTGACTGCGCGTTGGTTCTTTGGTAATGTCCCAATAGTAAGGACTGTCTTTAGATGCTATCGTATCTGCTTTGTAGGTTTGGAATTTAATGGCATCAGCACCACCTTCTGCAGCTTCGTCGATCAGTCTTTTGGCCAAATCCATATTGGCCTCATGGTTGACTCCAGCTTCAGCGATGATGAAAGGTCTTGCAATGCTCTTGTTGTCATGAAGAGCAATAAATTCTGTAAGTTGCATATTAACTATTTTCGTGCTTTTGATTCAATTGTTCTTGTGCTTTTTGCATCATTTCGGCATTATTCGTGAGGTTATTGTTGTGCCGACGGTATCGATACAAGGGAAGCGGGATGTGATAAATGTTGAAGCGCTCTAAAAAACGGATACGAAGATCTTCTTCTTCGCGCGCTTTGAATTGTTCGTCATATAAACCAATTTCAATTAATAAGTCTTTACGGAACATAATACCGCAAGCAATGGGTTTTTCCGACGCATGAATGCGTTCCCGATGATTCTCCAATTCATCAACCAAGAAATAATCGATGGCAACCGCATTCATTTCATGATTTTCTTCTAAAAATAATTTTTGCACTTGAAGTGTCTCTCTGTGCAAATAATCATCTGCATCAACAAAAACCACGTATTGACCCTTGGCTTTGCGAATTCCAAAATTTCGAGCAGCAGATAAACCAACATTTTTTTCCAGATGAAAAATTCGAGCATCCGTTTCATAGTTGTCTAATATAGCAACAGTGTTATCTGTGCTGCAATCATTGATAACGATAATTTCATATTGATTTTTCGGAATGCTCTGATCAAGGCAACTCCGCAGCGCACGCTCAATGTAGCGGCCATAATTATATGCAGTAATGATTACGCTAATCATCGAATTAAATAGAGACTTTTAATAAAGCTTCGCACAAATCCTCGTGCCTCACCGGCTTAACGAGGTATCCAATTTTCCCGGACATTTTAGCACGTTCTTGTGTGTTTTCATCAGAATTACCGGTGAGAAAAATAATGGGAGCTTCTGATATTTCACGAATCTTTAAAGCTGTTTCGATACCATCCATTTCACCATTGATTCGGATGTCCATCAACACAGCATCGGGATTGTACTTTTTGACATCTTCTATTGCATCTATTCCATTGTCTACTGTTTCCAACGTTTCATATCCACATTTCTCAATGAAGTGACGATGCAAGAATGCAATAATTTCGTCATCTTCTACCAATAATATTTTTTTACTCATGATTTAATTAAGTGGGATTTGAAAAGTGTACTTTACGCCAACAGCGTTATCTATGGTCATTTTTGCTTTCAATTGTTTGGAAAATGAATGAATCAACTTCATACCAAGTGAGTGGGTTTTGGTGGAAGTCTCAATAACCGGTAATCCAATTCCATCATCACCTATGGTAAGAATCAATTGACCATCTTGTAGCGTTGTGTCTATGAAAATGGTTCCTGAAGATCGATCTTTAAAGGCGTATTTGTATGCATTGGTTAAGATTTCATTCAACAACAACCCACAGGGAATCATTTTATTCAAGGATAGGCCAATAGAGGTTTCATTTCTAATTTCTAAATGAATATTGTCATTGATGTGATACGTTCTGTAGATGGTATGAGCAAGGTCTCGGATATATGCAGTCAAATTTACATTTTGTAGGTCTGTTGTCTTATATAGCATTTCGTGTATCATGGACATGCTTTGAATGCGGCCTTGACTTTCTCTTAAAATCTTGACAACCTCGTTGTTGTCACTTTGAAGAATTTGCATTTCTAAAAGTCCAAAGATCACGGTCAAATTGTTTTTTACCCGATGATGAATCTCTCCTAATAGCGTAGTTTTTTCTGTTAATGAATTCAGCAATTGCGATTCAATTTTCTTTCGTTCTGTAATATCTCGAATAAATGCGATGACATATCCACGTGAACCAATCTCGGTGTAATAAGCATTGGCTTCAATCGGAAACTCAGTTCCATCAGCTCTTTTGTGGACTCCTTCAACCATCAATGGGCCATTGTTTTTTAATTCGGCAACATGAAGTGCCCAATCTTGTTGACTGGAGAACATTTTTTCCACCTCTCCTACAAACTTACCAAGAATTTCATCTTTTGCTCTTTGCAGTCGTTGTGCACCCTTTTCATTGATGTAGACCATGATTCCTTCTTCCGTAGATACCTGAACGGCTTCTCCTGATTTATCAATAAGGTTGTTCAATAAGCCAACTTCGTTGGTATAGGCATCCGCAATCTCAGCATGCGCTTTTTTGAGCTTTTCATTGCTTTCCAACAATTCAGCAGAACTCTCTCTAATCACAGTTTTTAAGTGATTGATATCGCGGTCATGCGTATTGTATGAATCATCTACCAGATCCAATAACAAATCCCATTTCTCATCGGCAGAGATATTCAATGCCTGAACTTTTTTGATTTGCCTTTGAAGGAGTTTGTGATGAGAAGTTTTGGGTGTCATGTGTGAGCTTAATGTACAAATTTAATTCAGAACAGAAAAAGTAAGCCTATATTTGTCTTACTAAATAGCGAGATATGTCAGCAAAATTATTATCAGGAAAAACAGGGATCATTTCAGGAGCTTTGAATGATAAGTCAATAGCTTGGAAAGTAGCGGAGTTGGCCCATGAACATGGTGCACGTATCGTATTGACCAACGCCCCGATTGCCATGCGGATGGGCGAAATCAATGGATTGGCGGAGAAAATTAATGCCCCAATAATTCCTGCAGACGCCACAAACGAGCAGGACTTGGATAATTTGTTCACCGGTGCAATGGAGCATTTTGGGGGGAAGATTGATTTTGTGTTGCACAGCATCGGAATGTCACCAAATGTCAGAAAAGGCAAGCATTACACCGATATAAACTATGAATGGTATAAGCAAACGTTAGACGTTAGTGCTGTTAGTTTGCACAAAATGTTGGCCACGGCATACAAAAAGGATGCTATCAATGAGTGGGGTTCTGTTGTGGCTTTAAGTTACATCGCAGCACAGCGTATATTCCCAGATTACGGAGACATGGCCGATGCCAAATCATTGCTAGAAAGCATTGCCCGTAGTTTCGGTTATCATTATGCTACTCGAAATAAAGTACGCATCAATACCATTAGCCAATCTCCAACAGTGACCACTGCTGGTAGTGGCGTGAAAGGATTTGATGGATTTATCAACTATTCTGAGGAAATGTCCCCATTAGGGAATGCTGATGCTTTGGCATGCGCCAACTATTGTGTAGCCTTGTTCAGCGATTTGACAAAATATGTAACCATGCAGAATTTATTTCATGATGGTGGGTTTAGCAATACAGGAGTCACTCAATCTGTGGTTGAAAAATTCGCTTCAGAATAATTTTTAATTGAAGAAGTTTTTTGCGAAGCCGTTGGAAAGAATTTCAACGGCTTTCTTTTTATCTTTTTTGGATAAAGATGCAGGTGGTCCATAAGGTGTTTTGTTGAGATCAATGATGAACCATTTTCCAGTGCTATTGTCTTTTAAAACGTCTAATTCGCAAAAATCGCTTTGCATTTTGTGACAAAATAGGAGAATGTCTTTTTTTACAATTTCAGGAATAACGTCAAGTTCTTCTATGCTGGCTTTGCAAGTGTCATTGGTGAAACGCAAACCCTGTGTTTTGTATTTTTTGTAAATGATGATAATGTCTGATTTCATTACACATACGCGGTAATCAACATATAAATCACCTTCTTGATTATCAATTACGATTTGATAGACTTTTCCTTCTTCTATTTTTTTTATCGGACATGAAATTTCAATTCCATCATGGACGGCGTTTTCATTGCTTTTTACAACGCATTTTCCAGCATGTGTTCTGGGGTCAATAAAAGTATTATAGGAGAAAACCTCTAGGTGAATTTTATCCACTTTTTGTTTAGAAATATCGTAGATATTTTTATTGATAACTTCAATATTGAAAGGAAATGCAGCGGGATGATGAAAAGTACTGTCGTCGAAGTTGATTCCAACACAGGTGTTTGAAAAAGGCTGGGTGACCAAATTGAATTTGAGCTTTCGAGAAATTTGATAAATGGTTGATTTCCTGCTTGGAAATTGAGGTTGAATCCAAACTGTTCCGTTTTTACGGAAAAAGTTGTTGTTGGCTATCGCAAAAATGAGCTCTCGCAATTGTTTAATTATCAGCAGTGGATAATGATTTTTTTTTGAGTATAAGTATTTCAAAGACATTTAATTAACAGATTGAAGTGAATGTTAAAATGATGCGAACCGATAAATTTGTTCCTATTTTCATATATTTGTAATTGATACAATCCGTACCAAAACCAAAATTAGTGCATAATGACTAGAGTTTTTTACAAATCATTGGAGAGGACATTGACCTTTTTGGGAGCTGTTTTTTTGTTCAGCAGCGCTGTTGCAAACGAAGCCCCAGGTGACTTTTCAGTGGACAACCTTGGAAATCCCTCCGATAGTTCAATTTCTGTCGAATTTTCGGATGATGCGGTAACCGTGGTCTGTTATCGGGATCAAGATGGTGATGGATTTGGAAATCCTGATTTATCACTGAACCAGGTGACATGCGGTACGGGATGGGTTGCCAACAACACGGATTGTAACGATAATTCAGCGACTATCAATCCCGGTGCAACAGAAGTCTGTAATTTCACGGATGATGATTGTGATGGCCTGAGTGATGAGACTTTTTTGCTAGTTACCATTTACGGAGACTTTGATGGCGATGGGTATGGAACGCCTTTCATCAATGGTTCAAGCAGACAAACATGTCCTTTGCCATTGGGTTTCGTTTTTGACAATACGGATTGTGAAGACAGCGACCCCGCCATTAATCCTGGTCAAGCGGAATTGTGTAATGGAATCAATGATGATTGCGCCGGTGGTATTGATGATGGTTTTGTTTTGACCACCTTTTTCTATGATTTGGATGCAGATGGTTTTGGAGATGCTGGAAATCCTGTTGACGCTTGTGTTGCCGGTCCTGCAATGCTTTCAAACAATACGGATTGTGATGATTCTGATCCTTTTTTGTTCCCCGGTAATCCCGAGATTTGCAATGGATTGGATGAGGATTGTGATGGGCAAATAGATGAAGATTTTGATGTGGATGGTGATGGATGGTCGATTTGTACTGGTGACTGTGATGATTCAGACCCCAATGTGAATCCTGGTGTTTTGGAAGGTCCTTTCCAGGCTGGTTCATGTGATTTCATTGATAACAATTGTGATAACGTTATCGATGAGTTTTGGGACGAGGATTTGGATGGCTATACCGTTTGCGAATTGGATTGTGATGATCTTAACGATCAAATTTTTCCAGGACAAGCCGAGATTTGCGACAATATCGATTCCAATTGTGATGGATTATTGGACACTGAGTTGTACATCATCTCCTTCCTAGATGCTGATGGTGACGGCTTTGGTTTTGGAGCCATTGATACCGCAGCTTGTGATGTGCCTTTGGGTTATGTGGATAACTCTGATGATTGTGATGATAATGTTGCTGCCATCAATCCCGCTGCAATTGAGATTTGTGACGAAATAGATAATAATTGTAATGGTGAAATAGATGAAGGAGTAACTAATATTTATTTTGCGGATGAGGACGGTGACTCTTTTGGAGGGAGCGTAATAACCGCAGAAGCTTGCACAGCCCCTTTGGGTTTCGTGGAGAATAGTGACGATTGTAATGACCAGAATCCCAACATTTATCCAGGTGCAGTTGAAATCTGCAATGGAGTTGATGATAACTGTGATTTAAATATTGACGAAGGTTTAGATTTGGATGGAGATGGATTTTCATCTTGTGTTGATGACTGTAATGATGGAGACAACACCATTTACCCAGGAGCCCCTGAGCTGTGTGATGGGATAGATCAAAACTGCGATGGCAACTTGGATAACGGCGCTTTCAGTTTGTTAACCTATTATATTGACGCAGACAATGATGCTTTCGGATTTTCAGATCCTGCCACGGATTCAATAGCTTGCGGTCAACCTTTGGGGTATGTTCTAGATAACACCGATTGTGATGATGCTGATGCAGCGGTTAATCCAAGTGCCCAAGAAATTTGTGATGCGATTGATAATAATTGTGATGGATTAATCAATGAAGGAGTTCCTACACTTACGTATTATGCAGACAATGATTTGGATGGATATGGTTTGAACGGAGCGAGTATTGATTCTTGTTCAGCTCCTGCCGGATATGAATTGGACAATACCGAC
>JACCDI012227406.1_pt1 | contig 11976 bp, 10 predicted proteins | sample 7442791 | NCBI WGS metagenome assembly JACCDI01 (sample SAMN15323434, study PRJNA562643) | freshwater metagenome | isolation source: river surface water | place: USA:Blue River Watershed | collected 2017-08-15
CGGAGGTAGTAGAGCTTTGCACGACGAACATCGCCCTTCTGGACGAGTTCAATCTTCTCAATAACTGGTGTGTGAACTGGGAAGGTACGCTCGACGCCAACACCGTAAGAGACCTTGCGGATTGTGAATGTCTCGCGGACGCCATCGCCCTGTCGACGGATGACTACACCCTGGAAGACCTGGAGACGTGACTTGTTACCCTCGATAACACGAACATGGATCTTGAGCTCATCGCCTGCGCGGAACTGTGGAATGTCCTTGCGGAGTGATGCTGCATCTACGACATCGAGAATGTTCATAATCTGGTCCTGTTCATGTATTTCAAGCGGTACGGATATGCCGTACAGGGGTCGTATCTTGCCACAGGTGACCCCTTGCGTGAAAATCGGCTAAGCGGGCGATCAGGCGAGGTCGAGGAAGGCCTCAAGCTGGGCGTAGAGCGCTGGCCCCGCTGCCAAGGTCATCTGATAGGGGGCCTGGCCGTAGAGGCCAAAGCGAGCGCCAGCCTCGCGAGCGATGAGCCCCGCTGCTGCCCAATCCCACTCCTTGAGCCCGTGCTCGTAATAGGCATCAACTCGTCCCATCGCCACATGGCAGAGGTCGACAGCAGCTGCGCCATTGCGTCGCAGGTCACGAATTAAAGGCAGCGCCTTAGAGAGATGTTCGATCTGCTTGCCACGATGGGCGACATCGTATTGAAAACCAGTAGCAACCATCGCCCGGTTCATCTCAATCGGATCATTACACCGTATTGGCTTGCCGTTGAAGAAGGCACCCTCTCCCCGCACCGCCCACCAGGTGGAGTTGATGCTGGGCGCTACCACGACTCCGATTAACTGCCCTTCTTCATCTTTGGCACCAATCGAGACATTCCACCCAGGAAGGTCATAGAGATAGTTGACGGTGCCATCGAGTGGATCGATTACCCAGGTAATTCCTGAGGTGCTCGCACGGTCTGCGCCTTCCTCGCCAATCAAACCGTCATCGGGGCGGGCGGCGAGAAGTTCTTCGACGATAAATGCTTCGACCTTGATATCCATCTGAGTCACAACATCAATTGCAGTCGACTTGGTATTGACCTCAAGTTCTGCCGGACGGTCCATCAACATCGCAGCGGCCTCGCGCCCAATGCGTTGCGCCAGTGAGAGAAGTTCCGCTCTGTTGTGGGTGGTCATAGCCGCGATTCTACCTGCCACATCAATTATTCTCACCCCTCATCGGTTATTCTGCGCCTATGAGCGAGCTCCGTTTACAAGGCAAGAATGACGAAGGCACCCATCTCACCTTGGCTGATAACGATGGCAATGAGTACTCACTCCGTATTAGCGACACTCTCCGTGCGACGATCAATCAGCCTCGCTTAGCGGCCGTTCCTAACGACGATGAAGATGTTGTCATCAGCGTTAAAGAGATTCAGCGCAGACTTCGCGCCGGTGATGCGCCGGAGGTAATCGCTCGTGAAGGCAATACAACTCTCGACAAGATTGCACGTTTCTCAGGTCCCATCTTGCAAGAGCGCGAATACATACTCAACCAAGCTCGCAGCGCAGCGCTTCGCAAAGATTCAACTCGACTTGATATCACCTTTGTTGAGGCAGTCATTGGAAAGTTGGTTCCACGCGGAGTCGATGGCGATGATCTCTCATGGAACACATGGCGCCTACCTGATGCCACATGGCATATCGAACTGCATTACCCAAACCGTGATGGCAATGGAAGCGCATCATGGAACTTCGACACATCACGCCGAACCATCAATCCAACCGATGACAACGGTGCATGGTTAATCGGGGAAGAAGCGCCAGCACGTGTCATCGAACCAGGTTTTGTTAACGCTGAACCTTCACATCCCTCACGTCTTGAGCCAGTTGCTCCCGCGGAACTTCCTGGTGCTAACTCACTCTTCTCACCAGTTGCGCCAGCAGAAGAGAAGCCAGAGACCCCGCGTCTTGTTGCTATTCGTGACACTCCCACAGCTGCAGATGCTGAAGATGGCGTCACTGCGCGCGCAAAGATTCCTTCATGGGATGAAATCATGTTTGGATCTAAGGCACCAAGTGCCAATAACTCTGACGAACCGCAAGAAGATTAATTCACTTCTCTATCTCTGCCAGATTTCTTTATCCGATTAAGAGTTGAGCCATCTCTAAATAGAGTGGGATTCCGATGATTAAGTTAAATGGAAAAGTCAGACCAATACTTGAAATCAGCGCCAAAGATCCATTGGCTTTAGGCAATCCGAGTGAAACAGCAGCAGGAGCGGCAATATAAGAGGCGCTTGCCGAAAGCGCTCCAAGGATGGTGGCTCCACCAATAGAGAGCCCGATAGCACTTCCCACCGCAACACCTAGCGCACCCATTGCAATCGGAAAGAGAATTGCAAAGAGGCCGATTTGTAGGCCGACAGAGCGAATCTGACTCCAATTGCTTCCAGCCAAGAATCCAAGGTGCAGCAAGAAAAGGGTGAGGACTCCATACTGAATATCAATGAAAAAAGGTGAGACGCGTTCGTAGCCGCTATCACTTGCAACAGCACCTACTATCAATCCGCCAACGAGCAGCGCAATCGTTTTACCAGTAATGACTTCACGTAACGTCTCCCCCCAATGCACCAAGCTCTCAGCATGGCGAGATCCCAGATAGATTCCAACGATGATTCCTGGAATCTCCATGATGGTTAATAACGCGGTGGCATATGGCTCGATAAAGATGCCGCTATTGTCGAGAAATAACATGGCAGCAGAGAAAGTAACAAGTGAGGTTGAACCGTAATGAGCGGCAATCGCACCTCGATCTGCTCGATTGAATGAGGTGAAGAATTTCAAGATATAGAAGGCAAGAAAGGGAATCAAAGCGCCGAGCAAAATGGTTGACATCGCTGGAATAGCGAAATCCTTAACCTCGACCCCTTTGATGGAGTGTCCACCTTTGAGGCCGATTCCAAAGAGCAAGAAGATTGAAATCGCTTGATAGACCGGATCAGGCAGTCGAACATCACCCCTGAAAACCGCCGCGAAGAGCCCGAGTGCGAAAACGAGCACTGGAACGGATAAGAGATTTTCGATTAAGACTGAGCCTGCATTCATTCTTCCCCCAATAATCTGAGGAAATATAGCAGAAATCCATTTCAGGTATCAAAATTCTGGTATTTTTTACCCATGAGTAATCAGAGAGTGGCAAGTGAAGGATGGACATTCCTCTCAAATCATGGACATGTCTTGGTTCATCTCAATCGCAATCCGGATTCGCGAGTGAAAGATATCGCTGCCGCTGTGGGCATCACCGAACGGAGAGCTCAAACTATTCTCGCCGAGTTAGAGGAATCTGATTACGTCAAAGTTGAGCGCCAAGGACGCCGTAACCACTACACACTCAATACCCGAAAGAAATTTCGACATCCGGCTGAGGCCAATAAACCGATCAGCGAATTGCTCAAGATCTTCTCTTCTTAAAGCGCGCTCACCAAGAGTGGAACTGTTGATTCTGTTTCAGAATCTCCACCATGATGGCCAACCATTGCGCCTTCTTTATCTGCCCGCTCAGGATCAAGTATGACTAAATTTCCTTGAGCAATTGCGATAATGTCACCGATTCGTTCGGAGGCATCGAGTGAGACATTGGTGCCGAATAAACCAGCGCTAATTGCGCTCTCGCGAGTAAAGAGGGTGACCTTCTCCCCCAACGTTTCATTCCACCGTGAAATCACATCTGCGCGCGGAGCCAGATCTGCATCCTGCGGTAGATAGAGATGGCGCATCCGTGGCTCACCTGCAATTGTGGCGATACCCTCAAGGAGGTTGTTCTCTACCCCCATCACAATCTTCTCTTCCACATTGATCATTCCGTGGTCTGCGGTGATCCAGAAACGAGTTCCCCGCGGAAGTTTCTCGAGCAACTGCGCGACCATCGAATCGATATTAGATAACGCCGCTATCCACTTCTCCGATCCCACACCATCTGAATGGCCCGCGGAATCGAGATCATTGACGTAGAGATAGACAAACGATGGTGATTTCTGAAGCGCAGCGACCGTCTCGCCGATCAAGTCACTTGTGACATTCGCACCGCGATAATGCGCACCGCGAAAGACGGCACGAGTAAAACCTGTCTCTTCATATCTCTTCGCCGCCACATGTGTCACGGTGATTCCATTCAAAGTTGCGCGCTGAAAGAGTGTGGGTACAGGCTGCCATATCTCGGGATCGACTCTCTCATCCCACTTCAATGAGTTGAGGACTCTGCCACTGCTGCGTGGCACTCGCACTGTGTAGCCCATCATTCCGTGAGCACCAGGCATGACTCCGGTTGTCAGAGTTGCCAAGCTGGTAGAGGTCGTGGAGGGAAAAGATGTTTTCACTCGATGCAAATGTTTCAATGAAGCAATGACAGGTGCATATTGGCCGTACTTCTCCAGCACATCTGCGCCAAATCCATCTATCAGAAATAAGAGTTCGCGACCGGTGGGACTTTCACCACAGCCGGCAATATCTTCGGTATCAGCAAGATTGAGCCCGGCAAAAATTGAGGGCATGATCTGCGATAGGTGCACCTGCCAATCATCCCACGAGTATTGTTGGGCTCATGTCAGAGCAGAGATTTCATACATCGCCCGAGGTTGCAGAAGCCCTTCGCACAGGCAAGCCAATCGTCGCCCTAGAGTCAACAATCATCAGCCATGGATTGCCACGCCCCTCTAACTTAACAGTTGCCAGAGAAGTAGAAGAGATAGTCCGATCACGCGGGGCAGTGCCAGCAACAATCGCTCTGCTCGATGGCGTCGTGCATATCGGGCTCACCGATGATCAACTAGTGGATATCGCTAACCGCGATGACATCGCGAAAGCTTCAAGCCGAGATCTCGCTATTGTGGCTGCATCTGGAAAGTCAGCGGCAACGACAGTTGCAGCAACTGCACATCTGGCGGTGTTGGCTGGGATTAACATCTTTGCAACCGGCGGTCTCGGTGGCGTTCACCGTGGCGCCAATGAGACATTTGATGAATCTGCTGATCTCACCGCTCTCTCACAACTCGATATCACCATTGTGTGTGCTGGCGTTAAATCTATTCTCGATGTTGCAGCAACTCTTGAACGGCTAGAGACCTTAGCTATTGGAGTCGTCGGCTTCAAAACCACAAAGTTTCCTGGTTTCTATCTCACCGATTCTGGTTTCACCATTGAACATCAAGTGGAGAGCGCTGAAGATATTGCGTCAATTATTAAGAAGCGTCTTGCGCTTCAGACCAATAATGGCCTAGTCGTTGCCAACCCTGTAGCGAAAGAGATGGATCGAGCTCGCCACGATGCAATCTTGAAGAGTGGCTTAGAGGGAGCAGAGCGAGCAGGTATTCATGGCAAGTACATGACACCGTTCTTACTTGAGCATTTCCACACTGCATCTGAAGGTGAATCTCTCACAGTTAACATCGACATCATCAAATCAAATTCAGCTCTCGCTGCAGATATCGCAGTTGCCGTTCAGAAGAGCAGATAATGACCGTAAGGGTGCTCTGCATTGGTGATGTCATGCTTGATGTCATCACCAAGATTTCTGTCATGCCCGACAAAATCAACTACGGAAGTGACACGCCCTCATCGATCTCTACCCATGGTGGTGGAGCAGCGGGAAACGTTGCATCTTGGTTAACGCGCACTGATGCTCGAGCAACAATCGTTGGCCATGTTGGTGACGATGCCGCTGGCGCAGCTTTACTCAGTGAATTCGATTCACTCGGTGTGCAACATCAGAATTTGATGGTTGATGGTGGTTCTTCTGGAGTAGTTGTTGTTCTGTTAGATCCCACTGGCGAGCGCACTATGTTTCCGGATAATGGCGCCAATTCAGGGCTTCATCTTGGAGATTTGCCAGAGCTAGATGAGTTCGATGTTGTCTATCTCTCTGGATACTCTCCACTTGACCCACTCTCCCGCCCTGGCGTTCTTGAGATGATTGCCAAGATTAAGTCGACTGGGTTGCCGATCTACTTCGACCCTGCATCTGTTGGCGGCATGATGGAGGTCCCGATTGAAGAGGTTAAGAGTTGGATTCGCCTGGTCGATGTCATCTTGCTCAATGAAGAGGAAGCTATCTATCTGACCGGTGAGACCAATCCTGAAAAAGCTATCGAGCTGCTCCTTGATGAGTGCGAGACCGTTGTCATTAAACGAGGTTCACAGGGTGCAATTGGAAAGAGTCGCGGATCCATTCTCATCACTACTCCCGCGCTCACAACCGAGGTAGTTGATACGACCGGGGCTGGTGATTCTTTTGCTGCAGGTTTTATCGCCACCTATGCGATTTCAAAGAATATGCAGCATGGCCTTGAGTCAGGGGCGAAGGTCGCAGCCCGATGTGTTGCAATCGTTGGGGCTCGTCCGCGTGTAGGTACCGTTATTTAACCCCTGCGCAGGGCAGAATACGCGCCATGGCAACAAAGAAGGCCGCTCCTGCAAAGGGAGCCAAAGGTAAGGCGACAGGTCCTAAGCCGGGTGAATTCCCAGGCAAGATCATCGATATCGATGTCTCATCAGAGATGTCTGAATCCTTCCTTGAGTATGCATACTCCGTAATCTATTCGCGCGCACTTCCTGATGCTCGTGATGGACTTAAGCCGGTCCACCGCCGCATCCTTCATCAGATGGCAGATATGGGTCTACGCCCAGAGCGCGGCCACGTTAAATCTGCACGTGTAGTCGGTGAAGTGATGGGTAAATTGCACCCTCACGGTGACTCTGCAATTTATGACGCACTCGTGCGCATGGCGCAATCGTTCTCAATGCAGCTTCCACTCATCGATGGCCACGGAAACTTTGGTTCACTCGATGCAGGGCCTGCTGCGATGCGTTATACCGAAGCGCGCCTTGCCGCCGCTGCGATGACTATGGTTGCTGAATCAGATGAGAACACCGTGGACTTTGGCCCAAACTATGACGGCCAACTACAAGAACCGCTCGTTCTTCCTGCAGCTTTTCCTAATCTTCTCGTTAACGGCTCTTCCGGTATCGCTGTGGGCATGGCGACCAATATGGCTCCACATAATTTAGGCGAAGTTATCGCTGCCACTAAATTCTTAATCGATAATCCAAAGGCAACTCTCGGACAGTTGATGAAGCACATCCCTGGCCCGGATTTTCCAACCGGTGGCGAACTCGTTGGACTCGATGGAGTTCGTGAAGCCTACTCAACAGGTAAGGGATCTTTTAAGGTCCGCGCAACTGTTGAAATCAGCAAGGTGACTTCTCGCAAGATGGGTATCGTCATCAAAGAACTTCCATTTAATATCGGTCCTGAGAAAGTTGTCGAGCGCATCGCCGACCTTGCTAAGGCGAAGAAGATTCAAGGCATCTCAGATATCGTCGACCTCACCGATGGCCAGACCGGCACCAACGTAGTGATCGAGTTAAAGAATGGTTTCGAACCCGAGACTGTTCTAGAGCAGCTCTACAAACTCACTCCGATGGAAGATGGATTTGCTATCAACGCCGTTGCCCTCGTGAAGGGTCGCCCACAAACTCTTGGCCTGAAAGAGTTGCTCCAAGTCTTTATCGAGCACCGTATTGAGGTTGTTCGTCGGCGAAGCGAATTCCGTAAGGCGAAGGCTGAGAGCCGACTCTCATTGGTTGATGGATTGCTTAAGGCGATCATCGATATCGATAAGGTCATCAAGATTATCCGTGGCTCAGATGATGCAGCTGCGGCAAAGGAAGCTCTCATCAAGGGATTTAAACTCAATGATGAACAGGCGACTTACATTCTCGATATGCCACTTCGCCGTCTGACCAAGATGAGCAAGCTTGAACTGGAGACCGAGTCAAAGGAGCTCAAGGCAACTATTGCGGCCTTGACTACTCTCTTGAAGTCAGAGGAAGCGATGCGCAAGCAAGTCTCTGAAGAGTTAACAGCCGTCTCGAAGGCGTATGCAGTGCCTCGCCGTACACGTATCGGTAAAGAGTAACTAGCGCGGCAGTAAGACTGCCGTTCCTTTTTCATGGCTTAAGAACTCAAGTGAGTGAGTTGGAAGAGCTGCGGCGAAATCAAGGGCCATTGCACGCTCTCCTTCACGACCAGCATCATCAATCACGATTACAGCCTTTGGGCTTAACTTCGCGATGCATTCTGCAATTGCTGGGTGGCGCGCCATAGGGTTCTTTGATCCTGGCGGTCCATCAATAAAAAGCAAATCTATATTCGATACATCAGATAATCGAGATAGGTCATACCAATCAACTCCTGAGGTATGAGGTGTGAGAGGTGCAACTCGTACCTCTGCATTGGTAATGGCGTGGTTCTCCAAAATTTTCTTTGTCTTCTCTGCAAACTCTGGTGAATTATCGATGCTGACGACCTTTGCACTTGGTGCGCTCTTGGCTAATACCAAGGTAGACATTCCAGATCCTAAATCGAGAATTACTTGAGGGTTTGTAGTGCGAGCAAGATTGAGCAGGGTCAATAAGATATCGGGCGATGCTGCCCAATTACGGGTGGCAGGAATCGGGGCTTGTAATTGAAGAAGAGTAATCAGTTGCAGGTAGTACTCACTCTGGCGATAGTTCTCTCGATTGGATTTCTCCATATCCTTTGCGCTACGTCGTGAATCCTTCTCGGTAGCGACCAACTTATTGAGCTTCTCATTGACTCGTCGAATGATGCGAATTTGATAGATAACGGCTACAAAAACGAGAAGAGATATCAGGATTGCAATGCCACTCACCATTTTCAGAGTCTAGAGGGCGTGCCTGAGGGAGGTAAATACTGTGGGAAGATACGCCAAATGATTTCAACCTCTGCCCTCGAACTCCGCGCCGGCGCACGCCTGCTTGTCAGTGGCGTCAATATCCGCGTCAATAGCGGTGACCGCGTGGGCTTTGTGGGGCGCAATGGAGCTGGAAAATCGACCCTTGCCAAGGTTCTTGCAGGTGAGACCCTGCCGGCCGGCGGTGGCGTCCAGCGCACCGGCAAGATTGGTTATCTCCCTCAAGACCCACGAACTGGCGAAGATCAAGGAACTGCCCTCGATCGCATCCTCTCAGCCCGCGGTCTCGATGAAATTGCAAAGCGCATGACTGCAGTCGAACTAGAACTTTCGACAACTGAAGGTGCTGAACTTGAGAAGGCGCTTGAGCGTTACACACGAGTTGATGCTGAATTCAATGCAGCCGGTGGTTATGCCGCAACATCTGAGGCTGAAGCTATCGCTTCATCACTTGGCGTTTCAGAAGATGTTTTCCATAACGAGATTGCAACACTTTCCGGCGGTCAGCGCCGTCGTATCGAACTTGCTCGAATTCTATTTTCTGGCGCCGAGACTTTACTCCTCGATGAGCCCACTAACCACTTGGATGCAGATTCCATCATCTGGCTGCGTCAATACCTCACCAACTATTCCGGTGGGCTTGTGATCATCTCTCACGATGTCAATCTGATTGAGACCGTTGTCAACAAAGTTTTCTATATCGATGCCAACCGCAATGTCATCGATGTCTATAACATGGGCTGGAGGCAATACCTCTTGCAGCGCGAAGCAGATGAGCACCGCCGCAAGAAGGAGCGAGCCAATGCGGAGAAGCGTGCTGAAATCTTGCAGAAGCAGGGCGAGAAGATGCGAGCAAAAGCATCTAAAGCAACTGCTGCCCAAGGAATGTTACGTCGCGCAGAGAAGCTCCGCTCATCACTGGAAGATGTTCGCGTTTCAGATAAAGTGGCAAAACTTCGCTTCCCTACCCCGGCACCATGTGGCAAGACTCCCCTATCGGGTGAAGAGCTATCTAAGAATTATGGATCTCTTGAAATCTTTACCGATGTCTCTTGCGTCATTGATAAGGGCTCTCGCGTTGTAATTCTTGGGCTCAACGGTGCTGGTAAGACAACTCTGCTTCGTATCTTGGCCGGTGAACTTGAATCAGATACTGGCAAGGTCGAACATGGTCATGGTCTCAAGATCGGTTACTACGCACAGGAGCACGAATCACTCGACTTCGAACGGACCATCCTTGAGAACATGATGTCGGCAACTGCTGATATCCGTGAACCAGAGGCACGTAACGTCCTCGGTTCATTCCTCTTTGCAGGAGACGATGTTCATAAGCCGGTCAAGGTGCTCTCTGGTGGTGAGCGAACACGTTTAGCTCTAGCGACAATCGTGGTTTCAGGCGCAAACGTTCTTTTGCTCGATGAGCCTACAAATAACCTTGATCCAGCATCTCGTGAAGAGATCCTCGCCGCATTATCTGAGTATCAAGGCTCTGTTGTAATGGTCTCTCACGATGAGGGCGCGGTTCAGGCTCTTAAGCCAGAGCGAGTCATCCTCTTGCCTGATGGCGATGAAGATATCTGGAAAGACGAGTACTTCGACCTAGTCTCTATCGACTAAGAGACGTTAAGCGTCGATTGAGTCGCGATCGATCTCAGCGTTGGCGATAAATTCTTTACGTGGAGCAACATCTGAACCCATAAGAAGTTCAAACATGGACTCTGCCGCCGCTGCATCTGTCACGGTGATGCGACGGAGCGTGCGAACATCAGGATCCATCGTTGTCTCACGGAGCTGATCTGCATCCATCTCGCCAAGACCTTTGTAACGCTGAATAGGTTCTTTCCAACGCTTGCCATTCTTAGCAAGATCAGCCGTTACCTTCTTCATCTCATCATCTGAGTATGTGTAGATGTAATTGCCCTTCTTGCCGCCGCCACCCATCACTTCAATACGGTGAAGCGGTGGAATCGCTGCGAAGACGCGACCAGCATCAATCAATGGGCGCATATAGCGATACATCAATGTAAGAAGGAGGCAGCGAATATGAGCACCGTCAACGTCAGCATCTGACATCAGGATGACGCGACCGTAACGTGCATCATCGAGTTCAAAAGATTTGCCAGAACCCGCACCGATTACCTGAATGATTGATCCGCACTCTTTATCATCGAGCATCTGTGAAAGAGATGCCTTCTGAACGTTAAGGATCTTTCCACGGATAGGAAGAATTGCCTGGAACTCAGAATTTCGAGCAGCTTTGGTGGTGCCGAGCGCGGAATCTCCCTCAACGATAAAGAGCTCAGTGCGAGTGACATCCTCTGAACGGCAATCTGAGAGCTTTGTTGGAAGCGATGATGATTCAAGCGCATTCTTTCGGCGCTGAAGATCCTTGTGAGCACGTGCACTGATGCGAGTACGGGATGCACCGGCAACCTTCTCCATGATCAATTTGCCGTTCGCCTTATCGATGCGACGAGTCGTGGAGAAGAACTCCTTCAACTTATCGGCAACGACTTGGCTGACAATCTTTGTTGCAGCAGCTGTGCCGAGAACTTCCTTGGTCTGACCTTCAAACTGTGGCTCTGACATTCGCACTGTGACGACTGCAGTAATGCCTTCCATGACGTCATCTTTGATGACATCGGCTTCGTTCTTCTTCAAAATACCGGCGCTGCGCATCGCCTCGTTAAATGACTTGGTAATTGCGCGCTCAAAGCCTTGGAGGTGAGTTCCACCCTTAGGGGTTGCAATGATGTTGACGAAAGAACGGATAGTGGAGTCAAAACCTGTTCCCCACTTCATTGCGATATCAACTTCCATATCGCGCTCAACCTCTGTTGAAACCATATGGCCTTTATCATCGAGAACTGGAACAGTCTCTTGATAGTGACCGCTACCGTAGATGCGAATCACCTCACCTACTGGCTGATCGGGCTGTAAGAAATCGCAGTACTCGGAAATCCCGCCCTTGTGATAGAAAGTCTGAGTTGTCTTCTCTTTTGAACGGTTATCGTTAACGGTGAGAGAGAGACCAGGAACCAAGAAAGATGTCTGGCGTGCACGTGCATAGATATCTTCAATATCAAGGGATGCATCCTTAAGGAAGATCTGCTTATCAGACCACCACTTGACGCGAGTACCAGTGACCTTTGAAGAGATCTTTCCAATAATGCGAAGGCCCGATTGCTCTGTGAACTCAGCCTTGGGGCCATCTCCATCGAAGA
>JACCDI012195437.1_pt1 | contig 11974 bp, 10 predicted proteins | sample 7442791 | NCBI WGS metagenome assembly JACCDI01 (sample SAMN15323434, study PRJNA562643) | freshwater metagenome | isolation source: river surface water | place: USA:Blue River Watershed | collected 2017-08-15
GCCCGTCGCCTGATCGGCTCCGCCCACCGCAAGGTCATCATCCCCCGCGCCGCCCGACAGCGTATCCGCGCCAACTCCGCCCGACAGCGTGTCAGAGCCCGCATCGCCACTCAGCGAATCCGCCCCCTCACCGCCCAGCAGGCTGTCAGACCCGGCCCCACCAAGAAGCGCGTCATTGCCAGAGCCGCCGGACAAGGTGTCATTGCCCTCATCGCCCGAGAGCGTGTCATTGCCATCGCCCCCGATCAGAGAGTCATTCCCAAGACCGCCCGACAGCCTGTCGTCATTGGCGCCGCCATCCAGCGTGTCAGCCCCCGCATCGCCCGAGAGCGAGTCATTGCCCGCGCCGCCGATCACGCTGTCCGCGCCGTCGCCACCCGCAACCGTGTCATTGTCCGCGCCGCCATCGACCGTGTCATTCCCGGCCCCGGCCGAAATCGAGTCATTGCCCGCCTCACCCCGGATCGAGTCGTTCAGACCATCCGCCCCGTCGATCATGTCGCCCTGTGCGTCGACATAGCCCGGCGTCATGACATCGCTGGTCGCGGTGCCGTTAACGATGCCGTCTGGCGGCAAGAAAATCTCGCATTGGGTGAAATCGGGGGCGGCGTTGGGATCGGCGGCCTTGTCGAAAAAGAAGAACTGGTAGCTGATGCCGTTGAACGCGAAGTATTGGTTGACGCCGGTCGGGCTCCAGCTTCCGTCGCCGTTTTGCTTCCAGTTTGCGGCCGTCGCCGCAGCGCCAAAGGCGGCTTCCTGACCGGCAGGCGCTTCAACAGAAATGCCATTGCCGCCGAGTCCGTCGCCGGTGATCACGGTTTGCTGCGGGGCAGGTTGTCCGAGGATCAGGTTGTCGGTGCCGCCGCTCATGGCGATGTTGCCGACGATGGACCAGTTGTCGCCGACCTTGAGGTATTCCGGCGTCGCCAGGTTGTTGGAACCGACCAGATTGCCGCCGACAAAAAGGTTGTTGCCGATCTCGACGCCGTTGTTGGCGTTCACGGCGCCCAAGACCACGCTGGCGCTGACCTTCAGATCGTTGCCTGCGCGCACGAGCTGATCGGATGCGTTGCTGCCAAGATTGAGGTCACCCTTGATGGTGACGTTGTTCCCGATGGCAAGGCAGTTGTCCGCGAAGTTGGAATTCATCAAGACAGAGCCGGCGCCCAGCTTGCCGACTATCGTGTTGTCGCCAATCTTCAGATCATTGTCTGAATAATTGGAATTCATCAGGACGTTGGCACCGACGTCGGAATTGGCGCCCAGAACCACGGTGTTGGTCGAATAATTCGAATGAACGTCGAGGTTCACACCGATCGAGGCATTGTCACCCGCCAAGAAGGTGGTGTTGCCGTAGTTTGACGCCATCACCACGTTGCCGGTGACCGTCAAGTCAGCGCCCGCGGTAAAGGTCATGGTGTTGAGGTCGCCAGCGACGCCATCACCGAACATGTTGACCGAACCGTTTACGGTCGCGCCCGAACCGAGCGACACGGTCTTGTCGGAGAAGTTGCCCGGAATGTTGATGTCGGTGTTGAAGAGGGCGTTGTCACCCGCCGTCAGCGACATCGTCGAACTGAGGGCATTCATCGTGACTTGCGTGTTGAACGTCACGTTGTCGCCGACCGATACCGTCGCCGTGGTTGAATCGTTCAGGACGATCCCGTTGAAGGTGACCCCGTTGCCTGCGGTGATGACATCGGTATCGGGTGAGCCGAAAATCTGGCCGACCGTGGCACCGTCCGCGACATTGACGGTGATCCCGTCCGATGCCGTCCCGATCAGTTGGACAGAATCCGCATCGACCGCGGCGGCGATGTTGACCGTCGGGATGACCCCACCCGTGAAGGTGATCGCGGCCTGATTGGTCGCGGTCAGGCCCGTGATGCTTTGGTTGAACTGCACCTCGACCGGTGCGCTGCCGCCCAATGTGGTCTGGATGGTGGTGCTTGCGTTGAACCCGTTGTCGACGATGAAGACGTCGCCCGGTTGCGCGGTGATCACGGTGCCGGCGTTGACCTGAGGATAGCCGTTCACGTTGCCGGGGTCCTGGACCCCGAGATTGCTACCAGCGGCGATGATGTAATAGGTGGCCAACGTAAAACTCCACAACACAAGGTGCAGCGCCTGTTCGGCGGCACGGCGACGGAAAATGAGGGATGATCTCTCGGACCCGGGAGAGGTCGGGATGACGGGTCAGTTCAGACCCGATGCGACCTGTCCACGGGATGCGGCCTTCCGTGCCTGTGGTATGCCTGTGCCGCCAAACGAGACGGGACGTCCACGAAGCGAGCGCGTTCTTGCAGGGGCCATCTTGGCAGAGTGATCCAAGCCATTGTTGATTTCTCATCTGGGTGAGAGCCACTGGCTCCACGGGCTGAAGGTTACGTGCGGACAACGGGCAAGACAGAAACCCGCCGAAAGCATCTCCCCAGGGCGGATCGTTGCCTCGGAGCTGGCAAAACCTGGCCCCCACCCGGTTCTGCGCAGCCTCGACGTCCCATCCGAAGGTCACGCCTCGGCCATGAGTAAGGATGGATGCAAAGGCGATTTTGAAATGGAAAGTCGCAAAGGTCTTTGACGGGGTGCGGCAGACGCCAGTGTTCGCGTCTCGGGTCCGTCAGGCCCGGTCGCGACTGGTTTTTGTCGTGAGTGTCCGCTCTCAGTGTTTCCGGATGACGAGCGCGGCAGTCTCGCCTCTGCCTTGGCGCGAGTGGCGGCGGCAGATCCTAACATTCAGCCCGGAAATTTCGTTAATGGACATTCACGACAGGTCATTGCCTTGGGAAACCATGCTGCGTGCGTCCGGCAGGATGTCCGGGTCTTGATGCAGCAGACCCTCACTGCAACACAAAGACTGATGAGTCGGTGTGTACGGGAGGCCCCTTTGGTTCAACGAAAGCCCAGCACAGGCCCGATCAGGCCGGTAAACGTGCGGTTCATTGATGGAACGCACGCGCAGATCGTCATAGATTCGCCCACTGACATCCTGCTGTCGCCGGTATTCCTGAAGTACATGTTCTTTTGCATCGCGGTTTACAGCCTGCTGAACAGCGATCCTTGGGACGTCGGCGCACTCTCTCCGTGGGAATTGATGATGCTCTGGTCGCTGGTCACTGCGACGGTCATCGTCTGGTATGTCGGCGCCTTGCGGGTGACGCATTGGCTGCTGAGCAAAGGCTGGATCAAGACGGTGTTTACACCGTTGATCATCCTGCCATCGCTGCCGCTTTTGCAGTTCCTGACCTACGGCGTCAGCGTCAGTCTGCATGACACCTACATTCCCTCCGCCGATGTCATTCGCACCGCGATCAAGGATGTTTTTGTTCTGGCCTTGTTTGACATGGCCTTCGGTTCATTCGTCGCCCCGCAGCATCCGGCTTTTATCTGTGATCACGGCAACCGCACATCGGCTGCCCCCGACGCTGACACCGGCCCATCGCCGCGCGCGATCTTGCCGACAAAACCGGTCGCGGCGCGTGGGGAGGTGTCTTTCGACGCCCCCAGCCCGGACGCCGATGCAAACACCATCGTCACGATCGCCGGAGCCCGGTTTGACCGCAAAGACCTCGTCCTGTTGCGCTCGGAAGACCATTATCTGCAGGTGGTGACGCAGGATCGGCGCGTGATGCTGCGCGGCGAATTGGGGAAGGTTGTCGAAACTCTCGATGAAACCATCGGCTTTCGCATCAACCGTTCGGTCTGGATCGCCTTTTCTGCCATCGCCGAGGTCCACCAAGAGGCCGGACGACAGATAGAGATCCGCCTCAAGAACGGGGACCTCTATCAGGTTTCGAAATACCGCCGCGTCGCCTTTCTGAATGCCCGAAAAAGGGTAACGACTGACTGAGTTTTCCGCACAAGACGGTTGGAAACTGATCTGCGCGCGGTCTGGAATTGACCAATCCCCCGATGAATCCTCCTGCCTGATCAAGGAGAGAGATGCTTCCAGAAAATCGGCCAGTGACGGCAGCTCCGCTCTGACGTCTGCTGGTCTCCAAGAACGAATGGAACTGACCTGCCACTGATCTTTCAGTCAGCCGCAACCGGGGCCGGTATTGGGTTTGCGCCTAACAGGCCGCTGAAATAGTCCTGCCTCGACAAGGAATTGAGAACATGGTTCGCCCTCATCACGACAAGGGTGGTGGTGATCATGCGCGGGACGGGCGAGGCGAGCGCGTCGCTTTTCAGTTATGTGGACCGTGAGGCGCGGATTCCGGCGCGGCATCCCTTGCGCAAGATCCGCCACGTCGTGAATGATGCCTTGGCGAGCCTCGATGCCGCGTTCGCGACGCTCTACACCGACTTGGGACGGCCCTCGATCGCGCCGGAGCGGCTGATCCGGGCCAGCCTGTTCCAGATCCTGGTCTTGGTCCGCTCGGAGCGGCAGTTGATGGAACAGATGGAATGCAACCTCTTGTTCCGCTGGTTCGTTAGGCTTGGGATCGACGATGCGGTCTGGGTACCCACGGTCTTCTCGAAGAACCGCGACCGGCTGCTGACGACGGAGATGTCGCGCAAGCCTATGGCCATGCCGAGCGACGCGCCGCCATCGACATGATCGACCGCCCGCCATGAAGGCTACGCCCTCTCCCTCAAGCACCTCAAACGGATCGACTTGCGTCGGGTAAACGATCCACTGGGCCGTTTTCTGATCCTCCTCACCTTCGGATGGGCCAAGACCGTCGGAGGCATGGCCCAGACCGTCTATCGCCGCATCGAGAGCGTGCGGTCCCGCTTCATCCTCACCACGGCCGCGAACAACCTCGCACGACGGACAAGGTTGCTGGCTGCATGACGAAGCCGAGAGGCGGAAGGCGGACATCCCGTCGCCACGGCCGCAAGAGACAACCCGTCGCAAAATTCAAGGACAGAAAATCGTTCCAGACCAGAGACTTCTTCAGCGGCCTGCTAGACAGCGGGACGGTCACTCCACCACTCGGACGTAAAGCACGAAGCCCACCGGGGGTCTCCCGAACGCTTGCAGACCGCGACGCCAGTGAGATGACGCTGGCTTGGTTCGGCGCGGGTAGCATGGACACGCCCTTCGCATTGATAACTTCTGGCCTTCCGCCCCAAACCGCAGCGGCGGGACGACATCGCGGACGCAAAGCGGCTGCGGTGGCCGGGGGGCGGGAACACGCCGCCAAAGTGTCGGGCGGTCAAAGCGACGCTGATCACGTGATCCGCCGCGCGCACGGCAAGCGTTCCGCCCACGCCCGAGGCGCCCCCGCTGTCGCGCGATCATGGCTCAGGCCCCAAGGGTGACGGACCACACCCCAGGCACGTCGGGCGGGCAATCCTTCGACAGCATTGCCCGCCAAGGCACCTCGACGCGCTCAGGCGCATGGTCCGGGGTTTCCGGACGAGGTGTCACAGCTCTCCCATCTTGGTGTTCGGATAGAAGGGAAGCGACCGCAGGCGCGTGCCTGTCAGCTTGGACCAGGCATTGGCAACCGCCGGGGCCACGACGGGGACAGCGGTTTCGCCCACGCCGCCCGGATTTGCCGTGCTTGCGACAATCTTGACCGCGATCGCCGGGATGGTCTGCAGCTTGTAGTAGGGATAGCGATCGAAGTTCTGGACCTGCGCCTTGCCCTTCACGAACGTTGCCTGATGCCACATCGCGGCGGCCAGACCATGGGCGATGCCGCCCTGCATCTGGCCTTCGACCTGATCAGGATTGATCACCACACCACAATCCACGGCCACCGAAACCTTTGTGACCTTGATCGTCCCGGTCGAGGTCTTTGTCACCTCGGCGACCATGGCGACATAGCTGCCAAAGCCTTTCAGGACGGCCACACCGCGCTGGCTGCCCTTGGCCGGTGCCGTTTTCCAGCCCGACAGGGTTTCGACCGCCGTCAGCACGCCCTGCGCGCGGGCATCGCCCGACAGCCGGTCGCGTCGGAAGGTGATGGGGTCGATGCCCGCCAGTTTGGCCAGTTCGTCAATGGCGCTTTCGACGGCGAAGGTGTTGTAGGACTCACCCACCGAACGCCAATAGCCAAGCGGGATGTCGGTCGGCAGGGCGACATGTTCGATCTGCCGCGCCGTGATGGCATAGGGCAGCCCCTTCGCCCCGGCGACCGCGCCGGTGTCTTCCGGGTTCACCACCGTGCTCGGCCCGCGTTGCAGTTTGATCGAGGGCGACACGTTGCGATAGATCAGCGATGTGATGGCGTTCGACCCGTCCAGCGCCGCCTGCACACGGATCAGGGCGCTGGGGCGATACCGGTCGTTCTGGAAGTCCTGTTCGCGCGACCACATCAACTTGACCGGCACGCCCAACTCTTTGGCGCAGTTCACCGCTTGCAGCACATAATCGGACTCGATCTTCCGTCCGAACCCACCGCCAAGGTAGGTCGTGTGCAAGATCACCTTGTCCTTGGTCAGTCCGCAAACGGCGGCCACGGCGGGGATGATGAACTCTTGCCCCTGCGTGGGGGCCCAGACCTCGCACTTGTCGGCGGTCACGGCGGCGGTGCAGTTCAGCACCTCCATGCAGGCATGGGCCAGAAAGGGGAGGCTGTAGGTCTGATCAAGGACCTTTGCCGCCCCGTTCAGCGATGGCTCGCCGATGCGTTCGGCGACAAAAGCCGGAGCGGTCGTGGAGGTCAGCAGGGCTTGCGCCGTCTTTGCCAGGGTGGCGGTGTCACTGCGCGAGGTGTCGGTGGGGATGACCCATTTGATCTTGCCCTCAAGATCCTTGGCTCCGCGCATGGCGGTCCAGGTGTCGCCCGCAATCACCGCCACCGCATTTTGCAGGTTGATGATCCGGGTGACCCCCTTGACGGATGAGGATTTCGGCACCGTGCCGACCGTGCCGCCCAAGGTCGGGCAATGCACGACGCTGGCAAACACCATGCCCGGCACCTGAACGTCCATACCGAAGACCGCCGATCCGTTGACCTTCGCCGGGGTGTCCAGCCTGGCCATCGGCTTGCCGATGAATTGGGTGGTGGTCGCGAGGGCAGGCGCCGGCAGACCGGTGATCGAGGCGGCAGAAGCGGCCACCTGCGCAAAGGTCAAGGTCTCAGACCCGTTCGTCACCCGGCCACCCGTCGCCAAGGTCCAGCCCGTCGTCCCGGTTTGCGCCGCTGCCCCGGCGATCAACATGTCGCGGACGGTTGCCGCTGCGGTTCGCATCGGGTTGTACCAGCCCATCATGCTGGTGCTGCCGCCGGTGATCTGGGCGTGAAACAGGGGATTGGCATAGGGATTGCCCGCCCCGGACCCGCCGATGGCATGCTCGGCCTTCATCTGGCTCCAGTCGACCTGCAACTGTTCGGCCACCAATTGGGCAAGGCCGGTCATGATACCCTGGCCCATCTCGGCGGAGCCAATGCTGAGGGTCACCGTGTTGGTGTCATCCACCCGCAGGAAGGCCCCGATTTGCACCGGAGCCGCCGCAAAGGCGGCACGGGACGTGAAGCTGACCGCGAAGGGAACGGTGAAGGCGGCGGCGATGCCACCCAGAAAGCTGCGGCGCGTCGGGGCTGGCAGTGCAGAGGTCAGATCGTCCATGATGTCGGTCTCGTCCTTGAAATGAATGATGCGCTGGTCAGAGCGTGCCCATGGCCTTGCTGAGGCGGGGATAGGTGCCGCAGACGCAGATATGCTTGACCTCAGCGGCGATCTTGCTGCCGTGACGGCCTGCCTTCAGCGAGGCGGTCGTCGCGGTCTGCATGCCCGATTGGCAAAAGCCGCATTGCGGAACGTTGTTGTCGATCCACGCCGCCTGAACCTTTGCGCCATCGGGATCGGCTGCCAGACCTTCGACAGTGACGATCTTCTTGCCAACGGCCGAGGAGACATCAAGGTCGCAGGACAGTTCGCGCTGGTTGTCGACCATCACCGCACAGGCCCCGCAGAGCTCTTTGCCGCAGCCGTATTTGGTTCCGGTCAGGCCGAGATAATCACGCAGCACCCACAACAGCGGCATCTCCGCCGTCGGCACCGTTACGGTACGGTTGACCCCGTTTACGTTCAACGTGTAGGTCGGCATGGTGAAAACCTTTCGCCAAGATTAATGTTTGATTTTCTTGCAGTTTTTTCTTCAGGTCTTGCCTTTTGGATACACCATCGGCTGACCTCGCCTATGCCAAAACATCCGCAAAATGCGCCGCAGAGGGCCGCCTATAACCTCAGTTTTAGAGTTTCCTGCATCTGGTTTAGGGCCGGATGACCAGGTCCAGCAGGGCCATGATCAGCAGGACCGGTGCCAGTGTGCTGCCAAACGGGACACGGCTTTCTCGCGCTGATTCGCGGAAATGATTGCGAAAAAGGTGAAGGGCGACGGCAGCCGAGGCCGATACGACAATGAAGGTGGCGATGGCATCGGCAGAAAGCCACGCCCCGGCAACGGATATCAGTTTGACATCGCCCTGACCAAAGGCGTCAACGCCCTTGACGCGATAGGCCAGACCGGCGAACAGCCGCAACGAAAGCCAGAGCCCCGCCACCGCTGCCACCCGTGGCGCCACCGGGTCGTCGGCCATGACGACCACCAAGAGACCGGCAGGCAGCAGCGGAAGCGACAGGAAATCCGGGATCAGGTAGTGGCGGAAATCGATCAGCATGATCGCCGCGCAGCACGCGCCCAGCAGCGCGTAGAGGGAAACCGCGACGGCTGGCGCGCCGGAAACAGCCGCGACAACACCGCCGAGGGCCGCGAAAGTGGCGACGCCCCCCCGATCCGCAAAGCCCAGCCAACCCACGATCACCCGCAGCGGCGTCCGGGCGGGCTTCATGGCCCCGCGAGCTCGATCGCGGTGGGCAGAAGGAGCGTCACATCGCCATCGGCCCCGTGAAAGGTCGCCCGGTCCGAACTGACGCTGCGCAGTTGCAACCCGCTGCCGATTTGTCCGGGTTCGAGATAGATCACCTGCCCATCGGCGGGATCGACAAGGAAAGCCCCCCCGGGTGCCGGTTCGACCACAACCCCGACGAGGGTGGGCATCTCCGGCGCGGGAAGCGCAGGCTCCGGCACCAAGGGCATCTCAAGCGGCGCCTCCATCCCCTTGGCCACCGCGTTGCGCGATGGCTGGAACAAGGGGTGGTCCAGCACGGCCTGAGGCAACGTGGAGGGATTGGGCGTCGCGACCCTCTCAAGGCTTTGCCCAGCGTCGCTGTCCACGGGGCCCCCGACCGGATCGCCCCCCGACAGGCGGTCCAGCACCACCAGCACCAGCAAGCCAGCGGCTATGACGGCAAGCAGACCGATGTTCCCCTTCATGGCGCAACTCCTGCGGCCATGGCGGACAGCGCGACATCTGCCTGCACGATGCCCCCTTCGACGCCCTGCCCATCCATCGACACGTGGTCGATCCGCAGCAGCGGTTCGGCAGTGTCCAGCGCGACAAGGGCCGCCATGACCTGCTGTTCCGTCCCCGCAAAGGCGAGCGACAGCGGAAGCCGCGTCAGGGGGGTGCCCACCTCGGCCGGTGCCGGGTCCAGACGGTCCGGCGTCAGGCCCACGGCAACAAGGTAATCAATCACCAAGGCTTGCAGCGCCGATTGGGCCAGACCCACCGACGCGCCCTTGACGAGCAGCCGATCTGCCTGACCCGCCGGACCGGTCGCCACCTCTTGCCGCAGCAGGGCCAGCGCCCGAAGACTGTCCACGGCACGGCCCTGTTGCTGGATGGCCAGACCGACCGAGGCAAACCCCAGGATCAGGGCGGCCACCGGCACAGCAAACAGCCGCAGCAACGCGTTTCCCCGGATCATGGTCCCTCCCTCAGGGTCAATGCGCCTGTGATCGTGAAAGAAAACAGGCCGGTCTGGCTGTCACGCGCGATGGCGCCGTCAAAATCTACGCCATCGGCGCGGATTGGCCCGGTGCCGCCGGTCAGTGCGGGAATGATCCGCTCGGGTGCGGCGCTTCGCCCGGACAGGGTGAACTGCGTCCCCGCAAGGGACAGGTGCAAAAGCCATGTGTCCAGCGGCACCCGTGCCGCCAGAAAGGCAAGCCGATCTGCCATCGGCGGAACCGCCGCCTGCGCCGCGCGAAACGCAAGGGCCGCCGATGTGGCAGAGCCTGTGGTTGACTCTTTCTGCAAGGCCTCGGCTTCGATCTGGGCCTTGCGCGCGGCATCGCGGCTGGTCAGCGCCGCCTGCCCTTGCCACACCGTCAGGGCAATCCCCGCCGCCGCCAGTGTTCCGGCAAGAAGCGACAGGCCCCGGCGCAGCCGCTTGCGGCCCTGCTCATCCCGGCGCAAGCGGAAGACCTGGCCATCCGGTGCGGTCACGGTGATTTCGACAACCTCGCTGCCGCGCCGTTCCAGACGGTCTTCGGCGCTTTGGCAGGCGGATCTGGGCAAGATCGCGACCACCCAGCCCATGCCTTCCTTGCTCTTGACCGCATCCCACAGATAATGGCCCGCCGCCCAAGGCGACACCTCCTCCAGCCAGATCGGAAGCGCGCGCGCCGCATCCGCCCCCATGGGCAAGCTGACAGGGCGCAGCAAGGCATGGCTTGGGTCCACGGACAGGCTGATGCGGCGCGCGACGGGCAATTCGTCAAGCGGGGCCGTTTCGGCCTGTGCGATGTCCAGCACGGTCAGGCCGCGCCACCCTGCGGGCAGGGCCGCCTCTGCCTGCACGACGGCATCTGCCAAAAGGCCGGGCTGTCTGTCTTGCGTCATGGAACGGTCTTTCCGGGTGTGTCTGGTACGGCAAGCGGCACCTGCGGCGGCATGGCCGGTTCCGGCCACGCCACCATCACGACACGATAGCCCGTGTCATCGAACCGGACCGAGACTTGCGTGACCCCGCCGCGTGGCGGATCGATGCTGCGAATGTAAAGCTCATAGAACGCAGCGCTGTCGGCCGAAGCGGTCCCGCCATAAAGATCGAGTGTTGCCGCCGATGCCGCAGGAACCATCGCCCGCAAGGCCGGTGGGGCAGACCCCGGATCAAAATTGACATTGCCGCCCAGAACCGTGACCAGCCCGCGCAGTCTGGGCCACAGGCCAGGGTGGTCTGCCAGAAGCTGCCGCAGGTCTGACGGAAAGCGGAAGGCGCGGGCTTGATCGGCGGGCCTGTCCTGACTGCGCGCGGCAATGACGCGATCCGCCAGCGCGGTGGCCGTCACTGTCGGCAGGCCGGCCGTCCGAAACAGCGCGACCAGAACGGGCTGCGGCGCAGTGTTCGGATTGACCAGCCCGGCCACGGGTTGCAGCCGCACCTCGACCCGGCGGTCAGGCAGTGCCAATGCCACGGGCGAGCCGTCGCGCCGGACGGGATCGGGGCCGGTTAGGCGCGCGGCGACCATGGCCAAGACCGAAGGAAGGGCAAGTTGCTCTGCCATCAGGGCCGCCTCGGCCTTTGAGGCAGAGATGGCCGCCACCGAAAGCCGTGCCATGGCCGCTGCGATGGCCGCAAGCAAGGCCAAGGCGATCAAGACCATCAGCAGAACGCCACCGCGTTCAGGCGCGACGGTGCGGCTCATGGCTGACCCTCCGTCACCGTGCAGTCCGATGCGCCTGACCCGCCCATGGCGCAGGCGATGGGCAAAAGCAGCAGAAAGGCCGCCACGATCTGCGGGGTGTCGCTCTGGCCCGCCCCGACCGCCAGCCCGATGGCGTGTGGCATGCTGGCGGGGGTTCGCCACTGGCTGCGCCACCGGTTTCGACCATCCAGATAGACGAACTGCAAAAGGCTGTCGGTTTCCCACACCGTCGAGACGCGGGGGCGCCCGTTGTCAAGCGGCCCTTCGCTGCGGGTCACGCGCATGGGCGTGCCGGTTGCGACTCGATAGGTGACGAGGACGGGCGCGGGATCGCTGTCGGCACTATCCGGACGGGGAAGCATGGCGAAGCGCAGGGATTGCCCGTCGCCCGAAAGCAGGGCCCCGTCACGGGTGACCGGCAGGCCAACCGCATGCTGCACGTCCCCCGTGATCAGATCGGCCAAGCGCGACACCGCATCATCCTGCTGGCCAGCGCGCACAAACCGCGTGGCGATGTCA
>JACCDI010024641.1_pt1 | contig 11969 bp, 5 predicted proteins | sample 7442791 | NCBI WGS metagenome assembly JACCDI01 (sample SAMN15323434, study PRJNA562643) | freshwater metagenome | isolation source: river surface water | place: USA:Blue River Watershed | collected 2017-08-15
CACCAAATGAACAGACGTAGCGAATTTATCATTACTGCATTATAACAAACAAAATTAAAGTTTATACAAAACCTCGAAAGGATTCTATCTTTTAGAGGTTTTTTTTATAACCAATGAATTAATTTAATTAAAATGCTTTTTGTTTTATTTTTTTTCTAATTTTATAATCTAATTAAATTATGCAATTATGACAGTCAATCAAATATTAGCAGTAAAAGGAAAAGAAGTGTATTCAGTACTGCCTTCAATCACAGTATATGAAGCTTTGGTTAGTATGAGTGAAAAAAATATTGGAGCTATTTTAGTTGTAGAAGACAATGTTTTGAAAGGAATTTTATCTGAAAGAGATTATGCTCGAAAAATAGTTTTGAAAGATAAATCTTCAAAAGAAACATATGTAGAAGAAATTATGGCTAGCGAAGTAATCACTGTGCAACCAAACGACAAGCTAGAGTTTTGTATGGAATTAATGTACAACAAAAAAATAAGGCACTTACCAGTGATGGAAAATGATACAATCATTGGAATTATTTCTATCGGAGACGTTGTAAAATCATTTATTGATTTGCAAAAAGAAACTATACAGTATTTAGATTCCTATATTAGTGGGAATTCATAAAGAATATTAAATAAAAAGTGAAAATAGCTACATAATTTGTAGCTATTTTTTTTTATAACCGAAAAATCTATTTTTCTAAGAAAATGAGAGTATAAACCACTTCAATTTGAGGCAAATCTGCTATCTTTGGGTGTCAGAATAAAATTTAACATAATGGATAAGAATAGCAAACGTTTAGAAGCATTGTTATATCATGCAAAACCAAACCCTGGAAAAATTCAGGTATTACCAACCAAAAAATACGCAACTCAAAGAGATCTTTCTTTAGCCTACTCGCCTGGAGTCGCAGAGCCTTGTTTAGAAATAGCTAAGGATATAAATAATGTGTATAAATACACAGCAAAAGGGAACTTAGTAGCTGTAATCTCTAATGGAACAGCAGTTTTAGGGCTTGGTGATATTGGTCCTGAAGCTTCAAAACCAGTAATGGAAGGAAAAGGATTATTGTTTAAAATCTTTGCGGGTATTGATGTATTTGATATTGAAGTTGGAACAAAAGACACGGAAGAATTTATTCAAACCGTAAAAAACATAGCTCCAACTTTTGGAGGTATTAATCTAGAAGACATCAAAGCTCCAGAATCCTTCGAAATTGAAAGAAGATTAGTCGAAGAATTAAACATTCCGGTTATGCACGACGATCAGCACGGTACAGCAATTATTTCTTCAGCAGCATTATTGAATGCCGTAGAATTAGCTGGAAAAAAAACCGAAGACCTAAAAATGGTTGTTTCTGGAGCGGGTTCAGCTGCTTTGGCTTGTGCCAATATGTACGTATTACTAGGGCTTAAAATAGAAAACATTTTGATGTTTAATAGTAAAGGCTTATTAACAAAAGACAACCCTGCTTTATCAGCAATGCAATTAGTGTATGCTACCGATAAAAAACCAATGAGCCTCGAAGAAGCTTTAGTTGGAGCTGACATCTTTTTAGGCTTGTCATCAGGCGATATTATGACCCCAAAAATGTTATTATCAATGGCAGATAATCCTATTGTTTTTGCAATGGCAAACCCTCATCCAGAAATCAATTATCATTTGGCAGTTGCTACTCGAAAAGATATTATTATGGCAACAGGTCGTTCAGATCATCCTAATCAAGTGAATAATGTACTTGGTTTTCCTTATATTTTTAGAGGTGCAATGGATGTACGAGCTACAAAAATAAACGAAGAAATGAAAATGGCTGCTGTGTATGCTCTTGCAGCTTTGGCAAAAGAAAGTGTACCAGAGCAAGTAAATATAGCTTATGGAGCAACTAAGTTAACTTTTGGTCGTGATTATATCATTCCATCTCCGTTTGACCCAAGATTAATAGTCGTAGTAGCTCCAGCAGTTGCTAAAGCGGCTATGGAATCTGGTGTGGCACAAAACCCAATCCAAGATTGGAAAAAATATGAAGAAGAACTTCTAGACCGAATGGGAAGTGATAATAAGATGGTTCGAATGATTATCAACAGAGCCAAAATGGATCCCAAAAGAATTGTTTTTGCAGAAGCAGATCATCTCGATGTACTCAAAACAGCTCAAATTGTTCACGAAGAAGGAATTGGTTTCCCTATTTTATTAGGAAAAAAAGATATTATTTTAGAATTGAAAAAAGAGCTTGGTTTTGATGCAGATGTTCCTATAATTGATCCTAAAACGCCAGAAGAAATGGATAGGAAAAACAAGTTTGCAAAAGCCTATTGGGGAACCAGACAAAGAAGAGGGATTTCATTATTTGATGCTGAAAATCTAATGCGCGAAAGGAATTATTTTGCGGCAATGATGGTCAATCAAGGAGAGGCAGATGCCTTACTTTCAGGTTATTCCAGAAGTTATCCCTCGGTGGTAAAACCAATGTTGCAACTCATTGAAAAAGCTCCAGGAGTTTCTCTTATTGCAACTACAAATATGATGATGACCAGTAGAGGTCCAATGTTTTTATCCGATACGGCTATTAATACTAATCCAACAGCTGAAGAATTAGCAAAAATTGCTATAATGACTGCAAAAGTGGCTAAGTTATTTGGAATTGAACCTGTAATTGCAATGATTTCTTTTTCAAACTTTGGGTCATCTTCGAATGATAGTGCAAACAAAGTAAGAGAAGCAGTTGAATATTTACATAAAAATCATCCACAAATAATAATTGATGGTGAAATACAAGCCGATTTTGCTTTAAATGCTGAGATGTTGTCGAAAAAATTTCCATTTTCAAAACTGTCAGGAAAAAAAGTAAATACCTTAATTTTTCCTAATCTTGAGTCTGCAAATATTACCTATAAACTTTTAAAAGAACTCAATAAAGTTGATTCTATTGGCCCAATTATGTTAGGAATGGGCAAACCGGTTCACATCTTTCAATTGGGTGCAAGTGTAGAAGAAATGGTAAATATGGCTGCAATAGCAGTGATTGATGCCCAAGAATTAGAAAAGAAAAAAGAAAAAAAAGTAAAAAAAATTACTTAAAAGCTGGACTTATATAAATTTGTCAAAAATTTATATAAGTTTTGTTATATTTGGGCACTTTTAAAATTGAGTATGATAGCGCACTTGCAAGGGAAATTAGTAGAAAAATCACCAACTCAAGTAGTAATAGACTGCGGTGGGGTAGGTTATCACATAAACATCTCTTTACACACTTATTCTTTACTCCCAGCCACTGATTATATAAAATTATTTACACACCTTCAAATCAAAGAAGATTCTCATACTTTATTTGGTTTTGTTGAAAAATCAGAAAGAGAAATTTTCAAATTATTACTATCAGTTTCTGGAATTGGTGCTAGTATAGCAAGAACAATGTTATCATCATTAGATCCCAAACAAATTACAAATGCAATTGCATCAGGCGATGTGGTCACAATTCAATCTATAAAAGGGATAGGAAGTAAAACAGCCCAAAGAGTTATACTCGATTTGAAAGAAAAGGTTCTAAAATTATATGATTTAGACGAAGTTTCAATGTCGCAAAGCAATACTATTAGAGATGAAGCGTTATCTGCTTTGGAGGTTTTAGGTTTTGTTCGTAAAAATTCTGAGCGAGTCGTGGATAAAATCATAAAAGAAGCACCAGAGAGTTCTGTAGAATCAATTATCAAGCAAGCTTTAAAAAACTTATAAAAGTTGAAATTACACTATTTTAAAAAGAGACCAAACGTGTATAAAATTTGTGCGTTTTTATTACTATCATTTTGTGGTTTTGTATCTCAGGCTCAAGTAAATCCAGTTCCTAAAGATACAATAATAACAGGTTATTCCACAGGAAAAATCGATATTAAAGACCCGCAAAGTATTGTTAAGGCTTATTCGTATGATCCAGTTACAGGGATGTATATTTTATCGAAAACTGTTGGAGGCTTTCCAACAAGTTACCCTTCTATTTTGTCCCCAAAAGAATATGAAGACCGGGTAAGAAAAGAATCGATGCGCAACTATTTTAAGGAAAAACTAGATGCCATAGATGGGAAAAAAGGTGAAAATGATATTGCCAAAAAAGATTTGTTGCCTCGATATTACATAAAATCTGGACTTTTTGAATCTATTTTTGGTAGTAATACAATTGATATTAAACCTACAGGCTCCATCGAAATTGATTTTGGAGTTCGTTACACAAAACAAGATAACCCGGCATTTTCTCCTAGAAACCGATCTACTATAGCTTTTGATTTCAATCAACGAATAAGCATGAGTTTGATGGGGAAAGTCGGTACGCGTTTAGGTGTGAATTTTAATTATGACACCCAGTCTACCTTCGATTTTCAAAACTTAATGAAGTTAGAATATACTCCCACTGAGGATGATATCATTCAAAAAATTGAAGTTGGAAATGTTAACATGCCATTGAATAGTTCCTTGATTAAAGGTGCCCAAAGTCTTTTTGGGGTGAAAACCAAACTGCAATTTGGAAAAACCAGTATCACAGGTGTTTTCTCCGAACAAAAATCTCAGACCAAAACAGTAGTTGCAGAAGGCGGTGGAACAGTACAAGATTTTGAAATGTTTGCATTAGACTACGATAGTGACAGACATTTTTTTCTTTCGCAATATTTTAGAAATAAATATGATTTAGCCTTAAAAAACTATCCATTTATAGACAGTAGAGTTCAAATTACAAGGTTGGAAGTTTGGGTTACCAACAAACAAAACAGAGTAACAACTACCAATAATAATCTTAGAAATATTATTGCACTTCAGGATTTAGGGGAAGCGCAATTATCGGGTTTACAAGACAGCGAAATAGTGGTTTTAGATCCATCGACAGGAATGTTTAACAATCCAATTGATTCGCCTTCAGACAATACAAACAATGATTATGATCCAGCACAAATTGAGGCAGGAACTGGTTTATTAAACAAAAATATTCGTGAAATTGCCACTTCGGGTTCAGGATTTAATGCTACCGTAAATGAAGGTGCCGACTATTCCAAGCTAGAAAATGCACGAAAATTGAATTCTAATGAATATACTTTTCATCCTCAATTAGGCTATATTTCGTTACAACAACGATTGGCCAATGACGAAGTTCTCGCTGTTGCATACCAATATACTATTGGAGACCAAGTCTATCAAGTGGGGGAATTTGGTAATGACGGTGTCGATGCAACTGTTGTAACAGGCACAACACCTGCCGATCAAGCCATTATTTCTCAAAGTTTGGTTTTGAAAATGTTGAAAAGTAATTTGACCAATGTTAAAAATCCAGTTTGGAATTTAATGATGAAAAATATTTATCAAATTCCAGGTGCCTATCAGTTGAAACAAGAAAACTTTAGATTCAATATTCTTTATACAGATCCATCTCCAATAAATTATATTGAACCTGTGGCAGGAACATCTTTTCCATCAAATCCATTGCCAGAAGATAAAGTGGCTGAAACTCCATTATTAAAAGTGTTCAATTTAGATAAATTGAATTTCAATAATGATCCACAAACTGGCGGTGATGGTTTCTTCGATTTTATGCAAGGATTAACGATTGATACTCAAAACGGGCGAATCATATTTACCAACAAAGAACCTTTTGGAGAATTGTTATTCTCAAAATTGTCTAATGGAGCTGGAGAGGATTACAAAGATATCAATACTTACAACCCGAATCAAAAGAAATATGTGTTCCGAAATATGTATGCTAATACACAAGCAGGAGCTTTACAAGACAGCGATAAAAATAAATTCTTATTAAGAGGAAAATACAAATCGACTAGTGGTGATGGAATTCCTATTGGAGCGTTCAACGTGCCTAGAGGTTCTGTAGTGGTTACCGCTGGTGGTAGAGTTTTGGTAGAAGGAATTGATTATAGCGTCAATTACCAACTAGGAAGAGTTCAAATTTTGGATCCATCGCTTCAAGCTTCGAACACGCCAATTAGTGTTTCATTAGAAAATAATTCCATTTTTGGTCAACAAACCAAACGATTTTTTGGGGTGTATGTTGAACATCAAATTTCAGAAAAGTTTGTACTAGGTGCCACTTTCTTAAAATTAAACGAAAGACCATTTACCCAAAAATCGAGCTTCGGACAAGAAGCGGTTAATAATAATATGTACGGTTTCAACGGTAATTATTCATCTGAAATTCCATTTTTTACCCGATTGGTAAATAAATTACCCAATATGGATACCGATGTGGCTTCGAATCTTTCAGTACGAGGTGAAATTGCATTTTTGCAACCAGACAATCCAAAGGGTAATAGTTTTCAGGGCGAATCAACTATATATGTAGATGATTTTGAAGGTTCACAATCCACTATCGATATGCGTTCCCCATTTGCTTGGAAGCTCTCATCAACACCATTGAATGATAATGAGAGTCTTTATGATTTTAATGCCAATGCGAATGATTTGAGCTATGGTTTCAAAAGAGCTAAGTTATCTTGGTACACTATCGACCCCGTTTTTTATACTTCAAGTCCATCTGGAATTTCAAAAGATGATTTGTCATTGAATACTACAAGAAGGATTTATAGTGAAGAATTATATCCACTAACCGACATTGCTCAAGGACAATCTCAAGTCATAAACACTTTAGACTTGACCTATTATCCTACTGAAAGAGGTCCGTATAATAATGCGTTAAATGTTGGCAACAATGCTAAGGATAATTTTGGGGGGATTATGCGCTCATTAAATTCAACCAATTTCGAACAAGGGAATGTAGAATACATCCAGTTTTGGATTTTAGATCCGTATGTTGGATTGGGCGAAATTCCAAAGACCAATACAGGTAAAATTTATTTCAATTTAGGGGAAATTTCGGAAGATATTTTGAAAGACGGAAGAAAACAATATGAAAATGGATTGGGTTCAGATCAGGTAAAAGTAAATCCACGACCTCTTTGGGGAGATGTTCCAGCGTCTCAATCCTTAATTTATGCTTTTGATGTTAACGCAGGCAATAGAACTAATCAGGATCTGGGACTTGATGGATTGCCTAGTTCTAGTGAAGCCACAATTTATTCTAATTATGCCTCACAACCCGATCCTTCGGCAGATAATTATACTTATTATTTGAATGCTACAGGAGGAGTAATTGATAGATATAAAGATTATAATGGAGTTGAAGGAAACTCAGCTATTGATATCAACGATGCCAATAGAGCATCAACATCGGATCCCGATGTAGAGGACATCAATAGGGATAATACAATGAACACCATTAATGCGTATTACGAATACAGCGTTGATATAAAGCCCAATATGAGTGTTGGCCAAAATTATATTACCGATATTAGAAACACTCAGATTACATTAGACAATGGACAAGTAACAGATGCAAGATGGTTACAGTTTAAAATTCCTGTTTCTCAACCTGAAAATACTATTGGAAACATATCCGATTTTAGATCGATTCGTTTTATGAGACTATTTATGACGGGTTTCAATAGTGATGTTACTGTTCGTTTTGGAGCTTTAGATTTAGTTAGAGGAGATTGGAGACGATATACAAATACATTAGATCCCAACGACACCAACCCAACAGATGACAACACGGTCTTTGATGTTTTAGCGGTAAATCTTCAGGAAAATAATGATAGATGTCCTATAAATTATATAGTTCCTCCGGGTGTACAACAAGAACAATTGTATAGTGGCAATACAGTTATCAATCAAAATGAGCAATCATTGTCACTAAGAGTTTCTGGTGAAGGACTAGAACCAGAGGATTCTAGAGCAGTTTTCAAAAACGTGAGTGTAGATATGCGTCAGTTCAACAAACTAAAAATGTTTTTGCACGCAGAGTCTTTACCAGAAGAAATTGCGCTTGTTGACAATCAAATGGTAGGATTTATTCGTTTTGGAAATGACTTTAATCAGAATTTTTATCAAATTGAAATACCCTTAAAAGTCACACAACCTGCTTCTTCATTGGGTTCAAATTGTGAAGCACTAAGCGCAGAAACCGTTTGGCCTGCAGAGAATGAAATAGATTTAGCCTTGTCATTATTGACAAAATTGAAAATTCAAGCGATGGGAATAGACCCAAGTACTTTGCCTCCTGACGGAATCTATTATCAAAATGAAGAAGATTTAGATCCCTCATTAGCAGGGAAAACGAATAAATTGAGATTGGGAATTAAAGGGAATCCCAATTTTGGATATGTGCGTAATTTGATGTTAGGAGTAAAAAGTAACGAACCTCACCAAGATATAAAAGGAGAAGTTTGGTTCAATGAACTCCGAGTTGCCGATATGGATAATAGCAAAGGTATGGCTGCGATATTGAATCTAGATACCAATTTTGCCGATTTCGCAACTGTTTCAGCAGCAGGAAGAAAAAGTACTATTGGGTTTGGTGGAATAGAAGAAGGACCAAATGATAGAAATCGTGAAGATACTCAACAATATAATATTGTAACCAATTTTAGTTTAGGAAAATTGTTGCCTGCAAAATGGAGAGTAAATCTTCCATTTAATTACGCTATTGGTGAAGAAACAATTACCCCTGAATACGACCCATTCAATGCGGATATCAAACTAAAACAATTATTGGACAATACAGCCGATGAGAATGAAAAAGATAATATCAAAAACAGAGCAGTTGACTATACAAAAAGGAAAAGTATTAATTTTATAGGAGTACGAAAAGATAGAAGCGAAGAACAAAAACAAAGAGTTTATGATATTGAAAACTTTACGTTTTCTCAATCTTTTAACGAAGTAGAACATCACGATTACGAAATTGAACAATTCATAAATCAAGATTCCAATACAGCACTCGATTATGGTTTTAGTTTTCAACCTAAGCCAATTGAACCATTCAAAAATTCAAAATTCACCAAAAAGAGTTCCTATTGGAAAGCGCTTAGCGATTTTAATTTTAATTATTTGCCTTCGAATATCAATTTTAACACCAATATAAATAGGCAATATAATCGTCAACAATTTAGACAAGTGGATGTTCAGGGAATAGGATTGAACCCAATGTATCGAAGAAATTATGCTTTTAATTATAATTATGGGTTTAATTATAATTTATCCAAAAATTTGAAATTTAACTATACAGCATCCTCCACAAATATTGTGAAAAATTATCTAAATGCTGACAATGAACCTATTGATGATTTAAACATTTGGGACAGTTATTTGAATCCTGGTCAAGCCAATTTCCATATGCAAAAATTGGTGATGAATTACGAAATTCCTTTAGACAAAATTCCTTTATTCAGTTTCTTGAAATCAAATTATACTTATACAAGTGACTATAGTTGGCAGCGAGCATCAGTTGCATTGTCTGAAATCAAAATTGGAGGAACAACTTATAATTTAGGAAATACAGTTCAAAATGCTATTTCTCACAATTTGAATGCCAATTTGAACATGGATTTATTTTATAAATATATTGGACTCACAAAAAGATCACAATTAAAAGCAAATCCCAAAACAGCTGCTCCAAAACCAGGTGAAAAACTAACAAATACCAATGTTCTGACACCACGAAAAAATGATTTCTTAAATGGTTTAATTGGAGTTTTGACCAGTGTAAAAACCATTCAAGCCAATTATACCAAAAACAGTGGAACAGTATTGCCTGGATATACACAAGGAGTTGGATTCTTTGGTACTTCAAAACCCACCATTGGATTTGTTTTCGGAAGCCAAGATGATGTACGTTATGAATCGGCCAAAAATGGCTGGTTGACGACCTATCCCGATTTTAACCAAAATTTCACTCAAGTTAATAGTGAAATATTTAAATCCACTGCAAATATAGATTTATTACCCGATTTAAAAATAGATTTATCCTTAGACCGATCCTATTCAGAAAATTTCTCAGAACAATATGATGTGAATAATGGAATTTACAATCCGAGATCTCCATATAGTTTTGGGATGTATGCGATTTCGACTATTTTGATTGGCACATCTTTTTCGACTAGTGATGAGAATTCTTCTGCTTCTTTTGATGATTTCAGAAACAATAGACTTCCGATTGCCAACAGACTTGCCACTGAACGAGGAATTGACCTAAGTGACCCCAATAATATAGATGCAGATGGTTTTCCGAAAGGATTTGGAAAAACCAATCAAGCTGTTTTATTACCTGCATTTTTAGCAGCCTATTCTGGCGAAAGCGCTTCAAGTGTTTCTACTGGGATTTTCAAAAGTTTTCCAGTACCCAACTGGTCTATCAAATACAATGGATTGATGCGTTATAATTTCTTCAAAAAGAATTTTAAACGTTTTTCATTGCAACATAATTATAGAGCTTCTTATACTATCAATGCTTTTCGATCCAATTTCGAATATGATAAAAACCCAAATGGAGTAGATTTAAATGGCAATTTCTATAATCAAACCATTATGTCCAATGTCAATTTAGTAGAACAATTTAATCCGCTACTTCGAATGGATTTCGAATTAAAAAACTCATTAAAAATCCTAACCGAAATAAAAAAAGACCGAGCATTATCGATGAGTTTTGATAACAATCTATTGACAGAAGTTCAAGGGCAAGAATTTATTGTAGGATTAGGATATCGTATAAAAGATGTTGTATTCAATTCGAAACTGGCAGGCAATTCTACTGGAATTATTAAAAGTGATATTATTATAAAAACTGATTTTTCTTATCGAAACAATAAAACGATTGTGAGATATTTAGATTATGACAACAATCAATTAGCAGCTGGACAAGATATTTGGTCATTAAAGTTGACTGCTGATTATTCTTTTAGCAAAAACCTAACAGCTATTTTCTATTACGATCATGCATTCTCTGAGGCAGTTGTATCAACTTCTTTTCCTTTGACAAATATTCGTTCAGGTTTTACACTACGTTATAATTTTGGAAATTAATTTTAAGTTCTAAGCCTTTTTTGAATAGAAGATTATTACATTTGCTCTATGAAATTCCCAATAAAATGGAATAGCATTAACAACGAGAAAATTTTAAATAAAATAATTTATAATCTAAGAATTGCAATCTAAAATCTGCAATCTGCAATCTAAAATTACAATGAACGTACCAGCAAATTTAAAGTACACAAAAGATCACGAATGGGTTAGCATTGACGGTGATGTGGCAACAGTCGGAATTACTCATTTTGCACAAAAAGAATTAGGTGATATTGTATATGTTGAGGTAGAAACTTTAGACCAAACTCTGGATAAAGATGAAGTCTTTGGTACTGTTGAAGCTGTAAAAACGGTTTCGGATTTGTTTCTTCCTTTAACTGGAGAAATTATCGAGTTTAATGATGGTTTAGAAAGCAATCCCGAAAGTGTAAACACTGATCCTTATGGAAAGGGTTGGATGATAAAAGTAAAAATTTCTAATTCAACCGAAATAGATTTATTACTTTCAAGCGAATCTTACAAAGAATTGATAGGTGCTTAAACGAGTTTTTTTATCCGCAGCTTTATTTTGGACGGGTATCATTCTTTATTTTTGTTTGGAGAACGCCAAAAATATTCCGCAAATAAATATTCCCTATTTGGATAAATTTATTCATTTAGGTTTTCATTATGGATTTGTCACTCTTTGGTTTCTATATTTTAAAAAGAAATATAACAGTACGAATTATCTTTACCTATTGTTTTTTGTTTTATTAGCTTCTTTTGGTTTTGGAATTACAATAGAGTTAATGCAAGATTATTTTACAACTACCAGAAGTGCAAATCTTTTCGATGTTTTGGCAAATATATTTGGTGCTATTCTTGCAGCATTTTCCATTATTTTGTTGTATACTTACAATAGGTTGATCAATAAAGTTTAAATTATAGGGAATAATGAATTAGGTATAGGCGTTTAGGCCGCCCAAAAACGAAAATAGTATTACCTTTGTCAAATGAGTACAAGGGAGAAATTTATAGGTGTGAATTCAATAACATTTAACAAGCGATTTAAGGAAGATGCAGACTG
>JACCDI010146797.1_pt1 | contig 11969 bp, 8 predicted proteins | sample 7442791 | NCBI WGS metagenome assembly JACCDI01 (sample SAMN15323434, study PRJNA562643) | freshwater metagenome | isolation source: river surface water | place: USA:Blue River Watershed | collected 2017-08-15
GAAAGGACAGTCACTTAGCGACGTGGTTAGCACCGACAAGCGCTACATCGAAAAGCCAGTTGGCGAAAGCATAGGCACCGTTGCAATTGTTGATTTAGGAATCAAACGATCAACAATCGAACACATGCTCGCTCGCGGCCTGACAGTTGAGGTATTTCCGGCCACCGTTTCTGCCGAACAACTCCTTTCTAGCCAGCCAGATGCCGTGTTCTACTCAAACGGTCCGGGCGACCCAGAGGCCGCAGATGCTCAGGTTCAAGTTCTGAGAAAGGTGCTCGACGAAAGGATTCCTTTCTTTGGAATTTGTTTCGGAAACCAGCTGCTCGGTCGCGCACTCGGATTCGAGACTTTCAAGCTTCCATTCGGACACCGAGGAATAAATCAACCGGTAATGGATAGAACGACCGGCAAGGTTGAAGTAACCGCGCACAACCATGGTTTCGCGGTGAAGACCGACGCGCTCGACAATCTGCAAAGTGCTAACGGTTACGGTGCCGTTCGCGTCTCGCACATTTCACTTAATGATGATTGCGTTGAAGGTCTGGAGTGTCTCGACATACCAGCGTTTTCGGTTCAGTATCACCCAGAGGCGGCAGCCGGTCCGCACGACAGTAACTACCTCTTCGACCGACTCGTCGAGCTCATCAAATCAAGCAAGAAGGCCAAATAATGCCAAAACGCAGCGACATCAAGAGCGTTCTTGTTATCGGTTCTGGACCAATCGTTATCGGTCAGGCCTGTGAGTTTGACTACTCGGGCACCCAGGCTTGCCGTGTTCTGCAAGAAGAGGGCATTCGAGTTATTTTGATCAACTCGAACCCAGCAACGATCATGACCGACCCAGACTTCGCTGATGCAACCTATGTTGAACCGATTACCCCAGAGGTAATCGAGTCGATAATCATCAAAGAGCGCCCAGACGCAATTCTGCCGACGCTTGGTGGTCAGACTGCACTCAATGCTGCAATGGCGCTAGACGAACTGGGTATCCTCGAAAAATACAACGTCGAACTGATTGGCGCCAAAATTGAAGCCATCAAGAAGGGTGAAGACAGGCAACTTTTCAAGCAACTCGTGTTAGATGCCGGCGCTGATGTTGCCAAATCTGTCATAACTCACAACTTGGATGAAGTGCTCGCCGGAGCAAAGGTTCTCGGTTACCCCCTGGTCGTTCGGCCGTCTTTCACCATGGGTGGTTTGGGCTCTGGATTCGCCTACAACGAGGAAGACCTCATTCGAATCGCCTCGGCAGGCTTGCAGGCAAGCCCGACAACCGAAGTTTTGCTTGAAGAATCGATTCTCGGTTGGAAAGAATACGAGCTCGAGCTAATGCGTGACAAGAACGATAACTGCGTTGTTGTCTGCTCAATCGAAAACGTCGACCCTGTTGGAGTTCACACCGGTGACTCAATAACGGTTGCTCCCGCGCTTACCTTGACAGATCGCGAATATCAAAACCTTCGCGACATTGGAATCCAGATCATCCGAGACGTAGGAGTCGATACCGGAGGTTGCAACATTCAGTTTGCCGTTGACCCGGCCGACGGTCGCGTGATTGTGATTGAGATGAATCCTCGTGTCTCGCGTTCCTCTGCGCTCGCCTCTAAGGCCACCGGCTTTCCGATTGCAAAGATCGCCGCAAAACTTGCTATCGGCTACACCCTCGACGAAATTCCTAACGACATAACTAAGGTGACCCCAGCCAGCTTCGAACCAACTCTCGACTACGTTGTCGTAAAGGTTCCGCGTTTTGCATTCGAGAAGTTTCCGGCTGCTGATCCGACACTAACCACAACCATGAAGTCGGTGGGCGAGGCGATGGCGCTCGGCAGAAACTACACCCAGGCACTTCAGAAGGCGTTGAGAAGCCTCGAGCGTCGCGGGTCTTCGTTTCACTGGGCAGGTAACCCTGGCAACAAGTCGCAACTACTCGAGCAAATCAAGGTTCCAACCGACGGTCGCATTGTCGCCGTGCAGCAAGCGTTGCGAGCCGGAGCCAGCAACGAAGAGGTTTTCGAATCAACCAAGATTGACCCCTGGTTTATTGACCAGATGATTCTTATCAACGAGGTTGCCGATTTCATTAGGGATGCGAAAGAACTAGGCGCTGCCGAAATTAAGCACGCCAAGAATCATGGGTTCAGTGACAGCCAGCTAGCGCAGTTGCGAGGAATTTCAGAGGCAGAAGTGCGTGCCATCCGTCACTCGATCGGTTTGCGGCCGGTCTACAAAACAGTCGACACCTGCGCGGGGGAGTTTCCGGCAGAGACGCCCTATTACTACAGCACCTACGAGCAGGAGACCGAGGTTTCGCCGTCTTCGAGACGCAAAGTGGTAATCCTCGGTTCTGGACCTAACCGCATTGGTCAAGGCGTTGAGTTTGACTATTCCTGCGTTCACGCGTCATTCGCTCTTCGCGATGCCGGCTTTGAAACCATCATGATCAACTGCAACCCCGAAACAGTTTCGACCGACTACGACACGAGCGATCGTCTCTATTTTGAACCACTGACCCTCGAAGACGTCATTGAAGTTATACATGCCGAACAGCAAAGTGGTGATTTGGTGGGTGTAGTTGTGCAGTTGGGTGGGCAGACCGCTCTTGGTCTCGCAAAGGGGCTGAAAGAAGCGGGCATCCCGATTCTCGGCACCTCACCAGAGGCAATTGATTTGGCCGAGGAACGCGGACTGTTTCAAAAGATTCTCGACGAGGCCAAATTGCTTTCTCCGGCGAACGGAACGGCAACCAATTTGTCAGAGGCTGAAGTCATCGCGGCGCGCATCGGTTATCCGGTGTTAGTTCGACCTTCATATGTTCTCGGCGGTCGTGGCATGGAGATTGTTTACGATCAAGCATCGCTAGTCGACTACTTCGATCGAATTGCTGACCAGGGAATAGTTGGCCCTTCGCATCCTCTTCTTGTTGACCGCTTCCTAGACGACGCCATTGAAATAGACATTGACGCACTATACGACGGGCAGCAGCTTTATGTCGGTGGCGTCATGGAGCACATCGAAGAAGCGGGTATTCACTCGGGAGACTCGAGTTGCACACTTCCGCCTATCACGATGAGCTCGGCGCAAATTGGCAGGGTTCGCGAGGCAACACTTGCGATCGCAGAAGGCATCGGAGTTCGCGGTTTGCTTAATGTTCAGTTTGCTCTCGCGAGCGATGTGCTCTACGTGCTCGAGGCAAATCCAAGAGCTTCAAGAACCGTTCCATTCGTCTCGAAGGCTCTTGGCATAACGCTTGCCAAGGCAGCGGCACGAGTGATGGTGGGCGAGAGCATCGACTCGCTAATCGCCAACGGTGCATTGCCCGCCAAGGACGGAACCTACATTCCTGAAGGCTCTGCCATCTCTGTGAAAGAAGCTGTTTTACCCTTCAAGCGCTTTGCTACCAAGGATGGGCGTTTCGTTGACTCGCTTTTGGGCCCTGAGATGCGTTCGACTGGTGAGGTTATGGGCATTGACGTCGACTTTCCGAAGGCCTTTGCAAAGAGCCAGTCGGCCGCCGGTTCGGCACTTCCGAAGTCGGGTAGCGTCTTTATTTCGGTGGCAGACCGAGACAAGCCACACCTAATGTTGCCGGTTCGAAGACTCCAGCAGCTCGGCTACAAAGTCCTGGCGACCTCAGGAACGGCTGCGATTCTGGCCAGGCACGGCATTGAAGTTCAGGTGGTTAGAAAGCACTCTGACCCAGACACAATTCAGGGTCCATCGATTGTTGAACTCATCACCGCCGGCGAAGTCGACGTTGTTGTAAACACGCCAAGCGGTTCACACGCTCGAAAAGATGGTTACGAAATCAGAGCGGCTACAACAGCTGCAGACAAAGCCATTTTCACGACGATTGCACAACTCAGCGCGGCCATTGGCTCGTTCGAGGCTGTTATTGCCGGCCCATTCAGCGTAAAGTCTCTGCAAGATCACGCTAAAGACAGAAAGGCAGCACTTGGCAGCTAGTTTTGGCGCTCGACTCGAGCAGAACTTCGCCAAGTACGGGCAGCTCTGTGTCGGGATTGATCCGCATGCCTCTCTGCTCGAAGATTGGGGGCTCGATCAGAGCGTTGAGGCCTTGCGAACCTTCTCGCTGTCGGTGCTAGAGGCCTGCGTTGGCCGAGTCGGCATCATCAAGCCTCAGGTAGCATTCTTTGAGAAGTTTGGTTCGCATGGATTCGCTGTGCTCGAACAGTTCGCAATTGAAGCGCAGCAAAGCGACATCCTGGTAATCATGGATGCCAAGCGTGGCGACATTGGCTCGACTATGACCGGCTATTTCGATGCTTGGCTCGGCAAAAATGCACCTTTCGTCTGTGACGCACTCACCGTGAGTCCGTTCTTGGGTCTCGAATCACTGAACGATGTTATGAGTGAATCTCTTGAACGTTCAAAGGGTCTGTTTGTATTAGCCGCGACCTCAAATCCGGAAGGCAAAAACATTCAACGGGCAAAGATTGGTGACACAACCATTTCGGCATCGATTCTCAAGCAGCTCGAGGAAATCAACGTGGTAAGCACGAGCGCTGGTGCTCGATTCGGATCATTCGGTGCGGTGGTTGGCGCCACTCTAAACATGAGCGCAAGCGGTATACCTGAGGTGCTCAGCGACGCTGAGGCAGCGACGCCGCTGCTCGCACCTGGATTTGGTGCACAGGGCGCAAATCTTTCTGAAGCGCGCGACTTGTTTCAGAGCGCGTCAAGTCGGGTGATAGCCTCAGTTTCTCGCAGCGTCACCGCGGGTGGCAAGCAATCGCTATCTTCAGCGATAGATCAAGCGAAGAACGAGCTTCGAAAGGGCCTCTCAGTTGAATAGCCCCAGACTTCTGGTGATCGCCGGGCCAACCGCTGTCGGCAAGGGCACTGTCGCTCGGCGCATCCTAGAAACGAATTCAGACATTGTGCTGAGCGTTTCGGCAACCACTCGGCCGCCGCGCAAAGGCGAAATCGATGGCAAGAGTTACTTCTTTCTCTCGGATGCTGAATTCGACCGTCTAATCGAGGCGGGAGAGATGCTCGAATTTGCCGTCGTGCATGGCACCCATCGCTACGGAACGCCTAAACAGCCGGTTTTGGCCGCACTCGAGGCCGGGAAAACCGTGCTTCTTGAGATTGACATTCAAGGCGCTAGCCAAGTCAAAGAGCAAATGCCCGAGGCCATCACGGTGTTTATAGCCCCACCGTCCTGGCAAGAACTGGTTCGTCGACTCGAAGGACGTGGCACCGAAAATGCCGCTGAAATGCAGCGTCGACTGGCTACGGCTCGGGTCGAGCTAGAGGCTCAAGACCGGTTTGATCACGTTGTAGTCAATGATGATGTAGCCAAATGCGCCCAGTCAGTCGTAGAATTGCTTAGCGCCTAAGCGCCTTTTCAGAGAGAACTCAAATGTCAGAAAAACTTGTTGGTATCGTGTCGCCGTCTATCGATAACTTGTTGTCGAAGCCAGAAATTGCATCGAAGTATGAGCTAGTCATCTTCGCATCAAAGCGCGCGCGTCAAATCAATGACTACTACTCGGCACTGCAGGATGGCCACCTCTTTCAGGTTGTCGGACCGCTGGTTGACACAACAATCAATGAGAAGCCACTCACCATCGCGCTAAAAGAAATCGACCAGAACAAACTGGCCAAGAAGTCTCTCTAATCGAGTGATGTCGTGGCCCGCATAATTCTCGGAATAACCGGGGGAATAGCGGCCTACAAGGCAACGGCAGTCATCCGATTGCTTACCGAGCAGGGTCATGACGTCAAGGTTATTCCCACCCAAAATGCTCTTCGATTTATTGGCGCAACTACGCTCGAGGCACTCTCACACAACTCTGTTGACCCCGATCTCTATACCGATGTCGACTCGGTCAAGCACATCAAACTCGCACAAGAGGCCGACCTGGTTTTAGTCGCACCGGCTTCAGCTTCATTTCTTGCGCGAACGGCCACTGGCATCGCAGACGATCTGCTCTCGAATACCATTCTCGCGACGAGCGCGCCTGTTCTTATCGCTCCGGCCATGCACACCGAAATGTATCTCAACGAGGCCACGCAAGCTAACGTCAAGACTCTGCAGAGTCGCGGACTAACCGTTCTTCAACCCGCAAGTGGCAGACTAACCGGTGAAGACTCCGGCATCGGAAGGCTTCCCGAACCCGAGCAAATTGTTGAGGCGGCACTCGCACTGCTCGAGCCGAAGGATTTCGCGGGTAAGCATGTAGTTGTCACCGCGGGTGGCACCCAAGAGCCAATCGACCCGGTTCGATTTCTGGCAAATAGATCGTCTGGCATGCAGGGAGTTGCCATTGCAAAGGCCGCTGCGGCCCGAGGCGCTCGAGTTACTCTTATCGGAGCCAACATCCCCGAAACATTGGGCTTGAACTTTGTTGCGGTTAGCACGGCTCTCGAACTCCAAGCCGCACTCGACGACGTTTTGCCTTCAGGCGACTTTTTAGTTATGACCGCAGCGGTTAGTGATTTTCGGGTAAAAGACGTCTCCGACATCAAACTCAAGCGCTCAGTGGTCGGAATCGAGCCAACTCTTGAACTCGTCGCGAACCCTGACATTCTTCAAGCAGCCGTTACCAGAATCAGCGAATCAAATCTGCCAATAAAAACCGTGGGATTCGCTGCCGAGACGGCAGCCGACACGGGGCAGCTTAGGCAACTCGCCGCTCACAAACTGATGAGCAAGGGCTGTGACCTTCTGGTTGCCAACGACGTGAGTCAGGGGCGAGTCTTCGGTCAGCCAGACAATTCGGTTCTGATTCTCTCAAAAACAGGAATCGAGCGTTCAGTTTCAGGAACCAAGGCTGAGGTTGCGTCAGCGGTTCTAGATATACTTGGCGAGATATGACAAACATGAAGCTTTTCACCTCAGAATCGGTTACTGAGGGTCACCCAGACAAAATTTGTGATCAGATTTCTGACACGCTGTTAGATGCAATTCTCGAGCAAGACCCTAACGCGCGAGTCGCCATCGAAACTATGGTTACCACCGGCCTCGTTCACGTTGCAGGCGAACTAACGACATCGGCATACGTCGAGATGCCGAAGCTGATACGCGAGAAAATTGTAGAAATCGGCTACACCTCAAGCGAAATCGGTTTTGACGGGCTCAGTTGCGGTGTGTCGATGTCGATTGGGCAGCAATCACCCGACATCGCGCAGGGCGTAGATGCTGGGCTCGAAGCCAGGCTTGATAAGTCCAAGGATCCGCTTGACGGCCAAGGCGCTGGCGACCAGGGATTGATGTTCGGATACGCAACCGATGAAACATCAACCTACATGCCAACCGCGATTAACCTTGCTCATCAACTCGCCGAGCGTCTAGCTCAAGTGCGCAAACAAGGATTGGTTGACTTTCTGAGACCAGATGGCAAAACTCAGGTGACCATCGGCTACGAAGATGGTGTGCCAAAGACAATCGATACCGTCGTTGTTTCCACGCAGCATAATCAGTTTGTATCGCAAAGCGATGTTCAAGCGGCAGTTCGAGACCTCGTCATAGCTCCCATTCTTGAATCGTCAAATCTTGATTCAGCCGATTCCCGCTTTTTGATTAACCCGACCGGAAGCTTTGTAGTCGGTGGGCCGATGGGCGACGCAGGCCTCACCGGCCGCAAAATCATCGTCGACACATACGGTGGTTGGGCGCGGCACGGTGGCGGCGCATTTAGCGGCAAAGACCCCTCAAAGGTAGATAGATCTGCGGCATACGCGATGCGCTGGGTTGCCAAGAACTTGGTCGCAGCCGGGCTTGCAAAGCGAGCAGAGGTGCAGGTGGCCTATGCGATTGGCAAAGCTCAACCTGTAGCGCTGTATGTTGAAACATTTGGCACTGCAACCGTGAGTGAAGCGGCAATCACAAGGGCAATACACGAGGTTTTTGATTTGAGGCCAAAGGCCATCATTCAGGCGCTCGACCTATTGAGACCTATCTACTCCGAAACAGCCGCATACGGTCACTTCGGTCGTAACCTACCAAACTTCACCTGGGAGCGCCTAGACAAGGTGGCAGATCTTCAGCGAGCCGTTGGCATCTAGTCAGATGAGCAAAATTGCTCGAGTAGTGCTGGATTCTCCGCTTCCGAATCTCGATAAAGTCTTCGACTACGAAGTTGTCGAAGGTCTGGCAGAGCAAATACGACCCGGCCAACGAGTGAGAGTGCCGTTCGGTCGAAGCAAAAAAGCTCTCGACGGCTACGTTATTGAGATTGCAGAGAAGACTTCATTCGAAGGCAAACTTAGCCAGCTATCCGAGCTGGTCTCTGAAGTTTCGGTGCTCCCCGAGAACATTTACAAACTAATTTGCGCGGTAGCGGCACGCCAGGCAGCTACAACCGGAGACGTTCTGGCTTCGGCCATTGTTGCCCGCTCGGTAAGAGTCGAAAAGAGCTTCATCGACAAGAACTTCGAGCTGCAAATAAGAACAGCACCTGCTACCGCGACCATTTCTGCAGCACTCGTGAAACCAACGCTCGTTGAAAGCAGTTTTGCAGATCGAACAGTTCCGGCATGGGTTGAATCGGCACTAGCGGCTGCATCAGATGTGATCTCGAGTGGCAGCAGCGTGATTCTCATGGTTCCAGATTTCAGAGACCAAGAGCTACTGAGAGATGTTGTTCGGTCTTCGGAGCTCGGTGCCGGATACATTGATTTTTCAACAGATCAAAAGGGTTCAGAAAGATACGAAAGCTATTTGAAGTGCCTAACAAAAGGTGCCCACTTAGTTATTGGTTCACGTTCGAGCCTTTACGCACCAATTCAAAATCTCGGCCTGATTATCTGCTTCGACGACGGTGATCGAAACTTTCAAGACCAGCAGAGCCCTTACGCACATGCAAGAGACATCGCGCTGCTCAGACAGGTAGAAGATCGGTGTTCGCTGCTTTTCGTGTCTCACTCGAGAAGCACAGAGGTTCAACGCCTAATAGATATTGGTTACGTCAGAGAGAAGACCGAAAAGTTCACCGCACCAAAAGTGGCCTTTGACGAGACAACCTCGAGGGTTTCAACCTTGGCTTGGCAAACAATTAGAGAATCTGCCGAAAACGGGGTCGTTCTGGTGCAGGTAGCCTCAAGGGGTGTAGCCCGAACCGCATACTGCTCCAACTGCTCCAAGCGTGCACTTTGCAATCGCTGCAACGGACCTATCTGGATTGATGCAAACTCAATGCCTCGCTGCAGATGGTGCAATGCACAGAACCTTGCGTTCAAGTGTGACGAGTGTTCCGGATCGAAACTGCGACAGGGTTCCGGTGGTGCGACCCGCACGATAGCCGAGTTTGGATCCGCGTTTCCTGGTTTGCAATTGGTGGAGTCAACGGGTGATAAACCGTTACTCACGGTTGAAGGCAAGCGCAAGATTGTGGTTTCAACGCCTGGAGCCGAGCCGCAGGCGATTGGTGGCTATAGCGCGGTCGTCATTCTCGATGCCAGGCAAAGTCTTAACAGAGACTCGCTTAGGGCATCAGAAGACGCGGTCAGACAGTGGAGTAATGCGATTTCAAAACTTTCACCAGAAGGTCGCGCGGTGATAGTTGGTATCCCAAGCAATTTGGGTCAACGACTTGCACTCTGGCAACAGATAGAAATTGCGAGAGACGAGCTTGAAAACCGTCGCGACTTGAGTTTTCCGCCACACCTGCGTCTTGGCTCAGTCGAGGGTCCGATCGAGGCAATAAACGACATAGCATCGAGCCTGCATGTCGACGGCGTTCAGATTCTCGGTCCGATAGCCGTGACATCAAAAACCGGCGAAGACCAGCAACGTCTTGTTTTGAAGTATGCCTACGCGACAGGTCTCGAACTGGCGATGGCTTTGAAAGCGGCCCAATTGCGTTATTCGACCGGACTCACCAAAACCAGTGCTACAGGCAGGGTCAGCAGAGCAGTTCGCATCAGAATGGATGACCCCGAAGTAATCTAGGGTCAGAGGTGCTTCTTGAGAATTGTTTTCGCTGGAACGACAGACAACGCTGTCGAGGTGCTGCGCTATCTGATCAAAGATGCCAACTGCAAAGTAGTGGGGGTATTGACGCGAGAAGACGCACCGGTTGGAAGAAGTAAGCAACTCACGCCTTCGCCTGTTGCAGAATTCGCCTCGACCACGGGCTTGCCGGTTATTCGCGCAAACCGCATCGACGGCTATGTAAACAACCAGATTTCGATGCTCAACGCAGATCTCGGAGTGGTGGTTGCCTACGGCGCTCTGCTAAAGCGCGAAACCCTGGATTTGCCAAAAAAGGGATGGATAAACATCCACTACAGTTTGCTTCCCGAGTTGCGCGGCGCTGCCCCCGTTCAGCACGCGCTCATCAATTGTCAGAGTGAAACCGGCATTACGATCTTTCAACTGGATGAAGGAATGGATACCGGCCCGATTCATGCGCAACTGAAAACGCGCATCGAGTCAACCGAGGCCGCTGGTGAGTTGCTCTCAAGGCTGACCAGACTTGCAATCACGATGATCGACGAGGTTCTAGCCAAAATCTCCGCGGGTTTCGAGCAACCCGAGCAGCAAGTAGGACGCCCATCGTTTGCACCAAAGTTAACGAGACCGTTGGCAAGAATCGATTTGGAGAAGTCCGCTATCGAACTCGAGGGACTAGTGCGCGGCTGCAATCCTGAACCGATGGCTTGGGCAGAACTTCAGGGCGAGTCTTTGAGAGTGCTTCGCGCGCGGGCGATTGAAAGATTGCAATTGGAAACTCCAGGATTAGCGCCGGGAACGGTTGCGAAACTCGGAGAGAGGATCGTTGTCGTTGCAGCAAAAGAAACTCTTCTCGAATTACTCGAGGTGCAACCTGCATCGAAGCGCATAATGTCGGCAGCCGATTGGCACAGGGGGCAATCCGGCTCGGTGAAACTCGATTGAGAAACGCTTACAAACAGTCAGCGAGGTCGGTTGCATTTGAACTCTTACTCGCCGTTGAAGAAAACGACACCTACGCGAATCTTCACCTGCCCAAATTGCTGAGCCAGGCAAGGCTCGAAGACAGAGACGCCGCTCTGGCTCAAGAGCTAGCCTTTGGAACAATCAGAAACCAATTGTTTTATGACAAGGTAATCGAGATTTGCGCAAAGCGCGACGCGACCGAGATTGAGTTGCGGTCGAAGCTTCTGTTGAGACTCGGGGCGCATCAATTGCTGTCGATGAGAATTCCTAGTCACGCTGCACTCAACGAAACCGTTGGGCTCACCAAATCAGTGGCAAGCCAAGGTGCGGTTGGCTTCGTCAACGGAGTGCTAAGACGAATCTCTGAAAAGACCGTCGAGCAGTGGAAATCAATCGTGCTCGATATCGTTCCAGATGTAATCGAACGATTGTCGATTGAATACTCGCATCCCGTCTGGATTGTGAGGGCGTTGCAACAGGCACTTAAGGTTGATGGTCGAGCTGATTCACTCGAATCACTCTTGCAAACCGACAATACTGCCGCAGGTGTCAACCTAGTTGCTCTGCCTGGGATGGCAACCGACGAGCACACGCGAGGCCTGACCGCGGGTCTCGCAAGCCCAATAGGTTTCACATTGAATAGTGGTGATCCGGCCAAATTGGCTGCGATGCGAGAAGGATTCTTGAGAGTGCAAGATCAGGGTTCGCAGCTCGCCGCGCTTGCGTTGACAGGCGCGAAATCAATTGAGTCGGGTGAAAAGTGGCTCGACATGTGTGCTGGTCCGGGCGGCAAAGCGGCTCTTTTGGCAGCCATTGCAAAAGCAGAAGGGTGCAAACTCGAAACAAATGAGGTCTCGGAACACAGGGCCAAGCTTGTCTCACAGGCGCTTAGCAAGATAGACACATCGGTGCCGGTTTTTGTATCAGATGCCACGACAATAGGGGCAGACGCGCCAGAAAGCTTTGACCGAATCATGCTCGACGCTCCCTGCACCGGTTTAGGTGCTCTGAGAAGACGAGCAGAGTCGCGCTGGCGCAAGCAACCTAAGGATGTCTCTGAACTAGCTAGCTTGCAGCAGCA
>JACCDI011057219.1_pt1 | contig 11969 bp, 10 predicted proteins | sample 7442791 | NCBI WGS metagenome assembly JACCDI01 (sample SAMN15323434, study PRJNA562643) | freshwater metagenome | isolation source: river surface water | place: USA:Blue River Watershed | collected 2017-08-15
AGGCCCATCGACACCGTGGGGAACTGCCAGAACTCCGGCATCAGCTTGGGGTGCGGGTAGGAGGACAGGCCCTTGCCGTCGACCTCCTGGCGGAAGTTCAGCAGCTGGTCCTCGGAGATGCGGCCTTCCAGGAACGCGCGGGCATACACGCCCGGCGCACTGTGCCCCTGAATGTAGAGGCAGTCACCGCCCTTGTCGCCCTGCTCCGCCTTCCAGAAATGGTTGAAGCCGGCGCCGAACATGTTGGCCACCGAGGCGAAGGAGCTGATGTGGCCGCCCAGGTCACCGCCGTCTTCGGGGTGCAGGCGGTTGGCCTTGACCACCATGGCCATCGCGTTCCAGCGCATGTAGGCGCGCAGGCGCTCCTCGATGTCGAGGTTGCCCGGGCAGCGCGCCTCGTCTTCCGGCTCGATGGTGTTGACGTAGGCCGTGGTCGCGGAGAACGGCAGGTCGATGCCCTGCTGGCGGGCCTGCTCCAGCAACTGCTCGAGCAGGAAGTGGCCGCGCTCACGGCCCTCGTTGGCGATGACGGCCGACAGGGCGTCGACCCACTCGCGGGTTTCCTGGGAATCCGGGTCGTTGGCGGCCGAACCGAACAGGCGATCGGGCTGAGCTGACATGCGTGTCTCCTCGTTGGCAGCTTGTTTATGGTGCGCGGGATCACCGCGGCGTGACGGGAGTTTGGCATATTTTCCCGGCATTTCAAATAGCGCCACTTCATTTCATATTGAGGAATATTGCGGCGGCGCACCAATATCCATGCGGGCTGCGGGATCGTGCGGGCCCCAGGGTCGGCCCGCCTACACTTGCGCCGACATGCAGGACTCCACCCTTCCGCCCGACCCGAGCGACGGCAGCGCACCCGCGCCGTGGCTGCGCCGCTGGTGGCGCGGCCAGTCGGCCAGCCGCCAGGACCGCCTGGCCATGCTCGCGCCGCTGGTGGCGGTGATCCTGTTCCTCGCGGCGATCGCCAGCGCCTTCACCTACCTGCGCATGGAAGAGCAGGACCGCGAGCTGGAGGCGGTCAAGCGCGACGTGGAATATGCCCAGCAGCGCGTGCGCCTGCGGCTGCTGGAGCGGCAGGAGCAGCTGATGCGACTGGCCCGGGACGTGGCCAACCGCGAGATCGATTCCTACGAGTTCATGGGCCGCGCCGAGGCGCTGGTGCTGCAGCACCCCGAACTGCAGACGCTGTCCTGGGTGGACGAGCGCCGCCGCATCAAGGTCACCTACTCCACCCCCAGCCTGGTGTTCGGCCCGCCCCGGCACACCGGCGAGCCGCTGCGCGGCACCGAGTCGGAGGCGATCTTCGCCCTGGCCCGCGACCTGCAGCAGCCGGTGTACTCGCAGCCGCAGGCCGGCACTGACAACGGCAGCGTGCTGCAGCTGCACGTGCCGGTGCTGGACCAGGGCCGCTTCGCCGGCGTGGTGCTGGGCGAGTACTCGGTGGACAGCCTGCTGCGCTACGCGGTGCCCCCCGAGGTCTCGGCCAAGTACGCCGTGGCCCTGCTCGACGGCAATGACCAGGTGCTGGCCGGCGCCTCGGTGCCGGTGCGCGGCGGGGCCTCGCGCCTGCTGCCCTGGCTGCTGCACGACATGAACGAGTACGAGGTCCCGGTGTCCCCCGTGGGCAACGGCCTGATGATCCGCGCCCAGGCCTACCGGACCGCCCAGGGCGTGATCGGCACCGGACTGTTCTGGCTGGTCGGCGTGCTGAGCCTGATGACCGCCTGGATGCTGATCGGCAACTGGCGCCACACCCGGCGCCGCCTGCAGGCGCAGCGCGCGCTGGTGGCGGAAACCAATTTCCGCCGGGCGATGGAGAACTCCATGCTCACCGGCATGCGGGCGCTGGACCTGCAGGGGCGCATCACGTACGTGAACCCCGCCTTCTGCCAGATGACCGGCTGGAGCGAGGGCGAGCTGGTCAACCGCCTGCCGCCCTTCCCCTACTGGCCGGAAGACGACCGCGAGATGCTCACTGCGCGGCTGGAGGACGAGCTGCAGGGCCGCACCATCGCCGGCGGCTTCCAGGTGCGGGTCAAGCGCAAGGATGGCTCGCTGTTCGATGCGCGCATGTACGTCTCGCCGCTGGTGGACGCGGCGGGCCGCCACACCGGCTGGATGACGTCCATGACCGACATCACCGAGCCGAACCGGATCCGGGCGCAGCTGGAAGCCTCGCACCAGCGCTTCACCACCGTGCTGGAAGCGCTGGACGCCTCGGTCTCGGTGGCGCCCCTGGGCAGCGAGGAACTGCTGTTCGCCAACCGCCTGTACCGGCAGTGGTTCGGCACCCGCACCAGCGGCCACCTGCAGATGGTGGCCCAGGCCGGCATGCCGCAGCAGCCTGCCAGCGACGAGGCTGGCGACGAGGTCGATTCGCTGGTCGGCCTGCCGGCCGACCAGCTCGAATCGATCCAGCCCGGCAGCGCCGAGATCTTCGCGTCCGACCTGGACAAGTGGCTGGAGGTGCGGACCCGCTACCTCACCTGGGTGGACGGCCGGCTGGCGCAGATGGTGATCGCCACCGACATCACCGCCCGCCGCCGCGCGGAGGAGCAGGCGGCGATGCAGGCCGAGAGGGCGCAGTCCGCCAGCCGCCTGATCACGATGGGCGAAATGGCGTCGAGCGTGGCGCACGAACTGAACCAGCCGCTCACCGCCATCAGCAACTACTGCAACGGCATGGTCTCGCGCATCAAGGGCCGCCAGATCGAAGAGGCCGACCTGCTCGCCGCGCTGGAGAAGACGGCCCGGCAGGCGCAGCGCGCTGGCCAGATCATCCAGCGCATTCGCACCTTCGTGAAACGCAGCGAGCCCAATCGCACGCTGGCCGACGTGGCCCCGATGGTGACCGAGGCGGTCGAACTCGTGGAGATCGAGCTGCGTCGGCACAACGTGCGGCTGTCGCATTACGTGGCGGCGCGGCTGCCGCGGCTGCTGGTCGATCCGATCCTGATCGAGCAGGTGCTGGTCAACCTGCTGAAGAACGCCGCCGAATCCGTCAACGCCGCCAACCGGCCGGTGCCTCAGCGCAACGTCGAGCTGCGGGTGGTGCGCAAGGAGATGGAAGGCCAGCCGGGCGTGGAATTCACGGTGCGCGACTCCGGCCGCGGCCTCGCGCCCGAGGTGATGGACCGCCTGTTCGAGGCCTTCTTCTCCACCAAGGCCGAAGGCATGGGCATCGGCCTGAACCTGTGCCGCACCATCGTCGAGTCGCACCAGGGCCGGATGGAAGCCCAGAACATCTACAATGGCTCGGACGTTGCCGGTTGCATCTTTTCCTTCTGGATACCTGAAGCCGGCCACGCCCAGGACTTGACCGACAAGAGCACAGGGGTGACAGCATGAGCCTTATTCCCAAGCGGGGCACCGTCTACGTCGTCGACGACGACGAGGCCGTCCGGGACTCCGTCCAATGGCTCCTGGAAGGGAAGGACTACCGCGTCCGCTGCTTCGACTCCGCCGAATCCTTCCTGGCCCGCTACGACCCCCGCGAGGTCGCCTGCCTGATCGTCGACATCCGCATGAGCGGCATGAGCGGCCTGGAGCTGCAGGACAAGCTGCTCGAGCGCCGCTCCCCCCTTCCCATCGTGTTCATCACCGGCCATGGCGACGTGCCGATGGCGGTCAACACCATGAAGAAGGGGGCGCTGGACTTCATCCAGAAGCCCTTCAACGAAGAGGAGCTGCTGTCGCTGGTCGAGCGCATGCTCGAACACGCCAAGCTGGCCTTCGCCGAATTCCAGAGTGCGGCCAGCCGCGACGCCCTGCTCGCCAAGCTCACCTCGCGCGAGGCGCAGGTGCTCGAGCGCATCGTCGCCGGCCGCCTGAACAAGCAGATCGCCGACGACCTGGGCATCAGCATCAAGACGGTGGAGGCGCACCGCGCCAACATCATGGAAAAACTCAACGCGAACACGGTGGCGGACCTGCTCAAGATCGCCCTGGGCCAGAGCCCGGCCAAGGTCTGATCCCGCCGACGCGTCTCACCCCCCGACTCCACCCTGCCGCCCGCGCCCGCGGGCGGCTCTCTTTCAGGACCCGCCCATGACCGCCCGACTGATCGACGGCAACGCCCTGTCCAAGCAGATCCGCGCCGAAGTCGCGCACCGCACCCAGGCCCTCCAGGCGCGGGGCGTGAAGCCGCAGCTGAACATCATCCTGGTGGGCGAAGACCCGGCCAGCCAGGTCTACACCCGGCACAAGGTCAACGACAGCACCGAGACCGGGCTGGGCGCGACGCTGGAAACCTACCCCGCCACCCTGTCCGAGGCCGACCTGCTGGCGCGCATCCGACAGCTCAATGCCGACCCCCTGGTGCACGGCATCCTGGTGCAGCTGCCGCTGCCCAAGCACATGGACGCGCAAAGGGTCATCGAGACCATCGCCCCCGCCAAGGACGTCGACGGCTTCCACGTGGCCAGCGCCGGCGCGCTGATGGTCGGCCAGCCGGGCTTCTGGCCCTGTACGCCGTACGGCTGCATGAAGATGCTCGAGTCCATCGGCTATGACCTGCGTGGCAAGCACGCGGTGGTGATCGGCCGCAGCAACATCGTGGGCAAGCCGATGGCCCTGATGCTTTTGCAGAAGAACGCCACCGTGACCCTCTGCCACAGCGCCACCCCCGACCTGGCGGCGCACACCCGGCAGGCCGATGTCGTGGTGGCAGCCGTCGGCCGCCGCAACATCCTCACCGCAGACATGGTCAAACCCGGCGCGGTGGTGATCGACGTGGGCATGAACCGCAACGATGAAGGCAAGCTGTGCGGCGACGTGGACTTCGAAGGCGTGCGCCAGGTGGCCGGCTGGATCACCCCGGTCCCCGGCGGGGTGGGCCCGATGACGCGGGCGATGCTGCTGGTGAACACCCTGGAGGCGGCCGAACGCGCCAGCGCCTGACCGCCCTCCGGCATCCCCTGCATCGGCGCGATCGACGCCGTCAATCCCGCGGGGCCGTCGTGGGGGCCGCCCTGTCGCACAATGGGCGGCATGAGCAACCCCCTGCTGGATTTCACCGACCTTCCCCTGTTTGACCGGATCCGCCCCGAGCACGTGGGCCCGGCCGTCGACGCCCTGCTGGCCGAATGCGAACAGGCGCTGGAGACCGTGGTCGCGCCGGACTTCCCCGCCCGCTGGAAGGACCTGGCCGCCACCCTCGACACCGCCACCGAGCGGCTGGGCCGGGCCTGGGGCGCGGTCAGCCACCTCAATGGCGTGGCCGACACGCCCGAGCTGCGCGCCGCCTACAACGCCGCCCTGCCCCGCGTCACCGAGTTCTGGACCCGCCTCGGCAGCGACGAGCGTCTCTACGCCCGTTACAAGGCCATCGACCCGGCCACGCTCGACCCCGAGCAGCGGCAGGCCCACCGCAACGCGATGCGCAACTTCGTGCTGGGCGGCGCCGAGTTGCAGGGCGAGGCCAAGGCGCGCTTTGCCGAGATCCAGGAGCGCCAGGCAGAGCTGAGCCAGAAATTCAGCGAGAACGCGCTGGATGCGACCGACGCCTGGTCCTACCTCGCCACCGAGGCCGAGCTCGAGGGCGTGCCCGCCGACGTGGTGCAGGCGGCACGCGCCGCTGCGCAGGCCGAGGGCTGCGACGGCTACAAGCTCACCCTGAAGGCGCCCTGCTACATCCCGCTGATGCAGTTCGCGCGCAGCAGCGCCCTGCGCGAGCGCCTCTACCGCGCCTATGTCACCCGCGCCAGCGACCAGGCCGAGGCCGACCTGCGCCGCTTCGACAACGGCGTGCTGATGCGCGAGATCCTGTCCCTGCGCCAGGAAGAGGCCCGCCTCCTCGGGTACCGCAATTTCGCCGAGGTGTCGCTGGTGCCCAAGATGGCCCGGTCGCCGCAGCAGGTGATCGATTTTCTGCGCGAACTCGCCATCAAGGCCCGCCCGCATGCCGAGAAGGACGTGGCCGACCTGCGCACCTTCGCGGCCCGCGAGCTGGGCATCGCCGACCCGCAGGCCTGGGACTGGTCCTACATCGGCGAGAAGCTCAAGGAGGCCCGCTACGCCTTCAGCGAGCAGGACGTGAAGCAATACTTCACCGCACCGAAGGTGCTGGCCGGCCTGTTCAAGATCGTGGAGACGCTGTTCGAGGTGGAGTTCCGCCGCGACCGGGCCCCGGTGTGGAATCCGGGCGTGGAGGTCTACCGCCTAGAGCGCGGCGGCCAGCTGGTGGGCCAGTTCTACCTCGACCCCGCGGCCCGCGCCGGCAAGCGCGGCGGCGCCTGGATGGACGACGTTCGGGCCCGCTGGCGCCGCCCGGACGACGGCCGCCTGCAGACGCCGGTGGCGCACATGGTGTGCAACTTCGCCGACGGCGTGGACGGCCGTCCGCCCCTGCTCACGCATGACGATGTCATCACGCTGTTCCACGAGTTCGGCCACGGCCTGCACCACCTGCTCACGCAGGTGGAGGAGCGTGACGTCTCCGGCATCAGCGGCGTGGAGTGGGACGCGGTGGAACTTCCCAGCCAGTTCATGGAGAACTTCTGCTGGGAGTGGACGGTGCTGCGCCACATGACCGCCCATGTCGACACCGGCGAGCCGCTGCCGCGCGCCCTGTTCGACCAGATGCTGGCGGCCCGCAACTTCCAGAGCGGGCTGCAGACGCTGCGCCAGATCGAGTTCGCGCTGTTCGACATGCTGCTGCACACCGAGCACGACCCGTCGCAGGACGTCATGCCCCTGCTGGACCAGGTGCGCGCCGAGGTGTCGGTGCTGCGCCCGCCGGCCTTCAGCCGCACGCCGCACACCTTCAGCCACATCTTCTCAGGGGGCTACGCAGCGGGCTACTACAGCTACAAGTGGGCCGAGGTGCTCTCCGCCGACGCCTACGCGGCATTCGAGGAGACCATGGGCGGCGACGGCACCCCGGACCCCGCCACCGGCCGCCGCTACCGGACCGAGATCCTCGAGGCCGGCGGCAGCCGCCCGGCGATGGAATCCTTCAAGGCCTTCCGGGGGCGAGAGCCCACCCTCGACGCGCTGCTGCGACACCAGGGCATGGCCTGAAGGCGGGCCGGCGGGCGGGAACATCCCGTCCGTCGCTGTTACAGACGGTCAAGGCCGGCGGTCGCCGGCCTTCGCCCGAAGAACGGAGGAGCCTGTGGACCCTGCCATCCATCCCAGCGCGCTGAGCATCACCCGCCTGTCCGCCCCTCCCCGCACCACCTGGCGCACCGCCTCCGGCACCGCGCCCTCCTGCCCCCCTTCCCTGCTTTCCCTGGTCATGGGACGCCTGCGTCGGCTCCGCGGGCGGTGGCGCCGCACGTCAGCGTCCCGCATGGCCTCAATGCTCGACCTTGATTGAGTACCTTGGTATTCTTTTTGGCCGCCTGTGGGCGACGTCTCTGAAAGGACTTCCATGAACCACCGCCTCATCGCCGAGCAACTCATCACCGGGCTCGGCAAAACCCTCAACCTTCCCGAGCTCAAGCTCGACGAAGTCACCCACAGCTGCGTGCTGCTGTTCGACCAGGACATCGTGCTGAACATCGAGTACGACGAGGCGGGGGCCCAGTTCATCGTGTCGTCCTACCTCGACGAAGTGCCTGCGGACGATCCGGAGCCGGTGCTGCGCGAGGTCGCCGTGGCCAACTTGTACTGGCACCGCACCGGAGGCGCCACCATCGGGCTGGAAGACCTCACCAACGGGCTGATCCTGGCCGACCGCCGCCTCATCGCGACGCTGGACGACAGCAGCTTCGAGAAGTGGGTGGAGGGCTTCGTGAACCAGACCGAGCACTGGAAGAAGCGCCTGCCCGACGTGAAAGCCGGCATCAAGGACCCCGCAGGCGCTTCCGCCGCGCACCCGATGGCCGGCCAGGACGGCGCCGCGATCTTCGGCTGAGGCGCCACACGCCGCACCGCGCGGCGCGCAGGCCCCTCAGCCTGCGTAGTCGAGCGTCTCGACGCCCGTCGCGGTCCCCAGGAGGCACACCTGGGCTTTCTGGTGGGCGAAGACGCCCACCGTCACCACCCCGGGCCACTGGTTGACCTCGGACTCGAAGGCCAGTGGCTCGCGGATGGACAGGCCCCGTACATCGAGGATGTGCTGGCCGTTATCGGTGACCAGAGGCTGCCCGTCCTTCATGCGCAGCACCGCCTCGCCCCCCAGGGCCGCAAAGCGGCGCGCGACATGGGCAGAGGCCATCCGGATCACCTCGACCGGCAGCGGGAAGCGACCCAGCACCTCCACCCGCTTGGATGCGTCGGCGATGCAGACGAAGCGTCGCGACTGTGCCGCGACGATCTTCTCGCGGGTGAGCGCCGCGCCCCCGCCCTTGACCATGTAGCCCCGCCCGTCGATCTCGTCGGCGCCGTCGATGTAGACCGCCAGTTCGCCCACCTCGTTGGCGTCGAACACGCGGATGCCCAGGGCCTTCAGGCGCTCGGTGGTGGCCTCCGAGCTGGAGACCGCACCCGGGATGCGGTCCCGCATCGTGCCCAGGGCATCGATGAACTTGTTCACCGTGGAGCCGGTGCCGACCCCGACGATCTCGCCGGGGACCACATAGCGCAGGGCGGCCTGGCCCACCAGCGTCTTCAATTCATCCTGAGTCACGCGACAATCCCCGGGCTGGAACAAAAACAAAGCCGGAATTATCCATGCCCTTGCTGCCGTACGCCCTCGCCCGCCCCCTGCTGTTCTCGATGGACGCCGAGGCGGTCCACGACGCCACCCTGGGCACCCTGGCCCGCCTGCAGGCCACGCCGTTGCGCGCGCTGTGGCAGGCACCGAGGGTGGACGACCCGGTGGAGGTCGCGGGACTGCGGTTTCCCAACCGGGTCGGACTGGCGGCCGGCCTAGACAAGAACGCCCGCTGCATCGACGCCTTCGCCGCCATGGGCTTCGGCTTCGTGGAAGTGGGAACGGTGACGCCCCTGCCGCAGCCCGGCAACCCCAAACCTCGCATGTTCCGCCTCCCCCGGGCCCGGGCGCTGATCAACCGGCTCGGGTTCAACAACGAGGGGCTGGATGCCTTCGTCGCCAACGTGCGGCGGTCGGCGGTACGCCGGGGCGCCCACGACGCCGGCGCGGGCCTGGTGCTGGGGCTGAACATCGGCAAGAACGCGGTGACCCCGATCGAACGCGCGACCGACGACTACCTGATCGGGCTGGAGGGGGTCTACCCCCATGCCGACTACGTGACGGTGAACATCTCCAGCCCCAACACCAAGAACCTGCGGGCGCTGCAGTCGGACGAGGCGCTGGACGGCCTGCTCGGTGCGCTGGCCGAGCGGCGCGAGGCACTGGCGGCGGCGCAGGGCCGGCGGGTGCCGCTGTTCGTGAAGATCGCCCCGGACCTCGACGAGCAGCAGGTGGCGGTGATCGCCCAGACGCTGCGCCGCCATGGCATGGACGGCGTGGTGGCCACCAACACCACGCTGGCGCGCGATGCGGTGCAGGGCCTGCCGCACGGGCAGGAGGCCGGCGGCCTGTCGGGCGCGCCGGTGCTGGCGGCCAGCAACCGGGTGATCCGGCAATTACGCGCGGCGCTGGGCACGGGTTTTCCGATCATCGGGGTCGGCGGCGTCATGAGCGGCGAGGACGCGGTGAGCAAGATCGACGCCGGCGCAGACCTGGTGCAGCTCTACACCGGTTTGATCTATCGCGGCCCGGAACTGGTGAGCGAAGCGGCTGGCGCCCTCGCCCGCCACCGCCGGGGCTAGGGCCCCGAGGGTCCGGGAGCCCCGCCGGCGTCAGGCCGGCTGCGCCTGCAGCTCCAGCACGTCGCGCACGACGAACTCGCCGATCGCCATCGCGCTGGTCAGGCCGGGGGACTCGATCCCGAAGAGGTTCACCAGGCCCGGCACGCCGTGCGTGGCGGGCCCGTCGATGCGGAAGTCGGGCGCGCGCTCGCCCACGCCATGGATCTTGGGACGCACGCCGCAGTAGCTGGGCGCCAGCGCACCGTCCGGCAAGCCGGGCCAGTAGCGCCGGACCTCCGCGTAGAAGCCCTCCGCGCGGCGCGGGTCGACGGAGAAGTCCAGGGTATCGGGCTCGTCGTCGTCGAGCCACTCGAGGTCAGGCCCGAACCGGGCCTGGCCCGCGAGGTCGAGCGTGAGGTGCACGCCCAGCCACGCATCCGAGGGCGCTGGATAGACGAGGCGCGTGAAGGGTGCGCGGCCGACCAGGCTGTAGTAGTTGCCCTTGGCGTAGCGCGCCGTCGGAATGAAGGCGGGGTCCAGCCCGTCAAACCGCCGCGCGAGCTGGCAGGCATGCAGCGACGCCGCATTGACCAAGATGCCCGCCTCGACCTCGTGGCCGCCAGCCAGCCGTACCCGGTGCCCGGCGCCGGCGCGACCCAGGACTGCGCCCTCCACCGGCGAGGCCAGGGCCACCAGCCCGCCATGGGCTTCGAGGTCTCCCTGCAGCGCGAGCATCAGCCCGTGGCTGTCGACGATGCCGGTGCTGGGGGACAGCAACGCCGCTTCGCAGCGGAGCTCGGGCTCGAGCGCACGCGCCTGCGGCCCGTCCAGCCACGCCACCTCGACGCCGTTGGCGGCGGCCCGGGCCTGCAGCGTGCGCAGCGATGCCGCCTCGTCCGCGCTGCAGGCAACGATCAGCTTGCCGCACTGCCGGTGCTCCACGCCCCGCTCGGTGCAGAACGCCAGGAGCATTTCCTTGCCGCGGACGCACAGGCGTGCCTTCAGCGAACCGGTCGGGTAGTAGAGGCCGGAGTGGATCACCTCGCTGTTGCGCGAGGAGACGCCCTGTCCGATCGCAGTGGCGGCCTCGGCGACCAGCGTTTCGCAGCCGGCGCGGGCCAGGGCGCGTGCGACGGACAGGCCAACGACGCCTGCGCCGATCACCAGGGCGTCGACGCGGTCCATAGACGGGCGGGACAGTTCATGGGGGCGATGGTAGCGCCCCAGGGCGACGCGCTGGGACGACGCGCCGGGATGGCTCAATCGGCCACGGCGAGGGCGCGCAGGCCATAGCCGAGCGCGGCGGGCAGCCGTGCGCGCAGCGCCTCGTCCAGACGGGCCCATCGCGCCGAGCGGCACACCAGCGACTCGGGCAGCGCGCTCTCGGCCTCGAGCAGGTCCAGGCGCCAGCCCCCCTCGGCCAGTTCGGCCCGCAGCGCTCCGGGCAGGTACAGGTGGTAGGTGAAGGGGGCGTTCCGGTCGCCCAACCGCCTGCGGTAGCGGATGTCCGACCAGCGCGTCACGGTGCCGCCCGGGCCGGCGGCGTGCAGGGCCGCGCGGGCCAGGGCCAGGGGCATGCGTCGCAGCGCGCTGGGCACCGACAGCAGCAGGCGCCCGCCGGCGCGGGTGCGTCGGCGCAGGGCCTGGAGGGTCGCGACCCGGTCGGTCCGCGTGTCGATGTGCGCCAGCACGCCGAACATCATCAGCACCGCGTCGAAGGCCGGCCCCTCCGGCAGGATGGCCGCCTCGCCCCGCAGCAGCAGGACCCGCCCGCGGGCCGGATGCGTCTGCAACCGGGCGTGAAAGGCCTGCAGGGCGGCCGCCGAGATGTCGCAGCCGACCAGCGAGAAGGCGCCGGACTCGAGCAGGGGCAAGGCGTAGCGGCCGTTGCCGCAGCCGAGGTCCAGCACGCGGCCCTCGGCACCCACCCGCACCCATCGACGCAGGAAGTCGAGGGTGGACGGGTTGGGCGCGGGGTAGCGGCGGTCGTACACCTGGCTGGTGAAATAGGCGTCGTACGCCTCGGCCAGACCCGCACCGGCGGTGTCGCGACGGCTCACAGGCACTCCCGGGGCGTGTCGCGGGTCACGGACTCGCCGCACACGTACTCGTGGCCCACGCGCTTGCGCCAGGCGGTGGACATGCGCGCGGAGAAGGCGGTGACCGGAATGCCCCACTTGCGCTCGAGATCGGCCACCACGCCCTGACGGTGCCAGGCGATGACGGCACGGGACAGGAAGGTCTCCAGCCGGCTGCCAGCATCGTCACGGTGGATGCCGATGGCCCAGGGCGTGACGAAGAGG
>JACCDI010364495.1_pt1 | contig 11967 bp, 8 predicted proteins | sample 7442791 | NCBI WGS metagenome assembly JACCDI01 (sample SAMN15323434, study PRJNA562643) | freshwater metagenome | isolation source: river surface water | place: USA:Blue River Watershed | collected 2017-08-15
GCGCTTTTCTTTGGTTTTTTAGACGTTTTATTTTTAGTTTCTGCTATTGCGAATCCCGGAGCTTTGATTTTTGTATTCATTATAGCTTGTTTAGTAATTTATTCATTTACCAGTTTTAAGTTTTATAGACAAGCAGTTCAAAGAGAACAAATCCTCTCCAAGAATTTGAAAGATTGGATTAAAGTAAATGCTATTGTTAGCGTTTTCTTATGTAGTTTGTTTTGCTTGAACGCATTTAGCGTATTAAGCTCTAGCGATGCAACTTTATTAAAATATGTAGACGACTATATTTTACAACAGCCGGGTTTCCCAAAAGAAATTACCGGAAATTTAATATTGTACATGCTCAAAGCAGTCTCCATCCTCTTCTTAGTAACAGGGGCGGTAGGATTAATGCACATTCGCATTACCTTAAGACTGGTGAAACAATATGAATATTTATTTGAATAATGAAACACAGTACCCCTCTAGCTGAACGGTTACGTCCACAAACCCTAAAGGATCTAGTAGGACAAGAACATTTGTCTGGGGAAAATAGTGTTTTACAAAAAGCCATTCAAAAAGGGAAAGTGCCCTCCATGATTTTATGGGGCCCTCCTGGTGTAGGCAAAACTACTTTAGCCAATATCATTGCCAGTACTTTTAATAGCACCTATTATCAGCTAAGCGCTATAAGTAGTGGAGTAAAAGAATTAAGAGAGGTCATTGAGGAAGCAAAGACCAAAGAAGGGGCGATCTTATTCATAGATGAAATTCATCGATTTAATAAAGGGCAACAAGATGCCTTATTGGGCGCTGTAGAAAAAGGAGTTATCACCCTGATTGGTGCGACTACAGAAAATCCAAGCTTCGAAGTCAACAGCGCCTTATTAAGTAGATGCCAAGTATTTATTTTAAAAGCATTAGATAAAGAGGGTTTATCAAAACTTGTTCAACAAGCCTTAGCGAAGGATGAATTATTCAAAAGCAACCCAATAGAAATAAAAGAAACAGAAGCCTTGTTTCAATTGTCAGGCGGAGATGGTAGAAAACTTTTGAATCTATTGGAGCTATCCACCGAGGCGCTCATTGCCACATCAGAAAACATTACCCCACTACTGCTCACCAATGAATGGGTCATGCAAGTAGCACAGACCCATATTGCTTTGTATGACAAAAATGGTGAGCAACATTATGATATCATTTCAGCATTTATCAAAAGTATGCGAGGTTCGGATCCGAATGGAGCTATCTATTGGCTTGCACGGATGATTGAAGGTGGAGAAGATGTCAAATTCATAGCAAGGCGCATGCTTATTTTTGCAAGTGAAGATATTGGCAATGCCAATCCCAATGCTTTATTACTGGCAAACAATTGCTTTGACGCGGTCAATAAAATTGGGTACCCTGAAAGTAGAATTATTCTATCCCAATGTGCTATATATTTAGCCAGTTCGGCAAAAAGCAATGCCTCCTATGAAGCCATTGCCAAAGCTTTATCGATGGTTCAAAAAACAGGAAACCTGCCAGTTCCTTTGCATTTACGCAATGCACCTACTAAATTAATGAAGGATTTAAACTATGGAAAGGATTATCAATATTCCCATTTAGGTGAAAATAATTTCTTGGAGCAAGAATACCTTCCCGACGAAATCAAAGGAACAACATTTTATACCCCACAGAAAAACGCGAGAGAGGAAGAATTGAAAAAATTCTTACAGGAACGTTGGAAGGGCAAGTATGGATATTAATCCTTTTAAGATAATTAGTTTATTTTTATAGCATGTCAACCCTATCAAACATCCAGTGGAGCACAAAACACTTCTCAGCACTCTCTGTAAACGAGCTTTATGCCATTTTAAGATTGAGAAGTGAAGTTTTTGTAGTAGAACAAAACTGCGTCTTTTTAGACATGGACAACAACGACCAAATTGCCTACCATACCATGGGTTGGTTAGGAGACGAATTAGTGGCCTCTACCCGCTTGTTTGATATAGACCAGAGTTACCCTGGCTACCAAAGTATAGGTCGTGTGGTGGGGTCCCCAAGACACAGAGGAATAGGTGCTGGAAAAGCCCTCATGCAATACTCCATAAACGAGTGTGAAAGATTATTTGGGAAACACCCCATTAAAATTGGTGCTCAATTGTACCTTAAAAAATTTTATGGAGAATTAGGATGGGAACAAGCTGGCGAAATGTATTATGAAGATGATATTGAGCATATCCCCATGATAAGAAAAGGATTTTAATTGGAGAATAGCTTTAATGAAAATTTAATTCCTTGTGTATTTTGCCCTTTTGTTAAATAACCATTAATAAAATCAATTCTGCCAATTTTGAAAATATTTTCTACCGAAAATAAAGTCTCATAATAGCGAATTTGATTGTTAATGTTTAAAGTATTGAGTCCAACTACGAAAAAGCAGTTTAGTTTGTTAAAGAAGGGAATTTTGTTGGTCAAGAATCCATTTAAGTGGTATTCGGTATGAGTTTCAGTATAAAAACGGGCAGTGTTACTATATTGGTAATAAGGTAATAATTGGAAAGAATTCATATAGCTACTTGATAGAGGAACTTGACTTGTATTATAATGTTGTAAATCGGGTTCAAAAACCTTATTTGTATTCATAAATCCACCAATCATAATTTTTGTATTTAACCTTCCGTACAATTTTAAATTAATATTTTTTTCAGCTGAAATATTCCATTTTACAAAATCAACATCACTCCCCATTAAATCCTTAAGTCCAGTAGTTAGGTTAACATTAAATGTTGGATATTTGGAACCCAGGTTAATGATACGGTTGGGCAATTCTAAATACTTTGCATCAGGAGTCCATTGTAAATTAACCTTCAATAACAACGCTTCATGAGGTGTCAAATTTTTAACCATTAATTCTGTGGGGAAATTAGGGGTAAAAGCAATACCTCTTATGGAATCAATGAGATTATCTAAAGGAACTCTTTTTTGATAGTTGAGTGCAAAATCCATTCTTATACCCTGTTTCATTTCTTTGGTATAATTTACATTAACAAACTTAGCCTCATAGGTTTTCATCCAATTTTGGCCCCACAAGTAGGAAGTCAAGGTGTTCATGAATTCAGGAATTGGATTGTTATTATTGAATTGAAAAATATTATTCCCAAAATCAACCCCAATTTTACTATTTAATTTAGTTGGTAAAGAATACGAGCTACTTATTGAGTAATTGACTTTTTGTCTTTGCAGGCCATAACGAAAAAGTGGTGTAATATTCAAATTACTTTGTTTCTCAAAACCTTTTGAAATATTGAATTTGTATTGGACTACCCTTCCTTCGGCGGGATTAAAATTAGTGGGTAAAAAATAAAGTAACGGATCAAACTTGATTTTTAATTTATCTTTTTGTTTTGAATATGTATACCCTCTCAGCAAAGACTTGAATGGCTTAAAATGATTATTAACTTGGTCTAAACTATCTAAATATTTAGGCGCTGTTTTTATCTTTTCCAGACTATCCTTTTTAATGTAGTCGGACTTCTCTTTAGCCAATAATGGAACAGGTCTTACACTATCCCAATATTGAATTGATTTTTTATTTGAATTGTCTAAATATTTTATGATTGTATTGGTAAAATACTTTCTATCAAATATTTTATCAGTTTCATATTGATTATACACTTGTAAAATGGCACCTCCGAATTCGAAACCCAAAAATTTTCCTGACAAATCAATGACTTGTTGCTTAATCATCCAGCGATCTCCAACAGGCATATAAGTTTGCGTAAGCGTTAAAGTGTCAATGAGCTGTAATTGTTGCTCTTTTAATAATTGCAACTGTAAACCATGGATAATCCATTTGCCTTCAATAATATTAATGTAACCTGTAAACAAGGGCTCCTGCTTTCGCTTTGGAATTACTTTAATTTTACAAATTTCTAACCCGTTTTCATAAAATGAACCCATGTATTTAAACCTATAGTAATTAAATGCATTGTCTGCGATGGGGGATATAAATCCTCTTGGATTAAATGCATTACTTAAAGAGAGGTTATTTTGATAAAAGGAAATAACATTGGGACTGCCTAAGCCAAAGCCATCAGACAACCCACTTACTTTAGTAGAGACCACTTCAACTTTTCTTAATTTCTCCTTAATTGAATATTCTGCAATTGTTTCGGATAAGTATAAAATTTTTTGTTTACTTGTATCCCCATCATTAAAATCAACGGTATCCCCCATAAACCTTTTGGGATAGCCATTTAATGCAATTTGACCCTTTAAATACACTTGACATTTGAAATTATCCAATGCCTTGGCATTTAATTCTTTCGACTTGATAGCATTTCGTATAATTTCATAGGCTGGGTCTTCTGCTTTGTTTGAAACTAAAACTTCCTTTAGTTCATATTGTTGTTCATCCATTTCAAAATCAAGCTCAAGTACACTTGAATTTAACTTTATTTCTTTTTCTACTGACTTATAACCAATTTGTTGACATATGATAATATAGCGTCCTTCATTTAAATTAATGCTATACAAGCCTTTGCTATTGCTTGTGGTACCTTTAGTAGTCCCTTTAATTAAAATGGTAGCAAAAGGAATCACACCGCCTTTACTATCAGTTACCTTCCCATACAATTCGTTTGCAAGTGAAAAAAATGGGAGGAGTAAAAAAACTAAGGATAATAAAAAATGATGTTGTTTTACTAGATAGATTTTCAAGGCGAATAGAATTTTAATTTTTAAATAGGTGATTTCATTTCAATCGCTAAATATTTCGCAGTATGTGATTTTGATTTTTTAACCATTTCTTCTGGTGTACCGGTAAATTGAATCACTCCTCCACCGCTTCCCCCCTCGGGACCCAAATCAATAATGTGGTCCGCCACTTTAATTACATCCATATTGTGTTCAATCACCAACACCGTATTGCCTCTCTCCACCAATCTATCCAATACCCCAATAAGTAGTTTTATATCCTGAAAATGCAACCCAGTAGTGGGCTCATCTAATATATAGAAGGTTTTACCAGTGTCTTTTTTACCTAACTCTGTTGCCAGTTTCACACGCTGCGCTTCTCCACCACTTAGCGTAACTGCGGATTGGCCCAAAGTAATATAACCTAGTCCAACGTCTTGTAATACTTTTACTTTTCTATAAATAAACGGAACTGCCTGGAAAAATTCACAAGCTTCTTCTACCGTCATATTAAGTACATCACTAATGGACTTCCCTTTATACCTAATTTCTAATGTTTCTCTATTATAGCGCTTGCCTCCGCATTTTTCACAATGCACATATACATCTGGTAGAAAATTCATTTCAATGACACGCATTCCCCCACCCTCGCAAACCTCACATCTTCCTCCCTTTACATTAAAAGAAAAACGGCCCGCTTGATAACCTCTAATTTTAGCTTCGGGCACCGATGCAAATAAGGTTCTAATATCGGTAAAGAAACCACAATAAGTAGCTGGATTGCTTCTAGGTGTTCTTCCTATGGGCGATTGATCTATTTCGATTACTTTATCTATATGCTCTAATCCTGTCACCTTGGAATAAGGCATAGGCTTGGTTTTACTATGATAACAAAACTGAGATAAAATAGGATACAGGGTTTCATTAATTAAAGTAGATTTTCCACTTCCACTCACGCCTGAAACCACAATGAATTTGCCCAAAGGAAAATTACAATCTACTTTGCGAAGTGTATTTCCAGTGGCTCCTTTTATGGTGATAGATTTGCCATTCCCTTTTCTTCTTTCTGCTGGAACTTCAATCATTTTTTTGCCTGCTAAATAAAGGGCGGTATCCGATTTTGATTTTAAGATTTCCTTAGGCGTGCCTTCTGCAACAATATGACCACCATGAATGCCCGCTCTAGGACCAATATCTACAATATAATCAGAGGCCATCATGATATCCTTATCGTGCTCCACCACAAGTACCGAATTACCAATATCTCTTAATTGTTGCAAGGCAGTAATTAACCTTTGATTGTCCCGTTGATGTAGCCCAATACTTGGCTCATCTAAAATATAGGTGATACCTTGTAGTTGAGAACCAATTTGTGTAGCCAATCGAATACGCTGAGACTCTCCTCCACTCAAGGATTTAGAGGGGCGACTGAGTGACAAATAGGATAAGCCTACATTCATCAAAAAAGAAATACGGTCATCAATTTCTTTCAAAATTCCCGATGCAATTTGTGTATCTTTTTTATCTAATTTTTTTGGAAGGTTCAAAAACCATTTTTGTAAGTCATCTAGATGCATTTCGTTTAAAGCAGCAATATTTTGCTCATTTACTTTAAACCATAAACTCTCTTTCCTCAGCTTGGCTCCATTACAAGCAGAACAAGTATTCAATTCCATAAAGCTTTCTACCCAACCCTTTAAATGATCGGTACTTTGGGAAGAGGTGAACCAACGCTTTAACATGGAAACAATGCCTTCATAACTTCCAGTATAAGCATCAGGTATCTCTTCATCATTTAAATCCAACTCCAAAGAGTAGGTAATTTGCTTATCCCCAAATAAAATCAAGTCCATTTGCTCCTTGGTCAACTCTTTCAAAGGCTTATCCAAACTAATTTTATGTTTTCTGGCGAACTGTTTTACTTGGTTAAACACGCTAGCTTCTCTTGCTTCCCCTAACGGCTCAATGCCTCCTGCGTTAATACTCAATGAAAGGTCTGGCATAATCAATGCCCTATCTATTGCATACACATTCCCTAATCCTTTACATACAGGACAAGCCCCATACGGAGAATTAAACGAAAAACTATTGGGAGAAGGCTCTTCATAACTCAATCCAGTTTCCTCGCACATAAGTTGTTTGGAAAACTGCACCACTTTTGACTTGCCTTCCTCTAATAAGAACATTAAATCATTCCCCATTTTCAAACATTGAGCAACACTCTCGCCCAATCTTGTTTTCATGGCATCTGTCACCGGAATTCTATCTACTACAATTTCTATATCATGAATCTTATATCGGTCTAATTGAAACTTGGGTCTTAATTCAATAATTTCTCCGTCTACCCTTGCTTTTACAAATCCCTTTTTTCGAATCTCTTCAAACAGTTCTCTATAATGTCCTTTACGTCCTCTAACAACCGGAGCCAATAAATTAATTTTCTTATCCTTAAACTGTGTAAAAATATTTTGTACAATTTCTGCCTCAGAAAATTTCACCATGGGCTTACCGGTGTTGTAACTATAGGCTTTTCCAATTCTTGCGTACAACAATCTCAAAAAGTCATACAATTCCGTTACCGTTCCTACTGTAGATCTTGGATTTTTATTGGTTGTTTTTTGCTCTATGGCAATCACAGGAGAAAGTCCCGTAATTTGGTCCACATCAGGACGTTCCATATCTCCCATAAATTGGCGGGCATAAGCGCTAAAACTTTCCATGTACCTTCTCTGTCCCTCATTGTATAAGGTATCAAAAGCCAAGGAAGACTTCCCACTTCCGCTCACTCCAGTAAAGACCACCAACTGGTTTTTGGGAATGGAAATGTCAAAATTCTTAAGATTGTGCTCTCGGGCACCGACTACTTTAATCTGGTCTTTTTCTTTGCTCATGATGGATGGTAAAGTTATAACAAGGAATTAAATAATTAGTTGACTATAAGCTATAAACATTATGTATTTTTACGAATTATTAGGGATTTAGCCTTTACACCTCTATTGAATATCATTTATTTATCGAATTATAGCTTTAATCTATGAAAAAGAAAATTGCCCCGTTCGCTTTCCTACTCGTTGCCTTGGTGATAGGTAACAGCTTATTTGCCCAAGATACCACTCAAAAAATAGTATCGGATAGACGGAATGATAAAAGCCAAATCAATAAACCTTATGTTATTTTAATTTCTGCAGACGGATTTAGAGCAGATTTTACGGAAATGTATGAGGCCAAATTTTTACAATCTATTTCGCAAAAAGGCGTACGTGCAAAATACATGACCCCTTCTTTCCCTTCCTTAACTTTCCCAAATCATTATTCAATTGTAACAGGTATGTACCCTTCTCACCACGGATTGGTAGACAATACCTATTTTGACAAAGCAAGTGGATTGGAATACAGAATGGGGAATCCCAAAATGGTTGGCGATGGAAAATGGTATGGAGGAACACCCTTATGGGTTTTAGCAGAACAACAAAAAATGCTTTCCGCTAGCTTTTATTGGGTGGGCTCTGAAGCTGCCATTCAAAATACAAGACCAACTTATTATTATGTTTACAATGACAAAATAAATATTGCCAATCGAATTAAAGCAGTAAAAGATTGGCTGAGTTTACCCGAGGACCAACGTCCCCATATGATTACTTTTTATTTTCCAGAGGTAGATCATGAAGCACATACCTATGGCCCCAATCATCCTCAAGTAAAAGCAGCAGTTCAATTTATAGATAGCAGTGTAAATGCCTTACAGGCTGAATTAGCAACTTTGAATTTACCCATTAACTATATTTTTGTTTCAGACCATGGAATGACAAAGGTGGACAATGAAAACACCCTTAGCATGCCTTCCGCTATAGACACTGCAGCAATGCATGTGCCTTGGGGAGATGCCTTGATTCATTTATATGCAAAAGACACTACAAAAATAGCAGCCACTTATGCTGGACTTAAAAAAGATACAAACATAACAGTGTACACTTTAAACGAGACCCCGGATTATTGGCATTATAAAAAAGCAGATGACAAATACAACCGCCTTGGCGATTTAATTGTGGTACCTCATCTTCCAAAAGTTTTTAATTTTTCGAAACGTAAGACAACATTAGGTAAACATGGATTCGATAATCATCATCCAGAAATGCGTGCCACTTTTATGGCATGGGGTCCCGCTTTTAAGAAGGGTATGCAAATTGAGGGATTTGAAAATGTAAATGTCTACCCCATCGTTGCAAAAATTTTAGGTTTAACATTTGATGAAAAATCAATTGACGGAAAATTGAATGTGCTTAGCGGTGCGCTAAAATAAAGGCAATATTCATTCAATAAGACAAGTTTAGAATAAGATAAATTCGTCAAGACTAGACTTATTCATAATGTTATCTAATTAGTTTTTAATGCACCTTACGGAGATGCCTCCTTTTAAACCGAATGCAATAGCAATTGGACAATCTTCAAGTGTTACAACATCAAATACTATACAACTAGGTAACACGAATGTAACAACCGTAAATACAAGCGCAACAGTAAGTGCAAAACATTTAAAAGGAAATTCTGCTACTCCAAGTATTGCAGCCTCAACAGGTGCAGGTACTTCTCCATCTGCAATATCTGTGACAGGTACGGACATGAGTGGTGTAGTTACGTTAACAACAGGTACTAGCCCATCTACCAATGCTGTACTTGCAACAATTACCTATAACTTAGCCTATACAAGCGCTCCAGTAGTAGTGATAACACCTGCTAATGCAGCCACTGCAAGTCTTGCAGCTGCACAAGCGGTATGGGTAAATATAGGAACAGGGAACTTTACCATTAATACCAATGGAACCGCATTGAATGCCGCAACTATTTACAAATGGAACTATGTAGTCATTCAATAAAATTGAAATGAGCATCAATAAAAAAGGCACCATTAGGTGCCTTTTTTATTAGGTATAAAATCAAAAAAAAGAAAATAATGAGCTTAATTAATCAATTATGAGACTGTACTTATCCAATAGACCACCTAACTCACTAGCGCTATGTTTTGATTTTTTAATTTTATTATTATCAGGATCAATGGAGTAATTCATAGAGGTTCTAAAATCTACACGCTCTACATTAGAGAAGGAGAAAATTGCGCCAGACAAATCACAACCCTGTAAAATCGATTCACTTAAATCGCATTCGGTAAAATCAACCTCAGAAAGTTTAGAATTTTTGAAATTGGTTTTTTTAATTTTGGTTTTAAAGAAAGAAGCATTGGTTAATATGCAATTTTCAAAAGAAAACGCTAAACCAAATGCATCTGCATCACAAAATTGAAGGCCGATCATTTTACAGTCTTTGAAGACAATATCTCTTAAGATGGTATTGTTTAATTTTAGTAAGCTCAAATTAGCGTCCGAAAAACGACAATCAATAAAAGAATAACCTGAAATATTTAAATTGGATAAATTACAATTTATAAAAGAACAGGACTCATACTCCCCTTTTGGCAATCCCTTAATCGTGAAATCTATATTTTCAAAAACTTGGTCTTCAAAAATCTCCATAATAATGTTTAATTATTAAGCAATATAGGTTAATAATATTTAATATAAAAAGCTAAATTTGAAGAACAAAACAATCACTAAATCAATGCACTTCTGTAAACTCAGCGCAATGAAAAATTTCTTTACTGCAATCATTTGTTCCCTAATTTTTAATTTAACAGGAAACGCACAAAGATCAGGGGTGCCTATTGGAACTTCTTCTAATTCAGCCAACACGGGCGTTTCTATTAGTTTGATGAAAAGATTTCAGCACTACAACGCCAATCCAAATAGCGGCAATGACATATTCGACAATTCAATTAATTCCCCTAAATCGGTGAATATATTGAATCAAAAAAAGAAATTTTATGTGCATTCATTAGAAGGCGAAACTACTTCGGTATACGATTTAACGACATTTAAAAGAATCAAGATAATTAAACATGCTTTTAATGCCAGTAATCAATACCTATTTGCAAATAATGCGAATCATAATTTTCAATTCAGAACAAAAAATAGTAATCTCAATTACTTTAATGGAAAACCGGTAGAAAGTTGTTTTTCGCACAACGGAAAATATTTATGGGTAACCTATTATCGCAGATCCTACGACGCGAATGCTGTTGACCCTTCTGCAGTTTGTATAATAGACACAGACAAGGATAGTATTGTAAAAGTAATGACTACGGCTGCCCTTCCTAAAATGATTGCTTGTTCACCAGATAGTAAAACCATTGCCATCTCCCATTGGGGAGATAATACGGTTTCGTTAATTGACATTTCATCGAATAACCCACAAGCATTCACTCAAATAAATAATATTGTCATTGACTACAGAATGAATTTGAATTTTTCTACAGATACTAAAATTGATCGTGATAAAAATTGTGGGAATTGCTTACGTGGAACGGAATTTACACCAGACAATAAATATATTTTGGTAGGAAAAATGGGCGGAAATGGGATTGCCGTAATTGATATTGAAAAAAGAAAATACTTAGGTACCGTTACGGGCATGAAAACCAATATGCGTCACCTAGTCATTAAAGATGATTATTTGTATTTGAGTAGTAATAAATATGGATATGTTCAGAAAACAAGTATCCGTGATTTTGTAAAACATTTCAATACGGGTACAAAAATAGAAGCCTACAATAAATGGCAGAGTGCTTTTGTAGGTATTGGTGCCAGGACCATTTCTCTAGACCCTACAGGTAAATATTTATTTGCAGCCATCAATAATGAAAGCAAAGTCGCCTTGGTAAGAACCAGCGATATGAAGGTAATTGCAAGTTGCAATGCCGATAGTTATCCAGTAGGCATGGACATTAGCGAGGATGGTAAAATACTTATTGTTACGGCTCAAGGAAAAACAGGTGGAGGCGGTAACAGTGTAATGGTATTTAAAGTGAATTATGGGGAATAGGAATTAGCTCCCTTCGGTCGCCACTCAATGATGGCCGTCGCTGCGCTATGCCCTTGGCAAATCATGTTCACCTAGGGGCATAAAAAAAGTCAGTATTGCAACTGACTTTTTTGTCGGGAAGACAGGATTCGAACCTGCGACCCCTTGGTCCCAAACCAAGTGCGCTACCGGCCTGCGCTACTTCCCGTTCCATTATAACTTGCGTTATAAATATTGTTTACCGATTTGATAGCTTATAAGAACTAAGTGCGGAGAGGAAGGGATTCGAACCCTTGGTACAGTTTAACCCGTACGGCAGTTTAGCAAACTACTGATTTCAGCCACTCATCCACCTCTCCTCCGAACCTCTTTCGAGGGGTGCAAAAATAAGCA
>JACCDI010726177.1_pt1 | contig 11967 bp, 9 predicted proteins | sample 7442791 | NCBI WGS metagenome assembly JACCDI01 (sample SAMN15323434, study PRJNA562643) | freshwater metagenome | isolation source: river surface water | place: USA:Blue River Watershed | collected 2017-08-15
ATCGTACAACATTTTTTCAAAGTGAGGCACGTGCCAGCGTTCATCAACAGAATACCTGGCAAAACCGCCGCCAATATGATCATAGATTCCTCCGAAAGCCATTTTCTTTAGCGTGAAATGAGTAATGGCATCGGCCTGCTCATCTTTCATTAAGTGTGCATAGCGCAAAAGAAATGACCAATTATTGGGCAAAGGAAATTTAGGTGCTCGATTATAACCTCCATCCTTCCAGTCAAAATAAGCGGTCCAGGATTGGTAAATCGCTTTCAAATCATCTTGCGAATAATTAGTTTCTTGATTTAAGAAGGTGATTTTTTCGCTTTCGCGGATGCCCTCGGTGAGTTTCACCGCATAATCTTCGGCTTCGGCGGGTTTTTGCTCCCAAAATTCCGCCAAATTAAGCAGCAATTTTTTCCAGTCCTCTTTTCGGAAATAGGTGCCGCCATAAATCGGACGCTGATCGGGCAAACAAATACAATTTAAGGGCCAGCCTCCGCTACCTGTCATCAGCTGAACTGCATACATGTAGATCTGGTCTATATCCGGTCGTTCTTCGCGATCAATTTTGATGGAAACGAAATAGCGATTCATGATTTCCGCCACTGCTTCATCCTCAAAACTTTCATGTTCCATCACATGGCACCAATGACAGGCAGAATAACCAATACTCAGCAAAATCAACTTGTTCTCTGCTTTGGCTTTCGCTAATGCTTCCTCGCCCCAAGGGTACCAATTCACCGGGTTGTTGGCATGCTGCAACAAATAAGGTGAAGTTTCGTGTTGGAGGGCGTTGGGCATTGTTTTAGTTTGGAGTTGGGAGACGTCAGTTTGGAGTTGAGGCATACCCAACTCCATACTGCGAACTCAGAACTGAGGACTATTTACTCAGTTCTGCAAAATATTTGTGGAACAAAGGAATGGTTTCGATGCCTTTGTAATAATTAGCGATGTCGTATTTTTCATTTGGCGAGTGTAGGTTATCACTATCTAAACCAAATCCCATCAGAACAGTTTTAATACCCAGTTCTTTCTCAAATAAGGCAACAATAGGAATACTGCCTCCTCCACGGGTTGGAATAGGCTCTTTTCCGAATGATTCGGCAATGGCTTTTTGAGCAGCACGATAAGCCACGCTGTCGGTTGGAGTCACCACCGGTTCACCACCATGGTGAGGTGTCACCTTCACTTTTACATATTTAGGTGCCATTTTCTCAAAATGATCTTTGAACAATTTGGTGATTTTATCAGATTGCTGATTAGGCACCAAACGCATGGAAATTTTTGCTGATGCTTTGGAAGGCAATACCGTTTTGGCTCCTTCGCCAATGTAGCCGCCCCAAATTCCGTTTACTTCTAAAGTTGGACGAGTACCCGTACGTTCGATGGTGCTGTATCCTTTTTCTCCCCAGATCTCTTCAATGGCCAAATCCTTTTTGTAATCCTCTAAATCAAAAGGAGCTCTGTTGAGCGCATCGCGTTCTGTCTGACTCAATTCTAACACATCATCATAAAAACCAGGGATGGTGATGTGATTATTCTCATCATGTAGGGATGCGATTAATTGGCAAAGAATAGTGGCCGGGTTGGCAACCGCACCGCCATAAACACCCGAATGCAGATCGCGGTTAGGGCCAGTCACTTCTACTTCCAGGTAAGACAAACCACGTAAACCGGTCTCCAAAGAAGGGTTTTCCATGCTGATCATAGCGGTATCGGAGATCAAAACCACATCAGATTTCAAACGCTCTTTATTTTGCTGTACGAATGTACCCAGGTTATTCGAACCTACTTCTTCTTCACCTTCAATCATGAATTTGATGTTACACGGTAATCCGTTTGTTCGCATCATCAATTCAAAAGCTTTGACATGCATGTAAAATTGGCCTTTGTCATCACAAGCCCCACGTGCATAAATTTTCTCATCGCGGATGGTTGGTTCAAAAGGGGGCGTATGCCACAATTCCAAGGGATCTGCAGGCTGCACATCATAATGGCCATACACCAAAACGGTTGGCTTTGATGGATCTACGATTTTCTCTCCATAAACAATCGGGTACCCAGCAGTAGGGCAAACCTCTACTTTATCGGCACCCGCGTCTTTTAATTTTTGGGCAACAAAATCAGCTGTTTTCAATACTTCCTCTTTGTACTGAGGATCGGCACTTACGGATGGAAATCGCAACAATTCAAACAACTCGTCCAAAAAGCGTTGTTTATGATCGGCTACATATTTTTTAATCTCTTGCATGGTCTGAAAATTTAGCACAAATATATCAATTACCGGCTTAGCTTAGACCCAGATGATAAAGCTTTAGGCACAAAAAAAGGAAGCAACTTCGACAGTTCTTCCTTTCTATCTGTTTTTCGAAGACACTCAATCCCCGGTACCCAGATCTCTTTTATCAGACACCACAGATTGGCTGTTTTTTTCTGGTTGGATACTTTCATCTTTTTTGCATGCAATCATACCGATCACAACAAAAGCAGTTAATGCGAATAATAGTTTTTTCATAACACGATTTTTTATTTAAAATTAATTTTTTAATAATTAGTTATTTATATTTTAAATATAAATACATTTTTAACCAAATTGAAATTATTTTTACGTTTTAAATATAATTAATTGATTTTCAGTGTAATAATTTTTTAATAAATAAATTAATTAAAATTTTGCAGTAAATGATCCAATTATGATGAGAATAATTAATTATAAATTATATTTTTATTCTATATATAAAAATAAGCCTCCAATGACTCGCTATACTTGGTTATTAGCACCCCTACTACTATTTCATTTTAACTCCTTTAACAAAGTCCAATTGCAGTCAATTGGAAACACAGTATCCTTAGAATCCTTGCAGGATAGCAATACCGTAATTAAACTGAACAAAGAAGGCTATGAAAGCAGATTGAACGATCCTCAACATTCGCTCGTATTAGCTGAACAGGCCTTGAAAATGGCCAAAAGCATAAGCTACACCAATGGTGAGGCAGAGGCTTATAGAATCAGAGGAATTGCGAAGTATTATTTGAGTCAGACAGAAGCATCGGTAGCCGATTACTTGCTGGCGCTTGAACTGTTTAAAAACAAACACAACAGGCTGGGCGAAGCGAAAGTGCTGAACAATATTGGAAACCTTTACCTAGGGGCGGATTACGATAAAGCATTAGAATATTTTACCAGTTCACTTAAGATAGCTGAGCAATTGAACGAGCCCGATTTGATGGCTAATATCTTTCTGAACATTGGTAATATTTTCGTGAGAAAAAAGAAACATAGCCAAGCTTTGAGTTTTTATGAAAAGGGAGAAAAGCTTTACCAGAAAACCGGCAACAAAACTGGGTTGACGCACTGCTTACAAAACAAGGGTAAGATTTACTACGAACTCACTCAATTAAAACTGGCAGAGCAGGTATTGAAAAAAGCGTTAATTAGCGCCAAATCAAATGATTTGAATGTAGCTAGCGCCAGCATTCTACTTACGCTCAGCTCGGTTTATATTGCACAAAAAGAATTCAAAAAAGCAGAGATCAACTTAAAAGGGGGGCTGAAATTTGCGGAATTAGTAAATGACACCAAACTGATTTATGATTTCCAATACACCCATTATGAGCTTGAACTCCAAAGGAAAAATTACAAGAATGCATTGAACTATCTCCAAATTTTGTATAAAAAAGATAGCTTGAATCATGCCGACAGTGAATCTTCCAGAATCAGTTTGTTACAAGAGCAGTTCAAACAAAGAGAGCTGAAAAGAGAAAATGAGTTGATCACCCTCCGACAGAAACAAAACAGAATCATCCTCATCTCCACGCTCATCGTCACCTTCATGTCGATTATTGTGATTGTGGTATTGGCAATGAATGTCCGAAGGAAAATCAAAACCAACTTGAGATTACAAGTTTTGAATCAGGAAATCATGAAACAAAAAGACGATCTGAATCGAATTAACCAACACCTCGAAGAACTCATTGATGAGCGGACCAAAGATCTTCGGATCAAAAACAAAAAGCTTTCTGAGTACTCTGCCCATCTTTCGCATGAAATCAGAGGCCCAGTTGCAAGCATGAAAGGCTTAATGATTTTGGAAGCGGAAAATATGATTGAGCATCATGATCTGATCACCAAACTTCATACTTGCATTGAACTAATGGATGAAAAAATCCATCGTTTAAACGAAAGCCTAAATGATCCGGACATGCCCGACCTCAGTGGCTATCCCCCGGCTTAATCTTTTCCACATGCAAGCAAATTGTGCAGCCTGTTTTATAACTTAGCACCCACATATTTGATCAGATTTTGGAGTATTTAAGTGGGTTAAATCCATCTCAAAGAGCAGCAGTAGAGCAAACCAATGGACCGGTAATGATTGTGGCTGGGGCCGGTTCGGGCAAGACCAGGGTCATTACCTACCGGGTGGCTCATTTGATCAAAAACGGCGTCGATCCCTTCAACATCCTAGTGCTCACCTTTACCAATAAGGCTGCCCGAGGCATGCGTGACCGGATTTTAGATGTGGTAGGTCCGGAAGCAAAAAACTGCTGGATGGGCACCTTTCACTCCATTTTTGCCAAAATTTTAAGAGTGGAAGCAGAAAAAATTGGCTATCCCAATAATTTCACTATCTACGATACCGACGACAGCAAAAGCCTGATACGCTCCATCTTGAAAGAAATGCAGCTGGACGATAAGCTGTACAATGCCAATTTTGTTTACAACCGCATTTCCAGCGCAAAAAATAATTTAATTTCTGCAGCTGAATATCTCCAAAATGAGCATATACAAGCCGAAGACAATTCCTCTGGAAGGGGCAAGATAGGTGAGATATACCAAGCCTATACCCAGCGATGTTTCAAGGCTGGGGCCATGGATTTTGACGACCTATTGTTCAAAACCAATATTTTATTGAAAGATCATCCGGATGTTTTGTACAAATACCAAAATAGGTTCAAGTACATCATGGTAGATGAGTACCAGGATACCAATTTTTCTCAATATTTAATTGTGAAGAGACTGGCCGCCATCAATGAAAACATCTGTGTGGTGGGTGACGATGCGCAAAGTATTTATGCTTTCAGGGGAGCCAACATCCAGAATATCCTCAATTTTGAAAAAGACTATCCCGATTTACAGGTTTTTAAACTCGAACAGAATTATCGTTCTACCAAAAACATCGTAGAAGTAGCCAACAGCATCATTTCGAACAACAAGAATCAACTACAAAAAACCGTTTACTCTGAAAATGAGGTTGGAGAAAAAATCAAAGTAAGTCGTGCTTTCAGCGATAACGACGAAGGCAAGCAAGTAGCCGAAAGCATTGCCGAACAACGAGCCATAAAAGACCTCCATTATAAGAATTTTGCGATTTTATACCGAACCAATGCTCAATCGAGGGCCATGGAGGAGGCGCTTCGGAAACTTAATATCCCCTATAAAATATATGGCGGACTTTCTTTTTACCAGAGAAAGGAGATCAAAGATCTAATTGCGTATTTCAGGTTGACTTACAATCCAAATGATGAAGAAGCAATCAAACGGGTGATCAATTATCCCCGCCGCGGGATAGGCGACACCAGCATTGAACGGATCATTGTGGCAGCCGATCAGCACCAAGTTTCGCTATGGGAAGTGATTTGTGACGCATCGAAATACCTAGACGCCAGAAGTGCAGGAGCAGTTGCCAACTTCGCAACCTTGATTCAAAGTTTTCAGGTCATGGCGAAATCAAACAACGCTTACGATACGGCGCTGCACATTGCTCAACACAGCACGCTTTTAAAAGAACTTCATGAAGACAAATCGGTAGAGGGATTGAGTCGGTATGAAAATATTCAAGAACTGTTAAACGGTATCAAAGAATTTTCTGAAAGAGAAGATATTGAGCAAAAAGGACTGGATGTTTTCATGCAGGACATCGCTTTGCTCACCAACGATGACAATGATAAGGATCCTGATGCAGATACGGTTTCGCTGATGACCATTCACTCTGCCAAAGGCCTGGAGTTTGCACATGTTTATGTAGTTGGATTGGAAGAAAATCTATTCCCATCTCAGATGTCATTAAGTTCGAGAGCAGACCTGGAAGAAGAAAGAAGACTTTTTTATGTAGCCATTACACGGGCCGAAAAGCAATTGCATTTAAGCTACGCCACCTCTCGTTATCGTTGGGGAACACTCACCAATTGCGAACCCAGCCGATTCATCGAAGAAATTGATCCTCAATACCTGGAAATAGACTTCAAAGTACCAGCAAAAAGCAATGATAATTTTTCTTTTGATCAGGAACGATCTGCCTGGCAGCAAAAAGAAAGTTTCAGTAAACCCAAGCCCGCTTTGCTACCTAAAACCAAATCGATCCTGCCCAAAGCCCATACTCCAAGTCCGGACTTTAGTCCTTCCGATACATCGAATTTACAGGTGGGCATGGAAGTAGAACACGAACGTTTTGGATTTGGAAAGGTTCTTCAAATTGAGGGCAACAAACCCGACATCAAAGCCACCATATTTTTCAAGGAATTGGGACAGAAACAGCTGCTCTTAAAATTTGCTAAACTCCGTATCGTCAACTAAGACAGATTCCTACTCTCCCAGGCTTGCATGGCCTCCTGCAAACTTTGGTTGAAGCTGGCTCTACCAAATGGTTTCTTTAAAAAACTAAAAATATGCTGCTCTTTGAGGGCTTTCTTTGCATCCTTGTCATTTAAACTTGCAGAAACCAATATGCGAACTGAGGAAGGGCAAAGTTTGGCCGCTTCGGCTAAAAATTCTACTCCGTTACACTCAGGCATGTGAAAATCGGAGAAAATAATTTGAAAAGACTTGGTTTTGATCAGTTGCCTCGCTTCTCTTACAGAACTCGAGAGGTGGAACTGAAATGAACTATCCCTTGTAATCAACTCAACAGCTTTAATGAGTAAATAATCATCATCTAAAAACAGCACATTCGGTTTGGCAGACATCATTAATATCGTACATCAGAATCATAATCACTTTTTCGGGCCTTTTTAAAACGATAATTAAGCATCACTTCGTGGGTACCCATTTGATGTTTTAAGCTGATATCGGTCATGAAATCATGCGCATAACCCAATTGCATACGTTGGTTAAGTTTCACCTGGAACATGGCGGTAACCGCAGCCTGCGAACGGTAGCCCAAACCCAGGTTTAAACCCTTTTCTTCGAAGTAAGCATTCATATTTACATCATACTGTAGCGGAACCCCAGCCGTATATTTAACCAACAAAGAAGGTTTTAGTTTGATAAAATCATTCGCTCTGAATCGATAATTAGCAGTTAAATAAAAATCTGATCGCAGGGCGGAAAGCGAAGTGGTGCTATTACTGGCACCCACATTAAACTTAGCCAAATACGGAACTGAGAAACCAAACTCCCAGCGCTCATTAAAATACATCAAGCCCAAACCTACATTAGCCCTCCAACTCGATTGATTCACAAAAACTGGATCCTGATCGCTCAAACTTCCATAATTGCCTAAATAATACCCTATTCCACTGGTAAAACCCGCAGCGAGGTGGCTATTTTCTGTTAATTGTACCCGCTGTGCAAGTGTTAAAAAGATGGCTTGTTCACTTTCTACACCTACCCTGTCATGTACAAACATGGCTCCTACGGATGTTTTTTCGTTCGGAAGTGTGGTATAGGCATTTAATGTTTGTGTTTGAGGCGCTCCCTCAAATCCCACCCATTGATTTCGGGTAATTGCGGTGATTCTGCTGTCCTGATCAACTGCAGAAAAAGCCGGGTTGATTGCCAAACCGTTAAATTGATACTGGCTGAACAAGGCTCGTTGTACGCGTAATTGCGAAAATCCTGCAAAGGGGATAAAGCAAACCACAAAAGGAAGGAACGATAAGTATTTTTTCACAGGGTTCATGTTTTATTTTCGTTTAATTACGAAGAAGCCGTTAAATAAATGTGTTTTCGAACCAATCGGATCGAAGACCTTTAAGAGGTAGTAATAGGTCCCATCGGGTACTTCTGCATCATCCAAGAGCATTCCTGTATTCGCTTTTCCATTAAATGAATGCTGATCATTATCATAATGATTCATTTTAAAGATGACATTACCCCAACGGTTAAAAATTTGGATCTCATTTTCCGGATAGTTACCGATGTTTTCAATAAACAACACCTCATGGCCCATGTTGTCATCATTTGGAGACATATCGGGCCAAACTTTAATATTGAGACCACCACCACCAAATGCGATGGGTGGTATGGATTGCAGAAATCCCTGACTCAGTAGATTGTTTGAAAAGCTGAAGGTCTCTACTGCTGTCAGTTCGCCCACACTGTAATCAAAAACGAAACCATTCACCAATGCATAATTACCCGTAACATTGAGGATGTAAGGCAAATTATCCTGTGCCTTGGTATTCAAACTGAACATTTGAATCACCATAACGAAGCATGCTATGTACCTGCTCATAATTTTACTGAATTACCCAATAATTAAATGCGGCATCACGCAAACCAACTGATTTATTTCTGTAAAAAATTGAAAACCCATTTACGGAACTGTTTACATAATAGTCTGCATCAGCTGCGGTTTGATTAACCGGTGTAATGAGCACAGATGGATTGGACGTATAAGGGGTTGGAGTTGAAAAAGATATCAAAATCACAGAGTAAGCTAGTGTATTATTTGTACCATCTGCTACAACTTGACCTTTTACGTTGGTCATGGGAACCGCTCCTGGATTTGCACCAACTATGCCGCTCGGTACTGGAGTGGAAATTGTCATTGCTGAAATTTGAGTAGAAATATAAACCCCTTCATGTATTTTAAGATTTCCTCTGTTGATATGTAACTTTTCTTCCGGACTTGTGATATTGATTCCTACATTCACTTCATTTGCAGCCGTACCTCCCAGTACCATACTGTTACTGGCAGAAACCACTGCATTAGCGCCTATAGCTGTTGCATTAGTAAGGTTGGGTGAAGCGCTAGCAGATAAACCGATCAATAGATTTGCGTTTGCAGCACCTGAAGCGGATAAACCAGCATTTTTACCAATAAAAATATTGTTATTACCTCCAGTAAACTGCATACCAGCTAATGAACCTAAAGCCACATTATTAAAACTTCCGGACATGTTCAAGGAACTTAAGGCACTTTCACCTATTGCAGTGTTCAAACCAGAGTTTAACGTAACATTTCTTCCTGCATAGGCACCGATAAATGTATTCCTATTACTTCCTGAAGTCAATAATTCTCCCGCCTGATTACCGATGAGAGTATTATGTAAAATAGTAGTACTTGAATTTCCAGCTAAATAACCAAAACTTGTAGCACCAGTTGTGTGATCAATGCGTCCAGCATTCAAACTATTTACCCTGAAATTAAGAGGAACGGCATCTGCAGTTCCGAGAAAATTAAATCCGTCAGAAGTTCCTGAATTACCCGTGAGTGACCAGCCCAGATTACTAAGGCTAGATAAGATGGGTGTACCAGCTGAATTGGTCATATATACTTGATCGGGGGGCCCAATCGCCATCTTACTAAGCGTTACTGCACCATCGCCAATTTTATTAGTTGTTACTGCACCATTTAGTATCTTATTATTAGTCACTGCACCATCGGCTATTTTACTTTCGATAATGGCATTATTTGATATGGTGACTACACCATTATTAGTGATACTTGCATCACCTGCCATTGAAACATCAATCGGAAAATTGTTTACATCACCCACATAAATATGAGAATCAGTTAGATAGGGCATTCCGGTTGGACCTGCCACACCTTGAGGACCCTGCGGTCCTACCGGACCAGTTTCACCTTGAGGCCCCTGTGGCCCGGCCGGACCTGCAGGTCCTGGATCACCATTTGCACCTTTCGCAAGTCCTGCATCAATCTGGGTATTATTACTCAAGGTTAGTATGAGGTGCCCCTGTGAGTCAATAATAGCAGTGGTAATACTCAAACCATTTACACCAGCAGGTCCTGGATCTCCTGTGTCGCCCTTCACAAAGCCGGCATCTAATTCTTGCCCATCAGTTAAAATCACATACAAATGCCCATCACCACCAATTTTAACTGTTTGCACACTTACACCTTGCACTCCAATTGGTCCCTGTGGCCCCGCTGGACCAATCTGACCCGCAGGCCCGAGAGGCCCTATTGGGCCTGTATCTCCCACTGGACCTTTCACCAAGCCTGCATCAACTTGAGAATTATCACTCAAAGTTAGGATCAAATGACCTTGAGAATCGATAATTGCATTGGTAATACTGATCCCGTTGGCACCGGCCGGACCTGGAGCTCCTGGAGGACCATTTTCTGCATACTTTGAATATAATGCGTAAGGTACACTCACCAATGGAGTGATTCCTGCTAGTGTGTAGACACCCAAATCAGAAATGTCTACTTCCACTCTTAAAGATTTTGGACCCAATCCCCATGGGATAGTGGTAAAATCTCCGGTTTTAGTAAGAGCTCCGTCACTACCAATCTGAATATTATATAAACCCAACAGATTGGTTTTGACTTGTCTTTCTTCGCTATAATGAACTTTACCGTTTATGCCAGCATCCTGAATACTCAAACGAATTTTGATGTTGGTATTGGCAAGCGCTTTACCCTGATCATCTCTCACGGCGCCCTGGTAATTCAATTGTTGTGGGATTTGAGCTGCTAATTGCTGAATCAATAAAAAACATAAAAGAAAAGAACTTAATCTGATCATTAAGATAGTAGACCATTTCATGGGTAGATATTTTAGGTTAATAATTAAGTTTTACTAAGAAAACATAAACTATAACTCAAAAGTCTTAATTATTGATTTGAACAAATGGCAGATTATGATAAACGGCAGAAAATGACTGATGAACGGTCAAAATCAGGTGACGTTTGGTTTCATAGAAATAGAAGAATCAATAGATATTAATTTTATTATTTAATTTTTTACTTAATTAACTATTATTATAATTACTTGATGATACTTTCTTTGATAATCATCCAATTAATTGAATTAATTCAAGTCAAAATGAACCAGCATAATAATTTTTACAGTATATTTACGGTGACATTAAGCTGCAAAATCTGATAACACAGTTGGCAAAGCACTGATTTCGTTCAAATACCGGTAATTTCTTCCGTTAGCCGAAATCCCGATTCTAGATTGTTAAATGAATATGACTTTTGATTACAACAGTACCCGCAACAAATTGATCTTGTCTGGATATGGACGAAATGTACAAAACATGGTGAGTTATATCTGTGCGCTACCTACCAAAGAAGAGCGTAACCGATATGCCCAAGTGGTGATCGATTTGATGGGTTTTTTGAATCCTCATTTGCGTGATGTGGCCGATTTTAAGCATAAACTCTGGGATCATTTACACATCATTTCAGATTTTAAAATTGATGTAGATTCTCCTTATCCGAAGCCATCGCCCGATGCCATTCACTATAAACCAAAACCATTAGCCTATCCGCATCAACGCATTAAATACAAGCACTACGGCAAAACGGTAGAAATCATGATTAGCAGGGCCAAAGAAATTGAGGAACCTGAGCGCAAACAACTCATGGTAGAAGCCATTGCCAATTTCATGAAGATGGCATATGTAACCTGGAATAAAGACAATGTGTCTGATGAAACCATCATCAAAGATTTACGTGAACTTTCTGGCGGCGAATTACAATTGAGCGAAAACACCAATCTGAACAAGGTAGAATACCGTCAGAATACACCAGCCCGAACAAAAAATCAACACAAAGGTCGCTCTAATAACAAAAATGGTGGTGCCAATCGACCAAAAAATAACGGCAAACGCTACTAAAATCTCCAAAAAACTTAAACACTCCAACACACAGTCCTAAACTATATGAACGCTTTTGAAATTATCGGCGGAAAGCCTCTGAAAGGTGAAATCATCCCGCAAGGAGCAAAAAACGAAGCTTTACAAATTATTTCTGCGGTTTTGTTAACCGAAAAAAA
>JACCDI010619930.1_pt1 | contig 11966 bp, 9 predicted proteins | sample 7442791 | NCBI WGS metagenome assembly JACCDI01 (sample SAMN15323434, study PRJNA562643) | freshwater metagenome | isolation source: river surface water | place: USA:Blue River Watershed | collected 2017-08-15
TCATAATCCAGACCATATTTCTTCAATTGGCCGACTTTGTAGTTCTCAATCACCACATCGGTCTCTAAAACCATCTTTTTGATGATTTCTTGACCTTCTGGGGTCGAAATATCCAAGGTCATGGACCGTTTATTGCGATTAATGGCCAAATAATAGGCCGCTTCAGTGGTGTCTTTTCCGGCGGAATCTTTCAAAAAAGGAGGACCCCATTGACGGGTGTCATCCCCCGTTTTAGGTCTCTCAACCTTGATAACATCGGCTCCAAGGTCGGCTAGGTTTTGCCCACACCATGGGCCTGCCAGGACTCTACTGAGGTCTAAAACGCGAAGGTGATTAAGTGCTCCCATGGAAGTCATTTTCGCATGTGGATACAATTCTTCGCCATGGCAACTAAAAAAACAGATCAATACAGCGAATCATCGATCAAAGTCCTTAAGGGACTTGAACCGGTTAAACAGCGTCCGGGTATGTATACCCGCACCGACAATCCATTGCACATGATCCAAGAGGTCATTGACAACGCCTCAGACGAAGCCTTGGGTGGATATGGCCAGCACATTGTGGTGACCCTGCACACCGATGGCAGTGTCAGTGTTGAAGATGACGGTCGAGGTATTCCGGTCGGAATGCACCCTGAAGAAAAGCGTCCTGTGGTGGAATTGGTATTCACTCAACTGCATGCGGGCGGCAAATTTGAAAAAGGCTCCGGTGGCGCCTATGCATTCTCTGGTGGTTTGCATGGTGTGGGTGTGTCGGTGACCAACGCACTCTCAAAACGCATGGAAGTGACTGTCTGGCGTGACAAACAAATTTCTACCTTGGCTTTTGAGGCCGGCTTTGTGGTGGAACCTCTCAAGACCAAGATTGCTCCGATGGGTGATCGTCCCCATGGAACCCGCGTGCGCGCCTGGCCAGATGCCAAATATTTTGACAGTGCCCAAATTCCTTTGGCGGAATTACAGCGCTTATTGCGATCTAAAGCCGTACTCTTGCCGGGTGTCAAAGTCACACTCATCCAAGAAAAGGGCGGTGAGCCTCAATCTTGGTTGTATACCCAAGGCTTAAGAGGCTATTTAGACGAAGCCATGGCTCAGACGGGACACAGTCCCGTCGTGATTCCTGCTTTTGATGGCGAACATTTTGCCGACCCTAATCGTCCTGGTGAAGATTCTTTTGCCGAAGGTGAGGGTGCCAGTTGGGTCGTGGCCTGGACGGAAGAGGGTACACCCGTGCGTGAAAGTTATGTGAACTTGATTCCAACGCCAGCCGGTGGAACTCACGAAAGCGGTTTGCGTGATGGTTTATTCAATGCCGTAAAGAGCTTCATTGATATTCATGCGCTTCAACCCAAGGGCGTCAAGCTCATGCCTGAAGACGTATTTGCCAGAGCTTCATTTGTTTTATCGGCCAAAGTATTGGATCCACAATTTCAAGGTCAGATCAAAGAGCGCTTGAACTCGCGTGATGCCGTGCGCTTGGTCTCAGGATTTGTGAAGTCTGCTTTGGATCTTTGGCTGAACCAACACGTGGACTTCGGTAAAAAATTGGCTGAGTTAGTGATCAAACAAGCTCAAGCTAGAACCCGCGCCGGTCAAAAAGTTGAAAAGAAAAAATCATCAGGCGTGGCAGTCTTGCCTGGTAAGTTAACTGACTGTGAGAGTGAAGACATTGCCATGAACGAATTGTTCTTGGTTGAGGGTGACTCTGCGGGAGGTTCAGCCAAGATGGGTCGCAATAAAGAGTATCAGGCCATCTTGCCTTTGCGCGGTAAAGTTCTCAATACTTGGGAAGCAGAGCGTGATCGCTTGTTTGCCAACAATGAGGTGCATGACATCGCTGTGGCGATTGGTGTGGATCCACATGGCGCGAACGATGACCCTGATTTAAGCAATTTGAGGTACGGAAAAATTTGTATCTTGTCCGACGCGGACGTCGATGGTGCGCACATTCAGGTATTGCTGCTCACCTTGTTCTACAAACATTTCCCTAAGTTGATGGAGCGTGGTCATGTGTATATTGCCCGCCCACCTTTGTTTAGAGTGGATGCTCCTGCTCGTGGAAAAAAACCTGCACAAAAACTCTATGCCTTGGACGAAGGTGAGCTCAGAGCAATCGAAGATAAATTGCGCAAGGATGGTTTGCGCGAAGGTACTTGGCAAATTAGTCGCTTTAAAGGTTTGGGTGAGATGAATGCAGAGCAATTGTGGGACACCACTTTAAACCCTGATACGCGTCGTTTACTCCCAGTCACCGAAGGCGCTTTAGGTGAAGTGGAAACAGTCAAAACCATGGATATGTTGATGGGCAAATCTGAATCCGGTGCGCGCAAAACCTGGCTGGAAGAGCGTGGTAACGAAGTTGAAGCAGATATTTAACGAATCCATTCGCAGAAAAAGACATCATGAGTAAGAAAAAAACACCTTCATCACAAGAACCCGATTTATTTGCGGATATGTCAGAGGATTCATCGGGAGAACTGGTTAGCGCCGCTCCTCGTGTGATGCCCAATACAGCGGATGTGGATTCATTGACGCTGGCCACCTATGCAGAGCGTGCTTATTTGGATTACGCCATCAGCGTGGTCAAAGGGCGTGCCTTACCTGAAGTGGCAGATGGTCAAAAGCCTGTACAACGTCGCATCTTGTTTGCGATGAATGAAATGAACTTACGAGCCGATGCCAAGCCTGTGAAGAGTGCTCGTGTGGTGGGTGATGTATTGGGTAAATTCCACCCTCACGGAGACCAATCGGCTTATGACGCTTTGGTTCGTTTGGCGCAAGACTTTTCATTGCGTTACCCCTTGATCGATGGTCAAGGAAACTTTGGTTCACGGGATGGAGATGGTGCAGCGGCCATGCGTTATACAGAGGCTCGCTTAACCAAAATTGCCAGCTTGCTGTTGGATGAGATTGATGAAGGCACGGTTGATTTCATACCGAACTACGATGGTTCCATGCAAGAACCCAAGCTCTTGCCAGCCCGCTTGCCCTTTGTTTTATTGAATGGTGCCTCAGGCATTGCCGTGGGTATGGCCACCGAGGTACCGTCACACAATCTGAAAGAAGTTGCGAGCGCGACGATTGCTCTCATGAAAAATCCAAAGATTTCTCATGACGAATTAATGACGCATGTGCCAGGCCCTGACTTTCCGGGTGGCGCACAAATCATTTCTTCGGCCACAGAGATTTCACAAATCTATCAAACTGGTCGAGGCAGTCTAAAGGTCAGAGCTCGTTGGGTCGTGGAAGACATGGCTCGTGGTCAGTGGAAGTTGGTTGTGACAGAAATGCCGCCTGGCACATCAACCCAAAAAGTTCTTCAAGAAATCGAAGAGTTGACCAATCCAAAAGTCAAAGTGGGCAAGAAGACTTTGACTGCAGAACAAAACAACCTCAAGCAAACCATCTTGGCTTTATTGGACTCCGTGCGCGATGAATCAAGTAAAGATGCTCCAGTGCGCTTGGTCTTCGAACCAAAAACCAAAAACATTGATGTCAACGAGTTTGTCACCACTTTATTGGCGCATACTTCTTTAGAGTCCAACGCCCCCATCAATTTGGTGATGATTGGTAATGATGGTCGTCCGCGTCAAAAAGGTTTGACAGAAATCTTGCGTGAGTGGATTGAGTTCCGTGTCGCTACGGTCACACGTCGAACGCAACACCGCCTGGCAAAGGTTAATGACAGGATTCATATTCTTGAAGGACGTCAATTGGTCCTTCTTAATATTGATAAAGTCATCAAGATCATTCGTGGCAGTGATGAACCCAAGACTGACTTGATGACAGCATTTAAGTTATCAGAGCGTCAAGCCGAAGATATTTTAGAAATTCGTTTGCGTCAGTTGGCACGGTTAGAGGCCATTAAGATTGAGCAAGAGCTCAAAGAACTGCAAACTGAAAAAGACGACTTAGAAGGTCTCTTGGGTAGCGATGCGAATATGCGTAAGCGCATCGTCAAAGAGATCGAGGCCGACATGAAGACCTTTGGTGATGAGCGTCGCACGATGATTCAGGAAGAGAAAAAAGCCGTGGCGGAAGCCAAGGTAATTGATGAGCCAGTCACAGTGGTGATTTCTCAACGTGGTTGGGTCAGGGCCCGTCAGGGTCATGATCATGATCCACAACAATTCAGTTTCAAAGCAGGTGACGGCATGTATGGCGCCTTTGAGTGTCGTACCACCGATGTGGTCTTGGGCTTTGGAAGTAACGGTCGCGTGTATACCGTTCCTGTTTCTGAGTTACCAGGTGCTAGAGGAGATGGTTCGCCACTCACGGGTTTTGTAAACTTGGCTGCGGGTACGCAGATGGTGGCTTACTATGCCGGTCACAATGACGATCTGCTCCTGCTCTCAATGAGGTCAGGCAATGGTTTCTTGGCCAACGTGGCCGATATGACTACACGCAATAAAGCAGGTAAATCATTTGTGGGTGTGGATGCCAAATTTGGACCGGGTGATGCCCCATTGGCGCCAGCCAAAGTTCATGAAGGCATGAAGCAAGTGGCTTGTTTGTCTGAGAACGGACGCTTGTTGGTTTTCTCACTCGATGATCTCAAACGTTTACCAACCGGAGGTAAGGGCGTCATCTTGATGGATTTGGATAAGAATGAACGTTTGCAATCAGCCATTGCAGTAAGTTCTGGTGGTGCAGTGATTGCTGGTTTGGGTCGAGCAGGTAAGCCAACAGAAGCTGCGTTGGATGCCAAAACACTCAAGGCTTTTAATGCCAACCGTGCTCGCAAGGGTCATGCGCTAGAGCCCAAGCTCAAAGACGCCAAGCTCACGCCAGTGGTTGAGGCTTAAACAAAACCCCTGCATGCAGGGGTTTTTTATTTATTCCACCTCAGCAATCAATTCGATTTCAACGCAAGCACCCAATGGGATTTGCGCCACACCGAAGGCGCTGCGTGCATGTTTGCCTGCTTCACCAAATACTTCAAACAATAACTCTGAGCAACCATTGGTCACGAGGTGATGTTCGGTGTATTCCTGGGTAGAGTTCACCAAACTCATCACTTTGACAATGCGTTTCACGCGATCTAGGTTGCCTAGATGCGCTTGTAGGGTGGCCATCAAATCAATCGCAATGCTACGAGCGGCCAACTTGCCTTCGTCCGTGCTCATATTCAAACCCAGTTTGCCCACCCAAGGTTTGCCATCTTTTTTGGCAATGTGACCAGATAAAAATAAAGTGTTACCGGTTTGCGCAGACATCACATAGGCAGCAGCAGGCGATCCTGCACTCGGTAAATCAATTTGAAGTTCTTTTAAGCGTTGAGCAATCTTTGACATGGTGTTCTCCAGAAGAATGCGTCATTGTATTGCGAGCCACACAGACTGGGCCAAGTCCTTGAATTTGGCGTGTTCTGCAGCGAATGAATAGTTAGGTTGTTTTTAAACTATGGCAGGTATTTACTAGGTTGAACCCTGAAAATATTGGCAAAAATATCAAAAATTTATGATTTGTAAGCCCATTTTGGCCACTCATCCGCTATACTCGCACCGAAGAATTTTTGATCTAACTCAATATTTGGTCACTATGAAAAAACTACTAACTGTTGCTGTTGCTGCCATGACTTTGGCAGGTACTGTAAATGCCCAGGCCCTCAAGGGCGATATCAAAGCGGCTGAATCTAAAGTCGCGATGTGTATTGGTTGTCATGCCATTCCAGGCTATCGCATTAGCTACCCAGAAATTTATACGGTACCTTTGATTGGTGGCCAAAACGCCGCTTACATCGTTGCTGCTCTTCAAGCCTATAAAAAGGGGGAGCGTAAGCACCCAACGATGCGTGGTATTGCCGGTACTTTGACCGATCAAGACATGGCTGATATTGCTGAGTACTATGCTGCTCAAACTTCTGCCACGCCCATCAATAAATTGAAATAAGCAGGAGAAGTCGACATGAAACGTATTTTGTTAGCAATTGCAACGGCTTCAATCGCCATGACTGCTCAAGCAGCTGACCTCAAAAAAGGTCAAGAGTTATTGGTTAAAGGTAATTGTGCGGCTTGTCACGGTGAAGGCATGAACAAGCCAGTGACTCCTGAGTATCCAAAGTTAGCAGGTCAGCACGCTGATTATTTGTACGCTGCTTTGAAGGCCTATAAAGTGACTAACAACCCAAACATTGGTCGTAACAACGCCATCATGGCCGGTCAAGTGGCTCAGTTCTCAGACAAAGAGCTCAAAGACATGGCGGCGTACATTGCTAGCTTGCCTGGTACTTTGGTGATGAAGAAGTAATCATCAATATTTTCTCCAGACTCATAAGAATGCCGCTTCATCAGCGGCATTTTTATTGCTGAGTTAGATAAAAAATCATTCGCATGAATGGCCACTTTATCAACGTGCAGCCAATTGACCTTGTAAGAAGTGTTCTTTCATGAGCTTTTCGGATAAATCAGGATCGCGGGCGAGTAGGGCCCCCAGAATCTTGCGATGCTCTAACAGTGAACTTTCCATGCGACCTCGTTTACTGAGAGAGTCACGACGCTGAAGTTTTAATACTTTCTTTAGATCGTCAATCGTGCGTTTCATCCAAGGATTGTTGGAGATTTCTTGGATTTTTTCGTGAAAAGACTGATTGATCACAAAAAATTCGTCCAAATTCCGGTCTGCTGCGGCCCGTTCAAGTTTTAAATGAATCGAGTCCAATGCTTCTAATTGTCTTTCCGTGGCTTTCGTGGCCGCTTCACGGCAGGCTTGCCCTTCGAGAAGGGCGAGTACGGTAAAAATTTGATTGAGGTCGGACTTGCTGACTTCAGTCACGTAGGCCCCTCGACGCATTTTCATGGTGATTAAGCCTTCGGCGGCCAAAACCTTGATGGCTTCGCGCATGGGAGTGCGACTGATGCCATAGGCTGCAGCAATGGCTTGTTCGTCGATCCATGATCCAGGCGCGAGTTCGTGGGAAAAGATACTATTTCTTAACCTTTCGGCCACTTCCTCGTACAATGGTCTTGGAGCTAATGATATTTTTGAATTCATAATTATGAATTCATTTTGACATTTTTGTCAGGTACGTGTCAAGCCCGAAGAGTTCAATAACTGTAATTTCTTAATTGTGTCAGTGGAGAGAAAATGAGTAAAACCACCCAGAACTCATGGCCAGAGTTTTCAGCCCCCAGTCTTGAGGCTTGGGCAAAGTCAGCTGCCAAATCTGCGCCCAACGGTGATGTGAATGCCCTCGGTTGGCAAACCCCCGATGACATTCAACTCAAAGCTCTCTATACCGCCGCGGACACCGAAGGTCTGCCATTTGCTAATACCTTGCCAGGATTTGAACCTTTTGTGCGCGGTCCTCAGGCGACCATGTATTCCGTTCGTCCATGGACCATTCGTCAGTATGCGGGTTTCTCAACCGCTGAAGAGTCGAATGCGTTCTATCGCAAAGCATTGGCCGCGGGTGGCCAAGGGGTCTCTGTGGCTTTTGACTTGGCGACTCATCGTGGCTATGACTCTGATCACCCGCGTGTGACTGGAGACGTGGGTAAAGCCGGTGTGGCGATTGACTCAGTAGAAGACATGAAAATTTTGTTCAATGAGATTCCATTGGACAAAGTATCGGTTTCAATGACCATGAACGGCGCCGTCTTGCCGATTTTGGCTGGATATGTGGTGGCCGCTGAAGAGCAAGGCGTGTCCCAAGAGCAACTTTCAGGCACGATTCAGAATGACATTCTGAAAGAGTTCATGGTGCGGAATACCTATATTTACCCGCCTGAGCCATCAATGCGCATCATCGGTGACATCATTGAGTACACCTCTCAAAAGATGCCCAAGTTCAACTCGATTTCTATTTCGGGATACCACATCCAAGAGGCGGGTGCGAACCAGGCCTTGGAGTTGGCCTTCACGATTGCAGACGGTAAAGAATATGTCAAAACTGCTTTGAGTAAAGGCTTGGACGTGGATGACTTTGCCGGTCGTTTGTCTTTCTTCTTTGCCATTGGCATGAACTTCTATTTAGAAGTGGCGAAATTAAGAGCCGCCCGTTTGTTGTGGTGGCGTGTCATGAAAGAGTTCAACCCCAAGAACCCGAAATCATTGATGTTGAGAACGCACTGTCAAACATCAGGTTGGTCATTGACTGAGCAAGATCCTTATAACAACGTGGTGAGAACCACGATCGAAGCGATGGCCGCTGTATTTGGTGGCACGCAGTCATTGCACACCAATTCATTTGATGAAGCGATTGCCTTACCAACAGAATTCTCATCACGGATTGCACGCAATACGCAATTGATCATTCAAGAAGAAACTCACATCACCAGTGTGATTGATCCTTGGGCAGGCTCTTACATGATGGAGAAGCTCACTCAAGATATGGCTGATAAAGCTTGGGCGATCATTCAAGAAGTTGAAGGCATGGGTGGGATGACCAAGGCGGTGGAGAGTGGTTGGGCCAAACTCAAGATTGAAGCGGCTGCAGCTGAAAAACAAGCTTGTATTGACTCAGGTAAAGACGTGATTGTCGGAGTCAATAAATACAAATTGGCCAAAGAAGATTCGATTGATATTCTGGATATTGATAACAATAAAGTGAGAGATTCACAAATTGCTCGCTTAAAAGAAGTGAGAGCCAAGCGTGATAGCAAGAAAGTAACGGCCGCATTAGAGGCCTTGACGGCTGCAGCTGAAAACAACAATGGCAATCTTTTGGCCTTGGCCATTGATGCCATTCGCTTGCGTGCAACAGTCGGTGAAGTGTCTGATGCATTAGAAAAAGTTTACGGGCGCCATCGCGCCGATACTCAAAAGGTGACTGGTGTGTATGCAGCGGCTTACGACTCAGCAGAAGGCTGGGAAAAACTCAAAACTGAAATCGCAGAATTTGCCAAAGAATCAGGTCGTCATCCTCGTGTGATGATTGCCAAGTTAGGTCAAGATGGTCATGATCGTGGCGCTAAAGTGGTGGCCACTGCGTTTGCTGATTTGGGCTTTGATGTGGACATGGGACCTCTGTTCCAAACTCCTGAAGAGTGTGCACGCCAAGCCATTGAGAACGATGTCCACGCTGTGGGCATTTCAACCTTGGCTGCGGGTCACAAAACTTTGGTGCCAGCCATCATTGAAGAGCTTAAAAAGCAAGGGGCGGATGACATCATCGTATTCGTGGGGGGTGTGATTCCACGCCAAGACTACGAGTTCTTGTACGAAGCGGGTGTTAAGGGGATTTATGGTCCTGGTACACCCATTCCAGCTTCGGCCAAAGATGTTTTAGAGCAAATTCGTTTGGCTCAAAAATAATTCATTCAAAGCTCACGTGAACTCAGAAGATCAAGCGCTCGTTGATGCCATTTGTGGTCCTGGCGCCAGTCCAGGCCCAGCTCAACGTCGTGCCATGGCCAAAGCCATCACTCTCTTGGAGTCCACGCGCGCTGACCATCGCTTAAGAGCCGATGAGGTACTCAATGCGGTATTGCCTCACAGTGGCCAATCCTTTCGTTTGGGTATTTCTGGCGTTCCTGGGGTGGGTAAATCGACTTTCATTGAAGCCTTGGGCTTGTCTTTAATCAAACAAGGTCATCGCGTGGCTGTTTTGGCGATTGACCCGTCCTCTTCAGTGTCAGGTGGTTCGATTCTGGGTGACAAGACCCGCATGGAATTTCTATCGGTCAATGAAAAAGCTTTCATTCGACCCACGCCCTCGTCGGGCAACTTGGGTGGCGTTGCCGAAAAAACGCGCGAAGCCATGTTGGTAGCCGAAGCGGCGGGGCATGATGTGGTGATTGTAGAAACCGTGGGTGTGGGGCAAAGCGAGACCGCGGTGGCCAATATGACGGACATGTTTGTACTGTTGCAACTGCCCAATGCCGGTGATGATCTGCAAGCGATTAAAAAGGGCGTGATGGAGTTGGCTGATTTGGTGGTCATCAATAAAGTGGATCTAGATCCAGATGCGGCCACGCGTGCACAGGTGCAGATCATGAGTTCTTTGCGCTTATTTAGTATGCATGGCAATCCAGAGCATGCACACCATGATCAAACACTCTGGCATCCCAAAGTCATGCGCATGAGTGCGCTTAAAGCTGAAGGCATTGAAGAGTTCTGGAACACAGTGATGTCATTTAAAGACATTCAAACTCAATATGGACATTTAGAAGCCCGACGCAAGCAGCAGGCGCAAGCATGGATGTGGGAGCGCATTGAAGCGGGCTTGAAGCAAAACTTTAGAGCCAACCCAGATGTACAGAAATTATTGCCAGAATTGTCAGAAGCAGTGAATCAAGGAAGGGTTGCCGCATCCGTAGCAGCCAGACGTTTATTGGATTTAATGAAATAACTTATTAAACAACTTAGTAGATATTTGTAATTAGGGAGAGTGTTCCATGCATGACATCATTAAACAGCTAGAAGCCAAGCGCGAGCAAGCGCGCTTAGGCGGAGGCCAAAAGCGCATCAATGCGCAACACGGCAAAGGCAAGCTCACTGCCCGCGAGCGCATTGAGCTATTGCTGGATGAGGGTTCTTTTGAAGAGTGGGACATGTTTGTGGAGCATCGTTGCACTGACTTTGGTATGGCCAATGAATCAGTGCCTGGTGATGGTGTGGTCACTGGTTACGGCATGATCAATGGTCGTTTGACCTTTGTTTATTCGCAAGACTTCACAGTATTTGGTGGATCTTTGTCCGAAGCCCACGCTGAGAAAATTTGTAAAGTCATGGATCAAGCCATGAAAGTAGGTGCCCCAGTGATTGGTCTGAATGACTCAGGTGGCGCACGTATTCAAGAAGGTGTGGCTTCTTTGGGTGGTTATGCTGAGATTTTCCAGCGCAACGTTTCAGCCTCTGGTGTGATCCCGCAAATTTCTTTGATCATGGGCCCAAGCGCCGGTGGTGCCGTGTACTCACCCGCTTTGACCGACTTTATCTTCATGGTCAAAGACAGTTCTTACATGTTTGTGACTGGTCCAGAAGTAGTTAAAACAGTGACGCATGAAGAAGTAACGGCTGAAGAATTGGGTGGTGCCATGACTCACTCCACCAAGTCGGGTGTCTGTGATCGTGCCTTTGAAAACGATGTGGAAGCGATTTTGATGTTGCGTCGTTTCTTCAACTATTTACCTTTGTCTAATAAAGAAAAGCCACCTGTTCGTAAAGGGGCAGACACCGCTGAGCGTTTAGATTATTCCTTAGACACTTTGGTGCCAGATAATCCGAACAAGCCTTATGACATGCATGAGTTGATTGTCAAAACGGTGGATGATGGTGATTTCTTCGAGATTCAACCCGATTACGCCAAAAACATCATCATCGGATTTGCTCGCATTGAAGGTCAAACGGTGGGTATTGTGGCCAACCAACCTTTGGTCTTGGCTGGTTGCTTGGACATCAAATCATCTATTAAGGCTGCTCGCTTTGTGCGTTTCTGTGATGCCTTCAATATTCCTGTGGTGACCTTTGTCGATGTGCCAGGGTTCATGCCAGGTACTTCACAAGAATACGGTGGCATCATCAAGCATGGCGCTAAATTGTTGTACGCCTATGCTGAATGTACTGTGCCAAAAATCACGGTGATCACACGCAAAGCTTATGGTGGTGCGTATGACGTGATGGCTTCCAAACACCTCAGAGGTGACGTGAACTTTGCATGGCCTTCCGCAGAAATTGCGGTGATGGGACCCAAAGGTGCGGTAGAAATTATCTTCCGTGAGGAAAAGGGTGACCCAGCGAAATTGGCAGAACGCGAGGCTGAGTACAAAGCCAAGTTTGCTAATCCATTTGTGGCGGGGCGTCGTGGTTACATCGACGATGTGATCATGCCTCATGAAACTCGTAAGCGCGTGGCGCGTTCTTTGGCGATGCTCAAAGACAAGGATTTAGAAAATCCTTGGCGCAAACACGGCAACATTCCCCTCTAATCGATTAGGAAAAGAACATGTTTAAGAAGATTCTGATTGCTAACCGTGGTGAGATTGCTTGCCGCGTGATTAAAACAGCCCGCAAGATGGGCATTAA
>JACCDI011043566.1_pt1 | contig 11965 bp, 12 predicted proteins | sample 7442791 | NCBI WGS metagenome assembly JACCDI01 (sample SAMN15323434, study PRJNA562643) | freshwater metagenome | isolation source: river surface water | place: USA:Blue River Watershed | collected 2017-08-15
AAAAAACATGGACATAGAGAAATAAGTATTTTTAAACACGGATTAGAATATCTGTCAAGAGTAGTTATCTCAAATGTTAATGTATTCAATATCAATGTTTATGAATTTATTGTCGTGTACTGAAATTAAATTTATATCAGTACATATATATAACTTCTAGCTAAATCAAAGCACTTATGCAGAGTAATCATACAACTATTTCCACATCTGAAACTATTGAGCTTGTTCATAGCGGTGAAGACTATTTTTCTCGTTTAGAACGCATTATTTTAGAATCGAAGACCGAAATTCATTTACAAACTTATATTTTTTATTATGATGAAACTGGCAAAAAAATAATTGAATCCCTAAAAAAAGCTGCTGCTAAAAATGTCAAAATATACATTCTCTTAGATGGTTTTGGCTCCTTGAACTTTCCAGTAGAAATTATCAAAGACCTATCAAAAATTGGAATTGAAATCAGAATTTTCTCTCCTTTTTTTTCTGCAAATTCACTATATATCGGCCGAAGATTGCATCATAAAATTGTAGTTTCCGATACCAAAACGGCATTAATTGGAGGAATCAATATTGCGGATAAATACCACGGAACAGAAAAAGTAGCCCCTTGGCTTGATTATGCAGTGGAAATTAATGACGAAAACATTACTAGATCTTTACAACAATTATGCAGTGATATTTATTTTAAGAAAAGAATCATCCGAAGAAAAAAAATTGAATCTACTTATCAAAATGATACAATAAATAGAATTTCTGTACTTCAAAATGATTGGTTAAAAAGAAAAAATGAAGTTTTTAAAACTTACATTAATAAAATAAATACTGCAGAGAAAGAAATTTTAGTTGTCAGTAGTTATTTTCTCCCAGGTAAAAATTTAATAAATGCATTTAAAAAAACATCCCAAAAAGGGGTGAAAATCAAACTAATTCTTTCAGGAATATCCGATGTTCCCATGGCCAGACGCGCTAGTTGCCATTTATATTCTAAACTTTTAAGATACAATATCGAATTATACGAATGGAAAAAATCAGTTTTGCATGGAAAAACAGCTGTAATTGATAGCAATTGGACAACAATTGGATCATTCAATCTCAATAATTTAAGTTCATTTGCCAGCATCGAAATGAATGTAGCCATCGAATCAGAGGGATTTGCCAAAGATTATTTAGTTCATCTCAATGAAATTATCGCTCAATGCGAAAGAATTACTCCAGAAACATTGAAATTAACTTATGGTTTACCTTCAAAATTGTATAATTGGATATCCTACTGGATATCTAGAACAATTGAAATCATGATTACCTATTTTCCTCATAAAAGATTCAGAAAATTTTATTGATTACCATTAAATTATTCTTCTAAATAGTAAAAATTCACTAAATTTATAATGAAATTTGATTTCAAAAAACAAACCTTATTCATACATAAAATTAGTCTTGTACAATTAGTTTTAAACCCCTTTGTAAAGGGAATCGCAAGTAACAACAATCGAAAAACTAAATAAAAATGGGATTTATAGACTATTACAAAGTATTGGGAATCGATAAAAGTGCTTCAGAAGCCGATGTGAAAAAAGCATACCGAAAACTTGCCCGAAAGTACCATCCTGACTTGAATCCCAATGATAAAGAGGCAGAACGAAAATTTAAGGAAGTAAACGAAGCCAACGAAGTTTTGAGCCATACCGAAAATCGTAAGAAATACGACCAATACGGTGAAAATTGGCAACATTCTGAGGAATTTGAGAAACAAAGGCAACAGCAATCTCGTGGTGATAGCCCACAAAGTGGATTCAGCGGATTTGAAGGGTTTTCTGGCACTGGTGACTATTCTGATTTTTTTGAAACAATGTTTGGTGGACGTGCTTCAGGAGGAAGAAGACAAACCCGACAGTCCAAAGGTGGCGATTTCGATGCTGAACTAAACCTTGATTTGAAAGACGTTTACACTACCCAAAAACGTGAATTAAACATCAATGGCAAAAAGATAAGACTCACCATTCCCGCTGGAGTCGAGAACGGTCAAGTCATAAAAATTAGCGGAATGGGAGCCGAAGGTGCAAATGGAGGGCCAAAAGGCGATTTATACCTTACTTTCAACATTCAAAATAATACCAAATTCAAATTAGACAAAAACAATCTGTATTCGACAGTAGATTTGGATTTGTACACAGCCATTTTAGGCGGAGAAATTACCGTAAATACTTTTGATGGAAAAGTGAAACTAAAAGTATTGCCTGGAACTCAAAACGGCACCAAGGTAAAGTTAAAAGGAAAAGGTTTTCCTTTTTACAAAAAAGAAGGTGTTTTTGGCGATTTATACATTACCTACCAAATTGTAATTCCTACAAACCTCAGCGTAAAAGAAAAAGAATTATTTGTAGAACTAGCCAGAATAAAAAATTAGTACAGTCAACAAACAATTCGAAAATTCACCAAAAATTAACAGATTATTCGTATATTTACTTGTTCGCTCGGCTAGGTAATTATCTTGATTCGGGTGGGTGATTTATTATTACTTGAAAAATAATTCCTAATACTATGGAAACTATTTTTAAAATAATTAAAATCTTCAAGGCCTTCTTACTTGATATTGGAGAACTTTCAAGTTTTGCAAGTCGTTTTTTTAAAGAAGCCTTTAAGCGTCCTTTCGAATTCAAGGAATTCATCCGCCAATGCCACAATATGGGAAACCGTTCACTATTATTGGTAACCGTGACTGGATTTATCATTGGTCTGGTTTTTACCCTACAATCACGACCAACCTTACAAGAATTTGGCGCTGTTTCTTGGATGCCTTCCATGGTTGGAATTTCTATTATAAGAGAAATTGGTCCTATCATAACTGCCCTAATTTGTGCTGGTCGAATTGGTTCAGGAATTGGCGCTGAATTAGGTTCGATGCGCGTGACCGAACAAATCGATGCAATGGAAGTTTCTGGAACAAATCCTTTTAAATACTTAGTCGTTACCCGGATTTTAGCCACAACCTTGATGTTACCAATTTTAGTGTTTATTGGGGATGCGATTGCAATATACGGTTCCTATTTGGTAGAAAATATTAAAGGAAATGTATCTTTTTTATTGTATTTTAATCAAGTTTTTAATAATCTAGAATTTGGAGATTTAATTCCTGCAACCATTAAATCATTCTTTTTCGGCTTCGCCATCGGATTGGTAGGATGTTATAAAGGATATAATTGCAAAAAGGGAACTGCTGGTGTAGGACTTGCAGCAAATTCGGCAGTAGTTTTTACCTCTATGCTTCTTTTCATAATCGATTTTATTGCCGTTTTTGTAACTGACATTTTTTATGATTTATAATTATGGACACCTTTTCTAAAAATAATAGAACAATAATAGAAATCAAAAACTTAAAAAAAAGCTATGGAGATAATCAGGTTTTGAATGGCTTTAATATGAAATTAATCGAAGGAGAAAATCTAGTTATCATGGGCAAATCGGGTTCAGGCAAATCAGTAATGATAAAATGTTTAATTGGACTCGAAAAACCCGATAGCGGTTCAATCGTAGTGATGGGTCAAGATATAGTGTCTATGAAACAGGACAAATTAGACGAATTGCGAACCGAAATAGGATTTCTATTTCAAGGAAGTGCACTTTATGATTCGATGACTGTTCGAGAAAACCTAGAATTCCCCCTAAGACGTCATACCTCAAAATTTGGAATTATAAAAGACACAACACCTCTGGTTGTAGAAGCCCTTGAAAATGTAGGTTTGGCAAAAACTATCGATTTAATGCCCGAAGAACTTTCAGGAGGTATGAAACGTCGGATTGCTCTAGCTAGGACCTTAATCTTAATGCCCAAAATCATTCTTTATGACGAACCTACAACTGGATTAGATCCAATAACGGCTAAAGAAATAATATTATTAATGCAAACAATCCAAAAAAAATACAATACCTCATCCATCATTATTACCCACGATGTAGATTGTGCCAGAGCCATTTCGAATCGGATGATTTTATTGGTCGATGGAATCAATTATGCCGAAGGTACTTTTGATGAATTAATCGCCTCAAAAGATCCAAAAATAAAAGCATTCTTTAAATAATACTATAATGGAAAAAACAGTATCACAAAAAATACGTCTTGGTCTTTTTGTAATAACAGGATTATTAATATTCATTCTGGCAGTATATTTTATAGGCGACAAGCAAAAAATGTTTGGAAAAACGAATCATTTAGAAGCTGTTTTCAACAATGTAAATGGACTGCAATTGGGTAATAGCGTTAGATATTCAGGAATAAGTGTAGGAACCGTTAGAGGTATCGAAATGGTCAACGATACTACCATTCTCGTCAATATGATTATTGATAAAGCTATATTTCCTTACATAAAAAAAGATGCAGTTGCCACCATTAGTTCTGATGGATTGGTAGGAAATATGATTATTAATATTATACCAGGCAATGGTAACGAAGCCTCGGTTAAACCTGGAGATGCTATCAGAACATTGAACCGTATTCGTACAGATGATATGTTGAATACCTTGAATCAAACCAATGAAAATGCGGCAAAACTAACTCAAAATCTACTCAAAATTACTAACGAAATCATCAAAGGAAAAGGCACTTTAGGTACATTATTAAATGATACTTTAATTTCTAGAGATGTAAGAGAAACTATGCATTATTTAAAATTAACTACCAAAAGTGCTTCTGAAACTGTTTCGAAAATTGACAAAATTGTAACATCATTAGACCATAAGAACAATATATTAGGTGTCATAAAAGATACCACCGTGGCCAATAATTTGAAAAAAACTATTGCCAATTTAGAAAAATCGACTAATGAAATAAATAAAGTAGTTACAAATATCAACGCTACTATCCTCAATATCAAAGAAGGGAAAGGCGCTATTAATTACCTTGCAAATGATCCTCAATTAGTTCTAAAAATTGATTCAACAATGACAAATCTTAATGCAGCGAGCATCAAGCTAAACGAAGATCTTGAAGCAATGCAACACTCTTTTCTTCTTCGTGGCTATTTTAAAAAACAAGAGAAAGAAAAAGCTAAAGGAGCTAAAGCAGCAGAAAATAAAAAATAAAAAACTATATACTTTTCAAAGCATCAATTAACAAATCGATGTCTTGTTTGGTATTCAAATGGCTTAAAGAAATTCTCAAACTTGGTTTTTTCAAATCTTCATTCGAAAGTATTTCCGCTAAAACATGTGACGGCTTATTAGTTCCAGATTGACAAGCGCTACCTCGAGAAACGGCAATTCCTTTTATATCTAATTGAAACAAAATTATTGCAGTTTTAGATTCTGGAAATGGTAGTAAAACATTCAAAATAGTATAAATTCCATCCGAAGTTCCGTTGATTTCGAATGAAGGAAATTCTATTTCTAATTGAGAAATCAAATAATTTTTCAATTCCGAAATATGTTTTTTTTCGGTCTCCAAATAATAATATGAAAGTTCCAAAGCTTTTGCCATTCCCGCAATTTGATGTACCGCTTCGGTTCCTGGACGCAAGCCTTTTTCTTGCTCACCACCAAAAAATAAAGATTGCAATCCTGAATTTTTCTTAATATAGGCAAATCCAATCCCTTTAGGCCCGTGAAATTTATGCGCACTTGCCACAATAAAATCTATTGGTGTATTCTGTAAATCAATTGCTAACTTGCCAACAGATTGCACCATATCGGAATGAAAAAATGCATTGTTTTGCTCACAAATTTGTCCCAGTTTTTCCACATTGAGAACAGTACCAATTTCATTGTTTACATGCATTAAACTTACCAAAGTTTTGATTTCCTGTGAAAGCAAATCAACTAAATCCGTGATATCAATTTCGCCATTGGGTTTCAATGCTACATAATCTATTTGAATATTAAATTCTTTTTGAAGCGCTTCAACAGTATGTAAAACAGCATGATGCTCTATTTTACTTGTAATAATTCTTTTAACTTTTAGATCTCGGACGGCAGAGAGAAGAATCCAATTATTAGCTTCAGTACCGCAAGAAGTAAAGATAATTTCTTGTGAAGAAACATTCAAACACTTGGCAATTGACTTTCTGGAAAGCTCTAAAATACTTTTTGCATTTCGTCCAAAACTATGTGTTGATGATGGATTTCCATAATCCTCCAACAATACTTTTGTCATTTCTTGAATCACTTCAGGACGAATTTGAGTAGTAGAGGCGTTATCAAGATATATTTTTTTCATATCCGTAAATTTTGATTTTTCAGTAGTCATATTTGGTATACTTCGCCAGTTCGACTCTGTCTCGGGTCGCCTTTTACTTATTGGTGTTTGCTTCACTAAGTTTATATTTTTTATAGGTGTTCAGCGAATTTCATTTGCTTCACTGAGTTTATATTTTTTATAGGTGTTCAGCGAATTTCATTTGCTTCACTAAGTTAATACTTTTTTATATGTGTTCAGCGAGTTCATTTGCTTCCGCAAACTTGTTGTTTATGGCAATTTCATATCTGTAAAAGTAGCTTTTGGAGGTCATATATGGAATCACTATATATTTGTTGTTTTCTTGTTCAAACAATTAATTTATTGCGATTTCACTGGCACAAAGTTATGAAATATCAATTGTGATTTTGGTACAATCAATTGGCATTTTTTTTACTATTTTTGCAACAAATAATATAGACCATGAAAAGAGTTTTTAACCTATTGATTTTTATACTTTTATTAAACGGTTGTGACGATGGAAATTTAACTTTAGAAACTATTGATTTTAAAGATGCAGCAACACAAAGTTGCAACAATAATAACATCATTTATAAACTTAAAGAAAGTGAGTCTTTATTACTTGAAATCCCAAAAACAATATTTGAAAACGAACCTACTGACCCTTCTTCTCCATTGGTTGTAAACATTGACAACTCAACGTATCGAGTAATCTATCGTTTTTATGATGGAGCTGTAACTGCAGAAAACATTTGCAACACCATTCCTCCTGCAAAACCTTATATCACAGACCAGTGGACAGCCACTTCTGGAAAAATAGAAATAACTACCACGACAATAACATCAGCTGGGAGTGTTCCTGGAAGCACAATAATTACTGGATACAATCACCGTATCGTTTTTAAAAATATCACATTTGCTAAAACAAATGATACACAAGTTTACGAAACATTTGTTTTTGGGGATTACATTACTTCCGCTACAACTTTACCACTTGGTTTTGACAAAACAGTTGAACAATGCTCTGTTGGGAAACAAGTTTACAATTATACCAGTAGCGAATCTCTTGTATTAGACAACTTAGACCCAGCCCTAATTGTTAATGTGGAGACGCCTGTAAACAGTCCAAGAACAGCATTAATTGGCGACATAAAAAACAAACTTATCTATCGCCTTTATAATAATGGGGTGCTTACACAAAGCTATTTTTGCAACACAGTTCAACCACTACTTCCTTCAGTAAGCCAAGAATGGAATGGAGTTAATGGAATTGAAAACCTAAGTGGAATTATAGAAATTAGCACTATTAAAAGTGGGACAACTGCTTTTAAACATAGCATAATTATTAAAAACGCAACCTTAAAGAAAGGTAATAGTAGCTTCAAATTGGGTGATGTGTACAATTACGGAGAATTGATAACCTTTTAGGCAATAGTAATTTTAAAATAATTACCGCAAATTTGCAAATAAATGAAAGAGTATTAACTCTGTAAATAATTTGCGAATTTGCGGTAAATTTATGTAAGATTTTATCAATAAAAATATTAATCTCCAAAACCTATTCCTACCCCTTTTGCGGTTATTACCAAATCACAAAAAGGATCAACTAATTTTGGATTATCGATTGCATCTTTGAATGGAACCGAAATAATATCTGGATGACGATAAGCCGCCATTTCACCAAATTTGCCCTCCAACACCATTTCGAATGCTTTCACACCAAATTGTGTCGCCAAAATTCTATCGTAAGCAATTGGGCTACCACCCCTTTGCAAATGTCCTAAAACGGTTTCACGCATATCAGCTTCAAAACCTATAGCTTTCAAATCACTTACCAACTTATGGGCTACTCCACCTAAACGAAGATTTTCATAACCTATTTCATCACTTTTTTTGGATAATAGAGTTCCGCCTTTTGGCATTGCACCTTCGGCAATTACTACAATGGCATTTCCTTTTCCTTTGCTGTTGTAACGGCTTTGTAATTTTTTGGCAACAGCCTCAATATCATAAGGGATTTCAGGAATAAGACAAACTTCGGCACCACCAGCAATAGCTGCATTCAAGGCAATCCAACCCGCATTTCTCCCCATAACTTCAAGAACCAAAACACGATTGTGACTGGCTGCAGTTGTGACTAATTTATCAACCGCTTCTGTAGCTGTATGAACCGCTGTTTGAAATCCGAAAGTGAAATCGGTTGCTGACAAATCATTGTCAATGGTTTTTGGAACACCAATAATATTCAATCCTTTTTCGAAAAGGACTTGAGAAATTCTTTGAGAACCGTCGCCACCGATACTTATCACGGCATCAACGCCCATATACTGTAATTTGCGAATCATTTCATCCGATCGATCTACATAATCCCAACTACCATCTTGATTTTTTATTGGCCAAGCAAACGGACCACCTTTATTAGTTGTTCCTATGATAGTACCTCCATCAACATGAATTCCTGCTACTGTTTTGTCATCCAAAATCATTATTTCAGTTGGTTCACGAAGAATTCCATCAAAGGATTGAATACTACCAATAACTTCCCAATCTTTTTCTTGTGAGGCTCTTTTTACAATTGCTCTTATCACAGCATTTAATCCCGGACAATCTCCACCACCAGTGACTACTAATACTCTTTTCATTCTATTTTTTTTAAAATTATTTTTTAATGTTTAAATGCTAATGCGATAGTAAATGTAATAAAAATTAAAGTGCTTAAAAATGATTTATATCAAGTGAAAGAAATTAAAATTGTTAAACGATTTTTTTAGGAATCTGGCATAGAAATCAGAACAAATTATTAAACGAAACAGTTTAAAGCGGATGAAGTTCTTAACCTATTTCTAACACATATCTACAACTATTCCTCTTCCTCACTTGAATGTATTTTCGAATAACCTCGCCATTTCTCCAGACAATTTTGAAAATCCTGTGGTAATTCCGTGTCAAAACGCATATATTCTCCCGTTGTCGGATGCATAAAACCAAGCGTTTTAGCATGCAATGCCTGACGTGGCAATGCCTTGAAACAGTTTTCTATGAATTGTTTGTATTTGGTAAACGTAGTCCCTTTTAAAATCAAGTCGCCGCCATATCGTGCATCGTTAAAAAGTGGATGGCCAATGTGTTTCATATGCACCCGAATTTGGTGTGTTCTCCCCGTTTCGAGAATACAAGAAACCAAAGTCACATAACCAAAACGTTCCAATACTTTGTAATGAGTTACAGCAGGCTTCCCGATTTCAGGATCGGCAAAAACTGCCATTTGCATTCGGTCTTTTAGGTGTCGGGCAATGTTGCCTTCAATCGTTCCCTCGTCGGCAACGACATTACCCCAAACTAAGGCAATGTATTCTCTTTCGGTGGTTTTGGCTTCAAATTGCTTGGCAAGATGCGTCATTGAGGCTTCGGTTTTGGCAATCACCAAAAGTCCCGAGGTATCTTTATCAATTCGGTGAACCAATCCAGGACGTTCGCTACTGTTCATTGGCAAATTCTCAAAATGAAACGCCAAAGCATTGACCAAAGTCCCAGTATAATTACCGTGACCGGGATGTACCACAAAATTGGGTGGTTTATTAATCAGCAAAAGTGCCTCGTCTTCATAAACTATATCAAGCGGAATGTCTTCGGGGTCAACTCTATTTTCAAACGGTGGATGTGACAACATTATGCGAATCACATCAAAAGGTTTTACTTTGTAGTTCGATTTTACGGGAATATCATTCACATAAATATCACCGCCAGTGGCTGCATTTTGAATTTTATTCCGAGTCGCATTCGGAATCATATTCATCAAATATTTGTCAATTCTTAAAAGCAATTGCCCTTTGGGAACGTCAAATCGATAATGTTCAAATAATTCGTCTTCTAAATCTTCGGTAGTGCCAATATTACTGTTCATTTGCCGGCATTTCCTCTATTGGTATAGCTGTACTATCCACTTCTTCTACATACGTTTCCTTGCCATCGCCTAAAACCAAATCAATTTTGGAAGCTTTCAAAACGCGGTCACCCACTTTTAAATTTCTTCCTCTAAAACGCATTTCTAGAACCATATCTTTCCCAAGATTCGGGATATAGGTAATAGTTCCCTCTTCAAGCCCCAAAGCCTTCAAGGTAGGAACCGCTTCACGATAGGTTTTTTCAATCAAATCAGGAATTCTCACGGACGAAAATCCCGACGCATTTATTTTAATATATACTTTTCTACCCTCTTTCACTTTGGCTCCAGGTAAAGGATCTTGCTCGACCACACTGTATTTGGGAAAATCACTATTATAATCAACACTATCCAAAAGCACATAGTCCAAATCCAATTCGTCTAGTTTCTCTTCGACCTGCTCCTCAGTCAACTTGGCTAAGTTGGGTACAGTAATTTCGTGACCATGATCGGTGGTGAAAGTCAACCAATGCATAAACAAATAGGTTAAAACTGCAAGAATAATAAAAGCGACTGCTAGTTGTCCAAAAAACACGCGACTACTAAGATATTTGCGTAAACTCATAAATTTATTTTTATAAACCACAAAGATAAACCTATTTCGTTTGAAAAAAAATTCTAATTTTGTTTAATCGTTTTTAGGAGCTATTTCCTGCTATCCGTTACAATCTTTCGTGCCGAACACCCGCACAAAAGGATTTTCACTACTATCAGGGCTAGGGCATTTTCTTAACAACAACAATTATTTTACAAAAAAAATAAAACTCAAGACCTCGAAATATGAAAAACATTGCCATCATAATGGGCGGATATTCAAGCGAATATAAAATCTCCTTAATCAGCGGAAACGTTGTTTATCAATTTCTTGACAAAACCAAATACAACGGATTTCGAATTCATATTTTCAAAGAAAAATGGGTTTATGTTGACGAAAACGACGCTGAATTTCCAATCGATAAAAACGATTTTTCGACTACCGTAAACGGAACAAAAATCACTTTCGACTGTGTTTTCAACGCCATTCACGGAACTCCGGGAGAAGATGGTTTGATGCAAGCCTATTTCGAATTAATTAGAATGCCACAATCTTCCTGCGATTATTACCAAGCCGCATTGACGTTCAACAAACGGGATATGCTTTCAGTTCTGAAACCTTACGGCATCAAAACGGCCACTTCGTACTATTTGAACAAAGGCGAACATATCGACACAGACGAAATTGTAAAAAAAGTAGGATTACCTTGTTTTGTAAAACCCAACAAATCAGGTTCTAGTTTTGGAATTTCAAAAGTAAAAACTGAAGCCGAATTGCCAATTGCTATCGAAGTGGCTTACCAAGAAGATAATGAAATCATCATCGAAAGTTTTCTTGACGGCACCGAGGTTTCGGTTGGGGTTATCAATTATCAAGGAAAAATAACTGTTTTACCCATAACCGAAATAGTTTCAGAAAATGATTTCTTCGATTATGAAGCCAAATACGAAGGTAAATCCAAGGAAATCACACCTGCCAGAATCTCAGATGAAATGACTCAAAAAGTGAGCGAAGTGGCCAAACGCGCCTACGAAGTTTTGAAAATGAAAGGATTCTCGAGAAGCGAATTTATCTTCGTGGACGGTGAACCACACATGCTCGAAATGAATACCATTCCAGGCCTCACAACCGAAAGTTTGATTCCGCAACAGGCAAAAGCCGCAGGGATTTCATTGGAAAATTTGTTTAGCAATGCTATAGAATTGGCTTTGGATAAATAGCTGCTTTTTGGCCACGGATGACACAGATTAAACGGATTTTCACAAATTAATTTGTAAAATTATACAAGAAAAAAATCTTT
>JACCDI012191506.1_pt1 | contig 11963 bp, 8 predicted proteins | sample 7442791 | NCBI WGS metagenome assembly JACCDI01 (sample SAMN15323434, study PRJNA562643) | freshwater metagenome | isolation source: river surface water | place: USA:Blue River Watershed | collected 2017-08-15
CAAGCCATTTCAAGCCATTTCAAGCCATTTCAAGCCATTTCAAGCCATTTCAAGCCATTTCAAGCCATGCATTTCTATGAATTTCAATGCATTTCTATGAATTTCAATGCATTTCAATGCATTTCAATGCATTTCAATGCATTTCAAGCCATTTCAAGCCATTTCAATGCATTTCAATGCATTTCAAGCCATTTCAATGCATTTCAAGCCATTTCAAGCCATTTCAATTCATTTACTATTAATATCTTTTGTTGTCAGAATCATGTTCTTAATTTATTGTTTAATAAAAAATATTGATTTGTATTTTTTCATTTCTTCAAAATTCTTTTACAAACCAATGTTCATGTGTTCCATCCAAAAAATATCTACTGTTTTTTGCTGATTAGTGACCACAACTGGTCTTCAATATATGACTCAGAAGTAAAACATTTTTTTGTCTGCATCATTTTTGACTTTTTTGAGTTTTTGATACTTTCATTTGTCATCAACATGTTGCTGTTGTGTCAACATCATTTTCAATGAAGACAAGAAGTCACAAGAGCACTGTGTTATTATTCCACCTTCTGGTAAGTACAAATGGAAAAGTTCCAGACTTTTCTCAACAAGTCATGGAGTAGGTATTCCAAGTTTTTAAAACATTGGAATATACCTTGATGTTGACCTGGATACCACTCAAGTGGTATTTTTCACTGGACCCATACATCTAAGTTAGAAAAATTGCCACTAAGAACAATACATTTTTATTAATAATATTCAATTTTACATAAGGGTTTGAAAGTAGCAACCCTTGTATTCTGCAGGAATGGCATTTTGCCTGTCATCTTTGAGTCATTATAGTAGTTCCAATGTGACTTTTGAAAAGTTACTTTTTGGGATTAAATTCTCGTGTAGAAACTTTTGAAAGGAAGTAGCTTCCATTAGAAAAGTTGTCTTTGATCCATTACTATTTTACAATTGATTACAATTCCAGCACATGTTGTGAAGCCAATCTAATTGGAAAAAAGTTAGTCTTTGATCATTATTGTTGCCGTATTTGATTGATTGTGCCATATATTTATCATTATAATTGTTGCTGCATTCATTAGACTTATTGTTGGTTGTATTATTAATATTTTACAGTGGTAATCCCCAAATGCCTCCTTTGTAATTTCACCACCTTCACTATTGTTGCTGTATTTGATTGATTGTGCCATATATTTATCATTATAATTAATGCTGCATTCATTAGACTTATTGTTGGTCGTATTATTATTATTTTACAGTGGTCATCCCCAACTGCCTCCTTTGTAATTTCACCACCTTCACCAACACAGTTGAAATTGCTCATGACTACACACACGATACTACATCCTCATTGGACAGTCTAATTATGTGCATTCATCCCATGGTGGTTGTGGTGGGGGGAGGTTTGTGAACTCTTTTATTTTCAATGCACCTAAGGTTGGGGTAGATGATGTATTTGTTGACATTGGGTGTAGTTGTGGTGTGTTAGTCAATGCTTTATGCCTCAAATTCCAACATATTGTTGCCGTTGAATTTTAGAATTCCATTGGACGTTGCACCGCCACAGTCAATATCATGCACGACACCATCTACAACAAGCCTGCTGAAATTATTTTTGGTAGTTTTTGAAATCCATCCCTCATGGCACCAATTTTGGACCACAAACACACACATATTTGGTTTGTTAACATCGGCAGGTGCATTGAGGGGATGCCACAGTTAGGGTTTGAGATTTATTGGAAGAAAATTGCATGCGGGGTGCTTATGTGGCATTGCTCAGCCCAATGTTTCTGTTAACATCTTGGCATTGCAAAAAATATGAATTTCCTGTCAGAAAGGGGGATTTGAGTTGGACAAACACCCTTTAAACTTTTGATGTCTCTGTGTACAAGAAATGTAAATAAGGCGTTTTTGTAATTCATGTTGTAATGAAGAAAATATATTATTTATCCCAAATGTTACTTAATAATTTTTTATTGCATTGCCATGCTATATGGAGCTATGGCGGCTTAGGGCCATCATGAATGTATTGTATTATACATTAGAAAGACCAGTAAAAACTAGCATCTGAGTTGCTCTCCAAGTGTCAAAATAATGGAAAAAAGATAAAAACAGGAGAAGAAAAAACTGGATTGATGGAAGCCACAAGAACAAGCTACCTTTTTGGCTAGGATAGGTCAAATAAGGCATTGTGTGGTGGATATACAAAGGATTCCCACATAGCAACCTCTAATGTCCACACACAGGAATTTTGTCACCATGCAACCCTGTAGATGGCCCTACAATGCACCAATAACGTCATCACTGAGATAAGTGCAATATGATTACCAACAGTTCTTCTCACTTGTCATTGCCATACCATTTCCCTTGCACATTGTAGCCATCTCCCTTGCATGTGTTGACTCCCTCAACATAGCATGCATCAACGCCCCTGTTGCAGCAACACGCACTATAGCCACTTCCACAGGTCATTAATTTTTTGTTGAATGATAAATCAGGAAAATACTTTGTCCAAAATTTTTCAGAGCAGCCAACACCCTTAGATGGTGATGCGTGCCTGTGGGCAATAGTCCATTGGCAATACACTGAAACCTGTAGTTCTGCCCAGATAGAGGCAGTGCAATCTGATTATAAGTCTCAATTTTTTATGAAACATTAAAAAACATGACTTGTTGCATCTCTTGCCATGCCTAGAGTGCACGTCAACCTTTAAAGAAACCACCAGCCTCAAATAATAATCAGGGAAGTGTGCCATGGCTGATCTGTGTGACTGCAATATGTGGGATGCATTTGAATTTGCATCAGAAATGGAAGAGTCCCATCAAGTCACCAAGGAGATGCCACAAAATGACAAATGGAACCACTTTATTGCGTCCCTGCACAGCAATGCTTTCCAATATCACTTCATCCCTTTCTGTATTGCATGTGAATTCAACACTGGAGGTGTCATCCAACAGTTAAACCCTCAGCTTGTGTTGCTTCCAATGTTATGGCAGAGGTAGATGACTATCACCTCCAAGAAGACCCTGCGTGTAATCATCATGTTCTTGTTTCCAACCCCAACAACATCATGCATTGTGTCAAGAAGAGTTTCACAAATCCCACTCCCAAAGGTGTGCAGTCTCTCAGGTGGAACCATTCCATGAATGTCATAATCATTGTCACTCAATGGAAAAAAGTAGTTGTCAAAAGCATTTTCAATTTTATGCTTAGAAATTTCCTTCATTCTTCCATGCTTGTCTGCTGTTTTGAATGTGCTCTTCAATTCCTCCAAATTGACATATTTACATTGGAAGAATTACACCTATTTCATCAAAGCTACATCTAAAATCACAGTACAGACGCACACACTTCCCGTGATGATTGAAATGACCACATACCTCATTATTCCCTGACAAAATGTATCCATGGCTTCATCACAACCTCCCTTCCAAGAATGATGGTATGTATGCTACCCATTCAGTGCATTTCTGATATCCCCTCAAGGATCACCTTCAAGCAATTTGTCACGTGCAGGCCTCATCCTGAATTTGCCCTTGTGGTAGTTCAAATTGGGAACAACGCCCAAACAGCCTAATTTCATATTGCAATAAAAGAGATATATCATTTCTTACTATTCATGTCTTAGATTCAATTTAAACTAGCTAATATTTATATAGATCTCATGACAGCTCTTTTTTCTTTATATATTTTGAAAAAAGGGAGAGAGTATTTTTTCAAAATCATGGCACAAGAAACAATAATGGTACTCTGTATTTGGGTATGTGTTAAATAGGATTTAAATGAAATATAAAAATTGTTGAGTAAACCCACCCCTGTCGCCCAACACACCCATAAAACCATGTAACACTGATGTTGAAACCTCTCATAATTCATTTTTAAACACATCTACAAAAACAACAATCACTACAACTAATCATGAACATCTTCCCAAACTTAATCACTGCCTCCAGCAATGGCGATGATGACACCATTTTCATCTCTGAAGCAGACACACCAACAATCATCAAGATGCTACAGAGAAAAATTGAGATGTACATGAAAAGGTGCCAAAAGCTTGAGATGAGGGCCCGCACACTTGAAACTTTCCTCAATGTGGCAAAATTGCAAACAGAGATCCAATTCTGATCCTTCCAGGAATGTGGTAAGAAAACTCACTTGCTTTTGAAAGGCCCCATCAGTTTAGGGAGGATGAGACAAACACAATATACTTACACAATGAAATTCAAGAAATGTTTAAACATCTAAAGTTCAGTCCTGAGAATTTTCACATCTGGTCAGAGTAGCTGTGATTGTTTTGCCAAAAGATCTGCTTGTTGTCAATTGTTTGGCCAGACACTGTCACAAAGTGCAATTATTGGGAAATGAGCCTCTTACCCATTATCAATGAAAAATTCAGCAGCCTTGTGAATAACACAAATCAGAAAATGAGGGAACAGTACAAGTTTGAGTCAAATCATTACTCAATAAGTTCTGCATTGACATATTTTCTCACACCTTGTTTGTTGAAATTGTTGCAGGTTATTATAACAAGCACATTGTTCCCAAAGTGGATCAGAATAGTCTCGAACACAATTGCTCAAAGTCCAAACAGTCTGTCAAAGACTACATAACATTTGTGGCAAACTACGCCTGCTGTATCCTTGGTCAACGTTGGATTGAGTTGTTCCTCAAGGAAAATTTGGACAAGTCCATTTTTGATATCCTCACGGTCAGCAATGAGGCCTTTGCCGTCATCCTTGTTAAAAACAACACTGAAAAATGGATCAATCAAGCCAACAAGGATCATTAGCTTTAAGAGAATGGGTCCAATGCAAGTCCAGATGATGGTTCCAAGCCACCTGAGATGAAGAAGGCCAAATGGACGGTTGCCCTCAAGACTAAAATTATTATAAAGTTAACTTTACACGCAATGCAAAGTTTGTCCACAAGACAATCAGCTTTGTCCAGCACCAACATTTAAGTGTCCTTCACATTATTCATTACAAAATGAATCCATTGATGGAAAAAATTATTATTATTATGATGTTGCTACAATGTTGTCATAATTTTATTTTTCTTCCAACAACAATGTCTTTGATCAACATAGAAAGGAGCTTGTCAAACACATGTCCTACTTGGACTGTACTATTATCCTCCTGATGCCAATTTCATCAATGCATGGCTTGCACAACTCACCCCTACAGACATTTCCTGATACTTCCTTTTTTGGCTCTACAAAAATGCAGAAATCTCCATTGACAACAACAAAAAGCCAAGACATCATTGTACCACAATCCTCTATTGGAAAAAGGCTATCTCCTTTTTCATGCCGAACAACAAAAATGCATGGGTAGAGACTGCCCAAATTGGCAATCCAACATGCTGTGCTCCAATTGCTTGCATTGTGAAACACCTGAAGAGGAAGGAGGCTGGCCATCTTGGTGCCAATTCTCAAGCAAGAAGGGCATTTGTCAAAGATGAGTTCTCCCAAATTACTCAAAGTTTTGAGGCAAAAAACAACAGGGAATTGGCATCTTGGGGGTCAGCGTACAAATGCTTTCAATTCTCCATGATTTTGCAAGTCAATGATGCTGCAAAGCTCTGCAAGTCTGACCTCTTTACCTTCCAACAGTACCCAGATTATGGCATTTTCACCCGGCTCTGCTGGTCAAAAAATGTCATGGAAGAGGGGGATGCACCAACTAAACTTCTTCTTGGTGCCAAAGATGTTGACTATTGTGTATTGACAGCAATGGGAGCATGGTTGGAAACAATTTCTTTCTCCAACCAGAAGAAAACAATGAAATTTATTTTGGTATCCATGGCCAAAACAACCCCAACTCCATCAAGAGCAGATACTCTGAGACTGTTAGGTTTGTTGTTGATTCTGAGAACTTCCCTCCAATGAATGGGTGCCAGCTTCTTGGCACTTGCAGCAGTCATAAGTGTGCTGTGACCGTAGCTTGCTCAAGCGCTTGCTCGAAGGATGAGGTAGACCACCATAGCCGATGGAAGTCTGACAAGCACCAGCAAAACACCTATGCTAATGTCACAATCCCCTAAGTTGACACAAGAGTTGCCTCAAAGTTATGCAAGGGAGGAGCCATTACATATCAACACGTCAATGGCTCAGGTATTACAGATGATGGATTTTGGAGCATTTTGTGCCAAACATGTGGAATTATTTGGATTGTGAAGTTTGTATTGTTTTTGGGTGTGCTCTTCTTTGGAGATTTTTTTATGAAAAGCAATTTGGTGGATTTGTCCATGAACAAATAATTCAGAGGGTGACTGCTGCATATGCCAAACTTGGAGACCATAATACCTTGGAAAACAAACAAAATCTGATTGCAAAGCTGCCATTGAAAGTTACTGGCATAGATGCACAGTTATTGATTGATGTTATTTTGGTTGAGCAAAACAATGATGGAAATGATAATCAACAAAATGTCCAAGTTGACAACAGAATGCAAGAAGGAGAAGTGAGACTTCTTGCTACTCAAGTTATGCAATTGTGGCGCTCCATTGCTGATGTTGCAAATGATCTTGAGCATCTCAATTTAAATTCTCACATGATTCTTTGTCAAATTAATTGCAACCTTTTCCTTCTAGTTGTCACTCCAGGTTGCAGGTGGGTTGGAAATTACAATGAGGGTCATGAGAGGCCAGCTGCATTATTCAAGAATCCAAGAACGTTTCATGTTTTATGGGTGAAATGGGAATTCAGAATCAAAGGTAACAAAACAGCAAAACTCTTCACAGCTCAGGAAAGGGGGTGGAAAGAACAAATATAAATTTTATCTAAGGAAATTTTTCTGGACTACTGATCAGCAAAAGCTGCTTGTGACAAAATATATGATGTTTATGGGCAAAATACTCTGGTTTTGAGGGTTTTGAAGGTGCTGCAAAAGGAAAACATGGGGTGCACCATGGATTTGGCAATCAATATGTGTGAAGTTTCTGTGGTTCTACTAGTTTATTCATTTTTTTAATTTTTGTTATCAAACATCTTAAATGTGTGGGCTGCAATAATAATAATATGACAAATTAAAATTTGAGTGAATCAGAATGAAATAAATTATAAGTTGGCATGTTGACAGTGCTCAAGGTCTGTGCTCTGTCTATCAAACTGGACTGTTTTTCCTCTCTTTGTAACTTGGATGTTTGCATGCTTTACTTGTGTAAGTATAAAAAATATAAATCAAAGTGATTATCACAAGGAAACCACTATTTGTTGGAGAAGTTCCGGAGAAGTTACCTAGCAAAATTACATGCAAAATTTGCGTTGAAAAAATTCAGGAGGAGCACTGTGGTGGACATTTTAGCATCCTTAAAAATCGTCCATCAGGGTTCTCACACTTGGAGAAATTTGGTGGGAAGATGTGGTGATACTTGCAACTGCAGCTACAGCCCCATGATGGAGTGGTGACAACAGTAGTACAAATGAGAATTACAGCCATGATATTGGTGCCTCTTCCAAAACCTGGGATCACCATGTTCAATCATTGGGTAATTTCTCAGTTGGCTTCATTCCAATATGATTTCACTGATTCTCTCAAACGTGAAAGGGGTCTGAAAAAGACAGAACTGGTTAACACCAACCAGGCTCAAACCTTGGAAGAAACAAGTATCTACATTTTTCAGCATGAACCACCACACAACTTCCATGAAATGTTCAAATTCCTTAATGCAGTCAACACAAACCGATTAACATGGCCAAAATGTGCCCATTTACTCAAACCCCTCTCTCATTAATCAGGTAGAAAATCCTTTTTTGGACATGCCAAATGAATGAAGCATTTCAAATTATGAAAGCGATGCTGGCTTAGGATGTCCTCATGGCAAACTTGAACTGCAACATTTCTTTTCACATAATGTACAGATGATTCTTAATACCAAATGGGAGCTGCCATCATCCAACAAAAATGAAAACAAAATTACCTTACATTAGAGAAGGAACTTATCTCAATCTTAATTGTCCTTGAAGAGTTCTGTTCCATGCTTCTTGATTCCAAATGCTTCATGTACACTGATCATAAAAATGTAACATCTTTAAATTCTGCTGGTATTTTTAACACAAATGTTGGCCCAATCATTCATTTTCACCTTGACAGGAAAAAGTCAATAAAGATTCATTGTCTTGCCATTTATAACATGATTGGTCACCAATTCAAGAAGGGGAGAATACACCATTCTCATCTTCAACTTACAAATTATTGCCTTGAAGACCAATAACCCCAACTTCAATGCCCAATTCACTGATGCTGCAGCAAACAATCCTGTCAACTTCAACTGGATTAATGAACAACAAAAGATTGGAATAAGCTTGCCACTTAAGCCACCAAATGTCCTTATTGGTACTTCAAGAAGCACATTACTAGATACCAAATTATGTTTTATGCTCTTCCACAAGAAGGCTGCCTCACACAAAGGAAATTTACCCTATACAATATAACGATTGTTCTACAATCAAGTGACATCATATCATCTCTGTCCAATGTGACAAAACTCTCTCAAATGATGATTGATGATACAATAACAATACTAACACCCTGATATCAGGAGTCAGGAGATCTGTTTCTGATTTCCACTATGACAATTGTTGATGAACAAAAATCAAAACAAAGTATTATAACCTGAATGTATTCTCATCAATGCTCCATGTTATGAGAATATTGTGGATCTCATTGGACCATGGTCTGCAAAAATCAGAACAATTCAATGGTGAATTCAATGCACTGATATTCATAGACACCACCATCAATCTCATAAAGTTAGTTCACATTGACTCCAAGCTAGTAGTGTAATTAATAAAAAATTTGTTCACACATGGTATACTCAATATCCAATACCTTATGATGTTCAGAATCAAAGATGTTTGATGAAAATTCACAATTCCACACTATATACAAATGCTTGCATCAGGCTATGGCAACAGTAACAGAGACTCTTCTTTTTGCACATCTACCTTATACAGCAAAAGATACAGTGTAGAGAAACAATTTATTCAATGAGATCAACCATATCTACAGTACTTAAAGCCAATCCTGGTGCCATTTTTTCCTTCAACTTACTTCTTAATGTTCTACACATTATGGTATAGTAGATCATCACCAAAACAGAGAAGTTCTCAGACATGATTCACAGTTGACAAGCAATAAATAACACATCTCCGATGATTTCGGATTATTTTGTTGAATAATAAGTTCTTAAACATGACAAAACCAACAAAGGAAAACTTTCTTTCAACACTTTCAAACCATTTGAAATTGTATGCATTTGTGTCAAAGGAACTGTTATTATACAGCTCTGTAATGGTGTTACCAAATGTATCAAAATTAGCTGTACCATACCAGACACAGACACTCTACTGAAACTGAAGAGACAGCTAAAGTAGAGAGAATGTAGTGTCCACAAATATCAGTATAGTGACCCAATTCTATGAATCCCAAGATTATGGGTTCCCACAAAGGGTTGCCATTTACTAATTTCTTCCTTACAATAGTCAGTGATGCAGTGTTTTAGCATCAGATGATGCTCTGCACTTGTGTTTGTTTATGTTAGATGTGTGTAGACTATATCATCATAATTCATATTATAAATTCTCTAGAAAAGCTGTTTCCATTTTCTGGGTGCATAAATTTCATCTTCTTTCCTTGCTTTCAAAGGAAGGATCAATTAAAGCATATATTTGTGGTCCCAGTTTTTACTCATGTTTGATATTGAGCTAAAAAGAGGATCATTGGTACAACTGAATTGAAAGAATCAGCAATTATACAAAGAATTCTGTAAGCAAGGAAAATGGTGTTGTGGTAGAGATGTCAGAGTCTTGGAATGAAGAAGAGAAAGTTTGGATACCTAAAATAGAAGATGAATTTTTAAGAAACCATATTTTACTGTATTTTCAAGAAAATTTTCAAATTATTTTTCATGTTACCCACTAAATTTCTGTTTGAAAAATTATGTCCTCTAAAGCCAAGGACACAAAGGCAAATGTCCTCAATTGATTTCACAGAAAAGCCATTTAAATACCAAAGTTCTTGAAATATTTTTATCATTGTCCTCATAAAAAAGTTCTGTCCTATGTCCTCAATTTTCAATAATGACAGGTTACGAGATTTCCAACTAAGGTGTCATTTGGAATGTAATTATGAGTGCAATTGTTGAACTATTTTAGAAAAAAGAAGTTCTTTGTACAGTGAGCAATATTAGCATTTTCAAAATAGCTTGCAAATGATGCAGCAATGACAAAAATTCCTGGTGCTTTTGTAGAAAAACCTTAGGACCTATGTATGTACACAGTTTACAGTTATCTTGTATTTGAACAATGAAAAATTTTATGCAACATACTATGCACAATTTTATATTGATAACTTTGTCTACAAATATTAAATACAAGAGAAGGTCACAATGGAGACTTGTTTTTTTAGAAAAATAAATGAAACCTGTTTGATCAAATGTTGGGCTCACTCTACATGAGTGCCAAGAATTAGGCGATTTTTTTGTTGATTTTGGACCATCCAAAATTTCGACTACTACAGATAGATCCTAACTGTATTAGAGACACAAATTGTAGACACAACCCATCTGCCCATTGTGTGAGATGGAGTCCAATTGAAGCCACGTCTATTGTAATTGCTGAACATTAATGCACACTATGCATGCCAATCTCATCTTAATAACTAGTCACAAGTGGGAAGGACTGATGGACTTAAGATGCAACTATGACTTATCATCTGGGCTGAAGGTTTGTGGTATGACAGTGAACTGATTGCTCTATAAGACCACACACCTTTGGCATAGTGTTTCACAAAATATAATGAGTATAATATGAATTGGTCAATAAACTATCCATATTTTCCGCAACAGAAGGAAGTGACCCAGTCTGTGTTGCATATTCACTTCCATTCCCTTTTTTGATGCCTCTGCAAACAAAGAAAGAGAATCATGTCAAAATTTTCTTTCTACATGGTTTCAACATACTTTGTCATCATGTATGGCCCCAAACCAATCTCATTTCCTCCACTCTTGGAGCCAGCAATCAAGAGATCATGCATGCTCTGGAAGCAAACTATCCCATTCCAAACATTAACATCCACAACTAAGATGACTGAATCACACTTCCCATTTTGGAACAATCCCAAAACATTCACAATCAAAACATGTCATCTCTCCATTCTGCAAATTACAGAAATCATGCACATGTTAGCACAAAAAATAATTACATTGAAATAAAACACTCCTATGTAGCAAATAATAGTGGCGTTAGTTGGCAAAGTCATGGACATGTCTTAGACATGTTGTGATACTTGCCAGATAGCATAAATTTCTGATGACATTTGTAATTTGTTGCAACATCAATTTTTGGAGAGTCCTCATACGTAGGGCATACTAGATAATGATCCAGAGAAAAATTGGCACTTTTCAATTTTTCATTTTTGAATATAGTACATTTTTTGCCCTAAAGTTTTGATTTTTTTGAGCTATTTGTCCTCTGTTGCTACTGTCATCATTGTCACCAAGATCCTCCAATAAATCCAAATCAAGGTCTTTCATTGGTTGGTAGCACTCCCATCTCCTTCTTGCCTCCACAAACAAAATTGAAAGCAAAGATGAGAAGAAATGAAAACCCTGCTGATAAGCACAATGACGATGATCACAACATCATCTTTGTTGTTGAAAATGACAATGTAAACATCCTCATTCTCATCCTCATCCTCATCATTGTCATCCTGATGATGTCACTCCACCAACACTGTCATATTGTCAATACTCCATTTAACAAACAACCACAAAGATCCAGCATCACTACTTACTCCATCAATGATGTGGTTGCCACATCTGCTGTGATCAGTTTGGCAAATTTACTCTTTCACAAAAATGAGACAGTAAAATACAAAACACATGTTCCAGCTTTTTTTAGCTTCATCCGTTTCAAGCCAGACAGATGGTGGATTCTGAAAAAGTGCTTCTTGCAA
>JACCDI010920317.1_pt1 | contig 11962 bp, 12 predicted proteins | sample 7442791 | NCBI WGS metagenome assembly JACCDI01 (sample SAMN15323434, study PRJNA562643) | freshwater metagenome | isolation source: river surface water | place: USA:Blue River Watershed | collected 2017-08-15
AAGAAATATACTCTACTTCACACAGATTATCTATATTTATATAAAAAAATCATTTTTTTATATATTTTTATAAAAATCAATTAACGTAAATAAATTAGAATATTTATTTTTGATTATCATTTTTTAGAATTTACTAGTTTTTTGACTTCTTCATAAATTTGTTTATGACTCATAAATATATACTTCATTCTCTTATGATCCTCATTCCACTTTTCTGTATCTTTCCGCATTTTTGATAATTCTAACTGCGGTTTTATCCACGAAAATATATTTTTGATCTCACTCTTTTCATCTTTTATTAAACTATCAAATACTTGATCTTTATATTCTAATAAACCAAATAATTGATTTATATTTCTATTAAATTTCTGTTTTAATACATCATTTACTGGTAAATCTATATAAAATTTATAATTCGCATTTGTTTCATAATAATGATCTTTATAAAAATACATACCATTATTTAAACCAACTAAAATAAGAACTTTTGAACTATTTTGTTTTTTTATATAACTATTTATATATTCTTGATATTCACTCTTTTCAAATTTATTTCCATATTTATACTTCTTTTCCTTACGAAATTCTTGAAATAAATTATCTAAATCTTTTACAATTACTTTATTACCCAACTCCTTCTTTAATAATAAACCTAACGTCGTTTTACCCGATCCACTCGGTCCACTTATATGAATTATCATATTTTTATAATACACTCTATTTTAAAAATAGATTTTATTTATATAAATTCTCATTTTCTACAAATATAATGAATATAAAGAGATTTTTTCTAAATAAAAGAGATTTATAAAATGATTTCTATACAAAATATTTTTTCACTCTTCATTCCCATAGGGAACAAAATGTTTATAGACACATCATTTTGGATTAAAAATATATTTTTTTTTATAGTTGCTATTTCATCTTTTACATCACTTTATGATAATCAACTTGTTTCTTATACTACTTCTACAAATTTAATATCTTTATATGCGTTTTTTGATATACTTTTTTATAAATTACCCATGGATTTAATTATTCATCATGTACTTGTTTTTTATGTGACTTATTATAACTATTTTTATAATCATTTATATGAAACAGAATATAAAAATATAATGATTGAAACATGTTTGTATTATGAAATAAGTAGTGTATTTATGGCTTTACAAACCATTCATGACAAAGTAGTACCTAAAAAGAATAAAAACCATACTATTTTATCAACAATTCTTCAAATACTTTTTATGACTACTTTTTATAAATATCGTATTGAAAATTTTTATAACAATTTTTTATTAAATACTGATTTACATAATCATATTTATAATATTTGTAAAGATGATTTTTTATGTAAAAGTCATGTATATATAATGTATATGGGATTTTTGGGATTAAATATTTATTGGTTTACAATTATGATAAAAATTTTATATAAAAAAAGTGGATTAAAGAGTAGTGTTGAAAAAATAAATCATTCTATTTTTGAAAATATACTTACTTATACATTATTTATTACATCACTTTATATGATTTATTTGTATACAATACAAAATAATTATAAACCTAATTATAAATATGATATAATTGGAACATTTATATTAGGTATTGCTTCAATGATGTATCATCATTATTACTCGTTTTTTTATAAAAATAAAGAGCATATATGTATTAGTTTAGTAAGTATAAAAAGTGAATCTAAAAAAATATTATTTTATACATTCATTGATCAAATATCTATAAAAATTAGATCTTTTTTAATAATCTATTCAATATATGGTAATTCACTTCAATTCAATACATCATTTATATTACATTTAATATCAGTTATTCCATTCATATATCATTCTTATCAAGATTATATAAAAATAATTAAAAATAAAGATGAAAATAAAGATGAAAATAAAGATGAAAATAAAGATGAAAATAAAGATGAAAATAAAGATGAAAATAAAGATAAAAAAGAAATAATATATTTATTTATAAATCATCTTTATAAACATATTAGTATTTATAATGGAATTACATTTATAATAGATAATATATTTGTATCATTAAAAGATAATCATAATATATATTGTAAATATAATGCTTTATTAGCAATCATAATAAGTGGTGGATTTTTTGTTAAACCTTTTTATGAAGCAAATCAATTATATATTCATGTTTTACTTATATTACAATCTATTGTTTTAGGATATATTTGTTTATAATTTTATTTTTTTACAAATAAAATGAATATAAAAGAGTTCACACAAATATATATAATTCATAAATATGTTTCATATTCAAAAACGTACTTTTTTACCGTCATTAACCAAGCAGAAGTCGCTTATCGCGAATTTCTTGGTAAAAATCGCGTTAAACTAAATCCGGGTCTCCGTATCAACCTTCCATAATATATATCGCGTTTCCCTCAAAGAACATTTTGTGAATCTTGATAATCAAGCAGCATATACGAAAGATAATGTTCTGTAACTGTTTCCGGAACCGTTTTTTATAAAGTTGTTGATGCTGAAAAAGTTTGTTTTACAATTGGTAATCCAGTAATGGCAGTTAAAAATGTGGGTGAAAAATTTATTATTCTTTTATAATTTATAATTCATTTTTTATATATTTGTATTTACGTTATTTGATATTTACTATTTTTTAATCACATTTGATTAAAAATAAATCACTATTAATTAAATCTTTTCTACAATAAGCACAAGACTTATTGATTTTAACCCAATCTTGAATACAAGAAGTACAAAATTGATGATTACACATTGTGATAATCGAAGATTTTGATTCTAAACAAATTACACAATTTTCAGTAGTCTTAACACTTTTTGTATCAAGATTTGTAAAATCATATATTGTTTGATTAAAACGCGCTCCAAACTTTAAATGTGTTACACTATTAGGTATAGCACCAGACACAAGTGGTTGATTAAAATCATTCCCAAATGTTAAATGTGTTACACTATTCGGTATAGCACCAGATACAAGTGGTTGATTAAAATGCCATCCAAATGTTAAATGTGTTACACTATTTGGTATAGCACCAACCATAAGTGGTTGATTAAACTCTTCTCCAAATTTCAAATGTGTTACACTATTTGGAATAATATTACCATCACATGTAACAAGTGGTTGATTAAAACGACCTCCAAATTCTAAGCGTGTTACACTATTTGGTATAACATTAGCATGAATATGTTGATGATAATCTTTTCCGAAGAATAATTCTTTTACACTATTTGGAATAATACCTTGAGTTAACTCTTCTTTTAAATTACAATCAAAAAATAAACTAATTACGCTATTTGGTATTATACCAACTGATAATGAATGTTTAAATTTAGTACAATTTTGTGTATAATCATAACCAAACTGTAAATATTTTACACTATTTTGAATAGATCCAATTGTAAGTGGTAAATCATAATCATACTCAATACATAAATGTGTTATATTTTGAGGAATTTCATTTACATCATCATTTGTAAATGTAAAAGATTTTTCTACTTTTAAAGAAGGAGTTCCCATCTATGATAATGTAAAATTAATTTTATAATCTATTTATAAAGATAATTAAATTATGTAAATATATAAATCATTTTTTATAATATTGATTTACGTTAATGGATATTTACAATTTTTAATCACATTTGATTAAAAATAACTCATTATTACATAATTTTTTTCTACAATAAGCACAATATTTATTGATTTTTATCCAATCTTGAATACAAGAAGTACAAAATTGATGATTACAAGTTGTAATAATAGAAGATTTTGATTCTAAACAAATCACACAATCTTCAATCGTTTTAACACTTTTTGTATCAAAATTTGTAAAATCATATTCTTTGTATAATTCATAATCTTCTTCATCTAAATATTCGGGTATTTGGTCTACTAAATGTTCTGGAACACAAATATTTTCAGGTTGTTGATTAAAACAATATCCAACTTCTAAATGTGTAACACTATTTGGTATAGCACCAACAATAAGTGGTTGATTAAAATTATTCCCAAAGTGTATCACTGTTACACTATTTGGTATAACTCCTGATACAAGTGGTTGATTAAAACAAAATCCAAAATCTAAATGTGTTATACTATTCGGTATAATACCAGGGACAAGTGGTTGATTAAAAGCATATTCAAACTCTAAATATATAACACTATTGGGTATATCACCCGCTACAAGTGGTTGATTAAAACAAAATCCAAATTTTAAATGTGTTACACTATTTGGAATAAAACCTACATCAAGTGGTCGATTAAAAGAATAACCAAATGTTAAATGTGTTACACTATTTGGTATAATACCTTTACAACATAATCTATTAAAATATTCTCCAAATGTTAAATGTGTTACACTATTTGGTATAACACCATCCCTAAGTATTCTATCAAAATATTTTCCAAATGTTAAATGTGTTACACTATTTGGTATAATACCAGATACAAGTGATTTATTAAAGTCATCATTAAAAGTTAAATGTGTTACATTTTGAGGAATTTGATTTACGTTCTCTTCTGTTACAATGAATTTAATCATCTTTGTTATCTATCTTTGTGATCTTTTTATCATCATTTTATATATAAATCATTATTTTGTTATTTATAATTCAATTTTTATAATATTGATTTACGTTAATGGATATTTACAATTTTTAATCACATTTGATTAAAAATAACTCATTATTACATAATTTTTTTCTACAATAAGCACAAAACTTATTGATTTTTATCCAATCTTGAATACATGAAGTACAATATTGATGATTACAAATACTAATTATTGAGGATTTATTCTCTAAACAAATAATACAATCTTCAATTGTTTTAATCTCTTTTGTATCAAGATTTTCGAAATCATACATAATTAATTTTTCTATATGTTCCAGAAATGTATTTATTAAATGTTCAGGAAGATGAACATTTTCAGGATGTTGATTAAAATAAATTCCAAATTCTATATGTATTACATTATTTGAAATAACATCTACATCAATGGGTTGATTAAAAGATTTTCCAAATCTTATATGTGTAACACTTTCTGGAATAACACCACAAAAAAGTGGTTGATTAAAATCATTACCAAATGTTAAATGTTTAACACTATTTGGAATAACTCCTTCAATAAGTGGTTGATTAAATCTTTCTCCAAACCTTAAACTTGTAACACTATTTGGAATAGCACCTACAACAATTGGTTGATTAAAATTACTTTTAGTAAAATGAACGTGAAATTCAAAATCTAAATATATTACACTATTTGGAATTACTCCTTCAGTAAGTGGTTGATTAAAACATTTTCCAAATTTTACATGTGTAACACTTTGTGGAATGATACCGACACTAAGTGGTTGGTTAAATTTCAATGAAAAAAATAAATGTGTAACACTTTCAGGAATAGTACCTACATCAAGTGGGTAATTAAAATGTACACCTAAATTTAAATGCGTTACACTATTTGGAATAACACCTATAGATAGTGGTTGATTAAAAGATTGTCCAAAAATTAAATGTGTAACATTTTCAGGAATTTCATTTACGTTCTCATTTGTTACAATAAATTCAATCATCTTTGTTAATATAGATCAAATTATTTTTTATAATCTTTTTATTTATAAAATATTAAAATAATATTTTATAATTCATTTTTTTATAATATTTTTATTTACGTATTATGTTTATTATGTTTATTATATTTTCATAATATCAGATAGTATCTTATTTATTATAATTTTACAATAATATTTTTTGTACTTTTCTGATTTCACCAATTGTTCCAATGAATTCAATTTGTTTATTATCCATTTTCTTTACCATAATTGGTTTTTTAGTAAATTGTCCCATACATTCTATATTTTTTATTACTTTATGCTGTTTTGTTTCATCTATTTTAAGTATCATACGCTCACAATCCTTTATTTCTACCCATTTACCACCCTTTTTTATCCATAACATACCATTATTACCATACTTAATAGCATTTTCTGGATAAAAAGTAGCACTTACGGATGGGCCTTTGCGACTTTTATCACTATTGAATTTATACTGACTTATAATCTTATTGATTCGCGACGCATTTTCTTTACTTACTAATGGTGATATACACATATAATCATTATCATCTATAAATAATTCCTCAAATTTGAAAATTTGCGACCAATAATTTTCGATTTTTCCATAATGTATACTTGTATTGATCTTATTATACTCCTTTGGTTCCGGTATAACAGGTATATTGCTAAATGTAAGTGTTATATCATATTTTTGCTTCACATACTTCCAACAATCCGTATGAACAAATATTCCACGCTTTGATTTTGGAGTAAATTCATCATTATATAATAAATCTTGAATATAATGATTACCCTTTTTATCGCGAAATGTATTATTACAATATACTTCTTTACAATGATGAATCACTTCATCCAGTACAGTTAAAAAAGTACAATCATTTAACCATCGAGTCTTTTTAGAATACGTTTTTATCTTATCAAGAAATTTTGAATCTTTTTCTAAAATATTATATACTTTTTTATAAAATGTTTTCAAATGTGATGCCGTTTTCTTATTACTTTTTACATGTTGATGAATTTCGCGAAAATTTTCGATTAAATCAGTTGATATAGAATGATATGAATTACCACAAAGCGGACAAAATAAATCAAAACATCCCATTTTCTATTTATATTTCTATATTTTATTTATATAAAAATATGATAAATAAAAAATAATTGAATAGAGATTTTATATCTTTTAATATAAAAAGATTTATTATACATATATAATAAATCTAAAAAAAAATGGACGATCAAACTGTTTTACATTATACTTTTACACCAAATCAAGAAAAAAATTATAATACCGAAAGTTATCCAAATATTATGGTTTTTGATAATGTATTATCTGATAAAGAGTGTGCTGATTTAATTGCTCTAACAAACCATACTGGACGTTATAACGTCCAATTTGAGGATTTAAGCAATATTTTGCTTGAAAGATTAAAAAAAGAGTTGCCTAAACTTATTTTTATTGAAGATCCTGAACTTAATAAAAATCCACGAAACCATCATAATAATAATCAATATTGGGCTTTGGATAAAATAAATCATCATTGGAAATATTACAAAAAAGATATAAATAGCAAATTAACACCTCATTATGATGGCATTTGTGTTCATAGCGTTGATTATAAAAGTATTTATTCAATACTTGTATATTTAGAAAATAGTGATGGAGCACTACATTTTGTAAAAGAAAAAGTTGAAATAATGCCTAAAAAAGGCCGAGTAGTCGTCTTTAATATGAAATTATTACACGAAGGATTAGAAAATAAAGAGTATCATAAAATATTTTTACGGTCAAAGTTGATGTATACTCGATGCCAAAAAATAGAAAATGAGAATGATAAAAAAGCAGCACTTTTGTATTCTGAAGCACTAACTTATAAAAATAGTAATTATCAATTATTTCAAGAAGAATTTGATAAAGTATGTTTATTATCACCACAATTTGAAAAGAATTTATTAAATTTGTTATAAAATGATTAAATATTATATGGTTTGTATGTAGTAAAATTAAATATCATATGGATTGTATCGATTAAAAAGATTCATATAAAGTTCTTTGAATGTACGTTTTTCAACAGCGTCATCATTTTGTACATAATCAATATCAGATTGTGTTGAAAATCCACCATTTTCATAACATCCGCTTTTACAAATGGATGCGCTACTCTTATACTTCCCACAAGTTGACATAAGTTCAAAGTTAATTGTAATTTCTATTTCATCATTATTATCAAAATCCGTATTGATATACTCCTCACCATCAATATATAAATCCGTTACTACAAACAAATGACGAAGACGAAATAGATTATAATCATCGTTTTCATAAAGAAAACGGCGAACATACTGTGTTGCTTGACGTAATCGACAATATTGATGTAATTTTTTCTCTGATTTATTATCTTCAAATTTACCACACATTTCTGACCAAAATGAATATTTTTTACTCGCATCATGATAACACTCTTTCCGGAATTTAGATGAATAAGACTCATCCGATTCTTCATACTTTTTACATTGAAGTTCAAATTTCTCTTCTTCCTCTTCATCATATTCATATTCCGATTCATCCGAATCACTATCTAAACGATTTCGAAGCGTTCTTCGACGATAAGGTACACTCTTTTTTACTTCCGGTTTCCTTTCAATATGATGAAGAAATGGTTTCTCAACATCACGATAATCTGAAAGATCAATCTTTTTATGAATCTCTTCTTGAACTTTGATAAAATTGGAATGATCGATTTTGTAGGTTGTAAAAGAGAAGATTTGATCCTTTTCACTTAACATACATTCGATTTGTAAACGCTTATCAAATATGATATCTGATTTGTTTTCTTGAATTTCAGAGATAAAATAGATTGTATACTTTTGATCTTCTAAAAATGATTTTAGAAAAAAAGAAATATACTTTGTAATCGATGAATTACAATCTTCTTCTTTCTTTTTTTTATTTTTCTTCTCTTTTTCTACATAATCAAAATAAGAGTATTTGAAAAAATCATAGGTAAAAGTACCTAAATAATTTTGATTTTGAAATTGGATTTGAAAAAGCACAGTTTTATAAATATTCATTTTTAGATCTTCTTTTTATTTTTATTTATTTCTCTTTAATACTCTTTTTTTCATTTTATTACTATAAATACTTATTTTTTTAGAAATTATATTTTTTAAACAAATATATAGTATAAATAACCAAATCAAATGTCTATGATTCGCTCTAAAAATAACATTACATCTTGTTACACCGTTGGTTATCAAGTAACTAAAGATATGCGTACTGATAATAATACTGATTCTCTTGATGCCGCATATGCTCCTAATAATGTTGCTATAGCAGGAGGTCAAATCGCTTCTTATTGGCATGATTGGGGAAATGATATTTTTGATGGTTGGGGATTTTTTTATATATTCAGTACATCAACAAACAAATATTATTTCCCTCAATTATTACCCATTAATTTAAAGAATGGAACATTTGTAACACAAAATTTTAACGCTTTTAATCGTATATTTAAAATTACACATGGTTATCCTGTAGAAGGTATTTATAAATTTGATATTTCTTGTAATGATCCTTCTTTCCAATTCATTTTCGGCGCTTATGGAGATATGGGTTCTGATGACGATACTGAAAATACAAATCAAACATATAGTTATTCATTAGATGGAAATAATTATACATTATACTATAATCGTAATATAGAATCTGGAGATTCTATTGAAAGATTCTTCTCTTACTTTGTACCTTATGAAACTTCATTAAATAATACTAAAACATATTCAGATTATCTTAATGGTGATGAATTATCACTTTATTCAAAACCGGTTCGAAAAGGTATAACTGTGTATTTCTCTAAAAAGAATGATGTTAATCAATGGGTTGTTAATGATTTATATATATTCAAAAATCGCACGCCTTATGAAGCATTTGCATTAAGTTTACAAAATTGCCAATTATATGATGCTTATCGCTTTTATCAATCACAAGCAATGATACACGGTTTACCACGTCTTTCTTATGATTATTACAGAAGTAAATATATTGCTTAATTTAGAATCTTACATAATAATATTTATTAAAAAAATATTTTTTTTAATAAACAAAATGGTACTATTTTTTAACTTATTTTTAGACATAAAGGTTTTATTTCATGTATAAATAACCAGATACATGAAAATGCTAAATAAAAAAGTAAACAAAAAGGGCATTTTCTATTTTATATGGAAATATGAAAATATTGTAAAAAATGAGAAGATCTATAAATTTGGTGTATCAGAAAGATATGATGATCCATTCAAACGATTTAATCAATATAAAAATGGAAGTGAAATTATTAAATATTTTATGATTCAAAATTTATATGAAAATGAACAAAAAATTATTGAATTATGTAAAAATAAATATAAACCTTCTTATAATAATGGATATGAATATTTTGAAGGCGATTTATTTACAATTATAAATGAAATTATAGAGATCATAAAAGATGATATTATAAAAGAGTATACTTTAGATCGCGATATTTTACAAGAAAAATTCAGAAAAATAAATATTTATTATGATCAAAATATAAATAGTCAATATTTACATTATATTGTAAATAAATTCAATCTTCATGGTAAAGAAAATAATTATAAGTTTCGAAAACAAAATATTAGATTTTTACTTATTGATTATAAAGAAGAATTAGAATATAAAAAAAGTAGTGATGAATATTTTGAAAGTGATCAAAATGAAGATTTAGAAGATGAAGAATGCGACGAATGTGAAGAGTGTCAAGAAGATAGTGAAAATAATAAAGAGACTAAAAGTGAACAAACAATTTTATATATATGTCATCATTGTGTAAAATATACTACAACAAGTCAAAGTGATATAAATAAACATTTTAAAAGAAAACCAAAATGTGTATCAAATAGTGTTTTTTCATATGAAGATTCAAAAATTTTGTCTAAAAATAAATATACTTTTACATTTGACATTCAAAATCTTACACAAGATGACTATTTATATATAATTATAAATTATATTGATAAATACAATATAATAAATCATAATTTCAAAAAAATAGAAGTTCAAAATGAAGATCATAATGAAGACCAAAACGAAGATGAAAATAATGATGAAGACAAACTAATTATTGGAAATAAGACATTTGTTCCTGCAAAAATTAAAAGTATGACTTCAAGCACACAATACGATAATATTTATTATAACAGTTTAGAAAAAATATATTATTGTAATGACTGTAAATATGAGTATAAATTTATTACTAATTTAAAGCGTCATTTTAGAAAGGGTAGATGTCAAAAAAGAATAGAAGAATTAGATGTATTAAATAAATATAAAAAATAAAATTATTTATTTTCATACAAATTAAAAAATTCTTCTATTTTTTCAAATGATATATTTTTTTCATTACATTTATTTAATATATATTCCACTTTATTTTTTTTTTCTTCATCTTCTATTTTTAATTTCATTTTATTTAACTCTTGATGTAAAAAATAAGCTTTATCACACTTATCTTTATTCATTAAATGAATTTCAAAATTTTGTTTTGAAACAAATTCTCCAAAACAATCTGTACAACAATATACTTTTTTTTCGTGATTATAAAAATATTTATTTATTATATTATTATTTGATTTTATAATTTCATCTTGTTTTATGGATTCATCTTTTTCATAAATTTCAATATAAGAAAGTAAATTATCTTTTTTTATAATTTCATCTTTTTTTATATAATATTTACGAGAAGTTGATATTTCTTCTGATTCTTCATAATTATATTTATATTTATGTTTACACTTTTCCTTTATTTTAAAATGTCTTGCTAAATCATTTTTATTTGATGTAATATAATTAACACAATGATGACATATATAATATGTTTTATAAATCATTCTTTTAATGGTTATATCTATAATAAAATATATAAAATCTCTTTATATCAAATTATTTTTTTGATTTTTAGGAGTTTTTAGGATTTTTTATAAATATATTTTTAATTGTTTTTTTATATTATTATATAGAATGAATATATACAATATATTATCATAATATGGTAATATAGGAATTTCCTATAAATATATATAAAATTAACAAAAAAGAAACTAAAGAAACTAAAAAACAAAAAGAAACTAAAAAAAGGAGAATCAGAGAATTCAACTTTTTAAGTCCCATAATATTATCCGTTTTTTTATTTCGTTTGAAATCAAAAGTTTTGTCGAGTTTTTTTTTTTGAAATCTCTGATTCTCCTTTTTTTAGTTTCTTTTTGTTTTTTGGTTTCTTTAGTTTCTTTTTTGTTAATTTTATATATATTTATAGGAAATTCCTATATTACCATATTATGATAATATATTGTATATATTCATT
>JACCDI012086637.1_pt1 | contig 11962 bp, 10 predicted proteins | sample 7442791 | NCBI WGS metagenome assembly JACCDI01 (sample SAMN15323434, study PRJNA562643) | freshwater metagenome | isolation source: river surface water | place: USA:Blue River Watershed | collected 2017-08-15
CAGCGACGGCCGTGAGCTGATCATCTGCAGCAAGCAATTGATAGGACTCCTCCAGCGTGTTGTATTCCCTTAGACAGTGGACCTTGTGCAGCAAGTCAGCGATGTTCTCGCGACTTTGCCACAGCAGTCCCGTGCTGCGAGTTCTGGAGGGGCTTCTGAAGAGCGCCTTCGACAGCAGATAGGGCGGTGACGACTGGGGTTTCGAGAAATAATACCCTTGCCCGAAGGCAACCCCCATGTCCACCAGGGTCGAACTTTCCTCCTGGCATTCGATTCCTTCCGCAATGACACGACAGTTCAGCCCGGCAGCGCAACCCGGAGTAGCCTGCGCCCAGGTCGTCAATCGCGATCTCGAAGCCCATGGCGCGGTAGTGAGACAGCGCATGGTCCATGCAGGTGAAATCGGTCAGCGGATACTGTTCCGTGATCTCGATGACGACATTCTCCGGATTCAAGCCAAGACTTTGCAGGAACTCCAGTGTGAGACCGGATCGATGCTGTGGCTCCATCAAGCCGTTTGGCGTTGCATTCAGGAACAGCTTGCCGGAAAGGCGGCGCTCCTGAAATCCTTGTATTCCTGCCTTGCGGCAAAGCAGATCGAGCTCTGTGAGATGCTCTTCTCGACGTGCCAGGTCGAACAGCATGACCGGACTGTGCAGAGGGCTGTCGGAGGGGCCGCGAATCAGTGATTCGTAGCCAAAGATGTTTTGTCGCTGGAAGTCGACTATGGGTTGATAGAGTGTGCTGAGTCGCTTGTGGCGCAGTATGTCGAAAAAGTGCGACCGCAAGTCGTCGGGACCGGCGCCGGATGTCTCTCGTGCTGGTGCTTTAAGGTGAACAATATTGTCGCTCATGCCGGCCTGCCTTGGGCTCAAGGGTCCCCAGTATCGGCAGGCCATATGAACCCAGTGTTACAAGGCAGCTTAGGCGTTCAAGCTGGATTCATCCTTGAGAACATTCTGGTCCATGGTGCGCGACGGAAGATCTGAGCAGGGCTTGCCAACCTTACGTGCAGGGACGCCCACTACTGTTGTATGCGGGGGGACATCTTCCAGAACCACACTGCCTGCACCGACCTTGGCGCCGGTTCCGACTTCGATGTTGCCAAGCACCTTGGCGCCAGTGGAGATCAGGACGCCCGAGCGGATCTTGGGATGACGATCACCTGTTTCATTGCCGGTGCCTCCCAGCGTGACCGACTGCATGATGGAGACATCGTCTTCGATGACGGTAGTCTCACCGATCACAATGCCTGTTGCATGGTCGAACATGATGCCCTTGCCCATTACGCAGGCAGGATGAATGTCGACGCCGAACACCTCGGAATTGCGGCTTTGCATGAAAAGCGCCAGTTCTCTGCGTTTGTTCTGCCAAAGGAAGTGCGCCAGGCGATGTACTTGAATCGACTGGTAGCCTTTGAGGAAAAGCAGGATTGGCAGATACGAATTGGTGGCGGCATCGCGATCATAGACAGCCTGCATGTCGTGGACCGCGTTGACGATCATCTCGGGCGCCTGGGCATAGGCCGCATCGAAGAGTTCACGCACGGCGATGGCTGGCATGACCGCATCCGCCAACTTGTTGGCCAGAAGATAGCTGAGTGAGGAACCGAGGCTGTTGTGATTGAGGATGCAGGCGTAGACGTAACTTGCCAGCAGAGGCTCCGTTTCCACCAGGAGCGTGGCTTCTTCATAGAGCTTGATCCAGATTCTGTTCTGCATGTGGCGGGTCCGTTTGGCCTGTGAAACTGGCGCCGATTATAGCCGACGCAGGCATGCTGACAATCGCCGGCTCCTCCTTGAGAGGACGTGTCAGCGACCAGCGATTCTCTCGATCCAGTCCCTGGCGGCAAGGCGCTCATCTTTCTCGGCTGCCTCCGTTCGTGCAATCGCCTGTCGCACGTGATCCTTGGTCACTTTGGTCGCTTTTTCCTGTGCTGCATGCAGCAGGGCTTTGTGTGCAAGCAGGTTGATCAGGCGCGGGATTCCTCGGCTGGCCCCGGCGATCATCTGGATTGCGCGCGGAGTGAACAAGCCGGGGCCTTGATATCCAGCGCGAGTCAGGCGCAGATTGATGTAGGCTGACGTGTCTGCTTCGCGCAAAGGTCCCAGGCTGCGTTCCATCGTGATGCGATCAGCCAGCAACCTGGAGCGCGACTGGCGCAGATTCTTCTGTTGTGTCGGCTGGGCAAAGAGCACCACGCGCAGCAGATTGCCCGAGGCGGTTCGCTGGTCTGCGATTCGGCGCAGGCCGACAATCGTTTCATCAGGCATTGTCTGCGCTTCATCGATGATCAGGGCGTTGATCAAGCCTTGGTCTGCACTTCTCTGCAACTCCGCCACGACCGCGCCTTCCAGTGAAGTAAGCGTGGATTCGTCCAGTCCGAGTTCAAGTGCGATTGCGCTGAGAAAGTTCCTTTCGCTGAGTCGAGGATGCGCGAGGTGGACAACGCGGTAACGCGCACGATGACAGTACAGGGCATTCAACAACTTGCGGCATAGAATTGTCTTGCCCATGCCCGGCTTTCCGCGCACCAGCATGAAGCCGTCGGGGCCATTCAGTGTCGCCAGCAATTCCTTGAACAGCACTCTGGCATTGTTGAGTTCCAGAAAAAATCGCGTATCCGGCGTGGTGGAAAAAGGCTGACTGGAAAGACCGTAAAAATCCTGATACATCAAGAACCGCTGCTCATGTTCATTCGTACTGTTCGATACAGGGAGACTGAAGGAATCCCGACATACTGACGGCAATGTCAGGAGATGTTACTTCCGGAAACTGCGAAAAGTCATCCTCGGCACAACACGCTATACCTTGGCTGCGGAATGCGCGATACTGCCGGCACGACAAAAGCAGTCACAGAACGATACGAAAATGGTGCATCCATGAAATCGTCACAAATTGCGCTGCTGGCTCTCTTCCCATTGCTTTTCCCGGATACCTTGTCTGCGCAGGCAGACGACCGCACGCAGATTTGGGAAAGTCTGCGGGAAGCTGATGTCAGGCTGGCTGAAAGCTCACGTACCCTGGGCTTCAATCAGGCATTTCTCAATTCATTCAGTGAGGGGGCCGTCATTTTTCGCCGCGGCCCTGTCGACGCGCGCAATCTCTACGAGCAGGTCGGCCCCGCCCAGCGGGGCGAAACGACCCTCGAATCCAAGGCCAACTACATCGACTTCTCGCGTGCCGGCGATCTGGGCCTGACGAGCGGGCCATACCGTTTCACCAACGGCAGCGGCAGTGATGCCCGCCGTACCTACGGCCATTTCGTCACGATCTGGCGCAAGTTTGACGGACAGTGGCGCATGGCGGCCGACATGACGGTGCGTGTTCCCGGCGTCCTGAGTCTGGACGTCAATCCCGATATCAGTGAAACCATGCGCTCCCTTGATGAAGCCGTGACGGCTGATGTCGATCACAACAGCCTCGACTCCCTCGTCGAGGCGGACGAACGCTTCATCAGCTCCATCAACTTCCGCGGCGGCATGCGCGCCATGTTGCGCTATGGCCTGGAAAATCAGCGTGTCTACGTGCCTGGCATGGCGCCCGGAATAGGCAATGAGGCCGGTGCGCAGGTCTATGGGGCCTACCTGGACGAGAGCCTGGAGATGTCAGCAATCCAGCATGAGCCGGGAGGCTATTTCCTGTCGGAGTCCGGTGACGTTGGCTATACCTTCGGCACCATGAGTGCCCAGGGGTCGGAATTCAACACGAATTATCTGCGTTACTGGCGCTTCACCCCTGAGGGTGAATGGCGCATCGCGGTCGAAGTTCTCAATCCCTACTGAGTCTTTCTGCCGCTCTCACTCCAGCAATACCGTTCTGCCACCAAAGTATTGCGTCTCTCCAGACTTGCCAGCGGTCTTGATACGCAGACGCACGCGGCCTTGGGGCAGCGTCGCCGTGTCCAGGGTCAGGGTATAGCCGAGCAGAGGAGCATTGGGGTCGTTCTCCGCGGACATGGCCGCAACGACATCCGGTCGCGGCTGTCCATATTGCGCAATACCCACGGACACCCCATCCAGTTCCACCTCCACCTTGTCCACTCCCAGCCCCTCATTGAATACCCAGCCCGATACGGTGAAGCTGCCAGTCAGGCGGGCGTCTTCCTCTGGAGCATCAACCCAGCCCAGCGAAGGCAGCGGGCATGCGCCCGTGGGACTGGCGCCGATATTGTCCGCCCGGTAGTAGCTGAAGACCTTTTCGCCGCCGAACAGTGACAGCTGGCTCAGGAACTCGAGGTGCTGGAATTCGCTGCAGGCACGTTCGAGGACCGCGAGCTTGTCGGGAACCGTCAGGGTGCTGTCTTCAGTGATGAACAGGGCGTTGCGCCCGGCGTTTTCCCTCAAGCCGCTCACGTTGGAGCGCCAGATCTCGTACTGCACCGCACGGCCATCGCGAATGGACTTGTCCATGTCGACGTTGAAGATTCGGCGCGAGTCATCGAGCGCAAGCGCCAGTTGGGCACCGGTGTAGTAATTGTCGGTCACCAGCAGATCATCAGGACCGAAATGCTCCGCCTGCAGCAATTGCTGGGTGTACGCTGCAAACGGTCGCCAGCCCGCCATCTTGTTGGACAGAATTCCCTCGCCCACCAAGGGGCGCAGCTGATCCTGCATGCTCTGGGTTCCCATACCCAGCAGCGCCACCAGTGTTCCGGCAAATCCCATTCCCAGCGTCGTCGTGAGGAGGCGACCGGCGAGTCGCGCCCCGTAGCGTGCAGCCAGCAAGGTGTGCAGCTCGCGCAAGGTTTCCGGCAGAAATACCAGCAGCGGCAGATAGCCTGACAAAGGCCAGTGAATGGACGTGCGCGTGTTATCGGACCAGGGGGCGAGCACCAGGTAAAGGCTCAGATTCACCAGCGCGAGGGTGCCGAAAAGGCCGCGTCGGTGATCGCCCGCGCGCGCAGCCCGCAGCAGACGCAACAGCGTGGCGACGAGCGCCAGATAGAGCAGAGGGGTGACCAGTCCGGCCTGCTTGACGATGTGCAGCAGACCCTCGGCCTGAAATTCCCAGGGATGGCGCTCCAGCAAATGGTAGTCGACACCGCTGAGCTGATTGCTCAGATTGAAGGCGAGAATCGGATACAGCCCCAGCGCCAGGATCATTGCCGCAAGCCACAGGCCCGGTTGTTTCCAGAACCTGTGCATCTGTCTGAACACCAGCATGAAGATCAGGGCTGCCAGCAGCAGGGGAGCAAAGCGGTAATGCGTGCTGATGCCCAGAGCTGCGGCCACCCCGGTGGCAAGCCACCACGACAAGGTGTCAAGCCGCGTGGCGCGTTCGAGGCACCCTGTCAGCAGCAGCCCGAAGAACAGCAGCGGCACATCCGGCACTGCCAGCAGGCCGAGAAACGCACACAAGGGCAGACACAGGGCCAGTGCCGCCGCCTCCAGGGCCTGCTGCCTGGGAAGCAGTGGTCTGGCCAGCCAGAAGACAAGCAGGGGAATGCTGCTGCCCATCAGCAGAAACAGGGTGCGCACGCCGAGGGCGGAGTTTCCCAGCAGTTCCGTGCCCAGTCCTGCCAGCAGGGCGGACATGAATGGCAGGTCGCTGTAGGCCAGCGCAGGCCGCGTCGACGCCTGCCAGTAGAAGATTTCGTCGCTGTAGAGATCCAGACTCCAGGCCAGCAGCAGCTTGAGTCCGAGTACCAGTGCAAAGCCGATCAGGAGCAGTCTGCCCGGATTGCGGGAGAAGCTGGGACTTGGCTGCGATAGGGGAGACTGAGTCATGCCGGGTCTGCACACGTGCGCGGAAACTGGCGGCATGGTAGCACGAAGTCGGATTCCGTCAGTCGCACAGGCGGTTGTGAAACTGTTTGACAATCATTCTCATTAAGCTTTAAGATTTTGGCCAATCGAGGAGCCACCATGTACGTTTGCATCTGCCGACAAATCACTGACAGCCAGATTCGCGAATTCTGCAGCGAGGGGTCCCGTCGCATGGCAGATATCCGCGAAAAGCTGGGCGTGGCTTCCGAATGCGGCAAGTGTGGCCGCCACGCCATGAGCATCGTCAGCGAATTCAAGGGCAACGCGACTTTCGTCAACGCAGCAGTGGTTTGACCTTCTCGAGACAGCGCAATTCAAGCAGTGAATGCGTCTGTTTCTCATTAATATCAGTATCTTACAATTTCCCACCCTTGACACGCCGGCGCTCAGCGACGACTCTGTGTGCTGAATTTCACGCCAGAGGACATTCCCATGAAAGCCGACGCCACCGTCATCAAGCACCTCAACAAGGCCCTGGGCAATGAATTGATTGCCATCAATCAGTATTTCCTGCATTCCCGCATGTTCCGGGAGTGGGGGCTGGGCAAGCTGGCCAGCAAGGAATACGAAGAATCCATCGACGAGATGAAACACGCCGATGAATTGATCGGCCGCATCCTGTTTCTCGAGGGGCTGCCCAATCTCCAGAACCTCGGCAAGCTGCTGATCGGCGAACACACCCGTGAAATGCTGGAGTGTGATCTGCAACTGGAGATGCAGGCCCTGCCGACACTCAAGGAAGGCATTGCGTATGCGGAATCCGTGCAGGATTACGTCAGCCGTGACTTGCTGGCAGCCATCCTGCGCAGCGAGGAAGAGCATGTGGACTGGCTGGAGACCCAGCTCAATCTGATCGACAGGATTGGTATCGAGAATTACCAGCAGTCCATGATCTGAGCCTGGCCCGCGCCACTGTCACATTACTGCCACAGAGCGGGGGTAAGGTGGCGCATCGCATTCGTTCCCCGCACAGGAATCCTTCTCTGTCATGTATGCCTGCATCGACCTGGGCTCGAACAGTTTTCACTTGCTGATTGCCCGCTGGCAGGACGGCAGGAGCGAGATCGTCGAGCGCTTCAGTCACATCGTTCAGCTGGGGGAGGGTGTCACCCTGAGCGGGCAGATCTCGCCTGCAGCCTTCAGTCGCGGCATCGATTCGCTGCGCGAGTTCGTCGCTGTCATGTCCCGCTATCCCATCAGTCAGTACTGGGCGCTGGGCACCAATGCCCTGCGTCTGGCACGCAATGCGCCGCAGTTCCTGGCGGCCGCAAGGGAACTGGGGCTGGAGGTGTCCGTCATTTCCGGGCTGCAGGAAGCGGTGCTCGTCTATCTGGGCGTGATGTCGGGGCTTCCGCCGACCGATGAAGTGCGTCTGGTGGCCGACATCGGAGGCGGCAGCACCGAAGTGATCATCGGTCACCGCGGCACGCGGCTGGTCACCCGCAGCCTGCCGATCGGTTGTGTCAGCTGGCGTGATCGCTTCTTCACCGCCTTGACTGACAAGCCCTCTTTGCAGAGTCAGACACTGGATCACGCAGTGGACGAAGCACGCAGCGTGTTCGAAGGCATCCGCGCGGAGTGCCTGCAACACCCCTGGGCCGGAGCCTATGCGTCGTCCGGCACCGCCAAGATGCTGGCGGCCATCCTGCAGCTGCGTGGCCTGCCTGCGGGCCAGATCAGCCGCCAGTCACTGCAGGCACTGCGCGCCGATATCCTGGACTGCGCGGCCGATCCAGTGGCTCTGTTGCCAGGCCTGAAGGACCGGCGCAAGGATCTTCTGCTGCCGGGCTGGGCGGTGTTGATGGGGATGATGGAGGCGTTCGAGATCGAATCCATTCAATTCAGTCCCACAGCGCTGCGTGAAGGCATGCTGCATTTCATGATGCAGAACGGCCCGGACACCTCGCGGCTCGATCCGCAGACGATGCCCCAGGTGACTCAGACCGCGCTGTAACGCACTGTGGCGAGTTGCTGCAACAGCAGCGTCTGCACGGGCTCGCGCTTGTCACACTCGTCCGGGGACAGGCGCAGATAGCTGCCGTCGGGCTGCAATTCCCAGCTCTGACAGCGATCGTTCAGATACATCTCCAGCTCTTCCAGAATTCGGGTGACCCATTTCTTGCGCAGGATGGGAAACGCGACTTCGATGCGATGCATCAGATTGCGTTCCATCCAGTCGGCGCTGGAGCAATACAGCGGGTGCAGGTTGTTGGCGAAGTAGAACACCCGGGAGTGTTCCAGGAAGCGGCCAATGATGGACACCACACGGATGTTCTCGGAGATGCCGGGAATGCCCGGCTTGAGACAGCAGATGCCGCGCACGATCAGGTCGATCTTCACCCCGTTGCGTGAAGCACTGTAGAGCTCGCGAATCACGTCCGGATCGGTCAGGGCATTCATCTTGGCGATGATGCGCGCCGGGCGTCCTTCCAGGGCAGCACTCTTTTCCTGCTGGATCAGCCGGATCAGCGACTTCTTGAGGCGGAACGGCGCGTGGATGACCAGATCCGGCACGATCCGCTTGCCCATGCCGGTGATCTGCTGGAACACCTTGTGCACATCGGCGCACAGGGTCTCGTCACAGGTCATCAGGCCGTAATCGGTATAGACCAGCGAGGTCTTGCGGTGGTAGTTGCCGGTGCCGAGGTGGGCATAGCGCTTCAGCTTGCCTCCTTCACGCCTCACGATCAGCAGCATCTTGGCGTGGGTCTTGTAGCCCATCACCCCGTAAACCACCACGGCGCCCGCTTCCTGCAGCTTGCTGGCGAATTGCAGGTTCTCCTGCTCGTCAAAGCGCGCCCGCAGCTCGATGACCACGGTCACTTCCTTGCCATTGCGCGCCGCCTCGGAGAGGGCTTCCACGAGCTCGGAGGATTCGTTGGTGCGGTACAGCGTCTGCTTGATGGAAAGCACGGCCGGGTCCTTGGCGGCCTGACGTACCCAGTCGATGATGGGCAGGAAGGACTGGAACGGATGCAGCAGCAGGAGGTCTTCCTTGGTTACGGCATTGAACATCGAGGCGCCTTCCTCCAACGCCGGAGGTGTGCCGGGCGTGAAGGGCGGGTAGCAGAGGTCCGGCCGGTTCACCATGCTGGTCAGCGTCATCAGGCGCTGCAGGTTCACCGGGCCGTCCAGACGGAACAGGGCGTCTTCCGTCAGATTGAAGCGCTGCAGCAGGAAATCGGTCAGCTCCTGCGGGCACGCGGCGCCGACTTCCAGCTTGGCCGCCGTGCCGAAGCGCCGCGAGTGCAGCTCGCCCTGCAGGGCGCTGGCCACATCCTCCACCTCCACATTCGACATCTCGAGGTCGGAGTTGCGCGTCACGCGGAACTGATGACATTCCTTGACCCGCATGCCTGGGAAGAATTCCTCCACATGCGCGTGGATGATGGAGGAAAGGAAGATGAAATTGTCGCCCTCGGGCACGATCTCGCGCGGCACCTTGATCAGGCGGGGCAGGGAGCGCGGCGCCGGCACGATGGCCAGCCCGCTGTCGCGTCCGAACGCATCCTTGCCTTCCAGGGACAGGATGAAATTGAGGCTCTTGTTCACCAGGCGCGGGAACGGATGCGCCGGGTCCAGACCCAGCGGGCTGATGACGGGCAGCACCTCGTCACGGAAATAGTCACGCGCCCACACGGTCAGTGCGCTGTTCCATTCATTGCGGTACAGAAAACGGATGTTCTGCTGTGCCAGCGACGGGAACAGTTCCTCGTTGAGAATGCGGTACTGTTCCGTCAACGCCACACGCACCTGCTGATTGATCTCACGCAGCACCTCGTCCGGATACTTGCCATCGGGGCCCGGCCGCTGGCGGCCGAACTCCAGCTGCTTCTTCAGTCCTGAAATGCGGATCTCGTAGAACTCGTCCAGATTGGAGCTGAAGATCAGCAGGAACATCAGCCGCTCCAGCAGCGGGTGGCGCGGATTGCGTGCCTGATCCAGCACGCGCAGGTTGAACTGCAGGTAACTGAGCTCGCGATTGAGGTAAAGCGCGCTGTTGTCCAGATCGACAGGAGGGGCTTCCTCGGCGCGGGCGAGCGTGGGCTCGGCCGGAACAATGGTGTCGGGCACGGCGCTGCCATCTTCCTGATCCGGCAGGGGCGGAACAGTGTTGTCGGAGACAGGAAGCTTGTCGGCGGGGTGGATCACACTCACATTCGTGCTCATGCGCTTGCTCATTATTCCAGCAGGGGTTTGCCGGCATTCTACATGAGGGCCCCGGGGAAGAAAGTGACAGATCGATGACGGAGATTCTGCAGGCAAAGTGTCAGTCTTGTCATATTTCTGTCATAGAGGCCGCCTATAGTGGCGGCATCACAACGACCACTGGATGTCCTCACCCCGGAGACACACGATGATACTCAGACACACGATGAAGCCACTGGCCCTGCTGCTTGGCGCCCTGTGCAGCCCCCTGACCTTCGCTGCCGAGGTCGACCCCGGCCTGCCTGACTACGAGCGCGCCAGCGGCGTGTCCGGCAATTTCTCCAGCGTGGGCTCTGACACTCTGGCCAACTTGATGACCTTGTGGGCCGAGGAGTTCAAGCGCTTCTACCCGAACGTCAACATCCAGATCCAGGCCGCCGGCTCCTCCACTGCGCCGCCCGCACTCACCGAAGGCACTGCCAACATGGGGCCGATGAGTCGCGAGATGAAGGACAACGAGATCGAAGCCTTCGAGAACAAATTCGGCTACAAGCCTACCGCCATCCCCGTCGCCATCGACGCACTGGCCGTTTTCGTGCACAAGGACAACCCCATCGAAGGACTCACGATGGCGCAAGTCGATGCGATCTTCTCCTCCACGCTGCGCTGTGGTCACGACCAGGTCATCGAGAACTGGGGTCAGCTCGGCCTGACCGGGGCATGGGAGCGTCGCGACCTGCAGCTGTTCGGTCGCAACTCCGTCTCCGGCACCTATGGCTACTTCAAGGAAACCGCCCTGTGCACCGGGGATTTCAAGAATTCCGTGAACGAGCAGCCGGGCTCCGCATCCGTGGTGCAGTCCGTCAGCACCTCCATCAACGGCATCGGCTACTCCGGCCTCGGATACACCACATCCAGCGTGAAGTCCCTGCCGCTGTCTCGTGAGGCCGGTGGCGAGTTCTTTGCCGCCACGCCGGAGAACGCACTGGCAGGCGACTACCCGCTTGCCCGCTTCCTGCTGGTCTATGTAAACAAGGAACCGAACAAGCCGCTGGCGCCACTGGAGCAGGAGTTCGTCAAGCTGGTGCTCTCCAAGGCCGGCCAGGAAGTGGTGCTCAAGGACGGCTACATCCCGCTGCCCGCCAACGTGGTGCAGGCCACATACGAAGCGCTCGGCATGTGATCGCGAGTGAACGGCGCTGCAGTCTGCGGCGCCGTTTTGGCGCGTTTATGCGCTGTCATCAAACTGTCATATTTGAACAATAGACTCGCGAGCCATGAATCAAGAGCCCCTATCCTCGCCTGTACAGGCCACCCCCTCCGCGGCAGGAGCAGCATTTGCAGCTTCTGCCGCGGTCGTTTCGCGCCGCCGTTTTCGACACTTCAAGGACAAGCTTGCCGCCCTGCTGATCGCCATCGGCGGTCTGGGCGTCATCGCCGCCATCCTCACGATTTTCCTGTACCTGATCTACGAGGTGATGCCCCTTTTCCGCGGGGCCTACATCGCCGAGCACAGCCGCTTCGAACTGCGGACGCAGGAGACAAGCGAAGTGCTGCATCTCGCGCTGGAGGAGCGTCTGGAAGTGGGCATGCGGCTGGGCAGCGACGGCCAGATGGTCTATTTCGACACGGACAATGGCGCGGAAGTGGGGCGCATCGCACTGCCCTTGCCAGAGGGTCAAGCGATCAGCAGTTTCGCGCTGGACACCGATGTCAGTGGTATCTTCGCACTCGGGCTTTCCGGCGGGCAGGTGCTTCTGGCCCAGTATGGCTATGACGAAAGCTTCGGTCCGGACAACGCCCGCGTGGTGAGTCCTGCCATTTCCTACCCCTTCGGTGAAGAGCCCTTCGAATTGTTCAGTGCAGCAGCGGTGACCCACCTAAGCGTGCGTTCCAGCCGCAATGAACTGATGCTGGCTGGCAGCAGCGCGAGTGGCGATGTGAGCCTGCTGCGAGCCCGGCGTGAAACCAGTCTGCTGTCGTCCTTCGGTGGCGGCGGTGCCCAGTGGGAAACCGAACTGGCTGCCTTGAACGGGCTGGTGCCG
>JACCDI010295449.1_pt1 | contig 11961 bp, 4 predicted proteins | sample 7442791 | NCBI WGS metagenome assembly JACCDI01 (sample SAMN15323434, study PRJNA562643) | freshwater metagenome | isolation source: river surface water | place: USA:Blue River Watershed | collected 2017-08-15
TCATTTTCACAACAAAAGTAATGAATGAATTCAAATTCAAATTAAAGAACCAAATTTTTTCCTTGGATTTTTTAAATCAAAACATGTTGTTTTCATGTTAGAAAAATATTGTCTTGATTCAAAATTCGATTCTTTCAGCCCCCAATATTTTTGTCAGCACCCCCAAAACTAAATATAATCCCCTCCATCTTATAACTGACCTCCTCTCCCAACAAAATCGTTTAACATCACTCATTCAATGTTCCACAGTTGGATTTAAAAATTTAAAGACAGAGAAAAGTCAAGCTAAATGGACTATTGATAAATAAACTGAACACACAAAAAAGCACTTTTCACTCAATGTTGTGTCATGCAGTGTCTTAAGCAAGTGGGAAGCAGAATCTCTCAACCAAACCAACCTCATAAAATTCTGAGAGTGGATTCCAATAGATTGATTCAATGCATTAAGGATCTAGTTTTGTTTTTTCCCATCTGACCTTCCTGGGGGCACCACACCTTTTGGGACAGTTCAAATCTATCCTCTGAGATTCTATAACTGCTTACTTTAGGATCTAGTTGGCATACTTCCAAAACTACTAGCTTTCTCACCATGCCAAATTGCATACCATACTACTATACAGGAGCATAGCCATGAGCCAGATCAAGGAGTGATATAGGTTTTCCAATTTTAGTAGGAAAATATGTGTGATACAAAGTTTTGTTCACAATCTTACAATTGGAATAAATTAGTGGATTCAAAACTCACCAAGACTGTTCAGTGAAAAATTCATGAGGTATGGAGATAGTCACAAATCACCCAGGCTAATGGGATCAATATTTGAAAAAATACAAGGTTTGAGGTCCATCAAAAATTTACTCATTTAACTTGGTTGATATATTAATTTTTGCATAGGGGGGATAGGCTACTGGATTAATATGGATATTGGCAAATTGTAATATAACCCTATTTTTTATGATATTTTGGCAGTTTTTGTCCCCATTCTTACTTCTGCCCATAACTATGTTAATCTTCAGACATGAAGTTGATTCATTAAATTTATCAGAACATGGTCAAAATTTCCTTTCCAATGCTGTGCAATAGTTTCTATGGCTTGTTATAGAAGCCAAGATATGCATGGTCAAAGTAAGAACAAGTGCAAAAATGTTGAAAGCAATCAAAGCAACAACCAACAACTTTTGTTAACGTTGAATTTCATTCAATCTACCCCACAAAAATTGGACAACACTACTTCAGATTCCTCCAAATATAATCACAAGCGCTGCTGCACTGCTTGTTTGCACTATGGGGCCATTGCTGGGATGAAAATGACATCCACAATGGGCCTGTGGAATAGATCCCACACCAATGAAATCAACAACTGATTTTCCTGACCATTCAAAGCCATCTTTGAGGACCAGGACAGAACAATAAATCAGAAATCATGCCACCTGAAATGTAATGATAATAACAACATGGATTAGAAGGAGAAGGAAAAAATATTGGAGTCCCACACATTGTAGAGATGGAATTCAGAGAGGAGAATGTCATTTGATTAGTTGTAGAATTGCTACTGGTTATGACCACTCAAAAGTTTTCATTGACCAGACACAGAAATAAACCAGTAATTGCACAAATTAAAATGCAATAATAATAATATGGATTAAGAGGAAGATGTAGAAAAATTGGAGATCCCACAACAGGTGGCGAGAGGCAAGGAGAACTGAGCTTGATGCTTGGAGGGGTGATAATAAGCTCCAGCAGATTTATATCTATTTTGCTGAGCCCCTACCCCCCCTAACCAATGCAACACCCAACCAAAAATAATTTTAGCTTGAAATGTACAAAACTATTTGGTAAAATTAGTGAAATGATTAATTTACACTACAAATATCATGTTTTTCAATTTGTAACAAAAATACCTCTGTCAGAAATGATCGCGTTGCATCCCCAAGCCATGCCCTGGTTTCAAATCAAGGCACACAGGTTCTCTCAACATATTTAGGAAGCCATTTGTGTGCTTGGTTTGTTGGTCCAACGGTTATTGTGGCCATGTTGGCAGTGATAGTTCGTGGAAATCCCATCGTCAGCTTGAACGGGTGCTGACGAGACCAAAAAAATTCCTACACCCACTTAGTATATTTTTCTGCGCGATTTGTAACTCGCCAAGACCCGTGTTAACCTAGTCCAACAGATGGAGGAGCAAATTGTGTTATTTGGACCAAATTTGGTCCAAAATTTGTGCGCACAGCTGAATTCGGTACTTTTGGGATGCTCCTATTAACGTTAAAAATTGTTTCAACATCATGTGTGGAAAGCGAAGGGATCCGATGAGGAGGGATATGATTTTTTTTCCATCGCCCCTGGGCACGTACGTACGACTTACGAATAATGATTTATTACATTTTTTATCTCACGCACATTATCGGATACAAAACTACTATTACTCATTGGATTTCGCGAGGTCTCTCGTAAGCTCCCGGTAATTAAAACACACTTCGAGAGATAATACTACTACACTCATCAACGAAAACATCCCCAACGCCAAAACGAACAGCATCGCCGCAACAAATAACATCCGCGCAACCTTTCACACGCGCGCCACAAATCCAATTTCACGAGGTTGAAACCCTTTTCCTTTTGGCCTAAGAATCAAAACTCGAATCTTGCCATCACACGTCAAAATGTTGTCTCTCCGATTGGCCGTCCTTGCGATTGGCCCCTTTGTTTGGGCCCTAACCACCCATGCTTTCGCCCCAACTTCTCTAATCTTCGCTTCCCGAACAACCATCACCCCCCTCCACCAACGCACTGCCTCATCGAAGCTTCGCGAATCCAAGGACGCCAATATGACCGACGAAGAGCGTGAAATTGCGATGGAAAAGGCTCTCAAAGCAATGACCGCCTTTTCTAACAAATACACAGAGAATACTGGAACATTCTATTGCTCGGATAAGAGTATCCCAGCTGTTGTGATTAAGGGACTGGCAGAGCATAAGGTGACGTTGGGGGCTCCCTTGTGTCCATGCAGATTTTACGAGGATAAGGAAAAAGAAGCGAAGGAAGGGTATTGGAATTGCCCTTGCGTACCGATGAGGGAGAGGCATGAATGTCACTGCATGTTGTTTTTGACGGAGGATAACGATTTTGTGGGAGATGAGACGGTAAGTTGATTTTGGAAAAATACTCTGTGGGGTTTTCCCGACCCTCCTGCTGCAGCGTTATACTCGTAAGAGAAATATCTTCATTGCAGAGTTTCTGATAATTTTCTTATTTTTCATTCAAAACATTTCATTGGAATTGCAAGAACATTTCATATGATGAAGTGAAAAATCTCAGCGGGGGAATGAGTGGCTAAAGTCATATAAATTCACGCGTTGTGCGACGAAGGGGAAAATGATTAAGATAAGATTTTGGGGACTTTCAGCGGGGTCAAAAATACATTAAACAGTGAAATATTTTGGATGATGAGGGGAGTGATCAATCGAGGGAATTTAGCAAATATTTTAGCACTGTTGTTTGAAATCACCTGAATCATGTACGAGAGATGTGTTATGCGGTGGAACATCATGTGTTGTCGAGTATGTCATTGAGAGAGAAATAACATGATTTGCAAAAGAGGACTGAAACTTTTACATCCACATGTACGAAAACTTATTTCCTCTCATGGGCATCTCTTATTCTAGAGTTATTTTGAAGACTACAACCTTTTTCATTCAATCCGTGATTTGGATATGTTTTGATGCATGACAAAAAATTATTCATTATTACAAAATGTCCAATTTCAAAAATTATTCGAGGCGTCTCTTACTACTCATGAAAAGATAACAATTGAACGAATCCTGTGGCAACATCTCATGAGAAACAACGCGGAGCAATATAATATCGATGCAATGAAGGATAAAGATGCCTGTCTCCAAAAGTTCACCACTTACGCAATTGGACTTTGCAGCTATTACCTAACAAAACTCTAGGTAGAACGATTGATTTCTTCAAATTTTAATGAAAAGAGCCATGCCGCCCTCGGCAAAAAGTTTGAAACACAGATTTAGGAGCATTGGCAACGCAACGTTTTCGCTTAATCCATTGCTCAACTGTCTCAGACAAAACTTGCTTACCACAGCCGCAAACAATTACAACGGGAATAACCCATGGATACGAACCATTCATTGCTTCATCCTTCCATTCCTCAAGGCTTTGGTCAAGTTTCTTTAAAGCTTCTTCCTTAGTCAACCCGTGAAGGTCTAATGATGCAACACATGGAAGTTGAGACATATTACTTTGCAAAACCTTAGACGGTTTCGTCGTCCTGTACAAATTTTCAACTTCGCCTACTTGCACGACGAAATGAGATTTTCCAGCTTTGCCATTATTGTCTTCGAATGTAGGATTAGTGAGGGAGGATGGTTCTGATCCCTTCGCAATTGACGCAACGCTCATTTGCCTTGACTTTTTACATTCAAGCGCGAGAACATTCAGGTCATGACGAATTTGCTTGAATTTGGGTTCAGCTTCCTCAAAAAGACGGGTGAGGGCCTGGGAGTGTTCAATTTTGTATTCCTGATCCGTTTTGCTGGTTTTCACAGCAATATGTCCATTCTTCTTGCGCTTGCCCTTGATTTTCTTGTTAGAAGGCGAACCTTTTCGAGACGGCTTCTGACAAGATATTTTCCCCTTGGTAACTTCGACCTCTTGGTCGACAACTGTTGATAATGCAGTGATAGTATCTTGATCGCTCATTCCCAGTTCTGCCGGAGTTGGTTGACCCACAGAACTAAGAAAAATCGTCTTGCCTTTGTAAGAGAATCTTGTGTTTCTCAGTGAAATTCCTTTTTTGTCGGCGTATTCGTTGAAAAGGGTCTTGAGACTTGATGAGAAGCCAATACAAAAGTCTTGGTCACATCCGATTTCATCAACAATGGTGATTTTAATTTTGTTCTCCTCGTTTTCGCACTTGGGCCTTCTCGTTCGTTGGTTTTTCAGTGAGCTGTTCCAGTCCTGAGAAATTTGGCCAATGTAGTCCATTGTTGGCTCTCGGCTCGAAAAACCTACAAAGGACGTCATCATACGCTGATATTCTGCCGGGAGTTTTTCTTGAAGAAAACTTTCCAACGATCGTGAAGAAGTAACCGAAAAAAATCCACTGCAAAAAAAAGGGAGTTTGTCTTCAATAATATGGCTGGTTCCACTTTCGCAGAGGCCTTTGATGTAATCAATCGAAGTGTTCTAAGAGTTTGAAAAGATTAAAGATTAATACGTAAAATGCTACGAATAACATCACAAGATCCAAGATGAAAGGCAACAACTCACATAACATTGCTGAAAAAATGATCCATTCAACGTCAGGGCTCTCGATTCTTAAATTTTGCCAAGCTTCAAATACACTAATGCCAAATACCAAGACGCCCCGCAAATGCTTCCAGCAACTTTTCCGCGTGTGAACTCAACTAATTGCGGAGCCGACCAGAACCGGAGGAGATTGAAGAGACTTATTTTATCAAGAGTATCGAGGAGGAATTTCTTCGCTTGCCATGGAAAGGACTCCCAGTGCCGCTCGATGATAGCTTCGTTTAATTGAGAGCTTTGGAGCTCATCGTTTTTCTTGAATAGTTTGGAGTGGACATACAATCGGCCATCGGTGCTGGAATTGATATTGCCCCTCGCCATGTTTGGACCTTTGATGCTGTCGGATAGACACTAACGAAGACGGATGAGAAATTTATGTGGAGAACAGGCCCGTCTGCGATTCGCATCATCGTACCCAGATAATTTCGTCCGTTTCCAGAACCAAGAGATCTTTTGGGACAGAGAAGGCAACTGTATTGTACAAATAATATGAGATCAAATCCAGCAGCAGGACAATTGTTTGTCGTTTGTCCTCACTAGAGAAAGTAGAGAATGATGGTATGAGAGACGGAAAGAGAACTGCAAACAATACATTTTAAAATTACACATTACATAATATTTTTCATCGTGGCTCTAGAGCTTGCCGACCCGGGTTCCATTTCCAATTCGCGTCCAATCCGGTATGAGGTTTTTGTGTGTGCAGTATTACTTCAAACGTTCGTATTGTTGTCAATATGTACGTAAAATTATTGTATCTCCCTCTCTAGAGAGTGAGGAACCACAGATTTTAATCAAAATATTTTCGTCACCTTGTGTGCAGGCAGTGCAAGAAGAACAACAAAAAAATAGTATCACCAGACGCCAGAGCATCAATTGAAACCTTCTAAGCAGGATTGTATTCATTTTTTCAATAGGTGCCCTCTACCTCTAGTGTTGTATCATGCACGGAAAAAATAAATATTTTGTACTTGAGATCCAAATTTTTCACAAGTAATAAATAAAATATATATTATCATAACATGTTTCCAAAAATGCTCTCTCTCTATTCAAATCTGTAAGAAAGAGAGTAATATACCTCCGATTACCATAATATATGAGAGAAATTATCCACGTAAGATGTGACATAAATCAAAGCTGAAAACACGCTCTTACACCAAAAATTTCGCGGAGTAGTGACGTTGCATGGGAATAGTAATGTTAAAAGAAATTCCACAGGGTTCCCCGAATCCGGAGTGGTCAAAAAACATCAGATTTGACTGGTCAACAATCTGGCAAGAACTCGTTAACCCACACATAAAAATGAGAAACTACAACCTAACATCATGTGTACCTTCTCTGTGCAGTGCTAGACAAGACCCTGATTGCCAAGGGAAAAGGAACAGCTATTGTAGAGAATCTAAAATGGAATTTATGGTGTTATGTCTAGAAACATCTAACTTATAGAGAACATTGGTGAGGAGCATCATCTTATGTTCTAACACTGCATTGCTGATAAACACTAGTTTAAGATTGGTAAATGATAACCATTTGGGAGAACCCATAACTTTGGGGATTCCAGGAATGGTGTTATGGAAAATAGTGTAATGCATTTTGTGGGCACTGCAGACAAATGCAAAGTGGGGGTTCTTGCAGATATTTTTTCCTTTGAGTAATGTTGCATCATGTGAACTGCTTTGTATTGTTGGATTTGAGTGAATATTTTTATTTCTCATAGATACCATCATTAATTAAAAGGAAATAAATTTAAAGCCTTAAACAAGCAAAAAAGTTGATCTTTTGGTTCCATCTTTATTCAGTTTTGCTTTATTTTTTATAAGATTTGGTCTCTTTTGGTATGCAGTTTCATGCCATTCTAACCACACCACTGGTAGATGTAGATTGCTTGATTTTAAAACAATTCTCCGCTTCAATTGCCAATCCCAATGTTTACTTATGAATTTAAATTTCTGGCATTATTTCTCCTTCATGGTTAATGTTCTAAGCAAAAAAGGAAATGCATAACTGCTTGCTTTAGTTTTCAGAATTTGTGACGATTCTTAGTCTAGTTGCTAGCATCTCATGAAATAGTGAATGCCCCCACCCATCTGGTGGACTGCAAAAAATTGGGGCTATAATTCTTGATGTTTGGGGCACAAGTTGCATTGTTGAGGCTGATTTTTTGATTCTGCAGCCTCCTCAAGCCCATCAACAGTTTTGTTCAAAATCTAAGGAGTCTTGAGAATTGGAGCATCATCAGCAATCATTGCTGCCTTAATCATCCTTGTAGTAAATGTGGCATTTGTTGAGAGGCAGCTGCTTAGTTAGAAATGTCATAGAATTGTCATTGGTGTGTTGAAATATCAAGTGGTTGTTACAAAATTTCAGAAAACACCCCTCTCTCTTTGACACTATTGGTTTTCAAGGCATGCAACAATGACCAGTCACACTTGCAAATTGTGACTGATAGTGGAACCACTAACAAAAAATCTTCTGAGAATTCTTCTGGAAGCATTTACACCCTCAAGATTCCTAAGTTGGGTGACTGTTATTATAACATCAATTTAGAATCGCAACAATGCTATCAGCTCCTAAGCAAGAATAATATTCCAACACCAATGGATATGCAATGTAAAGGCATTAACATGAATTTTTGCCCCCTTGTTTCCTTGTGATCCCAGGATTTTTTATTTCACATTTTCAATGGGTTAAGACTCATAACAAGAAGTGGGCGACCTGCATAACCAACCTTCAAACTTGCATATCTTTTTGAAAAAAAACGGCCAATAGTGTCCCCCACACAATGTGCCCAACCAACCCATTTTCTAGATGGCATCATTTCCCATGCAGAACCATCAAGCCATGTTAGGAATAACCAATCAGAGCAGATTACCACTAATTAGGCAAGCATGTTAGTAATTGGATATTTTGGAAAAATATAGCTTATGTTTCCTGCATGACATGCACAATAGATATGGCTGCCGCATGTGAAAACTGAGAAAAAGGGATTGTGTACTTATTGTTTGATATTTTGTAATGGTCAGCTTTTTTAGCGCATTGATTCATTTTTCCTTCAATGTATCATTCAAATTTAGTTATTAATAGGAGGAACTTTGGGAACTGTCAAAGTGTAGAACAAGAGATGGTGTAGAGGTGACTATGTTGTTCATAATATAGGTTTACTCATTTGAAGTAACTTTGTTTTTTTGTTGCTTTCACACTGGCATCTGCACAGCCATATTGAAGAGTTCTTTTATGTCATCAGATGGTTTTTGTTCTATCTCATCAGTACTTTCTTGCTTTCATACTGTGACAAAGTTGGCAATTGATACTTCAAAAAACGGTGGTGCATCTGCTAGCATAGGATGATTGAGGGGAAAGTAAATGTGATTGAACTTAACAAAAAGGAATGTAATTTCTTCTGTGTATGATGCAACTGCATTTTTTTATGGATAAGTTTAATTTTAGAAATATGAATTTTTTGTGTGTGCATATAAATTTTGGTATTGTTTTTGATTTCATATAATTTAACACCACTTTTGAAAAACAATAGCATTCACTTATATTGCTGAAAAAGAATCTAACTGATTTACTCAGTTTGTTGGTAGCAATATTTTTAAATTATGAAGGCTACTACATATTTCTTAAATCCACCATTGTAAATAATTTGCACAGCATGACTCACTTAATACCTTTTCTTCCCACTGCATAAGACTTTCATCAAAAAGTATTGCTATCAATGTGACTAGTCAAAGACTCCATCATTGCTAAATATTCCTGTACAGATCATTGCACTCAAAGCTATTTTTCTGTAGTCATGATTCTGACTTAATGGTGTTTTTTAATACTGACAAACAATCCTTGTAGCTATGCATGGCACCACCTATAGGTATCCTCATCATAAGTGAGTTTTACTCTATACACTGCTTTCATATTTTGTGATGGATTGACAACAACAATGTAACTATGGTGCCCACAATCTACATAGGGCAGTTGCGGAGGTGGTCATGGAAGAATAAAACCAACCAGCAAAATCTTTTGATTGTATTTGGCAAAAAGGTTGTTGCAAATATTCAAATCTTTGGAGTTATCAAAGACTACACTTAAAAATGAAGGGTGTCATGTGTCAGATCAACTGATTGAACATAACGGGCCAAAAATTTGGAATCAGCAGTATTGGCTGGCTTTATGGTCCTGCAGCGATGTCATCCAAATCAATCTGTTCATCATATGTAAATCATAATGCAAAAAATAGAAATCACAGTTGAACTACCTCTACCAAGTGTGTTTTGTGATTCATTGGATTGAATCTATTACAGGGCAGTCAAATGCAATGAGGTTTGGTAAGATAGAGATAGCCGCAGCATATGCATATCTCCCTTCTCAATCCATCATGGGAGCAATCGAATCATTATGTAGCACACCAATCTTTCCCTCCACACAAACAGTTCAAGGCCATCCTTGGAGCATAAACATATCACTCGCTCTTTGGGAAAAGAAACCACAATGTGTTTATAGTCATTAGAGGAGGATGTTACTGAAGGCATGTGGAAGATGGAAGAGATCTGGTTGAAATCACACCTGTCAATAAGAAGCACATTTGCTCATCTGTGATGGAATTTTTGTGCAAATTATCTTGATGATAACCTTAAGTGCAATTTGTTAGTCATTTAAATTTACATTGAAAGATGGGTAAGAATTGTTGACTTATCATAGATCCAATGCTATTGGCACACTAATGTAAAACAAAGTAGTAGGAGAATCACATATATGGTGATAATTTGTTAGTATTTATAAGAGTAAAATATGCCTCATTGCAAGTGTTGTGTGCATCTGGTTATTCAGGTTTATTTCTAAGAGCAACCACTATCTCTATTGGTTCATCTTTTCAAGAGCTGTCAAATTATTGATTTGGAACCTAATAATTATTGCGAAAAATAAAATTATATGTTATCATCAAATTTGATATGATGTGTGCATTCAGCAATGAAAAATAGCTTTGACAACTTGCCACTACATCAACCCTTTACCTGAGTGTGTAAGGATACCACCAATGAGTATTGGTTTGGTTTCATCTTGTTTGTCAAGAGTTGTTGTTCATATCAAGGCAAGGTATATTGAAAAAAAACACCAACCAATAAGTAATTTAGTAAATACAGACAACTGATATTTATGCACACTTATTTTATAGATTGATAAACAGGTGTAAAGAGATATGTATACAAATCATAAATAACGTGTACTATAATTCTTGCAGGGTTACCAAATGCCTGTTGTTGTGGCCACAAAACCTATGCTGATGGTATACATCTTAATGGTTGACTGCTTCTTCAAATACCAATTGAAAAGTGAAGTATTTAGATATGAAAATAATCCACTTTAAGATCTACATGTATCCATATCACCAGCATAGTCACTATCTACAAACCTGTGGAGATCTGCTGCTTTTCATAATGTCTCAGGCACATAAGACACCCTAGTCACACTTGGCGACCTGGGCACTATCAATCCTGGATACATTGGATCCATACATATTCTAGAGATATGATGTTGAGCTAAGTGTGACATTTTATGCAAAGCTGCTCCTAAGTATCCCTTATATGGTAACACAAATGAGATGACATCATATATTCTTCTGTTGATAATTCAATCCTGCCCAGTTCTATCATCCAACTACTTGAATGGTGCATGTTCAGGTGGTAACTCAGGAAACACACCTAGCGGTGGTCTGCAATCTGTACAAAATAGGTTTGGAGCTAGATGTATTAAATGATGAAAGTAATGACAGTTTTCTGTTTTCTTCTGCACTTCATTTTTACAATTTTACACCTTCCTGTATGGACTTGCAATGCATAAGGCTCCATTCCCACACACCATTCTCAAGCAGCATGAACTCCCAGATACACATCTAGTTCACATACATTGGATCTAGCTTTGTAAGAAATATCATCATGTATACACCGTAAGTGATTAACATATTATTATCATACACATATAGTACTTCTTGGGTCTATTGGCATTCTCCCTAGTACAAACGTATCTCAATCAGTTAGGATGGGCCTTTTTTGAGGTTTAACCAAGATGTCTCATACAGCCAGACAATCAAGAAAAATGTTCCAGCCAACTTCAGGCCATATATGATGATTATTCACTATAGCTGTCTACCAGCATTCTTTACCAAACTTGTGACCAAGCCAAATCCATTTGTTTTCCTTGTTGGGGACTGTGATATAGGCAATTATCACAGCAAAAAAAAGGTTGTTATAGGTATACCATGATGCCATATACCAGTTGTATACCAGTCAAAAGTCGTCATTTCTCGTAGCCTCTGGTATTGAATATATCATTGGTATAACAAAAAAAGCCATATACCAGTCCATATAGCAGTTTTTTTGTATACCGCACATATACCAAAATCAGTAAAATCTGATCAGACATGTTCAGTCATCATCAATTTTTTTGGTCATTTTGGTATACCAAGCATATACCAAATGTATACCAAACAATTACCAAAAAAAATTTCAAAGAATCATATACCAACCCATATACCAAATTAAATTTCAAAAATTAAAAATTTTGTGGCCCATTTATTGTATTTTATTATTTATAGCTCAATTATCAAAATTACTAATTCAACAAATTATTTAACTCAAATTTTGAAA
>JACCDI011687834.1_pt1 | contig 11954 bp, 9 predicted proteins | sample 7442791 | NCBI WGS metagenome assembly JACCDI01 (sample SAMN15323434, study PRJNA562643) | freshwater metagenome | isolation source: river surface water | place: USA:Blue River Watershed | collected 2017-08-15
CGGTTTTTCCGAAATAAGCGGGTGCTTCAGTTACAATTGAATTTCTACTTTCTTTTTCAAAAAATAATTTATAAGCGCCCAAAGTTACGGCGCCACTCATTAATGAAACTAAAAATAAACTCGATACTCTTTTCATGATTAAATGATTTTAAACACTAACATCAAAATTATAATAAAATTGTTTTTTGCTATTTGGTTTAACTAACGATTAACACTCTTTCATACCGATTGTTAAAATATTTAAGACAATTTATCGTCTTAGTGTTTTATTCTATCGGCATTATGCCACAACTAGAACTGGATTAAACAACCTTTTAATTTGGCATAACTTCTCATTAATATTTGTAACTTTGCCTTTAATGAGCAACCTACTTTTTATATAATGCTACTTCAATTTTACAAATACCACGGAACCGGAAATGACTTTGTCATGGTGGATAATCGTCTGAATCATTTCCCCAAAAATAATACCAAACTCATCGAAAAACTCTGTCACAGACGCTTCGGAATCGGAGCAGACGGCTTGTTGTTGTTAGAAAATGACAATTTGACAGACTTGTCTGCCGGAAAGGTAGATTTTAGAATGGTGTACTATAATTCGGACGGAAATGAAAGTTCGATGTGTGGAAATGGTGGAAGATGTATAGTGGCTTTTGCCAAAAAACTCGGAATCATTTCAGATCAAACTACCTTTATTGCTACAGATGGTTTGCATCATGCTACACTTTTAGAAAATGATACTGTAGCTCTCCAAATGAAAGACGTAGATGAAGTTAAAATCAATCCCGATTACATTTTTTTGAATACAGGTTCGCCGCATCATGTGACCATAGTTCATGATTTACAGAATTATGATGTAAAAGAAAAAGGTGTTAAAATAAGGTACAGCGATTTGTACGGAAAAGCAGGAAGCAACGTTAATTTTGTAAGTGCCAAAAGCGCGAATCATTTTGTGCTTCGAACTTACGAACGTGGTGTGGAAGATGAAACGCTTTCCTGTGGAACGGGCGCAACGGCAACCGCAATCGCAATGCACGCTATTGGGAAAACCAAATCCAATCAGGTTGACTTAGATGTTCAAGGTGGAAAATTAAAAGTTTCTTTTGAAAAAAATGGAGAGACCTATCAAAATGTAGTGTTGACCGGACCAGCAACTTTTGTGTTTCAAGGTACAGTTGAGATTTAATTGATAATTGATAATTGATAATTGATAATTGATAATTGATAATTTTTGGTATTAATAACCCATATTTTAATTGTCTTATAGTCTTAAAATCTAAGAAGTCTAACAATCCAAGAAGTCAAATAATCTAAGAAGTCTAACAATCTAAAAGGTCCAAATGATAACCCTAAAAGGAACATCTATTTATTTAAGAGCACTCGAACCCGAAGATTTGGAGTTCATCTACCTCATTGAAAATGACGAGTCGATTTGGGAAGTCAGTAATACACAAACTCCGTACAGCAAATTTCTAATTCGACAGTACTTAGAAAATGCACATCTAGATATTTACGAAGCCAAACAACTCCGATTGGCCATTTGTGAAAATGATTCGAAAAAATCGATTGGTTTGATTGATTTGTTTGATTTTGATCCCAAAAATAAAAGAGCTGGGGTTGGAATTATCATCCAAAATGAAGCCAATAGAGGTAAAGGCTTCGGAAAAGAAGCTTTGAGCTTACTGATTGATTATGCCTTTGTTCATCTTCAACTGCATCAATTGTTTGCAAATATTGGTGTTGAAAATGAAGCCAGTTCAAGCCTTTTTTCTACATTTGGGTTTGAAAAAATCGGAGTGAAGAAAGAGTGGATTTTCATCAATAATCAATTTCAAGACGAAGCCATTTATCAATTAATCAATACCAAAAAATACTAGTTTTGAGTTCTAAGTTTAAAAAAATAATAGGAATCGGTGCCCTTTTGTTTCTTGTAGTTGCTGTTTTTGGCTACATCAAATTGTTTAAAAGCAATACGGCATTTGAAGAAAATGAAGTGTACGTTTACATTCCATCCAACGCGACCTATGATGAAACCATAAAAATCATTGCTCCGTATATAGAAAATATGGATGGTTTTGAATGGTTCAATGGATTACGAGGTTATGATCAAAAAGTAAAACCGGGTAAATTCTTGCTTAAAAAAGGAATGGGGAATTTCAAATTGGTCAGTGCTTTGCGTCGCAATGTACCTGTTACCATTTCATACAACAATCAAGAACGATTAGAAAATTTGGTACAACGCATTGCAAAAAAAATAGAAGCCGACAGCACGCAACTCATGCAATCGTTTACCAATGAAGACTTTTTAAGCAAAAACGGTTTTACAAAAGAAAATGTCTTCACACTTTTTTTACCGAATACGTATGAGTTTTATTGGAATACTTCGGCCGATGAATTTCGTGATAAAATGCTCAAAGAATACAAAAAATTCTGGACGGATGAGCGCCTGAAAAAGGCCCAAAACCTCAATATGACTCCGATGCAAGTGACTACATTAGCATCCATTGTTCACAAAGAAACAGTCAAAGCAGACGAACGACCACGTGTGGCCAAAGTATATTTAAATCGCTTGGATTTGGGAATGCCATTACAAGCTGATCCGACCATAATTTACTCTAAAAAACTATTGAGCAACGATTTTGATCAGGTTATCAAACGAGTATATTACGGTGATTTTAACATTGATTCGCCTTACAATACCTATATGTATCAAGGTTTGCCACCCGGACCAATTGCAATGCCTGATATCAACGCTATCGACGCCGTTTTGAATCCGGAAAACCACGATTATATTTATTTTTGTGCGAGTGTGGAGCGTTTTGGTTACCACGAATTTGCTTCAACATTGTCACAACACAATGTCAATGCAGCAAAATACGCTCAATGGCTCAACGAACAAGGAACAAAATAAAAATGAAGAAGAATCTACTTTTCTTGATGATGTTTTTGAATGCGGTTTTTTCGTATTCACAATCTGCTGTAGATTCGTTTCTAACGCCTTCTGACACACTCAATAAGCAACGCAGAACTACCGTAATCATCTCCGAAACTGCTTTAGCTGGAATCGCTTTGGTAGGTTTGAACCAATTGTGGTATGCCGATTATCCCAAGTCGGATTTCAAAATCATCAATGATAATGCCGAGTGGAACCAAATGGACAAAGTGGGTCACGTATTTTCATCCTATCATTTAGGAAGATTGAGTGCCGATGCTTTGCAATGGAGTGGTGTAAGTAAAAAAAATCAACTGATTTATGGCGCAACAACAGGTTTTGTTTTCCTAACTGCTGTTGAGGTTTTTGATGGTTATTCCTCGCAATGGGGATTTTCGTATGGCGATTTAGCTGCCAATGCAGGCGGAACTTTATTGTATGTTTCTCAAGAATTAGCATGGAAAGAACAACGTATCGTGCCGAAATTTTCGTTTCATACTACTGAATATGCTTCTGCAAGACCCAATGTGCTTGGAAGTACTTTTTCAGAACAAATTCTCAAAGATTACAACGGTCAAACCTATTGGTTGTCGGCCAATATCCATTCTTTTTTTAAGCAAAGTAAAATTCCAAAGTGGTTGAATGTTGCGGTTGGTTACGGAGCAGAAGGAATGGTTACTGGCGAAGACGATTTGGTCAACACGATTTTCTTTCCTCAAAGAGAACGAACACGACAGTTTTACCTGAGTTTTGATGCCGATTTAACCAAAATCAAAACCAAATCACATGTACTCAAAACTATTTTTTCTTTAGTAAATACGATTAAAAACCCAGCGCCAGCCTTCGAAATCAAATCGGCTGGAGGAAGCAGATTTCACTTTCTTTATTTTTGATTTACTGTTTTATTACTTTGATCAAAGTGCTATAACTGGAATTGGATAGTTTAACAAGATAAACGCCTCTTGCGCAATCAAAAAAATCTATTTCTTGATTACTATCAAAATTTATTTTACCTCTAAATAATTGTTGACCTTGATAATTGTAAACTTCAAAAGTTTCAAAATGAGCAGAACTATTGTCAAAGTAAACAGGACCATAGGTTGGGTTTGGGCTTAATTTTAAGGACGATGAATTGAACGATTCATTGCTTAAAACTTCATTGTTTAAACGGGCTAAGGTTGTGCATAAAGTTCCATTACCTTGATCATCATAAATTTGGATTGTTCCAGTTGCTATTATCTTATTATCTGCTTGTTGTAATAAATTGTATATATAGCCTATATAATCAATATCAATTAATACTGATTTACCATTATTACCAAAGGTTGTATCAAAAGAGCCATTGGAGTTAAGCTTATAAACACCAGACTGAAATCCTTCAGTCCCAACAACAAGCTTTCCGTCTAATTGTGGTTTTACATCAACAAAAGCAAAATCTGGAAAAAAGGCACTTCCATTTGTTCCAAAATTTGTGTCTAATGTACCGTCAGGATAATATTGAAGAATTCTACCTCCATAAGGATAATTTTCAACAAAATATGCATTTACCTTACCAACAACTACAATTTTGCCATCTGATTTTACAGCAATATTTTCCAGTATATCTGTTATGTTTCCTATATATGTTGTTTGTATTACGTAGCCATTTACACCAAATGAATTATCTAAACTACCATTGTTATTTAGTTTTAATAATGTGAATTTTCGTGTTGCGGAGGTAGTATATCCACCTAATAGTATTTTACCATCTGGTAATGGAATAATCGATTTTACAGCGCTTTCAAATTCATTAAAATCAAGTAATACTTTACCATTAGTGCCAAAACTAGTGTCAAAATCGCCATTTGGGTTTAGTCGAACAATAGCAAAACATACTGCTGCAGGACATGATTTTCCGCCAACAAGTATTTTGTTATCACTTTGAATGGATAAACAATAACTTCTTTCAGTAAATAAAGTTCCAAAAGAAAAAGCATGAAATCCTACACCGTTATTGAAGGACGTGTCTATGGATCCATTAGTGTTTAAGCGAACAATTGTGCAACATGTATCACCATAAGTAGATAATAAAATAACAATTTTCCCATCATTTTGAATACCTATACCATTTGTATTATATGCCACATTCTGTAATAATATAGTCTCAAATTCATTATTTGTAAACCCATTATTTCCAAAAGAGGTATCTATACTGCCATCATTATTAAATCTAGAAACATTAACACCAGTCGAGTTATCATATATAAAACCTGTTGTCAAAATTTTACCATCACTTTGTAAAATTGATCTTACTGTAGTATTACTATAGGGCTCGCATACAGATGATATTCCATTATTACCAAAACTGATGTCTAAAGAACCATTTTGAGAAAATGACAATAATGGTAAAATCACATTAAAAATTATTATGATTTTCATTTTCATAGCAAAAATATTAGTTGATTATTATTGTTTTTTTAATTGTTGTTTCTTGTGTAGTTAATACTACAAAATAGGTTCCTTTTTGTAAATGTGATAAATTAAATTCTTTTATTTTGGAGTTTAAGATCAGTTCTTCAAAAACTTTTACTCCCAATGTAGAGTACATAGTAAAGGTACTATTTTTTAATGTTAAATTATTAGCATCTATTGTAAAAATTCCATTGCTTGGATTTGGAAAAACTATAATATCGCTATCAATTATATTTATTAGATCTATTTCTGGGTCAGTTGTGTAATAATTGATTCCTTTAGCTTCATTGGTCAGAGGTGTAGCTGGAAGAACTCTAGTAATGTTTGATGCAGGTGTACTGCCTAAATTATTAACAAAAAAATTAAATTTTCCGCCTAATATAAGTTTGTTATCACCTTGTCTTTTCATTGCCCATACATTTCCGTTTGGACCATGTGTTGATAATGTTCCAAAAGTAAAACCTGTATCTCTTGAACCAGTAGTGCCTGTTTGGCTTGAGTTTATGCGTATTACTTTTTGCACATTGACGTTATTATATTTAGTAAAAGGACCAGACGCATAAAAACGTAAGGGTGTACCTTGCTCAAATACAATATCTCGAACCATACCATCAGGTTCTGTATCATAGCTTGTATTGGTTGTGAATACAGGGAAAAATCCAGTGCCAGGATTGAAAGTTGTGTCTAGTGTTCCAGCGTTAGTTGCATTACCTCCATGCAGACGGGCAATATTGTTTCTAGTTACATTATTGTATTTTGAAAAGAATCCACATATAATAATTTTGCCATCAGGTTGTAAAAGAAATTTTCTTATGTGATGTCCAATAACTGCTTTGTTGAACCCGAAATATGCTGAATTAAAAGTTGTATCGAAGGTTCCATCATTGTTTAGTCTAACTATTTTGTTAACAGTAAGTCCATTGTAATAGTTGAAATAACCTCCGACTAAAATTTTACCGTCACTTTGAACTTCGATAGCTTGTACAGCACTAGTGAAACCAGGGTTAGGATCTCCTGTTGTAGTTAGCATTGTCATAATATTATTACTAAAGGTTTGATCAAGAGAACCATCAGCATTTAATCTTGCTAAACATCTAGATAATTGTCCATTGTATTTTTCAAAAGCTCCTCCAATTAGTATTTTTCCTGCGTTACCATTTATAGCATTATCAGGATATATGTAACAAGTTCTTATTTGGTTATTGAATCCTGATACACCTTTGTCTGTGTTGGTATAAGCTGAGTTAAAACTTGTGTCAATATTACCATTTGGCATTAAACGAGCTATACCTTTACCATTTGAACCACCATTGTAACCGTAAAATTCGCCTACAATAATTATTTTGTTATAATTTGCTCCATAATTTTTAATTACCTTATTTTCTCGGGCAGGGTATCCAGCAGGTATTGAGCCAGAAACATTAAAGTTTGTAGAGTTGTCTAGAGTTAAATCTGTATTTAATCTTGCTATTCCTTGGGTTGGTATGTTATTATAAGTAGTGAAGTGTCCAGTAATTATTATTTTGCTATCACTTTGGGTATCAATTGAAGTAACTGCACTATTTGCTCTAATACCAGGTGTTAATTCAGGTGTGTTTATTTGTGTTTCACTTATAGTAATAATTACTGTTGCAGTATCTGAATTAGACGAACACGTATTTTCAGTTATTTTATAAACTAAGGTATATGTGCCAATTGGAACACCTTGAGGAAAAGTAATTGTTCCATTAGTGTTTATGATTACAGGAAGACCTGTAATTGGAGGAGATATTGAAACTATGTTTGGCGTAATGTTAGTGCTAACTACAGGAACACCTAGTAATAAATCATTAACAAAAACGGTACTTGTTGTGCCGCCAATAAGAGTGTTTATAGGTGTGAAACTGAAATTGTCATTAACAGCGTTTAAAGTTGTATTTGTCACATTTATATTTACATTCGCAATGTCACAATTGTTAGGCGAAGTGTTTTGGCATATTTGATATTGTAAGGTGTAAGAATTTGGTAGAGTTGATACAGGGATTGTTATTATGCCATCATCATTGATTACCGCTCCAATAATACCGCCATTATCTATTAAAGTGATAGAGACGTTTGAACTGGAATTAATGTTGGTTTGACATAAAGTGTCATTTATAATTACACTATCGGTTATCCCAACGGTATTGTTGCATGGTTCAATATAAATGTTATATGTGTCATTTTGTGCGTTTATTTCAGCTTGGATTATTGTTATTGTTATTGTGGCTGTATCGCAGTATAATGGATTTGCTACGCTGCAAATCTGGTAAGTTATTGAATATGTTCCAGATAGAGCATCTTCAGCGGGTATCAATGAACCAGTTGTTGTATTGAGAATTAACTCAGGAATAATCGGTGATATTTGTGATATTATTACATTTGATGATGTAGCTTGATTACCAAAAACGGAGTCATTTTTCAATATCTTAATTTTCTGAATGTTACACATGTCTATTGTAGCATTATCATTTACGGCATTAATACAATCAAAAAACACTACGTCATCACCAAGGTCATTGGCAGAGTTGTCAAAAATTGGATTCAACTGATAATTGATAGTGCAGTTTCTAATAAATGACGCTACTACTTGAAATTCAAATGCGCCAGAAGGATTGATTCCATATGCCGATGTTGGTACTGAAAAGCTAAAACTATCTGATGTTAATGTAGTGGGAGAATTTATAGTATTGATTATATTTCCATTTTGTGTGATGTTTAATTTCATGTTTGAATATTCGCTATCAAATGGAGCTTGAAAAAATCCACTAATTGTTTGAGTTGTGAAAGGACATATTTTTGTGTCAATTTGATTAAAATTTATGCTTCCGAATAAAGGTTCTGAGCAACTCGAGTTACATATGTCATCAATATAAACTATGCCACTATGCTGACCAAAAGCGCAATCAGATATAATGAATTCAACTCTTACATTTTGATTAATTAAGTCGCTAGTGTCTATGCTGCCACATTTCCAATCTGTATACAGTGCAGTCCCTGATTCTATTCCAATGTAATCTGATGTATAAACACAATCGTTGGGGTTGGTAAGTATATTAACACTTCTTAAAATATTATCATTCATATCATAAATCCTAACTAAAAAAAAAGGTTTTTCATTAATTACATGACCAGTTGAACCGGTTTCATATGGATCATTTACAATTAAAGAAAAATTAAAGTTAAAAGAGTTCTCGTTTACTACAAATTCTCTAGACATTGTAACAACTGTAAAAGCAATATTTTCGACTTGGTTTAGTTTTACAGATCTTTCACCTGTTTTAACCCTATTTATTCCTGAACCAGGAGGATAGGAAACAGTTCCAGGACTTACCAGTGAAACTAGTGAATTATTAGTGTTGTCTACTGTTATTGGTGTGGTTATAGGTATAAAATCGGCCCCAGTTGTTACAAGCGTCATGCCTTGCCCGTTTGAAGGAGATATTGCATATTTGAAACTGTACAGGTTATCAACTTGAATGTTGTCTTCGAATCCCCCATTGTCACATAATTGTAAAATGTTTTTTGAATTATTAGATGAACTAGGTTTTTTGTATGGGTTCTTGCAGTAGTATTCTTTTTCCAATTCATATTTTTTTATTTGGTCTATAGATTTATTGAATTTTATTTGATTAAATTCAATGTTATGCTCTTCACATTCTTTTTTGTAGTAATCCAGATGTTTGTTATACAGATCAATATTTAATTCATAGTTTTTTATCTTCTTTGAAACATATTCTGTTACTTCCTTGTTAACTCTTTTATTGTAATCTTTATAATCTTGACTATAAAAAAATGATGGGATTATTATAAAAACTAATAGGATTAGGCTTGAATTTCTCATAAAAATATTGATTTAATGTTGTTAACTATTTCAAACATAATCAAATTAACTTAAAATGACAAATATGTAATTATTTTTTTCAATTACTATTCTCAATTTGGCTTAATGCCAAAACAAATCAGTAATCAAGAGCTTTTAGACAAAATTGTTTTTTGTGTCAAAGAGATACGAAAATCAAAGAATGTCACGCTTGAAGTTTTTTATTTTGATACAGGTATACATTTAGCAAGAATAGAGCAAGGAAAACAAAATATTTCAATTTCAACTTTATCAAGGATATGTGATTATTTTGAAGTTTCTCTGAGTGATTTCTTTTCTTTGGTAGAAAAAGTAGAAAATTAATTATTAATAGAAGCTTTGATAAAAGCTTAATTCATAAAACCCGTACAAAAAATTCATTCAAATTTCACTTTCTTTATTTTTGATGGTAATCTTATTTAGTAGTTTCACTAAGTTTCACAAAGAAAACACAGAGTTTCACAAAGTTTTTTGGGTGTCTCTGATTGGTTCTTAGCGTACCTCTGTGTAATAAACGACTTTTAAAAACTCTTATGAATAATAAAAATTGCTGGTCGATTGTGTAAGTCGATTTTGGTCTTTTTCCAGTCGGCTACACGAAGGGTTTTGATGTATTCAGTCGGTAAGGTCAAATCACAAGCAATACAAAGTAACGTATTGGGTTGTAAGGTTTGTAAAACGTCTTCCAGTAGTTTGTTGTTGCGATAAGGCGTTTCAATGAACAACTGCGATTGGTTCTTAGAAAACGACAATTGCTCAAAATTTTTCAAAGCCGCTTTTTTCTCTCCTTTATCGATGGGTAAGTATCCGTTAAAAGCAAAACTTTGTCCGTTCATTCCGCTTCCCATCATCGCTAGTAAAATTGAACTCGGACCAACCAGCGGAACTACCTGAATGCCTTTTTCGTGCGCCAATTTAACTATTGTGGCACCGGGATCGGCTACACCTGGGCAACCGGCATCGCTCATTAGTCCAACATTAATACCTTCCAAACAAGGTTGAATCATTCGGTTGTGTTCGGAAGCTTCAGTGTGTTTGTTTAGTGATGAAAGATGTAAACTAGCCTGTACTTTTTCGGGAAGTATGCTTTTGATGAAACGACGCGCGTTTTTTTCGTTTTCAACGATGTAATAATCAATGAATTCGATGGTGCGTTTCACTGTTTCGGGTAACACATCAAGAGGATTGCTTTGTTTGGCCAATTCAGCAGAAGTGGTATCGGCCAAAGTAACTGGAATCAAATACAATTTTCCAGCGACTTTCATGAGTGCTTTTCGATTAGTTTTTTCGCTAGTAAATCGGTGGCTTCGTCCAGCATTTCATACACCATATCAAAACCGTTTTGCAATCCATAATACGGATCGGGAACATCTACATTATCACCTGGAAATAATTCGTTCAAAATCAATTCCACTTTTTGTTTGTGTTCATCGGTTTTAGCTAAAAATGTTACATCATCGTAATTGGAATTGTCCATAACGTAGATGTAATCAAATTCTTCAAAATCTTGGGTAGTAAATTTTCTAGCTTTTTGATGCGAAATATCTAAACCGTTTTTCTTAGCTGTTGCAATCGAACGATGATCGGGTTCACGGCCAATATGATATCCGCCAGTTCCAGCAGAGTCAACAGTAAATTTGTTCTTAGGAAGTTTGGAGGCGAGTAAGCCTTCTGCCAAAGGTGATCGGCAAATATTACCCAAACAAACCATCAAGATTTTAACAGACATAAAAAGAAAACAGTACTAATTTAGAGCGACAATTTTTTATTGATGTCTTCTACAAATTTTTTGAATTGCTTGTCGGTAGAAACCAAGTTGTCAACCGTTTTGCAAGCGTGTAAAACAGTAGCGTGATCTCTATCTCCAATTTGAGAACCAATGTTGGCTAATGAAGCCTTGGTGAATTTTTTGGCAAAAAACATAGCCAATTGGCGCGCTTGAACCACATGACGCTTTCTGGTTTTGGATTGTAAAGTGTCCAAATCCAATTGGAAGTAATCGGAAACTACTTTTTGAATGTAATCAATCGAAATTTCACGTTTTACATTTTTAACGAATTTCTCAACGATGTTTTTCGCTAAATCTAAGGTCACTTCTTTTTTATTGAAAGACGATTGTGCGATTAGTGAAATAATAGCACCTTCTAATTCGCGCACATTCGATTTGATGTTTCTCGCCACATATTCTAAAATTTCATCGGGCATGTCAACACCATCGCGGTATAAAATGTTTTTTAGGATTGAAATTCGAGTTTCGTAATCCGGTTGGTGTAATTCAGCGGATAATCCCCATTTGAAACGCGACAACAAACGTTGCTCGATGTCTTGCATGTCAACCGGAGCTTTATCGGAAGTTAGAATTACTTGTTTGCCGTTTTGGTGCAAGTAATTGAAAATGTGGAAAAACACATCTTGCGTTCCTGATTTACCTGAAAGGAATTGGACATCGTCAATAATCAAGACATCAATCAATTGATAGAAGTGAATGAAGTCGTTACGAGTATTTTTCTTAACCGAATCGATGTACTGTTGCGTAAATACTTCAGCAGAAATGTACAATACGGTTTTTTCTGGGTATTTGTCTTTAATTTCAACACCAATAGCATGAGCTAAATGGGTTTTTCCTAATCCAACTCCACCAAAAATCAACAGTGGATTGAAGGATGTTCCACCCGGTTTATTCGCCACAGC
>JACCDI010668133.1_pt1 | contig 11953 bp, 13 predicted proteins | sample 7442791 | NCBI WGS metagenome assembly JACCDI01 (sample SAMN15323434, study PRJNA562643) | freshwater metagenome | isolation source: river surface water | place: USA:Blue River Watershed | collected 2017-08-15
ATAGGATTTATAATCGCGTTCAAACGACAGGCAATCATAGGTTTTAATCTGAAATAATTTTCCTAACAACATAAAGAAAATCAATCCACACATACTGTCAAAAAAACCTTGTCCGTAGTCAAAAACAATATCGACAGTACTTCGAACGAACATCACTACAATTCCCAAAGCAATCGGAATATCAATGTTCAACATGCCCGATTTGATGCTTTTCCAAGCCGAAACATAATAACCCGAAGCCGAGTAAACAAAAGAAGGAAGTGATAAAGCGAAGATTAACCATCGGAAAAATCCGCGGTACTGATTGATCCAAAATTCTTCTACTTCAAAGTATTCGGGAAACGAAAGCAGCATGATGTTTCCGAAGCAGAAAAACGCCACTCCTATTTTATAGATTAAGGAGCGATCGACTTTCTTTTTTCCTTCGTCAAAATTCTCCAAACTGATGTACGGTTCGTAACCTATCGAACTGAGTAATTCGACTATCTTTTTAAGAGTCGTTTTTTCGGGATTGTACGTGATTCGGACTTTCTTTTCTGGAAAATTTACTTGCGAAGTACTTATGCCTTCTTGAAGTTTTTGTAGATTTTCCAAAATCCAAATGCACGAGCTACAGTGTATGTGAGGAATGTAGAGTGAAACAATACTCGTTGAATCCTCTTGGAATTCGTGAAGTTTAGCGCCAATTTCATCATTGTCTAAAAAATCATATTTACCTTTAATATCCAGTGGAGTTGCGCCAGGTGACGCTTGAAAATCATAATAACACGTTAAGTCGTTCTGACTAAAAATTTCGTATACCGTTTTACAACCAGTGCAACAAAAACTTTTTTCATCGTAGAGAACTTCGTCTTTTTTTATAATTTCATTACCACAATGGAAACATTTTTCTGTGTCCATAATTTGCTCATTTTACCTGCAACAAAGGTTACACAATGGTTAAAATTAAAATATGATATTTGTCATGGTTTTAATATCTTTGTAGAACTTAAACTAAAAACAAGTATGAGTAAGTGTGAACAGTGCATTGTTCGGCAATTCAGTTCTTTAAAAGCGTTAACTAAAGATGAGTTAGTGCGTATGGCCGAATGTAAAACTTCGTATACCATAAAAAAAGGCGAGCCTATTTTTGAAGAAGGTGAAGTAACCAATGGAATTTACTGTGTCAAAGACGGCGTTTGCAAAATGACCAAATTGAGCGCCAACGGAAAAGATCAAATTGTAAAATTGGTTAAATCGGGTGAATTATTAGGACAACGCTCCATGATTAGTGACGAACCCGCCAATTTGAGTGCCGTTGCCTTAGAAGACATGGAAGTATGTTTTATTCCAAAAAGCGAAGTAATGGCGTTTTTTACTCAAAACAATCAGTTTTCGATGAACGTGATGAAAACCATTTGTGGCGATTTGAAAGAAGCTGATGATCATATGGTTTCGATGGCACAAAAAAGCGTAAAAGAACGTTTGGCCGAAACCTTACTTTATTTGGAAGAAACCTTCGGAAAAAGCGACGATGGTTCGTTACACATTCAATTATCGCGTGAAGAATTGGCTGGAATGATAGGAACCGCTACCGAAAGTTGCATTCGTTTGTTGTCGGAATTCAATAAAAGTGGTTATGTCGATTTGACGGGAAAGAAAATTACTCTTTTAGATCGCAATAAATTGAGACGTTTGGCGGATTAAAACCATCAACATAATACTACATTATAAACTGCTTTTCGTAAGCAGTTTTTTTTTATTTTTATAGAAAATGAAACACTAAGCATTTAGAGCTATGAACGCAGGAAAAAAATACACCTTATCGGAGTTTATTTATTGGACGCGAAGACACATTTATAAACTACTGATTTTATCTACAATTCCGACGGTTCTTTATTTTTTAGGATGGAGATTTCTCTCGATTACTTGGGTTCCAGTAGCCATGTTAGGAACTGCGGTGGCGTTCATCGTTGGGTTTAAAAACAACGCCAGTTATGGTCGTTTGTGGGAAGCACGACAAATTTATGGCGCCATCATCAACGACAGCAGAAGTTTTGGCGTAAAGGTTCGTGATTTTTTAGGCGGAAAAAACGATGCCGATGTACAAACCATTTTCTATCGTCATTTTGCTTGGTTGACTGCATTGCGCTATCAATTGAGAGATCCGCGTGTTTGGGAAAATATGGATCAGAAGAACAATATTGAGTATTTGAACAGCTATTTTTCCATCCCCGAAAGGGAAACACTACTCGAGGAAGAACTCAAAAAATACCTTTCTGAAACCGAACACTCCTATTTATTGAGTAAAAAAAATAGAGCAACACAAGCCTTGGCTTTACAGTCTGAAATGATCAATAGTTTACACCAAAAAGGAAAATTAACTGATTTTCAGCAGATGCAACTGCAAACGAATTTGTCGCTTTTTTATGAACATCAAGGAAAAGCCGAACGCATTAAAAATTTTCCCTATCCGAGAAATTTTTCGTCAATCACCACTATTCTACTCTACGCCTTTGTGATTTTGGTTCCGTATGGATTGCTCAAAGAGTTTGACGCCATGGGAAAAGGTACTTTTTTAGAAGGTTGTACTATTTGGTTGAACATTCCCTTTGCAACAATGCTAACGTGGGTTTTTGTTTCATTGGATTTGGTAGGAGAAAGTTCGGTGAATCCGTTTGAAGGCAACGCCAATGACGTTCCGATTACACAAATCAGTCGCACCATCGAGATTGATATGCGCGATATGTTAGACGAAGACAATTTACCACCACCAATAACCCCAAAAAATAATATAGTAATGTAATTCTTATTGATATGGACATCGAAAAAGTATTTAAAAACAACGAAAAATGGATTGCTCAAAAACTTGCTGTTGACAGCAATTATTTCGAAAATTTATCCAAAGGGCAAAGTCCGGAAATATTGTACATCGGTTGTTCGGACAGTCGTGTTACGGCCGAAGACTTGATGGGAGTTGAACCTGGCGAAGTGTTTGTTCACCGCAATATTGCCAATATGGTGATTAGTATTGATTTGAATGTGATGTCGGTGTTAAATTATGCTGTTCGTCATTTAAAAGTGAACCATGTAGTGGTTTGTGGACATTATTTTTGCGGTGGTGTAAAAGCTGCGATGATCGCTCAAGATATGGGAATTCTGAATCCGTGGTTGCGCAACATTCGCGATGTGTATCGTTTGCATAAAGACGAATTGAACGCCATTAGCGACGAAAATAAACGTTACAATCGTTTGGTGGAATTGAATGTTCAGGAACAATGTGTGAATCTAATCAAAACCGCAGCCATTCAAGAAGCGTATAAAGAAAGAGGTTTGCAAGTACACGGTTGGGTTTTTGATATTCATTCGGGCAAACTGATCGATTTAAACATCGACTTTCCAAAAGTGTTGAAAGACATTATGGAGATTTATGATTTGGGACAATAGTTACACATTTCAGATAGTAGTACTAAATCCGAAGAATTGTCTCTTCGGATTTATATTTTAGTCTAACTATTGAGTTATACTAAATTTTTAGCTCTTGATTCTTTAATTATCTTCATATTTTCATTGGCCCATTGCGCTAATGAATCAATATGTGGAACTAATGACAAACCCAAACTTGTGATTTCGTATTCTACTCGTGGCGGCACTTCGGGATAAATTGTTCGCACAACTAAACCATCAGCTTCTAAAGTTCGTAAAGTGACCGTTAGCATTTTTTGTGAAATATCAAATCCGATTTCTTTGTTGATTTCGTTGAATCGCAATTTGTTCTTTTTTCCTAAAATTAGTAAAATCAATACCGACCATTTATCTCCAAAACGATCTAAAACGGTTCGAATCGGACAATCTTCAAATTCGGGTGACATTTTTTTTATTTTTTTTTCCATTCTAATTCATTGAATTTCAACAATAGTTACTTTGAAGTTAGCGACTTACAAAAAAGTGCCTTCTTGTGCGAAATAACAAACTAAAGTATATTTGCTCTACAAAAGTAAGTATATATCTTAAAGTAATCAAAAAAAAGTAAAAATGAACTCAACAATTTTAATTACAGGAGCAACAGGTGAATTAGGAACGCTAATTATTAATCATCTTTTAAAAACGATAAATCCAAGTCAGATTACCGCTTTGGTTCGAGATGAAAACAAAGCAGCAGCTTTAGTACAAAAAGGAGTCAACATCAAAGTGGGTGATTATTTCGACACTTCTTCTTTACTAAAGGCTATGGATGGAATTGATAAAGTGCTATTGATTTCTTCTAATGATTTTAACGACAGAATTGGGCAACATAAAAATGTAGTTGATGCAGCAAAACAAGCTGGAGTTAAACATATATTTTACACTGGAATTACAATGAATGAAATTAGTCAATCGCCATTGAAACCTTTGTTAGAAGACCATTTTCAAACCGAAGATTACATCAAATCCAGTGGTTTGACCTATACTTTTTTACAAAATAGTTTGTATTTGGAGGTAATTCCGATGTTTATTGGTGCCAATCCCATTGAAACTGGAGTCTATTTTGCCGCTGGCGATGGAAAAGTAGCTTTTGCAGCTAAAAATGATTTGGCAGAGGTTATTGCTAAATTATTGATTAGTGAAAATGTTGAAAATAAAGCATTTACTCTGAGTTCATCTCAAGCATATTCCTTCAATGATGTAGCTGAAACGCTGTCATCATTATCCGGAAAGAAAGTAGATTACATAAGTCCATCGTCAGAAGAATTTAAAGTTACGCTCCGACAAATAGGATTACCTGAGCCAATTGTGGCAATGTCTACTCTTTTCGCGGCAGCAATAAAAAATAACGATTTTGAGAACACAAACAGTACAGTTGAAGAAATGTTAGGAAGACCTCAAATCAATTTAACTGAGTTCTTAAAGCAAACGTATCAACTTTAATTTAAAAAGCTACTATTATTTTGTAGCTTTTTTTATTCAAAAGAATACTCTCTTTCGACTAAAGCAATTCGAACCGTATAATTTTCATACCATTTACTTCGGCCTTTGAGTTGTGCATCGATGTGATCTAAATTGCTTTTCCATTTTTGGATGGATTCCAAATCGCTCCAATACGAAACAGTGATTCCAATATCATTTCGTGCCGATTCTACTCCAAGAAATCCTTCTTGTTGTTGAGCTAATTCGACCATTTTGGTTGCCATTTCTACATAACCATCATCAACTGATGTTCGAGTTGAGGTAAAAATAACGGCGTAATACGGTGGTTTCATCATTATTTAAAAATTAAGAAACAATTTTTGGGCAAATTAAACATTAAGAAATTAAGTTTCATTAAGATAATACTAAATGAATCTTAACTTCTTAATGGTTCAAAAAAATAAAACTAAGTGTTTAAATATCATAATTTCTTGGCTTCATCCCAAAAAACATCCATCTCGGCTAGTGTCATATCAGCTAAAGGTTTTCCCAATTCATTGGCTTTGCTTTCTAAATATTGAAACCGTTTGATAAATTTTTTGTTGGTGCGTTCCAAAGCGTCTTCGGGATTGACTTTCAAAAATCGAGCGTAATTAATCATCGAGAATAATACATCGCCAAACTCGGATTCGATTTTGTCATGGTTTCCAGCGCTGACTTCCGTTTGGAGTTCGTTTAATTCTTCCTGAACTTTATCCCACACCTGATGCGGTTCTTCCCAATCAAATCCGACACCTTTTACTTTATCTTGAATGCGACTCGCTTTTACCAATGCTGGTAATCCTTTAGGCACGCCTTCTAAAACTGATTTTTTTCCTTCCTTTAGCTTAAGTTTTTCCCAATTTTGTTTGACTTCTTCCTCATCAGCAACCACAACATCACCATAAATATGCGGATGACGATGGATCAATTTATCACAAATTTCATTCGCCACATCGGCCATGTCAAAATCATTGGTTTCGCTACCTATTTTGGCATAAAAAACAATGTGTAACAACAAATCACCCAATTCTTTTTTGATTTCTTGCAAATCGTTATTCAGAATGGCATCGCCCAATTCATAGGTTTCTTCAATGGTCAAATGACGCAGGCTTTCGAGTGTTTGCTTTTTGTCCCACGGACATTTTGCACGCAAATCGTCCATAATATCGAGTAATCGATTGAAAGCATTGAGTTGATCTTGGCGGGAATTCATCTTTTTTTAGTTGCTGAGTTACTGAGATACTGAGTTGCTGAGTCTTTTTTCTTTCAGCAAAGCGGTCTTTTCTCCTATCTGTAAAAATAAAAAATCCTGTTACTTTATTACAGCAACAGGATGTATAGTTATGAAAAAGAAATTAACTATTTTTTAGTTTTTGGAGTCTTTTCCTTTGGTTCTTTTTTGGCTTCTTTTTTTACTTCTTCTACCACTTCATCTTTGATAGCTTCTGCGTTGGCTACTTTTGGTTCTTCTTTAGAAACCAATCCTTTAGCTTGTAAAATATTGTACCAATTAATTACTTTTTTAATATCAGATGGATATACTCTCTCTTGATCATAATCGGGAACAATTTCAGCAAAATAAGCAATCAAAGCTGCATTATCTTCTTTGTGAGAAATCGCTTGACCTTCATTTTCTTTCACAGCAATAGCACGCATGATGTCGGCTAACGGTTTTTCTTCGCTGTACGTGTACATCGAAATTTCAGATAGTAAACTAACGTTACTTCTCATTCCAACTGTAATCTTTTTTCCATCTAATAACGATTCGGCTACAAAACCTGAACGTGTTTGTAATTTTAATTCGTATAAACCTGGTTTCCCAGAAATGGCTAATATTTTTTCTACATTCATTTCTAAAAATTATTTTTTAAGCGGTGGCAAATATATCAATTTTAAATTCCAAAAAACAAATAACAAATTCCAAATAAATCTTCCTAAGAAATTTCTAGCTATTCACTATTTACTTTTCACTAATCACTATTTCTTTAAGTTGGCTAACTTCATTCGATAATCCGGACGAAATTTACCTTCCATAATGTTCTGAAGTTTCTTTTTGATCAATGTTTTTTTCAAAAGAGCAATTTTATCGGTAAACAAAATCCCTTCAATGTGATCGTATTCGTGCTGAATTACACGAGCTATTAAACCGTTGTAAGTGGCTGTTTTCTTGTTGAAATTCGCATCGTAATATTCAATAGTAATTTGCTCATGACGATACACATCTTCGCGAACTTCAGGAATACTCAAACAACCTTCGTTGAACGCCCATTCTTCGCCTTCTTCTTTCAACATTTTAGCATTGATGAATACTTCCTTGAAGTTTTTCAGTTGTTCGGCTTCAGCTGGAGTCAAATCTTCACTATCACTCAACGGTTCTGTATCAATAATAAACAAACGAATCGGTAAACCAATTTGCGGAGCCGCCAAACCTAAACCATAAGCATTGTACATCGTATCGTACATATTCGCAATCAATTCCTTCAAATTAGGATAATCTGGCGTAATGTCTTCGGCCACTTTGCGTAAAACGGCTTCTCCGTAACCGTAAATAGGTAGTATCATTTTGTGAAATTCTGTAATTATGGGGCAAAAGTAATCAAAAAAAGAAATAGTTTGAGGTTTGACCGAAGTTGTTTAGATAAAATTAACGCGTTTCTAGTCGTAATGTTTTTTGAACTCTAGCTCTGACTTCTTTACACAAATCTGGATTAGAGTTCAACGATTGCCCAAACGAAGGTATCATTTCTTTTAATTTATCCTGCCAATTGGCTTCTTTCATTTCTTCTCCAAAACAACTATTAATCACTTCTAACATGATGGAAACCGCTGTTGATGCACCAGGAGATGCTCCTAATAAACACGCTAAACTTTCGTCTTCAGAGTGTATGATTTCGGTTCCGAATTCTAAAATTCCGCCTTCATTTTCGTCTTTTTTGATCACTTGTACGCGTTGACCTGCTTCTAATAAAACCCAATCTTCTGATTGTGCATCAGGGAAATATTCTTTCAATGCTTCAATACGTTTCTCTTGAGATTGCATTACTTGCTCAATCAGATACTTCGTCAGCGGAATATTATGCCAACCTGCATAAAGCATCGGTTTTATATTGTCCAACTCAATTGATTTTATCAGATCTAAATACGAACCATTCTTTAAAAATTTAGTTGAAAATCCTGCAAATGGTCCGAATAATAATTCTTTTTTTCCTTTGATGATTCGCGTATCCAAATGCGGAACCGACATTGGAGGAGAACCTACACTTGCTTTTCCGTAGACTTTTGCCTGATGTTGGTTAATAATATCTTCATTGGTACATTTCAACCATTGACCGCTGACTGGAAATCCGCCAAAACCTTCTCCTTCTTTGATATCGGCCTTATCCAACAACAATAAAGACGCGCCGCCCGCACCAATAAAAACAAATTTAGCTCTCGATTTAACCGTTTCATCAGTAGTTTCATTATTGATTTTCAAGCGCTAAACACCATCTTCTTTTTGTTTTAATTTTTGGACTTCGTGATGGTAAAAAATCGAAACGCCTTCTTGTTGGGAAAGATAATCGAGTAAACTTTTGGTCAATTCCCCAAAATTCACATCGGTTCCATCTTCTACATAAGTAGCAGCAACTTGCTGGTCTTCAATCCTATTTTGCATGACTAATGGCATCCACGACTGCAATTGGGTTGCATCGGTAGAAAATTGCATATCCGAAAATAAAGTGTTTTGTTTCAAAGCTTCAAATCGCTTTTTGAGAAAAACTACATTTTCTTCTCCAAAAACAACACTCAAATGTGGAATTCGGTGAATGAACGTTTCTGGATTTGGAAGTTTACCATTCGCCACCAAGTAACCCCAAAACTGTCGCGTTACTTCATAACTTTCGGCAATTTTGATCGCTTTTTTAACATCAATAGTTCCATCAGGATTTTGCGGAGTATAATTGAGTTCGCAAAACGCAGAATGTCCTGTTCCGGCATTATTCCACACATCTGAACTTTCTTGAGCAGGTTGATCCAATCGTTCGTAAATTTCAATGTTCAACTTCGGATTGAGTTCTTTCAATAACACTCCCAAAGTCGCACTCATGATTCCGGCTCCAATTAAAATTACGTCTGGATTTTGCTTAGAATCTTCCATTTTAGAACATTTTTCTACTTAAATAATCTTGTAACATAATCGTTGCCGCAATTTCGTCAATTAATGCTTTGTTTTGACGTTGCTTTTTTTTCAATCCGCTGTCAATCATGGTTTGAAATGCCATTTTAGAAGTAAATCGTTCGTCAACGCGTTCCAGATTCATTTCTGGAAATTCTGACTTGAACTTGGTCACAAATTTTTCAATAATTTCAGCACTTTCCGATGGTTGCCCGTTCATTTGTTTGGGCTCACCAATGATCACTTTTGCCACATTTTCTTTTAAAAAATAGTCTTTCAAAAAAGCAATTGCAGTTTCAGTCGGAATCGTTGTCAAACCCGATGCGATGATTTGTAATTCGTCGGTGACTGCAATTCCGGTGCGTTTAATTCCGTAGTCGATAGCTAATATTCGCGGCATAGTTTCTTTTTTACAAAGGTACAGAATTAATCAAATTTTGAGGTTTCAAATTCATCTTATAAAAGAATAAAATTTATTTGAAATTCACATTATCTATCGGGAATTTTTAAATAAATTAGCGACTTTAATTTTATATCAAATCCAAATGAAAAATACTGCTTTATCGCACATTCACGAAAGTTTAGGAGCAAAAATGGTTCCATTTGCTGGTTACAACATGCCAGTTCAATACGAAGGAGTAAATGCCGAACACGAAACCGTTAGAAATGGTGTAGGTGTTTTTGATGTTTCTCACATGGGCGAATTTTTGTTGACGGGTGAAAATGCGTTGGCTTTAATACAAAAAGTAACTTCAAACGATGCTTCTGTTTTAGAAATTGGAAGAGCTCAATATTCTTGTTTACCTAATAATGATGGCGGAATTGTAGATGATTTAATCGTTTATCGAGTAAAAGAAGATCAATATCTATTAGTTGTTAATGCTTCCAATATTGATAAAGATTGGGATTGGATTTCGTCGCACAACGATTTAGGAGTTGAAATGAAAAACTTGTCTGACAATTATTCGTTGTTGGCTATTCAAGGTCCGAAAGCGGTTGAAGCGATGCAATCATTAACTTCAATCGATCTATCTGCCATCAAGTACTATCATTTTGAAGTGGCTGATTTTGCCGGAATTGAGCATGTAATTATTTCTGCAACAGGTTATACAGGTTCGGGTGGATTTGAGATTTACTGCAAAAACAGTGAAGTGGAACAAGTATGGAACAGAGTTTTTGAAGCGGGCGCTGCTTTCGGAATCAAACCGATTGGGTTGGCTGCGCGCGATACGTTGCGATTGGAAATGGGATTTTGTTTGTACGGAAACGACATCAACGATACCACTTCGCCGCTGGAAGCTGGTTTAGGTTGGATAACTAAATTTACTAAAGATTTTGTAAACTCAGAAAATCTTAAAAAACAGAAAGAAGAAGGCGTTTCTCGTAAATTAGTTGGCTTTGAATTGACAGAAAGAGGAATTCCGCGTCACGATTATGAAATTGTTGATGCAAATGGAAATAACATCGGAATTGTAACTTCGGGAACAATGGCACCATCATTAGGAAAAGGAATTGGAATGGGTTACGTAAAAACTGAATTTGCGGCTGTTGACTCTGAGATTTTCATCCAAATTAGAAACAATCAAGTGGCAGCCAAAGTGGTTAAAATGCCTTTTTATAAGAAATAATTGAGTGAAATTGTATTTTAAATTTTTATTGTTTTTCAGTGGAGTTGCTTTTGCTCAAAGCGATGCAGATCCTTGTGCAACAGTCGGAAAAATAGAAAAATTAATCAAATACCAACATTACAAAACCAAACCTATAGACGATAGCTTATCGGCTTATGTACATCGGGTTTTTCTGTTGAAATTAGACGAAGATTCGCGATTATTTGTACAAACAGAAATTGATCAATTGAGCAAGCACAAGTTTAAGATTGATGATTATTTGAATGAAAAAAACTGTGCTTTTTTAGAAGATTATTACATTGCCTACACAAGTGCCGTCAACCGTTATGAAAAATTAATTGACGGTATCATCAGTTCTCCGTTCGCCTACAAAAGAAACGACACGATACAATTCTCAAAAGAAAACTTTCCTTATCCAAAAGATGAAGCGGAACAGAAGAAAATCTTTCAAAAGAGCATATTGTTTCAAGTATTAAAAGACGTTTCTGAAATCAGTAAAAATAAAGACTCGTTAATTCAAAACTTTGATAAAATTGCTCCAACTTCAAAAGATAAAATTCTGGAGACTTTTAAATGCAAAACAGAATCCTACAAATTGTCTAAAGAGGAGTTTTACGCAGTATTTTACAATGTTTTTTGCCGCTATTTTGATCCTCATACGATGTATTTATCGCAAAGCGATCGTTATTCGTTCTTATCTGGTGTGAGTTCGAGTAACTTGACGTTTGGTTTTTATGTTTCCTTAAATCAAAGCAACGAAATAGTCATAGAAGACATCATTCCGGGTAGTTCTGCCTATTTCACAAAAAAAATAAGTTCGGGCGATGTAATTACCAAAATAGCTTCGGATGACAACGAATACCGTGTGGCTTGTTCTTCTCTAAAAAAAATAGAAGAAATTTTTACTTCCGACAAATTTAAAAAAGCTGATTTTACCATTCGAAAAAAAACAGGTGAAGTTGTAACAGTGAAATTAGTTAAAAAGGTAATGAAAGATTACCAAAACAATGTTTACAGTTATGTTTTAAAGAAAGATAACATCAAAATAGGCTACATCAAAATTCCGAGTTTTTATTCCACTTTTGAAGACGGAACAACCAATGTTAGCGACGATGTTGTCAAAGAATTATATAAATTAAAAGAAGACAAAATTGAAGGCTTGATTCTGGATTTGGAAGACAATGGCGGCGGTTCGATGGACGAAGCAATACGAATGACTGGAATGTTTATCGATATTGGCCCGATTGCTTTATTGCACAAC
>JACCDI010048662.1_pt1 | contig 11952 bp, 5 predicted proteins | sample 7442791 | NCBI WGS metagenome assembly JACCDI01 (sample SAMN15323434, study PRJNA562643) | freshwater metagenome | isolation source: river surface water | place: USA:Blue River Watershed | collected 2017-08-15
AGACGCTGCCTAAAATCACAACCCCTGAAATCGACGAGCAGCATCTCATGATTCCTCTAATCTGTCAGATGCTGCCTGGTACCATAAAACCAGAATCAAGAACATATAATTGTCACAGCAGGGATCATCATGAAGAACAACCATGATATAGACACAATTGAAAGTGTGAGAGATATGGGAGGTGGTTCGACAAAAATAATAGAGCATTTTGTGGAATGGCACGATGAAGATGTCAATCAGCTCATGAAGGGTCGGAGCTATGCTCAGGTGTGCTTGTATCGGGACCTGGGAAAAGTATGTTGCATAAAGCTGATTGTTTGTGATCCTGTTTGCCATTCGAGGAAGTGGTACTGTAAAGGGAGTTGAACTGTTCTATCAACTTTCGCTGTACTTGGTCATCCGCAATCACTGTTCAAAACTCAGACACAGTAGAATTCCGCTGCTTCCGATTGTGATACAGGAGACTGGTAACCCACGGTCACACTCCGCATTGTTGAGACGCTCCATCTCCTCAACAGTCAGAAGTGATGAATTATGGTTGCACAGCTCTTGCACGAGAAGGGCATCCGCATTCTATGTGTCGCAGTAGTTTGTATCAGAACGATTTCCGCTGGCCCTGCTATTGTCGACAAGTTGAAAGAGGCAAGGTTCAACTAAGAGATAGCCGCAGGCATTTATAACCCTGTACGCCACCCGAGGTGATGAGTCAAGAGATGGAGATTGTCATCGACAATTGCTGAGCCGTTGATTTATGATCCTCAAAACCTGATGTTGTTGTTGTCAAAATGACTGTGATGACATCGAACCACTAACGGGCTGTGGTTTCCTTTTTATAGACCCTTCACAATTCGGAAACAGGCAAATCGATGAAGGAAAAAGTGCAGGAATGCGAGGATTCCCGTGTGTACGAGTGGGATAAAAGGAACAAGGAACATGACCCTCTCTCTGATCTCGTTACAGTTGTCAACGATGGGAGTAAGGAGTTTATGGAGCATGGATTCAAGAAGACTTTTCAAAGACTTGACCTCCTCAGTGCGGCGAAAAGGGTTCTGGAGGTCAAATCTCGTGAAGACAAGGCACGGGGGAATTTGCAAGTGAATGTCCTTTACACAGGTGGCGAGAATCAGAGGAGAGGCCCCGAGGAGATACATCACCACTATGGTTGTGCAATGCCGGCTCTTAATCAGGGAAGCGATGAATGGATTGGGCTTGCCGTTGAAATGAGTGGTATCGCAAGACAGATGGGTGTGCCATGGGCTGATATTTCCAAAGTAAGATGCCCTTCCTTCAGGAAGAGAAGCGCTTTGTTTGCAAGGAGGTTGGATCCAAGGAATGTGTTTGAAGGGCTCACAATTGCTTTGCTGGAGCTTTTCCCGAATAGTGGAAAGATCAGAGAGCACGTTGATAAGCTCAACTGTGGCATCTACACCCACACATTACTATGCAGCGAGATCATATACTTGGAAGGCAAAATATACCGGATTGTGGTGATAGCATACATGAGGAAGTCGTGTCACGACACTTATGTACGGAGAGAAGCATGCAAGGAATTTGTTAACAAAACAAAGGAGTATCTTCAGTCGATTCATATATCACAAATGCCAGTATGGAGCGTTGCAGAACACACTCATTATTATTCGGACTTGGGAGAAAAGGGCCTTGGAATGGTATTAAAGACAGAGCCGTGCGGAAAGACCAAGGTTGTCTACGCAGCTCTGATGAACAGACCAAACGTCAACAAGGGAATGTCCTATCTGTCACCATTGGCATCCGAAATAGTCCGTCTATACAACAAGCATCGACACTTTGGATTCCACGACCTTATCGGGATGTGCTTGCCTTTAGCACATCTATGTGGGGTTTTTCCCTACCTTACAGTCCTACATCAGTTGTCGGCGGAGTCAAAAATACCCCTCGACCCCGAAATAGGAATTCTCGGACCAATCATGCTGAGGCTGGTGAATTGTTTTGAAAAGTACTCTGGTGGTCCCTTCCCAAGGCATCAGGTTTGCTGGCAATGGCCATATGCCGACAAGAAACGATTGGCTGCTGATATTGAGTTGGTGAAGAACGAGTGTCTCTCCTCAACGGAGATTCCTCCCCTTGACACGTCATACGAACAGTATTGCAATGACTGTTTTGATCATTACACAAAGTTGTTTATTAAGAAGGTGCTCTGTGCGGGAAATTTTACCGCATCTCACTTACTTTATACCCTTGTCTATGTGGGGGCCCTTCGACCAGTGGGAATGCTGCATTGCAGCAGGTTTGCTCTTACCGCAAGTTTATTCAAGGAAAAGCCAATTGCAGGGCAAGGGAGGAAGTCCCGCTTGTTACAGTACATCAATGGTGCTAGCGAAAATACAACAAAAACCCAGAGAGGCGAACGGGTACTTGACTCCGCACTGCTACATTTGAAGATAGCTCATCCCTGCATGAACAAGAGCTTTCTTGAACAGATAAACTGTGAGAGCAGGCGGACTAATGTGGCATGTGATATGTTTGGACCTGGTGGGCAACATCTTTTTCTCCCTCCTTTTGATAGCAGAGACAAAAGATCTGGTGGTTTATCATTACAAAGAATGACTCCTGTGTATTCCAAGCAAATGAAATCGATAACTGTCCATGTTGATGAAGCTATTGTAACTCATGGCAAATCGGAGGAACCATTACCTGCAGTTGGTTTCGATTACGGAGATATCCTGCTGGGCGGCAGTAAAAAGAAGAGTAAAAAGAAGAGTGATTATAAGTGCTGCAGAATCCCCAGAGAGTACCTCGACGTATTCCCCGGTATGTGGGATGGAATTTGCGAGCATTTTTTCACGGTTGAACAAGAGAACGGAAACCTGCAAGAACCAAATGCAGCTCGTGCGTTTTTGTGGCTTGAAAACAATCCTGTCGTTATGGAACTAGCACGACATTTCACCAATCACGTGGTCCCACTGCGAGAGACGGAGAATGTACCACGTGGGTTCAAATATCCAGAGGACTTTGCACATTTAAGGGCGTCCTTTAGTGCAACGGACGGGAACAAGAGAAAGCTGGACATCCGTCCCGACTCAAATATTGGCACCAAGAGGCCTAAGCTAATCTACCAATCGGCAGGGTTAGATTGCATCTCAGACGAGGAAGAAGAACATGGTTTGCACCAGGATGTGTTAGCTCCACTTCCTAATGATCCACCTCAGCTTCTTCCATTGTTGCATCATGCTGAGCGTGATGATGTGTTCGATGATGCCTTCAGTGCGTGTGTCCCTTGCCCTGACGTGGCACTCCCGCTTTCCCATCCTCCATTAGTACAGAATGCCGTGTCTCATAATGTGTTCAATTATGCACCTGATATTTCCTCTGATGGTCTCTCCGATGGTATCACGGATGTTTTTTCGGATGCTTTCTCTGGTGGTGTCTCGGGTGTCTCCAATACTGGCACGGATGATGCATTTGTATCAGAGCAGGTTGGCTCTTCGATTGTGTGCGATGTGGATTACACATATTACAAATTTTCAAGTTCCGAACAGCTGAAGATTGTTCTGCCACATGTTTCCAGGCGGCCGCCTCCAAAACGGATATTTGGTCACGGAAAACCTTCTTTGGTGCTTGGAACTCTTCATTCAGAATTAAAGCGAGCTCTCCATACTGGTACAAGATGTTCGAACATGCCAAAGTCAATCGCTAGGTCAACGTTTTTGGAAGTGAAATGCACAGGTTGGACGCACCGGATCGAGGCTTTCTCGGGTGCGGAAAATTGTACATTTCATATGACCAAGTGGGTTGGGCACGATACCGAAAGATTCTATACAGTGGGATGTTGTGTCCTTGCTGATACTATTGCCCGTTATGTAGGAGCCAGAACCTGTGGTCGCAAGGATACCCCCGGTGTTATCAATTGGGTCTTCAACTCGCAGGTTGAGAGTCGACGGTTCCTTTTCCAGATGTTGTTCCTTCTAGGTGGTCGACGAGCTTACTTTAGGTCCATGTACAAAAGGATCACGAAGAAAATCAAGGAGGTATCCAATTTGTCGCATCCGGATGCCGTTGTTGTTGACTTGATGATCAATGGTACTGTTGATCTTGGCAGAAACAATGTCCTCTTCCATGCCGTTGTGGATTCAACAAAAGAGCTGGATTCTATGAGTTGGTTCCTTGTTCCAGCATCAACGTCGAAGACTTCTTCCTCCAATTTGCCTCTCCTGAATGCTTGGGATTGGAAAGATGATAATGCAATGAAAAAACTTCTTGTCAAAGAAAGTGCTGTGGACCCCACTGTGGAGATACCGAGCGGGACTGCACCTATTAGCCTCACATCCGATCCAAACATCTCCTCGCCGAATAATGTAGGCTTTCTTTAACGTTCAGTAAGTACGACCATCCTTTATAAACGTAACTTTCTCTAAATACATTTGAGTCATGTACAAGTCTGGCAGGTCAGGGCAGCAAGGCAGGGCAGCACCGCAGGGCAGGAATTGATCGATTGGCGACGGAGCTTGCCTTCGATTGTAATGACGTGTGCCTCGCACAATTGCAATTCCCATCATCTGTTCACTGCATTTTATCCACAATTTTCGAGACAAAATCTCACTAGATCCACAACAAGTATTTGGAACTTAAGCAATTACACACTGTGTAAGTAGTCACTTGTTCTGCTGACGATCTGTTTTTGGTGCTACTTTATTCAAACTGCTGCTGTCCAGTATACATTGGAGGAAAAAAGATCGCAGGCATGATTTCTTGTTGGTTCTAACCCTATCTCACTCTCTCACTCAATTACTTCGAAAGATCCAGACATTCGTGTATGATCGGTTCCTGTATTCCCCTTTGAGTCCCAAATCGTTGATGTACGTGGTTGTTGGAAAAATTTCCACGCCAAATCTTTCCACGCCAAAACTTCTTCGATACGTTAAAAAAACCGTTGATTTCTTTAGCGTGACAGAGCGCGTGGCAAACCTCCGAGATGGAGTTTCGTTCACAACAATGCGTGGTCCTTCGACCCCAACAGCATAAAACCAGTGTAGTAATACCCGCTGCACTATTTGGCTCTCGGAATCGGCGCAAACGAGGAAGTCACGAAGCAATGGACCAAGAACGCGGTTCTAGTGCTCGCAAGAGACGCAGTAAAGGAGGAAAAAAAAAAGGTGGTGCCAATGACGATCAGAGGAAGAGACTTTTTGTGGAGGATCGAACTGCTCCAGCTAGTGTGGCTTTGGATGTCAGAGGAATGACAAGTCAGGCATTGGTTTCGCAAACTCGGAGTGTACTAGGTGTGAGGGCGAGAACCCAAGAAGACCGTGATTATGATAAACAGCGAAAGGAGGAAACCGGAGGGGGGTCGGGAACATCTTCCCTGCAGAACTTGAAATCCTCCTTCTGGATCCGGGATAAGGCGATCGTCAAATTCAGTGACGAGGAGCAAGAGGAACTCCGACGATGCCAACAAGAGAACGAAGACAAAGGATACGTGCGCGACTACATGGATCCCAATTACGTCGAGGATCATACTTTCTTTACCAAAAACTTTGGCGGACGGTTGCAGATTATTTTGAAGAGGATCTCGCAGGACAACACTTTTTTGACGGTGGATGTAACGGAGCTAGCCAACGACATGGTTTTGGACCAGATGCTGTTCCCCGACAATCGAAACTGTTGGACATTTAGGAACTGGTCTAAGACTGGTTGCCCATGCAATGCCTGGCACAAGAAAGCTATCAAAGCAGCAGGTCACGAGAACATCCTACCAACCAAGGACCCAAAGAAGCTTCAGATCGAGAATGTGCCAACTCAGATCGTGCAACTGTACGTGCCTATTGCAAGATTTGTGGTAGGGCTTGCTATTATGGGAAAAGACTTCGATTCAGATATAGTTTATCGATTCTTGCGGCAGCATTTCTTCATGATCAACAACAAAAACGACACATTATTCACCCTCCCTACCAACACCACCTGTCCTCATTTGTCCATATTCTCTTGCCTTCCCATCTGCAAGCAATGCGTCCTGGGATATCTGGGAACCCACACTCATCCATGGACCCGAAAGGAAAAAACAAAGAAGACACCGCCCCTCAATAAAGGTACGAAGAATTTATACTCCACCGAACTAGGCAAAAGGGCAATGGGTTCGTTCTTCAAGGCTACGGACAACACGTACTATGTCAACAAGGGATGGGGTCGAATGTCAGTGTCCCAACGTTTATCGTGCGAATCGGATAAAGTCTCCACCCGCATTGCGGACTTGATCCTTACGGTTTATAAAGTCCAACTAAGGCAGCGATGTATCAGAGCAATCTGCGCGGCAAGAGTTCAGGGGAATCTGTCCTCTCAGGTATTGGCGCCGACGCAAAGAGAAGTCTACGAACTGCTCGGGAAGTTGTCTGGGCATGCCATCGGTACGAGGACCCACTTCAACAAGGAAATATTCCCAAGGACTAATGGTGCCTTCCAACTCAGTGGTATAGAAAACAAGAAGGAAGCAATTACAGCTATTCCTTCGACCGACTTCTATTTCGAAGTTGCGTGTGGGACCATGGGATACCTCCACAGCGCCAGGGACACGTCCCCTGAAGTGCACCAGAGCATGTTTTACCGGACAGAAATCAAATTGGAACTCTTCGACTGGCAACCAGATCCAAGCACAGTTCAGGAGCAACGAGAACAGCTAAGCTTTGATACTGTCCAAGGTTTGCTGCCCAGCAATTTCCCCACTGTTGCTAGTGCTTTCCGTTGCAAGATGATGACTCAGAAGGAACAACCTAAGGCAAAGAGGATAACAGAGAGTTTTTACGAGGAGTCCTTCTATCGTCCGAGTGACAATGTAAAGATCGACGTTTGGTGGCTAGAAGGGTTTCCGAATTTGGTAACCATACTAAAGAACAAGCCAGGCTACCGTCACAACGGGGAAGGGCCGACGTACCAGGCAGATTATTCTGCATTCGATCTACCAGATGAAATCGTGACATTGCTCCCGGAACTCCAGCAGAAGCTTTTATCAACACATGCCCTGGACGTCCCCGGATTGGTAGGCAAAGGCATGGTGCGACGCAACGGAAACGACAACCTGTTCCACTCCTCCAAGGTATATAAATCCGGGAGCGAACTCATCACTGATGTACTTGGCCGTCACGAGGCAAATACAGAGACACTTGGCCTTTCCTTGGATCACGCTATATTGGATGCCTGTCGATTTTCCATGCGATACAAAACCAAGGCAGATATGGACGTGGATTTCCCAGCATCTGACATTTCTTACCGGATCAATGTCAATGTCCCCGACCTTACCAAGAGAACCATGGAATGCATGCACACTAGCTATCCTCCGACAAATATGAGCAAACTGCAGGGTATCAATGCGTGTGTAATGAGGGCCACCTTTTCGTTGGACGAGTTTGGGCACTTCCAGCGTGTTTTCACAGGACGAATGGATACAGCAGATGTAGGTGCGGACAAACAGCGTATTGGCAATACCGACGCCGATAAAGACCTCATGAAGAATTGGAGAGGAAAGCTCATGTACATCTGCCCCGGCAGTTTGGTCTGCTTCGATGCAAGTGTCCCGACTTCAGACGGTATCACGGTGACTACAGGGTTTCAGTACTACGTGGAAGTTGAGATCATTTTTCACCGACGTAACTTGCAGACAGTCAGAGACACCCTGGGTCCGCAATTCTCCCTCCACAGTTACCTTACAAGCAAGGGTCCCGCATTCGACCTTATCCCCGAGGCCAAAAAAGATAAGGTTACACAAGTTCTGGAAAGTTGTGCTACGAAGGCTTGCAAGACAACTTTCTCGGCAACCAAAAAAATTGACCTGCCCTCTGTTGTTTACATTACTTGTCACGGCCAGAGTTCTCCCCTACGCGAAGCCCAATTGGACCAGATCGATCCCTACGTGCTCGGCATTGGTCGTGTCACGTGGTTTGGGATTGCCGAATCGCCGAAGCAGGATGAAGCATTCGACCATCACCCCTACGAGGACAATCCGACCCAGAATGCAACGCAGGATGTTCACGACGACTATGATTCTTTTCCCGAGGTACGGCCAGGAAAAAAGCCTGACTCCACGAATCCCGACGAGTAGATGTTCCCACTTCTTAACACTTTGCCAAGATTTGTAGTCCATTCTAAAAATGCTTATTTGGGTACATGACGATACAGACCGGCTTCGAGCAAATGCATCAAACAATAATACGCATCTTTGAAATCTTCCTGGTTTTTTCGACAAAGGGCATCCTCCACTTTTCTGATGTATCTGTGTAGTTCCGTACTAGTTTCCCAGTCAGGATTGTACTTGTCTTCTGGAAGAAGTCCGTTCGCGATGGCTTCGTGCTTCATGCACCATAAACCCTCCACGTTCTTTGCTCGCGGGCCTTTCGTTTCTTCGAAGCTGCCCACTATAGAGTTGAACATGACCCCTAGATCATCAAAGGTCCTGTTCTGCTTCACACTGTTGGGAATGTCTGCCGCCCTCACCACGTCATCTCTGAACTTGTCAATCATTACATTATGGCACTTTGGCTGCCGACACTTGTAGTATCTCTTGTTAACGCCCACTCTCATCTCTCCGGAACAGTGGTAACACTGGACTATTGCCGGTTCGGGCAGATAGATTTGTGGTCTTTGAACTGGATTGGGGGTCGTTCTTTGTCTGTACGGATTTTCGATCTTGTGAATGACTTTCTTTTTCTTGTACGGGTTGTTCAGCACCACTGTGTCCGCATTCCCTTCGTCGCCATCGCCTTTTGGGATCTCCTCCTTCCCTATATTGTGATTGTCCTCGTTCTTATAGCTACCAGTGCCCGGATCAATCGTCTCCTGTAACCCAGATGATGCCGACTTTCCCTTTTCTTCCATCTTGAATATTGGCTGCAGCGGATGTGGCAAGCTGTTTATGCATAGAAATGTGTGCCTTAGACTACTTTCGCTGAAATAAATTTTCTTCCCCTCCAGATGACCTACCCGGGACCCACTAAATTTTTGTGTTGGGCCCGCCTGGCTCGATGTATGTAAGTAAACTTTTTGTCGTTATCCCTTGGCCATCACAGCTGTACAAACCTGGTGCATCGCAGAACTCTACAACCTCTCACCGCACTTTTCATTGCGCCCCTCCTCTCTTTAACAGTGGCCCCTACGCTCGTGTATCTCTCCTGAATCGTCCTTCCCCCATTAATAGTATTTCACAACAATCGTCTCGTGTCTATTGCTTCATTAACTACCATTTGCATTGGCAACTTGCCAGAGTCTGAAATCGCCATCCAGTCAATGTTCGGCATAGCGATAGTGGCCGACTTCCATCACGTATAACAGGCAATACAACGAATCCATAAAATCTTGCTTGTTCTTTCGACGGAGTGCACTCTCGACCAATTTAATGTATCTGTGAGCATCTGTGCAAGCCTTCCAATCGGGGTTGAAGCTATCCTTGCGCAACAGTCCCTTTTCCACCGCTTCGTTCTTTAGCCTCCACAACCTTTCCGTATTCGCCATCCGTGGCCCATTAGTTCTGGTGAAGCTGTACATGATCGCGTGGAACCCACTGGCAAATTCATCGAAGTAGTCGTTTTCCTTTGGCGGCTCGGGTTGCAATGCAGGTCTCACGTAATCTCCCCTCAATTGGTCCATCGTAAGGCCACCGCAGTTGAACCTTTCACACTTGTAGAAACGTTCAACGGTGCTCACTCGGAACTCTGTTGAACAGCGATGACACACTACAGTAGTGGCAGTCTGGGGTTGATAAAAGGTCAGCTTCCTCTCCGTTGGGAGAGCAACATAAAAGCGCTTCTTCGTGTCGGTATGACTGGTGACCTCTTCCTCCCCTTTGACTGAATCATCCTTCCCTGCTTCTCCGCTGCTCTCTTCCGGATCAGTTACCGAATCATTGTCACTCTCTCTGTTAAATTCGTATTCTACTGCAGGACAGCTGACTCTCGCTTCCAGTCTCATTCCTTCCTTGATCAACGCTCTGTCTGTTTTGATTTCCTCTTCGTACACAAGTTTTTTTGACGATTGTGTGAAATCCCAGCTACTTCTCCTCTCTTGTTTACCATTCCCCTCCTTGACCGGGGTGACAGCAGCTGGCTTTGCAACTGTCCGAGATGCAACACTTGTTCTTTCTTCGCTCATCGTGTGTTCTTTACGGGCTGCAGCACTCTGTTTGTGAATATTGCAAATATTCCCCCCCCCCATTAGTTCCAAAAATGTGAGTTAAAATAACCGCCGCGCTCTCGTATTCTATTTACAGTTGTTTCCCACGCATGCCTCACTGTATCCTGTACATCGCCAAACCATTTCTGTCCCACCCAAGCTTCTCTTCATTTTTCCACAACTTTCACACTCGAGACCCATCGTACAGTTTTCACCACTCATTCTCAGTCAAATTTTCGTTGTCCTTCTTGCTATTCGTATCCTGTTGTTCCGTTGCTTCCAAATTTTCCTCTCTTTTCGTTCCTATCAATCATCTATTGTTCTCTATTGAGTTATTCGTTTCCTGATATTGCAATAATCAAATTTCCCTCCTCTGTTAATTCCGTTGTGTCTTTTTTCTCCCTCAGCTATTCTCCTACTTCAGAAAATTTCGTGTGCGTTTTTGTGACTTTCACTCGTATTTTATGGCGTTGATTCCTGTTGCAGCGCAATGCAATAAAATCGTAGCATAAATATTCCCCTGGATTTTCCGTTGCGCAATTCAGTGCTTCTCTCTACTGCTTTCCGCTCTGCTAGTCCCATGCCAAGCTTTTTCCTGGATCTTCCCAGAACAAATGCATCCGGTCACTTTTTACTCCTGTCAGCACGTTTCTCGTTATTGTCGTTTTGTTTCTGCAAGATACTTCTTCTCCACCATGAGCGACAGCGAAGATAGCGATGCCCCACCCGTGGCTGCTCCTCCTCCTGATGTTCCTCCTCTTATTCGTCCTGGATTGCTCATAACAACTGGTCGTTTGCAAAGTAAGTTCTCCTCTTCCAAACGTCTCTGGAGACAACCATCCTAACCCTTCTCCAGTTCAATTCCCACTCGCTTATGCTTCTGCACGCACCGTCAACCAGTATCGACTCAACAAACTGGCCATACTGGACGAAAACATGTCCGAGTTCTACCCTTTTGCTCCTCCGAATATGTCGGAAACAGACATACTGGCAGATCCGGCTTATCATCTTCGTACCGTCAATGGCGCCTTCCTTTCCGATGCCGGCAGATCTGGCGAGGACTCTGAAAATACGATCTTTGTTGGGACTATTCTTTCCTACACCACTCCAAATAACACAGGAAGTGTTTATGGTGTCCAGGCCCAGTCCCGAAATGCAGCTTCTCTCGTTTCCCCCAACAAGAACCTTTGCACTGGTATTCAGTCTCTCAACTCCTCCTCCAAGATCATGCTGCTTGGGGATTGCAACCCTAGATCCGGCATGATTGTGTGTTTGGTATTTACAAGCTCCAATACTTTGTACGGCGCAGCAGGTCAAACTACATTTGCAGACACCATCCGCATTGGTGATGTTATTGGTGTTGTCGAGCCTGCCGTCTCAACGCGTACTTTGGGGCCCACTATCCCCATAGTTGAAAACTGGCGGCGTATTGTTCCCATGCGACAAAATCTGTACATTCCCGTCAGGTCCATCAGAATGTCTGATCAGGCTCTCCAGCAGATCCACTTCTGCGACCATGCACTCCAGGTTCGCTTTTCCCTTGCAACTCTCCTCACCGGGGTCAAGGTACCCTGCTCTCACGTTACCTGTGACAGACAGTCGTCGTCCTGTCGTGGCTGCAGGGGTATTGATGAAACGAGGCAGAATTACGTGGTTTCTGTTACCGTGCAGATTGAAAACCAGCATGAATACGATGCCGTCACTGGAGTTGCAACCTTTGATAGCTTCCGGTCTTTTCGTCTCACTAAACTATTCATGGATGTCCCGGCTTTCCGTGCGATCGATGATCATACCCTACTTTCTTTCACATCCAAATTGAGG
>JACCDI012191336.1_pt1 | contig 11948 bp, 12 predicted proteins | sample 7442791 | NCBI WGS metagenome assembly JACCDI01 (sample SAMN15323434, study PRJNA562643) | freshwater metagenome | isolation source: river surface water | place: USA:Blue River Watershed | collected 2017-08-15
ACAATCTCTGGCTATGTTTTTAGTAAATCAGGGCGTATCTATGCCGTAACGTCTTTTATCAATGACCCGAAAGCAAATCGGGGCCAAGAAATCCATGATCAACTACTAACCTGGTTGCTTGAGGACGGACCTGAACCAAAAGAAGCACGCTGAAGTCGATCACGCACCGCATCCCATGATTCTTCGAGCGGTGGATTAGGTATAAAAATAGCCCCAAAGTTTTTTTGATCCAAATCGCGTAATAAGCGATACAAAATTTGCCCAAATTGCTTCGGATTTTTTTCGACCGACGAAAGTTCGAGTTGTGCCGATAAGTCAGCAAAATTTTTTCGATACAGATCAAAACAATCGTGCCAAACAATCAGTGCAATTTTTTTAGAGCTCTTTTTGCTTTGCTCCGTAATTTGCTGATTAACATCACCCTCGTGATACAAATAAAGCGGCGTATAGGGTGCATAGTGAGCCTGGTGGCTACCAGAAACTCGTGGCGACTGCGAATGCTGATGATGATCTGCAACAACCTCGATTCCAGTCGCTGTTTTAATTTGCGATGGGGTGATTGTTCCGGGACGTAATAACTTGGGGTTACCCTCTTCCGAGACATTCAGAATGGTTGACTCAATTCCGTGCTCACACGGACCTCCATCCAGAATTAATAGTTCAGGATTTTGAGGAAATTCAGAGCGAACATCCGCCGCGGTCGTTGGGGATATACGCCCATATCGATTCGCCGATGGAGCGGCAATTCCTCCTCCAAAGGCTCGCAATATATCCTGGGTTAGGGGGTGAGCTGGCGAACGAATGGCAATCGTCTCCTGACCGCCAGTAACGCAAGCCAATACAGATTTACCTCTCTCGAATACCAGTGTGAGTGGCCCAGGCCAGAAATACTTAATCAAAATTAACGCAGTCTTTGGTATATGACGAGTCCACGGAGCGAGGATAGAAATCCAATCCCGCTCAAGTTGGAGACTGCTCGCTATGGATGCTGGTAACGGTGCTTGTACATGAACAATCAACGGGTGATTAGAGGGTCGCCCTTTTAGTTCATAAATTTTTTGCACTGCTTTGGCATTGCTCGCATCTGCTCCTAATCCATAAACCGTCTCAGTAGGAATGGCGACTAGCTTGCCTGAGCGTAAAGCTTCAACCGCTTTATCTATCGTTTGCGAATCAACCAAATGTATCTCAGAGCTGATAAAAATTAAGGATCAATGCCTAGGCACTTGGCAACATCAGCACAGGCGAGCTGCGCCTGATCAACTGTTTCACCCAAACAATTAATGTGGCCCATCTTGCGACCCATTTTGGGGCTTGCCTTGCCATACAAATGAAGCTTAGCGCTCGGATGCGAAAGAACTTGATCCCACGCTGGCTCTTTTGCTTGCCCAGAAATAAACCAAGCATCTCCCAATACATTCAGCATCGCTACTGGCTCCATCAAATTAACATCGCCCAAGGGTAGGCGTGCCATTGCTCTTACCTGTTGCTCAAACTGACTGGTAACACAGGCATCCATCGTGTAATGTCCAGAGTTATGAGGACGCGGAGCAATTTCATTCACAACGACCGTGTTGTCATTCAAAACGAAATATTCAACGCATAAAACGCCCACATATCCCATCTGCTCGGCAATTTTTTTAGTGGAATGAATAATTTTTTCAGAAAGGTCTGGATTGCCCTTCAGAGAAGGTGAAGGAACAGTGCTGGTATGCAAAATGCCATGACGGTGAACGTTTTCAGAAATAGGATATGCGACCGATTGCCCATCAAAGCCTCGGACAACGATTGCAGATACCTCAAAGGCTAATGGCATTCTTTTTTCAAGAACGCAACTCACCTGCCCCAAACTTTGCCATGCAGTCATTAAATCGTCGGGGCGTTCAACTGTTATTTGTCCTTTGCCGTCATACCCCATACGGGCAGTTTTTAGAATCGCAGGAAATAAATGATGCGGTACCGAATGAATATCAGCGGTTGATTTCAACACATGGTGTGGTGCTGGGCCAATTCCCGAGTGAGATTTGCACTCCTCCAAAAATTGTTTTTCTAGGATGCGATCTTGGGCGATTGATACACAAGCCCCTGTGGGTGCAACGAAAATTCCTTGATGAGCAAAATAATCGAGGGATTTCGCTGGAACATTTTCAAATTCGGTGCTAACTGCAGCACATAAACTCGCCATTTCTTGTAACGCGCGTTCGTCACCATAATCGGCACATAAATGCTTTTCAGCAACAGCGCCTCCTGGACTTAGTGGGTCTGGGTCAAGTAGGCAGACCTTAAAACCAAGTGATTGCGCCTCATGCACAAACATGCGCCCCAATTGACCGCCACCTAAAATACCTAACCAAGCTGGAGGAAGAATGGGTGACTTTTTATCTTTAGAGCTACTTCCAGATTGCTGCATACCAAGAATCAATGTCTAAATAAATTCAGGATAACTTCATTGCGCGCGCAGTTTGATTTTGTTGCGCACGGTAGTCGTGTAATTTCTGTGCCAAGGCTGAATCAGAGCTCGCGAGCATCGCAACAATATGCAATGCCGCGTTGGCAGCGCCTGCCTCACCAATTGCGAAGGTTGCAACCGGTACACCTTTTGGCATTTGCACAATCGAATAAAGAGAATCTTCACCCCGCAAGTATTTACTTGGTACTGGGACCCCCCAAACTGGAACAATGGTTTTTGCTGCGATCATGCCCGGTAAATGTGCCGAGCCGCCCGCACCCGCAATAATTGCCTTTAAACCACGTGACTGTGCAGATTCTGCATACGCGAACATTTCGTCTGGCATACGATGAGCTGAGAGCACTTGTTTTTCATATGAAACACCAAAATGCTCAAGCATTTGAACTGCGTGTTGCATGGTTTCCCAATCGGAATTCGATCCCATTACAACACCAACAGTGATCTGACTAGCCATAGATTCTCCGGGCTCCAAAACCCTATTATCGCAGTGTTTACTTAAGTCTGCGACCTTTACTGAGTCAGGCGTTGCCAAGCCTCGCGGTATTTCTCTGCTGTTTTGGCAATGATTTCAGGCGGTAAATGGGGTGCAGGCGGTGATTTGCTCCATGGTTTACCGTCGATCCGAACAGACTCGAGCCAATCACGCAAAAACTGCTTATCAAAAGATGGTGGATTCGAACCAACTTGATAGCTATCTGCTGGCCAAAAACGTGATGAGTCGGCACTCAAAATCTCGTCCATTAATACGAGCTGACCCGCATCATCCAAACCGAATTCAAATTTAGTGTCAGCGATGATGATTCCTCGAGTACGGGCGTAATCAGCAGCCTCAGAGTACAGCCGAATACTGATAGTTTTAATCTGTTTTGCTAAATCAGCACCAATGCGTTTTTCGACTTCTTCATACGAGATATTTTCGTCGTGCTGACCCATTTCTGCTTTGGCTGCCGGAGTAAAAATGGGCTCGGGTAATTGCTGTGCATTCTTTAGGCCTGGCGGTAATGCAATGCCGCAGATGGAACCCGTATCTTGATAATCTTTCCAACCGCTACCGGCTAAATAACCGCGCACAACTGCTTCGACCAAGATGGGCTTTAGGCGTTTCGCAACCACTGCCCTACCTTTAACTTGCTCAAGCTCTGTAGAGCTCACAACACTTTCTGGGTCTATTCCAGTCAAATGATTCGGTACTACATGACCTAGACGTTTAAACCAAAAATTGCTCATTTGATTTAACAAAACACCTTTTTGTGGAATCGCTTCTTGCATAATCACATCAAATGCAGAAATCCGATCGCTGGTGATCATCAACAAACGATCGTCGCCCACTGCATAAACATCGCGCACTTTGCCGCGTGATAGAAGGGGTAGTGAAGTAATCGAGGTCGTGTGAAGAGCTTGGGTCACTAACGAACCTTAATAATTTTTAAAGTGTTAGTACCGCCCGCTTGATCCATTGGCTCCCCAATGGTCAACACAATCGTATCGCCCGATTGAACGACACCGAGCTTTTTTAAGCGCTCCTCAACTTGTAATAAAGCAGTCTCGCGATCAACGCCCCTACCAATACTGAAAGGTCTAACATTCCGATATGTGCTTAATGCGCGCTGAGTATCAACGCGGCTTGTCAAAGCAAAAATCGGTACACGAATATTGTGGCGACTCATCCATATTGGTGTTGATCCCGAATCAGTCAAAGCAGCGATTGCGGCAGCATTCAAGTGATGCGCTGTGAATAAAGCCCCTAAAGCAATGGCTTGATCAATGCGTTCAAAGCGTTGATCTAGAAAGTCTGTATCAAGATGGACAACTTCCGATTTTTCAGCTTCGATGCAAATAGCGGCCATTTGTTCGATGGTTTTTACTGGAAACTGTCCGGTAGCAGACTCTGCGGAGAGCATCACTGCATCAGTACCATCCAGTACAGCATTTGCAACATCGCTTACCTCTGCACGCGTCGGTACTGGGGCGCTAATCATAGACTCCATCATTTGGGTGGCAGTGATCGTGAACTTATTAGCAGCCAGAGCCATCTGAATCATGCGCTTTTGTAAGGCAGGAACGGCAGGGTTGCCAACTTCAATCGCTAGATCGCCGCGCGCAACCATAATTCCGTCACTCTCCGCAATAATGCTTTCAAGCGCTCCAGGGGCAATTGCTTCAGCTCGCTCAACTTTGGCAATCAAACGTGCTTTTCCTTTGCCATGCTTCGCACTTGCGGCATCGGCTAGCTTACGGGCGTAAGCCATATCCGCACCATCTTTTGGAAAACTAATTGCTAGAAAATCAATTCCCATCGAAATCGCAGCATCCATATCTGCAATATCTTTGTCTGTTAATGCAGGAGCGGTTAAACCACCACCAGCACGATTAATACCTTTGTTATTAGATAAAGGGCCGCCAGTTTCGACACGAGTATGAATCTCGCCACCGCTTACCTTTTCAACTATCAAAACAATCAGGCCGTCGTTTAATAAAAGGCGATCGCCTGTGCGAACATCATTGGGAAGATTTTTATAGTCAAGCCCGACGCGCTCTTCATTACCCAAATCGCAGTGGATATCTAAAACAAATTTAGCCCCCTCTTGAAGGGTCACCTTTCCATTTGCAAATTTTCCAACCCGAATCTTGGGTCCTTGCAAATCTGCCATGATGCCGACTTCTTTATCTAACTCTTTAGAAATTTGTCGAACCAGGTCATAGCGCGCTTGATGATCAGCAACTGTTCCATGAGAGAAATTAAGACGTACTACATTTAGGCCCGCTTGGATCATGCCACGCAGTACTTCGGGCTTTTCGGAAGCCGGGCCAAGTGTGGCAATAATTTTGGTAGCACGTTGCATCATGACTCCTTCGCGCGCTCTGCGAGCACGGCAAATGCGGGGAGAGTTTTTCCTTCGAGGAATTCGAGGAATGCTCCACCGCCTGTAGAAATGTAATCCACCTGATTTTCAATCCCATACTTTGCGATTGCAGCTAAAGTATCGCCCCCACCGGCAATCGAGAATGCGGGCGAGTGTGCAATTGCAGCAGCAATCATTTTGGTGCCACCGCCAAATTGATCAATCTCGAATACGCCCAGTGGACCATTCCAAACAATCGTTCCAGCATGCGCCAACATCATTGAGAGTTTGGCAGCAGTTTTAGGGCCGACATCTAAAATCATGTCATCCGAAGCAACTTCGTTCACTGGAACGCGATTCGCTCTTGCAAGAGGCGAGAGTTCATTAGCTACGACGACATCCTCTGGAATGGGAACTCGCGCACCTCGCTTTTCCATCATCGCAATAATCTCTTTTGCCTCATTCACTAAATCTGGCTCTGCAAGAGACTTGCCAATATCCAAACCCTTGGCAAGTAAAAATGTATTTGCAATGCCGCCGCCAACAATCAGCTCATCCACTTTCTGGGCAAGCGATTTAAGAATGGTTAGTTTGGTCGAGACCTTAGATCCAGCCACAATTGCAACTAAGGGGCGCTTGGGGCTCGCTAAGGCACGACTTAATGCATCCAACTCTGCCGCCATCAATGGGCCTGCACAAGCAACTTTTGCATAGCGAGCAATACCATGCGTTGTAGCCTCTGCCCGATGTGCGGTACCAAAAGCATCATTGACGTAGACATCACACAGAGATGCCATTTTTTTGGCTAAATCATCTGCATTCTTTTTTTCACCAACATTAACGCGACAGTTTTCAAGCAGAACAACATCGCCAGAAGAGATCTCAAAACCACCATCTACCCAGTTGCTAATGAGTGGTACCTTTCGATTCAAGATCTCAGCAATTCGATGCGCAATGGGAGCCAAACTATCTTCGGATTTGAATGCACCTTCACTGGGTCTACCCAAATGAGAGGTCACCATCACTGCGGCGCCCCCATCCAAACACATCTGAATTGCCGGAATCGATGCCCGAATTCGAGTGTCTTCTGTAATGTTGCCAGCCTCGTCTTGAGGCACATTCAGATCGGCGCGGATAAATACTCGCTTACCTTTCAATTGCCCAGAAGCAGCAAGATCGCTGAGACGTTTAACCTTGAGCAATGGGGATGACATAGGCTTGGAAAAGAGGGGTATTTTGAGTATTTATCAAAGATTTACTATTTTAGAGCCAGTAGCGAGCAAGACTAAAGACCACCATGCCCAGAACAAGGGTTGGTAGCATTTGGCGGGTCCAGAAATAGACCACAAAACCAGTAATGCCACCCCAAATATTGGGTGAATTCCACTGAATTTGGCCAATTTCAGTAGCACCTGCTGGCAAAAAGAGTTCTGGCGCCAGAATGCCAACAATTGCGGCTAAAGGGGCATACCGAACTGCTCGTAAAACCAGCTCAGAAACCTGGACGCGCTCGCCCAAGAAAACAAAAAAGGCGCGAGTTAAAAGCGTCACTAAGCCCATCCCAATGATCAGTAAAGCGATCTCAATAGCGCCTAAGGATTCTGGTTTCATCGCATTGCTCTCGGTGAACGATCACTCAAAATCGCCACAACAATTGCAGCCAAAATAGCTAAGCTTAGGTTTAATTTCAGGGGCAAGCTGTAAGCCAATACCGCGACAACTGCTGCAACCGCTGCTGCCCATCTTGCTGCATGGTGATCAAGCATTGGCACGATCACTGCAATTAGGGCTAAGCTACCAGCAAACTCTAAACCCCAACTGTCTGGAATTTGACTCGCAAATAAGATTCCTAAAATGCAACCAGCTTGCCAGATGCACCAATTACCGGTGGCAAGCCCATACATAAAATAAGTACGGTAATACGAATCTGCTTTGCGTTCTGCCAGTGTTTGCACGTCAGCAAATCGACTGGTGTACATCAAGTAACCAAAATCAGCTGTGAAGTATCCCAATATTGCTCTTCGCCAAAAAGGAAGATGCGAGAAATTCGCTTGCACGCCAATGCTAAAAATAATGAAACGTAGATTAATGACAAAAGCCGTGATCAAAATCGTGGTCACTGAAAAACCGGCTGCAATTAGAGGTAGGGATGCCAATTGCGCAGTGCCCGCAAAGACAAACAAACTCATGGCTAGAGCTTGCTCGGTCGACAGAGGGGATTTCCCCATAGCTAGTCCCGTGACTAGGCCCCAGCTAAAAATAGCAATGGCCGAGGTGGACATTTTTTTTAGTCCATCGCGCCAAGCCTCCCGCTGCATTTGAGTCCATCCCAGATACGGAATTTTGGAGGTTTGCTGATGAATGGCCATAAATAGGCCTCCATTATAAAAACCTCGCAAACCCCCAAGTCTGTGGCCACAACCACCCCAATCCCAGTGATCTACAATACGTGTTTCGGGGCGAAATTGGATAAAAATACCAGCCCAACATAATTTAAAGGTGGTAATCATGTCGATGTCTGACCGTGACGGAGTAATTTGGTTTGATGGCAAGCTCATTCCTTGGCGGGATGCCAATGTGCATGTTCTAACGCACAGCTTGCACTATGGGATGGGTGTATTTGAGGGAATCCGGGCTTACAAGACTGATCAGGGCACAGCGGTCTTTCGGTTAGCAGAACACGTCAAACGCCTTTTCAACGGTCTGAAGATTTTTCAGATGAATATCAGTTACACCGAAGAACAAATTTCACAGGCTATTTTGCAAGTTGTGCGCGATAACAAACTGGCCTCTTGCTATATCCGTCCAATTATTTTTATTGGCTCCGAAAAATTGGGCATTTCGCCCACTGGTAATAAAATTCATACGGCAATTGCTGCGTGGCAATGGGGCGCTTACCTTGGTGAAGATGGCATCAATAAAGGTATTCGGGTTAAAACATCTTCATTCACACGTCACTTTGTGAACTCTTCTTTAGTTCGCGCGAAAGCATCGGGTTACTACATCAACTCAATTCTGGCGCATCAAGAGGTCGCTGCTAATGGCTACGATGAAGCTCTATTACTTGATACCGAGGGTTATGTATCCGAAGGCTCTGGAGAAAATATGTTTATGGTGCGCAACGGCATTGTGTTCACACCAGATTTAGCTTCCTGCCTGGATGGTATTACGCGTGATTCGATCATCAAAATTGCAAAAGACTTGGGTCTTGAGGTTCGTGAAAAACGCATTACCCGCGATGAGGTGTACTCCGCCGATGAGGCATTTTTCACTGGTACTGCAGCTGAGGTGACCCCAATTCGGGAGTTGGACGATCGAACCATTGGTGATGGTAAACGCGGTCCGATTACCAAAAAAATTCAAGATGTCTTCTTTGATACGGTATACGGTCGTAATGATCGCTATCGTCCTTGGTTAACACTTGTCTAACAATTCTTGACATGAGTGAGTTAAACGAAATGAATGCAGTCATGGTTCATGGCAATGATCTTCCGCTCCATTGCCCCACTAAAGATACTCCTTCCTGGAATTACCACCCCCGAGTCTTTCTCGATATTCTGGCTACAGGAGAAGTGAAGTGTCCCTACTGCGGAACTGAGTATCGCTTGATTCCCGGTACCGAACCTCACGGTCATTAATCTCTGCTCCGTTTAGTCGGAGCTTTGCTATGCAACGCATTCTCATCATCGCCCCGCAATGGATTGGCGATGCTGTTATGTCTTTGCCTCTTCTAAATCTGATTCAACAGAATTTTGCTAACTCCACAATTGATGTGTTGTGTACGCCTTGGGTAGCGCCAATTTATAGAGCCAATCCAGACACTACCAATGTTATCGAATCCGATTTTCAGCATGGCTCTCTTCAGTTGGGATTGCGCCAAGCAACTGCGCAAAAAATCAGGACCAAGAATTACCAAATAGCTTTTGTACTACCTAATAGTTTTAAATCCGCCTTGATTCCGTGGCTTACCAGAATTCCAAAACGGGTTGGTTACCGCGGGGAACTGCGTTATGGTCTGATTAACCATGTATTACCGAATCCATCCCGCCAAGCTCGAATACCGATGGTGGAGCACTATGCAAACCTATTGAATGCAATTCAAGATATCCCAATTCATGTAAAGAATCTACCCACCCCGCAATTAAAAGTCTGTGCACAAAGTGCTAGAGAAGCAGATCAGCAACTCGCTTTATTTGCAAATCAACCCTTCTATGTTTTTGCTCCAGGCGCTGAATACGGGCCTGCAAAACGTTGGCCCACTGGTTATTTTGCGCAATTGGCACAACAAATTTTAGAAAACGATCCGAATTCACATATTGTGATCTTAGGTAGCCAGAACGATCATGCACTCGGTCATGAAATTCAAGTACAGACTAATGATGCCAATCGGGTTCATAACTGGTGTGGGCAAATCAGCCTTGATCAATCCATTGCAGTCATTGCAAAATCAAAATGTTTAATCAGCAATGACTCGGGACTCATGCACATTGGTGCGGCTTTATCGGTATCGCAAGTTGCAATCTTTGGCTCTAGCAATCCAAAACATACCCCGCCACTATCTGCAAAAGCGCAGGTGGTTTGGTTAGGCTTATCGTGCAGCCCATGCTATGAACGTAACTGCCCCTTGGGTCACTTAAATTGTCTCAACGATATAAAGCCTGAGCGCATTTACGCTATGCTTTCACATTCATCACCCCATTAATCCTATGCCGCGCTTTGCCAGACTCTTTCAAAATCCTGACGATGTTGTTGATGCGTGGCGCGAGACCCTGCGGGAAGCCGACATCGAGGGAGCTCTCGCCCTTTGGCTTGATGATGACTCGATTACCTGCGTACTGCCTGAAGGCAATCGCTTAAGTGGTCATGCTGAGATACGGTCTGGCTTAGAGCGAATGCTTGCTAAGCCCCTCTATCTAGAACCAATTGCGTGCATCGAGCACATTACGATGAGCGCTGCGGTCTTCGATTCGACGGAGGCGGTGTACTTTGAAAAAAATCAGATTGAGGCTGATTTCTTAATCAACATTACCTTAGTGCTCATGCAAGATGGCAAAGGTTGGCGAATTGCTCACCTTCACGCAAGCCGCTCGCACGATGATGATTTTGAGTTTCCCAGCGAGCAATACGAGTTGCACTAACTCTTTTTTTGCTCTTTTTGTTCTTCGCGGTACTGGTTTTGAAATACACGAAGTCGCGCATCAATCACTGAGCCGAGATAAAAATCATTGCCCGCTTCCGAGCGTGCAATTTTAAGTTGCTCAATTGCTGAAGGCCACGCTCCTTCAGTTGCAAATTTTTCAGCCAAGGCATAGTGACGCAAACCGATTTTTTTATCCTGATCATAGGCACGTGCTAGTAGTTCCCACCAAATCGTTTCATTGGGTTGTGATTTTGTCTTGGCTCTTAAGAGGCTAATTGCTTCATTAGTACGACCTAGTCTTAACTCTGCATTCACGGTAGCTACCGTTCCAGAAAATGACAATGGAAAGGCTTTTGCAGCGTTTTGAGCAAACTGCAAGGCTTCCTCTGGCTTGCCCCTAGCCAGTGCCAACTCTGAAGCGGTGTAATCAAATGACAAACTCTGACGCTGAATCGGTGAACCTGGGGCCAAAACCGTTTGTGCAACACCTCGCGCTTTTTGCAAAAATCCTTCGGCCTGATCAAAGCGACCTTGACGTTGCGCAACCAGTGCAAGTCCATAAAAGCCCTCCATCTGTTTTTCGGGAGCTGCTTGCTTACTCATACTATCAAAAGCATTTCGCAGGTCAAATAAACCGCTGGAGCTCCCACTTTGCTCGACTCGTGCACGGGCTTTCACAAGAAAAAACTCTAAAGAACTTGGAACACGATTTTGCTGAACAGTTCTAGCACGATCTTGCATATCTGCAATTCGATCGGTTGTTAATGGGTGGGTACGTAAATAGGCTGGGACACCGCTATCCATAATTCCATAGGCTTTTTGCAAGCGCTGAAAGAATGCTGGGGCACCATTCACGTCATAGCCACTCGCTTGTAAGATCTGAAAGCCAATTCGATCAGCTTCTCGTTCTGCATCCCTTGAGTACGACAACTGATTTTGAATAGCCAGGGCTTGTCCGCCTGTAATTAAGCCAGCTGCAGCGCCAGGATTGCTTGCCGCTGCGAGTGCTCCCAAAACAATTCCGGCAAGAGCAATGATGGAGTTTGTTCCTTGACGCTCAAGAGACCGCGCTAGGTGGCGCTGTAGAACATGTCCAATCTCATGTCCCATCACTGATGCCACTTCTGAATCAGTTTCAGCAGCAATCAAAAGCCCTGTATGAAAACCAATAAATCCTCCAGGTAATGCAAACGCATTGATTGAGGGATCTTTGACTGCAAAAACTTCGTAATCATAAGCAGCGCTTCCCTGCGCATTGGCGCCACCCAATTGCAAACGCTTAGCAGCTTGCATCAAGCGTCTTTCCATTTGATTGAGGTAATCATAGATTGGCCAATCGTTTGAGTAATCGCGATCACGCCGAATTTCTCGCATGATCTGCTCACCAATCTTGCGCTCATCTAAGGGACTTAAAGCCTCACCACCGGGATCACCCATATCGGGCAAAACAAGAGTGGGTTGAGATTGCAAGGTGTTGCGTGATGGCAGGTTTGCC
>JACCDI010880286.1_pt1 | contig 11947 bp, 10 predicted proteins | sample 7442791 | NCBI WGS metagenome assembly JACCDI01 (sample SAMN15323434, study PRJNA562643) | freshwater metagenome | isolation source: river surface water | place: USA:Blue River Watershed | collected 2017-08-15
CAACGAAATTCCCAACAACGGAAGAGGGCGGCCATTGGCCGCCCTCTTCCGTTGTTATTATCTTCCGAAATTCCGGATATTACTTACCCGCTGGTGGTGGAATGTAATCCAAAGGAGGCTCATTGCTTGGCTTCTGACCAGGAACCACATTCAACAACTCAACCTCAATCACCGTTACACCATACATATCGTCAAAGCTACCCGCCATTCTCGCCAAACTTGGAAACTCTACATTCGAAACATACATCTCAAAAGATCCGCCCGATGCTGTCTTCTGGAATGATTCCTCCAAAGGTGCCAAATTCAACATGGTCAAATTGCCGACAAACGGTTTCTTCTCTTTGCGATCATCCTTGAATACCTTGCCCTTCGCATTCTTGATCACGAAATAACAAGTGATGGTATCATACAAACCTGGAATTGCACCATTGCCCTTTTTCAATTGCTTGTAGTAACCCTTGCTTGCCAACGGACTCACACCAGACTCTTTGCTCAATTTCGCCATGAAATCGTTGGTCTCTTTCTGCAAAACCTTGATTTTTTTGTCCTGAACGCCTTGAACATATCCCTGATACACTTTACCCATCGCATCTTGCTTGATCGCCAAGCCACTGTCTTTCGCCATTCCGTCTTTCACACCGCGAAGAAAACTGCCAAAGTCGATGCCATCGATACCCTGCTGCTTCATGCGCTGCGCAGTTTCGTAGCCGTAAATGTAACTGAATGAATCTTCTGAAGTCTTCAATTCCTTGCTCGTGTCGATTGACTCGCCACACCCGGCCAACAAGCCCAAGGCCATCACCGGTAAGTATATGATTTGCTTTTTCATTGTTTTCTGTTCGATTTTATGCGCCGTAAAGTTCTGCTTTTCTCTCTTTAATCTGAGCATCCTCGGCAAATTCTTCGTACGACATGTACTTGTCGATGATGCCATTGGGTGTAATTTCAATGATGCGATTGGCGATCGAGTTGATAAACTCTTGGTCATGGGAATGGAACAACACCACCCCAGCATAATCAACCAACCCGTTGTTCAACGCCTGAATGCTCTCCAAATCCAAGTGGTTGGTGGGTTCATCCAACAACAACACATTGGGATTTTCCAACATCAACTTACTCAACATACAACGCACTTTCTCACCCCCACTCAACACCGTACACATCTTTTGGGTTTCTTCACCACTGAACAACATTCGTCCTAAGAATCCGCGCACATACGTTTCATCTTTCTCCGTGGAATACTGACGCAACCAATCCACCAAGTTGATTTTCTCCGTGAAATAGTGTGCGTTTTCGTTTGGCAAATTGCTCATGGTCACGGTTACGCCCCAATTGAACTCCCCGCTCGCTGGCTTTACCTCACCCCACAACGTTTTGAAAAACTGATTCAACGCCAACGTGTTCCTTGAAATAAAGGCAATTTTATCGCCCTTGCTTACTGTGAAATTGACATTGCTAAACAACAAATCACCCGACTCTGCTTTGGCACTCAAATTCTCTACGGTCAAAATTTGATCCCCCACATCGCGACCCTGTTTGATGATGATACCGGGATATTTCCGCGTGCTCGGCTGAATTTCTTCGATGTTCAATTTCTCCAACATCTTCTTGCGCGCCGTAGCCTGTTTGCTCTTGGCCACGTTGGCACTGAACCGCGCGATGAATTCCTGCAATTCCTTCTTTTTCTCCTCGGCCTTTTTGTTCTGATCCGAACGCTGACGCAAGGCCAACTGAGAACTCTGATACCAGAAAGTATAGTTACCGCTGAAAATTTGAATTTTACCAAAATCAATGTCACAAACGTGCGTACATACATTGTCCAAGAAGTGACGGTCATGACTCACAACCAACACGGTATTATCGAAGTTGGCCAAAAATTCTTCCAGCCATCGTATGGTGTCAACATCCAAATCGTTCGTCGGTTCGTCCATCAACAACACATCCGGATTTCCGAATAACGCCTGCGCCAACAGCACCCGCACCTTTTGGTTACCATTCAAGTCTTTCACCAAATATTCGTGATACTGCTCTGTAATTCCCAAGCTGCTCAACAAAGTGGCGGCATCGCTCTCTGCGTTCCATCCGTCCATCTCTGCGAATTCGCCCTCCAATTCACTCGCCCGCATGCCATCGTCCTCGGTAAAATCTTCTTTGGCGTACAAAGCATCCTTTTCCTCCATGATCGCCCACAACTTTTGGTGTCCGCGAATCACCGTTTGCAACACCGGATAATCGTCGAACGCAAAGTGGTTCTGAGACAAAACGGCCATACGCTTGCCGGGTTCGATGTCAACAGACCCCGTATTGGGCTCAATTTCGCCCGATAGAATTTTCAAAAATGTAGATTTTCCAGCACCGTTGGCACCGATAATACCATAGCAATTGCCATTGGTAAATTTGAGGTTGACCTCCTCAAAAAGGACGCGTTTACCAAAACGCAAAGAAAGATTAGAAACTGATAGCATGTCTGCGAAAAATGAGCCGCAAAGTTACGGCATATCAACGAATTTCGGGACCCCCTTAGCTAAACATGGTGAAAGAACCCTCCATTTTCAGGTTCACAAACCCCAAACCGCCGTTTTCTACCAAATTGCGGTTGAATACATAGTACCGCGCTGGCTTGTTACTCACCCCATGTTGCTTCTCCGGCAAGGCCGTAATCACCCCAGAATTCAGCATTTTCCGTCTAAAATTGCGCTTGTCCAAATCGCGCTCAAGGATGGTTTCATACAAGGTCTGCAAGTCGCTCATGGTGAATTTTTCTGGCAATAACTCAAACGCAATGGGCTGAATTTGCACCTTTTCGCGCAATGCCATCAATGCGCCCTCAGAAATATCATTGTGGTCAAATCCCAACTCTGGAATTTCCCCAATCGGCAACCATACGGCCTCCTTGCTAAAACTACCTGGCTGAATCTGCACTTTGTTGCTATCAATCAAAGCCATGTAAGCCACAGTAATTACCCGTGCATCTGGATCTTGCCTTACTCCCTGCAACCATGCCCTATCTTTTGCCTTGGTGATGCGCATCGGATCGCCAAAAGCCTGAAATTGCTGCAGAAAAATGCCCGATAGGCCTGTTAATTCTTTCAACACACGCGCCGCCGCCTCATCCAAATTTTCGTTGTCGCGCACCAAATCCCCCGGCAATGCGTAATAACTGTCGTCCAGTTCGGTCAATGAATTGGGCACAGTACGCTTTATCAACAGCAAGCGCAAGGTCTCTTTGCTGAAACCAAAAATGACACAATCAACCGATACGTGGGGGTTTAAGGATGGACTAACCGACATTCTACAAAGGGTATCGTCAGCAAAATAACCCAATTAAACAATAATAAACAAACATTGTTTTTTAAGTGTGTAATTGACACTAAGTGTTTTTTTATTATCTTGCACCCACTTTAGTTATGATCTTAGTAGCAGATAGTGGTAGCACCAAGTGCGATTGGGTATTCACAGACGGCGATTCTCAGCGTCTTTCATTCCATACAATGGGTTTCAATCCTTTCTTTCACCCCACCGAGTTGATCGAAAGTGAGATCAGAAAAAATACGGAACTCTGCGCGGTAGCGCCGATGGTAGAGCATGTGTTTTTCTATGGCGCAGGTGCAAGTCACCCCGCCCGAAACATCATCGTAGAAAATGCGCTGCGCGCGGTATTCACAAAAGCCAAAGTGGTGGTTGATCATGACCTAACTGGTGCCGTTTACGCCACTTGCGGTGACGCTCCCGGGATCTCTTGCATCTTGGGCACTGGCTCAAACAGCTGCTATTTCGACGGCAAAGAAATCCATGAGGAAGTGCCTGCGCTTGGCTATGTGCTGGGCGATGAAGCAGGTGGAACCTTTTATGGCAAAGATTTGCTTCGCATGTTCCTTTACCACGAGCTACCCGAGAAAATCCACAATGGCCTCATCGAGCGATTCAACCTCTCCAAAGAGAGCATTTTCGAAGCGGTTTACAACAAACCCAATCCCAATGTTTACCTCGCCTCTTTCATGCGTTTCCTCAGCGATAACCGCGATGAAAAATGGGTGCGCGACTTTATCTATAATGGCTTCAGCAAGTTCATCAACATCCACATTTGGAAGTATGAGAACCACAAAGAAGTACCCGTACATTTCGTGGGTTCCGTGGCCTACCATTTCAGCGATTTGTTGAAAGAAGCCTGCAAAATTCATCGCCTCAATGTTGGTGTTATCACCAGCGAACCTGTAGTAAACTTGGTTGAATACCACCTGAGAAAACTGCAAGTGTCGGCATGAAATCCGCCATCATCCTCGATCTCGACGGGGTAATCTGCGATACAGCCCACTTTCATTTTTTGGCTTGGCATCGATTGGCGGCTGAATACGGCTACGAACTAACGCATGCAGACAACGAGCAACTCAAAGGGGTAAGTCGGGCCGATTCCCTCACCTTCATCTTGGGACTTGCCAACAAAACCCTGAGCCCTGAACAATTTCAAGAAGACCTGCATCGCAAAAACGAATGGTACTTGGAGTTGGTGAAAGACATGGGACCGCTCGATGTACTTCCAGGAGTACCTTCATTTTTTGCGGAAGTTGCTGCACGCAAAATCCCACTGGCTTTGGGATCGGCGAGCAAAAATGCCAACATGGTGCTCACCCGCGTTGGATTGATTCATGCTTTCAATGCGATTGTGGACGCCTCTCAGGTCACCCATGGCAAACCGCATCCAGAAACATTCTTAAAAGCAGCGGATTTGTTGGGTATCGCCCCAGAAAAATGCCTCGTTTTTGAAGACAGTGCCGCCGGTGTTCAAGCGGCGATCGCGGGAGGAATGAACGCCATTGGTATCGGCACCCCCGAAGATTTGCCCGGAGCCATCATGCACCTGCGCAACCTCGGCGAATTCGATTTTAGTAAATTTCCCCTATAGTTTTTACCATTTTTCTCACCCAATACCTTGAAGAGAAACCCCTGATTCACCAGCAAATCAATACCTTCACAACCGAAATAAAGAAGGACAAAACATACCTACCATGATCGACTATTTCAAAGCCCACCCCTGGAAAGTCATTGAAGAAGGCTTTAACCCCGCCATGAACGAAATTGCAGAGAGTGTTTTCTCCCTGGGCAATGGCATGATGGGACAGCGTGGAAACCTCGAAGAAACCTATAGTGGACACTCCCTCCAAGGAACCTATGTTGGGGGCGTTTATTACCCTGATAAAACCCGTGTGGGTTGGTGGAAAAATGGCTATCCCGAGTATTTTGCCAAAGTGCTGAATGCCACCTATTGGAGTGGACTAACCATTTGGGTAAACAATGAACTATTGGACCTGGCTTCTTGCACCGTGAAGTCATTCACCCGAGAGCTCGACATGCATCAGGGCGTGCTCAACCGACACTGTGTGGTTGTCATGAAAAATGGCATTGAACTGACCATCGCATCGCATCGCTTTTACTCCCTCATCAACAAAGAATACAGCGCCCTTCAATACAACATCACCGCCGATCGGGCTTGCATCATCAAAGTTGAAAACTACCTCGATGGCGATGTGGCCAATAAAGATTCAAATTACGACGAGAAATTCTGGGATGAAGTAAAGCAAGAAGTACACAACCATGAACTCTTGGTAACCGTCAAAACAAAAAAACTCGATTGGGTTGTCACCAACGCCCTGTCGTTTGAGATTTGGAAAAACGCAGTCAAACACAACGAAATTGCCAAGCCGCACACCCGCAGCAAATACGCCAGCAACACCTATGAAATCTCGCTCGCTGCTGCCGAAAAACTCACGTTCGTAAAACACTGCATCACCGGCAGCAGCTTCCACCATGCCCCGGAAGCACTGGAACTGCATACCAAAAAAGCACTCGATAAAATGAGTGCCTCCAGCTTCGAAGCCCACCTGCAAATGAGCGCAGCGGCTTGGGCAAAAAAATGGGAAACCACCGACGTGCGCATCGATGGCGATGTAAAAGCCCAGCAAGCCGTTCGCTTTAACATCTATCACCTCAACCAAACTTACTGTGGCGATGACGCCCGACTAAACATCGGCCCCAAAGGATTCACCGGTGAAAAATACGGTGGAAGCACCTATTGGGATACCGAAGCATATTGCCTACCCTTCTTCTTGGTATCCGCGGATTCTGCCATTTCGCGACAGTTACTGGTATATCGGTACAAACAGCTCGACAAAGCCATTGAAAATGCCGCAAAATTGGGTTTCAGCGATGGCGCTGCCCTCTACCCCATGGTGACCATGAACGGAGAAGAATGCCACAACGAATGGGAAATTACTTTCGAAGAAATTCACCGTAATGGAGCCATCGCCTACGCCATTTACAATTACATCCAACACACCGGCGATCGGCAATACCTGCTCGAAGGTGGATTTGAAGTACTGCTGGGCATCGCTCGATTCTGGAAACAACGCGTTCACTGGAGCACCCACAAACAACGCTACGAAATGCATGGGGTTACCGGTCCAAACGAATACGAGAACAACGTCAACAACAACTGGTATACAAGCTACATTGCCGATTGGTGTATGCAGTACACAGCAGCATGTGCGCAATGGATTTCGCAAAATCACCCCGCTGAATTCCAAGCCCTCTGCAACAAAACTGGATTCCAACATGAGCCTGAAACCAGTGCTTGGAACCACATTCATGACAACCTCTATTTGCCCCAAGACGATACCCTCGGCGTTTTTGTTCAGCACGACGGATTCTTGGAGAAAGAACTGATTCCAGTCAGAGATTTGTCGCCAGCGCAGCGACCCATCAACCAGAAATGGAGCTGGGACAGAATTCTTCGCAGTGTCTACATCAAGCAAGCCGACGTACTTCAAGGGCTCTATTTCTTTGAAGACAACTTCGACTACGACACCCATGTACGGAACTTCAAGTTTTACGAACAGTTCACCGTGCATGAAAGCTCTTTGAGTCCCTGCGTTCACAGCATCCTTGCAGCGAAAATTGGGGAAACCGACAAAGCCTATGAAATGTACCTTCGCACAGCGCGGTTGGATCTTGACAATTACAACAACGACACCGAAGATGGCCTTCACATCACGTCCATGGCCGGTTCATACCTGAGCATTGTTCAAGGTTTTGGCGGTTTGCGCATCAAAAACCAAACCCTCCACCTCAATCCTCACTGTCCATCACAATGGCAAGGATACGGCTTCCAAATCCTGTTAAACAATGAGCCAGTGAAAATTGAAGTGACCAAGGAAGGACATCGAATCACCAACCTCGGAAATCGAGCAATTGCCATTGAATTGGGTAACAGCACCCTACACCTGCAAGCGGGCGAAGAAAAATTCACAGCCAACGCCAGATAACTGCGAAAAAGTTGTTCATACTTCCGCAACGCAGACGAACAAAATCAACGCGTTTCAAGTATTTTTGCCCCGATTTGTCGGACAAAGACCCCAACATAACCTCCAACAACCCTGCGTCGTCGTCCGCGAAGTCAAATTCCATTTCTTCCGAGGACCAAAAAACGACGGGCGAATCGGCCAATGGCAACCCCAAACAAGGCAAATCATCACCTTGGCTGATTGTATGGGCGGGTTTGAGCATTTCTCTGCCTTTGTTGTTGCTATACATCTACAGTTGCAGTCCGCAAACCCTACAATTCGGACAATTTGAATTCAAACAAATTCTCGGCAACCAAGACCTCGATGCCATGTTGGCGGAGCTGGACGAGCCCGAACCCACAACACCCATAGCAACACGCGACAGCATTCCAACCATTGCCTTGGATTCCAATGGGAACGCCATTCAGCACGATACCACCATTCCTTTCCTCTCCAATAACTACAACAAACCCTTTGCCCTACCCGCCTACGAATTGCCCGTTTTTGCAGACACCACCAAACACCGCATTCTGCTCATCGGCGATTCTGAAAGTGGCGGTTTGCGATATCCCTTGAACGATTATTGCTTGGCGAACGGACACAAACTGATCTTGTCGCTGGAATGGTATTCCGCAACAACCTTCAATTTTGGTCGGTCAGACACCATCCAAAAAATCATTGCCCGCTACAAACCCACCTATATTTTCTTGGTATTTGGTTTGAACGAATTGTACGCACGCGATTTAAAAGCCAGAAAAATTGCCGCAAATCAGCTGGCGAAAAAACTTCGGGGCATCCCCTATGCGTGGATCGGTCCTGCGAACTGGGAGGAAGACCACGGAATCAACAAAGTTTTTCAATCCTCTGCGGATTCTGCCACGTATTTCTTGACCAAAAAACTCACCCTCACCCGTGCCGGAGATGGGCGTCACCCCGATGTCCAAGGATACAGGGTATGGATGGACAGCATCGCCGGTTGGTTGCAAACCTCGGCAAGATATAAAATGGCCATGAAGCCGCCGCGCAAGCGCGGCCGGCCTTTCCGTGCACCAATCATCACCATCAACGCAGCAAAATACCGTGGATACTAATTGGATCAATCAAATATTCGCCCCGCTGCATGATCCCAATACATGGGAATCGGCTTTTGGTTACTCCACCAAAGAACCTTGGTTTTTTACCGAGTTCTCATTCCTTGCTGTCTTCGGCGTTTTCTTGATTTTTTATGCCGCACTCGTTCAAAAAAATACGTGGCGCAAAATCTACCTCATCACCTTCTCGCTGTTCTTCTACTACAAATCAAGCGGACCCTTCCTCGGACTTTTCGCATTGATGATCCTTTCCGATTACCTGTTTGCGTTGGCCATCGAAAAAAGTACGGGTACCAAAAAGAAAGTCCTCCTGTGGCTGTCGCTCAGTTACAGCTTGAGCTTTCTGCTCTATTTCAAGTACGCCAATTTCTTCATACACAACTGCAACCAACTCCTTGGCACACAATTCACCGATCACGATCTTTTCCTTCCCATAGGAATCTCCTTCTACACATTCCAATCAATTAGTTACTTGATGGACGTGTATCGCAAGGAAATTCCAGCAACCACAAACGTGAGCGATTACGCGTTCTACATGACCTTCTTCCCCCACTTGGTTGCCGGTCCGATTGTTCGCGCCAAAGATTTCCTACCCCAAATTTTTACGCCCCAAATCATCAATGCAGCCCTTTACAAGGAGAGTCTTTTTCGCATCCTTACAGGCTTGTTAAAGAAACTCTTCATCGCCGATTACTTGGGCAAATACGTTGATATCGTGCACGAACTGCCCGCCAATTTCTCCGGGGCAGAGAACCTCTTGGGCATGTACGCCTACAGCTTCCAGATCTACTTTGATTTTTCTGGCTACTCGGATATCGCCATCGGTATCGCGTTGATGTTGGGCTATCGACTCAAAGAGAACTTTGAAAATCCCTATGCAGCAAGCAACATCACCGCCTTCTGGCGCAAATGGCATATTTCGCTGAGCAGTTGGCTACGTGATTACATCTACATCCCCCTGGGTGGCAACCGCAAAGGCGAATTCAACACCTACCTCTTCCTCCTCATCACCATGCTGGTAGGCGGATTTTGGCACGGTGCAGATTGGCGATTCGTGTTTTGGGGGTTGGCCCATGGATTGGCCCTCGCCTTCCACAAGGCATGGATGCAGCTCTTTCCCAGCAAATCAAACCCCTGGTATTCTCGCATTTTCGGTACGATACTCACCTTCCATTTCGTGGGCTTCTGCTGGATATTTTTCCGCGCCTCCTCATTTGGCTCAGCATTTGCAAGCATAGAGCAAATTGCCTTTCACACACAATGGAAAGATTTTGTAGGATTTTGGACTTCGCGACAAGAAATGGGCATCATGATCATGACAGCCGCTTTCATCGCATTCTTTCCACCAAACCTCAAAGAACGAATCTTCCAAAAAATCCAATGGCTCCCCACCTTCACATGGATTCTTTGGGTACTCATTTCATTGCAAATCATCATCCAATTCAAGGACGATGTGGTTCAGCCCTTCATCTACTTCCAGTTTTGATGAAGCACTGCCAACCGCTCACCAACAACCACCCATTACCAAGCCAATCCTCTCCCACGAAATGGCTGATAATCCTATTTTTGTCTTTAACGCAACTCCTTGCAGCGCAACAAAACCCCAATCGCTCGGGGACAACCGCAGCAACCCCATCCCCAATAAACAACGCATCAATCAGTCCCAAAATTGATGACTTACACGAAGATAGTTCAATCATTTGCCTTACCTGCAACGAGTTGCAAGAATCGCCAAAGCTAAAAAAAGCGTTGCAAAAATTGCATAATGTGAGGGTCAACAACCTCAATTACATCACCCAAGAATACCCCAACCAACCTGCCAACCAATCCGCCAACCCCTCCAAGAGAGGCAACCTACCCCCGGTTCGCACAGCACCCCAGAAACCCATCGCTGGCACAGCTGCTGCTTCTACCAATCCTACCGACACCCTCTTCACCATCATCCATATCGGCGATAGCCACATCCAAGGCGATTACTTTTCCGGGGAAATCCGCATGCAATTGCAATCCTACTTTGGCAATGCCGGTCGCGGAATTCTGTTTCCGTATGCCTTGGCAAAGAGCTTCGGCCCGCGCGGCGTATCCGTAAAACCAATCGGTTTATGGACGGGTTACAAAACACTCACCGGCAGTCTTACCGAGCCCTTGGGCGTGTCAGGGTATGGCGCTAGTACCCGCACTGCCACATCGAGCATACAACTATCATTAACCGAAAAGTTCAAAGAAGAGAATGCACTGGGCTCGTTTAGTATCCCGGAAATGCAAAAAATCAACATCTGGCATTCTGCCGATAACAACTCGTTTACCACCCAACTCAATCCCGAGTTCCAATGGACGGGCAGCCAATTCTATCCCTCAGGATGGGGCGTAAGTTCCTATCAAGCCACCGCACCACAAACGGGCTTTACACTCACGCTTTCGGCAACTGCGCCCACCCAAAACCACTACAACTTTTATGGATTTGAAATCGTTCCGATGCAACAGCGCGGCGTGGTTTACCATCATTGCGGGGTTGTCGGCGCCCAATTCACCCACCTCATCAACAAGGCCCCTTACACGGTGGAGCAAATCGCCCACATCAAACCCGATCTTCTCATCTTCTCGTTTGGCACCAACGAAGCTTACAATGGAAAACTCGACAGCCAAGTATACACACCGGCGGTAATGAAATTCCTGTCGGATATCGCCGCGGCAAGTCCAACCACTGCCATCATTCTAACAACCGCGCCCGATACACGCAGTCGCAACCGCATCCCTCCCCAGCAAATCAATGTCAACAATCAACTGCGCAAAATAGCCAAAGTGCAAAAAGCAACACTTTACGACTTGAACGAGGCGATGGGTGGTTGGGGATCACTCCATGTTTGGTATTACAACAAACTCACGCTCACCGACAAACTCCATTTCAACGCGGCTGGCTATGCCCTGCAGGGACAGTTGTTCACCCTTTCATTGCTACAAGCATATAACAAGGCAAATCCCAAGGACACCATCAACATACAATCTCTGCGAAGCACTGTTCACGGGAGCATGAGGGCGTTGGTGAGGAATTTTTCTGCCGTTGCAATGGGCGATTCGATGGCTCTGGACAGTAGCACAATCAATCGGAAAGTGGATAGTACCGGACTCACGGCGATGGCAATTCACAATGCTACAGATAGTGCGAAAAACCAGGTTGTAACACCAAACAATCGGGTTACACCCACGGTGAGAAACACGACAACTTCAAACAATAACCACAGTCCCAAAATGCAACGGGGCGAAGTAACCCATACTGTGAAATCCGGTGAAAACCTGTATCGTATTGCCCAACGTTACCACGTAACCCATGAAGCAATCGCCAAGCGCAACAACCTAACCAACCCGCGCAGCTTGAGACCCGGTCAGCGATTGGTGATTCCAGCTCACTAAACAGCGCAGCAAAACGCAGTACGAAGTAAAAAGAGAGGGGGCTTGCGCAGCGCAAGCCCCCTCTCTTTTTTGCCTGGAGAACGAAATCCCCCAATATAATTTAGTGTG
>JACCDI010965055.1_pt1 | contig 11946 bp, 11 predicted proteins | sample 7442791 | NCBI WGS metagenome assembly JACCDI01 (sample SAMN15323434, study PRJNA562643) | freshwater metagenome | isolation source: river surface water | place: USA:Blue River Watershed | collected 2017-08-15
AGGTGAAGATGGGGGTTCGGCCGACCGAGGCTCTGGAAGGGAAGAAATTAGGGGGTGTTTCCAAGGCTTCGAAGGTGGATGCAGAGGATCAAATAACGAGAGATGAGGACGAGATGGTGGATTTGACAGCTTTGACAGACTCAATGTCAGGAAGCATGAAAGTGATGAGGTTTGAGGAACAAATGGAAATGGAGCCAGACCCTGCAGAAGAGCAACAACAGAGCGAAAGACCCGCCGATCAAACTACTGAGCAAACCGGAGAAGAACCCGCAGGGGAACCAAGCATTGAAAGTGGGAAAGTGGAGAAATTGCCAGAATCACACGCACAGCACTCCTCAGAGGCCGATGCCGTCTTCGCTGGTCCTCCACCGGATATTACGTCTGAACACATATCTCAAGGTGCAGAAGGCCTTGGAATAGATCTGCGATGATGTTTTCATATAGTTCATAGGATTTAAGGAGCCATTTCACTTGTTACGTAACGAATGACATGTAAATCAAAATTATCTATCGAGCTTTTCACCGAGCTGGAATTTATAATTTTCACATATATCGTTTTTGTCATCCTATCAGTGTGCAACTGTACCAATTACATCTTGCTCGAAGCTCATTGGAACTAGGAACATTTTTGTCGAGTAAGATGTCATCCCTCTGCGCCAACACTAGACCGTCTTCTGTGTCTGTTTCAAATGTTGACGAAATGACCTTGGCTATATAAATTCCATTTTTCGTCATGCTGAGCCTCCATAAAGCAGATATAGTGTTAGGACCAGTAACGGAACAACATATCAAGTCACACGAGGCATTTGAATTGTTGTATAATCGACGGATTTTACGGCAGTAATTTTCGTATCCGCGAATTTCATTCGCTGCCGCTGCTTTGTCCCCAGAAAAATACACATATCGGTCGCTGAAATATTCAGGCCTTCCAATACCGGACACAAGCCACTTAGATTCACGGATAGAGTCATTGATCCCATCGGCCATTCGTTCTACGTTGAGGCCGCGAGACTTCGGCTTCAGCCAGTCGATAGAATCAAATTCTTCCAATGCAATGGAAGCAGGGGGGTTGATCAGGAATACTGAGAAAGATGAAACGCTTACTAAGGCATTTCTCCTACTTGGGTCTTGGGGGGCGAGGTCGTTGATAGAGGGGAAGAAAATTGGATGTGGTTGACAGCACTGATCATTTTTCAATGTACCATGATTTTTCATTGCAAGCCCGTTGGCACCTGGCAAGACGTCATCGAACAGGACATACCGCAAAATTAATAACTTGTGTATTAGACGTATGAGTATTGGCATGGCTCTCTACATTATGAAGTTTGATGGAGATGAGTTTTGTATGGTAAACTGACTTGTCGAGATCGTTCTGATGCCGCCCATAATTATTTATATTCATGCATTTTTGCTAACTCTCTATTACACATACATAATGGTTTGTTTATGAATATTGTACATTTGAGAGATTGCTGGCGTGATGTCGTGGGCGAATGTAGGCTTTTTCTTTTACACAGAGGTGTCGAAGGCTGGCCCACAAAAGCTATGGACATCATTATTTGTTCCTCCTCGTTTTAACGAAATAAATAATTCCGTCCGGTGAGACATCGGGAACAATAAATACTCCGGCGAAAAGAATATCCATCCCACGCAAATGATCCGCCCACGATGGCGTTCTGGTGTCGATGACATAAAATATAATATATTATAATATAACAAAAGAGGGGACGGCAGTGACGTGTTTCGAAGCTGGAACATATTAGATCAGCACGCCCACTGGATTGGTTGAAAGCTAGCAGCAGACAAAATTTTTTGAACTATGAATCACATCTGTCTCATAAAATGAAAAAAAAATCGTGAAAAATATAGCACCAGAGAGAAATAAGTAGAATAAAGAATATATCACCTCCTATCTCCGAAACAAAACCTCAACCACCATCGCCAAACTACCAAATTTTGTCTTAGAGGCCAATTCATCACAGATTCCAGCATTCCAACAAACAACAAACGCATTGTCAAGATGAATAATATGCCCAAATTAGTGTTGCTCTTCATCATCTATGTAACTCTTCAACCTGGAATGTCATCGGCATTTGTTTCGTTGACCCCATGTGTGTTAATGCATCAAAAACGTTTCGATTACCCTAATTTTCAACCTCTTCAAAAGAGGATCATACTAATGGCAGAAAAGGTGGACGATCCGATCAATTCCAACTTTCTTTCGACTCTCCCTTCCGCGGAAACAATCCAAGAGAATGTATTAGGTGGAGAATTCGGAAAGCGTGGTGAACAATATGTCATTGCGCAGTTTAGCCTTTTCCTGTTCATTGCGATCGGCAACGTTCCATTTATCGGAGACATCGTTACTCCAATTCTCGGTCCGGCATTAATCTTGATTGGATTGATTGCAGTTTACAAGGCATCCGCAGATTTGGATGGCAACTTGTCCCCGTGGCCAGTTCCGATTAAGTCAGCAACTGGAAAAGGATCCCTAATCAATACCGGGATATATTCATATGTACGCCACCCCATGTACACGGGTGTATTGTTTGGAATGAGCGGGCTAAGTGTTTTGACTGATTCTGTTATCAGAATGCTCCTCACAGTGGCGCTTTACTTTGTTCTTGATTTAAAGAGCGAGTATGAAGAGACGAAACTGATTGAGGCGTACGGGGAAGAATATGAAATTTATCGCGAGGAAGTGAAAGGGAAATTTTTCCCGGCTAACTTTGCAAGCATATTCACTCTAGAATAAGTGATTTGATTGCAAAGGTTCATAATAACTTGCAAGGAAACAACATGTCCGGCTATTGGGGGTAATGAAAAATTGTTGGAATCGGTCTTTAGCAAGATTTCTTCATAAAATGCCGGTGGGATCAATGGATTTCAAATTTTTAATTAGGAAAAAGTAAACTGCTCTGTTTTGAGCAAGCCTTATAGTTCCTATGTCGCGACGCGAAATATAGTCCACACTTTGTGGAAGAGATGTAATTGCATTCTTCGTCCATTTTGCCCCATCATAATTTAAAGTTGGAAATTCTAGACCACACTCCTTCATCCAACGACATACACATAGTTTAAATTAATGGGAAATGCTATCAAAAATTAATCCCTCTTCCTAAGATCCCAACGCTGTCGTAACCTCATCTTCTAAGCCATATCGTTTCGCTTCCTTACTGACGTCAAATCGAAGTTTCTTGATCAGCGCCAACGCCTCGACGGGTGAACTGCAATTCAGAGCCTTCCTCAGCACCTTCTCCTTCTGCTGCTGAACTTCCTGACCGAACCCAACCCACAAAGCATTAATTTCGCCCCACCGTTCTCTCGGAAGCCACCCCTCTAATTGCTCTCTAGTCCCTTCTGGTGTTGTTGATTTTACCCATTTTAAATCATTGAACATACGATGCATATGAGTGTCAACGCCGATTCCAGAGTTTTTCTGAAATGCAATGCTTTCTACAATGTACGCCATTTTGGGACCCACACCTGGCAGCTTCATCATTTCTTCTGCAGTTTGGGGTATGTCTCCGTTGTAAGTTGCCATTATGATGTCTGCCGACTCTTTGATAAACTTTGTTTTGTTGTTGTGAAATCCAACTTTTTGAATGAGTTTGTTGAGAGTTTCGTTGTCCGTTTGTTGTATATTTTCCACAGTGAGACCATGCTGACCGTTCGAAATAGAGGCATCGTGAGGTGTTCTGAATTGTATTGAAAATGAGTGAAAAATCAAATGCCATCAAGCTCTTACGTTTTGGAGAGCTTTCATAGTCTCGCCAACTATTGCATCTTTTGTTTGGCTACTCAACATCAATGCAATCAAAACCTGATACCGGTACACGACTTCCCCCAAGTGTCTCTCGGGTAAAGCCTCTGCACCGACGCTATCAACTGGAGCTGTTTTATCAGCTCTGAGTTCTTCGACCAAGGCATAAATCTTTTCCCAATCCTTCGGTGGAGGAAGACTTCCTGGTTCGATTTTTTCGCGTTTCCTGGGAGTGGATGATTTCGCTTTTGGAGATATGGGTCGTTTTGTTACGCTGGGTGATTTTTGGGCTTTCGTAGGTGTCTTCAACTTCGGTGACTTTTTTTCTGGTATTGATTTTTCCGGCTTAGACAAAGACCGTTTTCCTTTTCCAGTCGCAGCTCGACCTTTCTTCGCGACATTAGTTGACTCTTCTTTATCGTCGGAAAAATATTTCGACCTCTTCAAAGATGTTCCCTTTTGAGGAGTACTCAGCACGGGGGAAGTAGTCTCCACACTTGTTTCAGTAGGAAGAATGAATGTGTCATTTTCAGAGGTTGATCCGCCTAAAGCAATCCGTGATCTCGTCAATGGCGGCATCGCCCAAATGATGGGGTGTGTAGAAATTGACCGACGATCAAGTAGATTGTGAAATAACGGCCAACAAAACGAAGGTTTGACTGAGTGATTCAACGTCAACACAGGCCGAAGAGGTGCGCCAACAAGAATTGCGATGAAGTAGCACCAACGGCAATAAATGGGTGATATGAGACGGAGAACCGTTGTCATCAAATTTTTGACCTTGTGAATGATCCTTGCCTTGCGATTGTTGGTTGAATCGTTATCTGTGGCGATTGGATGCTGTGGGGAGATCCTGGTAGCCACCTCGTTAGATAGATGGGAGGAGGAATGCAGGGAAGGAGAGTGTAGAGAGCTGTATCGTATGTTACCCACGATACAGACTCTGTAACGCGCTCGAAAGTGTGTTGGAAAAAAGTGACGGATAGGTTCGATTGTTGTTGTTCTCTCGCGTCATAGTTGCTGAAAAACATTAAAAAATTAAAAAGTTGAAGTACGAGGTCTCGATGTGGTGGCTTGAGTCACTGACACAACACATTTTGAGCGAAACTAGCAATACAACCCAAAAATTGTCGAAGAAAAATTAATCGTTTCGTTAGGTCCAATTCGCCTCGAGAGCATCGCAAAATTAAAACGAATTCACCATGGCGTCCCGAGGAGAACTTCTATCTCTCTATCGGCAACTCCTCCGTTCCGCTGCCACATATCCCTCAAAAAATAGACAGGGAATCTACCGTGCAATCCAAGAAGAATGGAGAGACGACGTGGCATTGAACCCGGATGATCCCAAGACAAAGCAAAAAATCAATGTGGCATTCAAGGGGTTGGAACAACTGAGAATGTATGATTCTATGAAATTGAGTAAGGGAAACCCGGAAAACCCGAATTGGGAAGTCACTTTGGAGCAAAATCCAATGCCAAAGCCAGGGGGGGATTGAAACAAAATGATATTCTACTGCTTGCCATGATATCCTTGTTGACACGGGAAAAAAATACTGCAATGATTATTATTTCAGCTGAATAATTGGATGTGAATGTTACTTGGAATCGGTGAAATCTTGAAAATTTTGAAATATTTGTTGCATGTTATTGCAAGAAAAATGTGTTATGGGAAGTATGAAGGTAGAAAGCATTCTTTTTCCCTCGAATGATGGAAGAATCTACTTCAATTAATTCATTTGCTTCAATGAAGACTTATTTTACCAAGTAATGTACATCATGCCACTGTAATAGACTCGGAAATTGGGAAATAAGAGAATTGACACTTCATCAAAAACATTTACTTTAACAAATAACTTGGATAGGAAATCTTGAATCAAACCATTGTCTATCAAAGTCATGAACGTTAAGTCTTCCATTGATGTGCTCGTTGGAAGAGGTAATGTATGATTATGAAGAATAAATGAGAACGAACAAATGTAACATGTAAATTTTTGCTCTAGATTTCAAGGTTTCGAGCATGAAAGGTAAAAACTGAGGATAAGACTAACGCATAATCTGACAATTGTAGATTGATATTTCCGGTTCTTTGTTGCAGACGATGCTTGTTCTTGTTTCTCTGGGCACACTGAATCGTCATAAACAATTATGAGATCATTATCACTCCCGTCATATTTCACATCAATGCGAGAACCGTCGAGGAGATTGCCAGTGATTTTCCCATTTTTCAACTCCACGCATCCGTGTATTTCTATATCACATTGATCACAAAAAAAGTTTCCGTTGAATTTTCCGCCCATGACAGTTGCTTTACCGTTCAGCACTTGCAAGCTGTTACCACTACTTGTCGGCTGTCCACAGACTTGCACAGTGCATCCGGCCCCCGGAGTAAAAACCCCTCCATGAAACACGGCCTCCGAACCCGCATGTAATATCTGCACTGCATCACCTCCTCTTGTCGTCGTCTCTCTAATGGCATCCCCTCCATAAACTGTGACGCCCTCTTCGAAAGTCGCCTTCGCCTGGAATTCTGAATTCCTGTTGGTTGTAATAGTCACGCCAGACCCACCCACGCCTAACCCTCCTGAGATGGATCCATTCTTTGCGTAGAAAAACGCATCTTCAACGCGCACTGCCTCCTCGCCGTCTTTGCCGTTAGACGGAGCCACAATGGATATTCCATCAACGAGAGAAAGGGTTGTCCCATTTACAATGAAGATATTGTGCTCCGGGTATCCCTGGGAGGTTTGGTGCTCGCCGCCATCGACGAAGTAGACCTGATCGGCTTTTACTGAATGAGAGATATTGACAATGTCTCCGGTAAGGGCAATGCATCCGACGAGAATTCGTTTGCTCGTTGACACCATGTTTAGGAAACTATTTTGCGAGAAAATGAAATAACAACGAGACATAAAAAATGTCGAAGGGCCTATGAGTAAAACCCTACATAACTTTCTCTGTTCAACTCCCTCAAAACCATGTTAGACGTTTTGTTCCTACAATACAGTACGAGGTAATCAAAAATAGTAATATCGCTCTATCGTACAAGTCCTTGCAGATTATCATTGCCGTCAATATTATTTAAATAAAGTACCCGGAGTACGATACCCTATAACGAAAAAAAGTACATAATGACAAATGGTCAAACTTGTAATTTTCATTCTCCGATCACCAAAATTCAACACACCCTAAAAGTTTGCTAATCTGCTTCGCACAATAACTATCACAATCTTTTGATGACCCCGATTAATACTGCTTCTGAATAATAATTATTTTTTATTACTCCGATTTTACAAATCAATTGACCCATATGATCACAACAATAGGTCTCATTAGGAAATAATATTTGGTGCCTGAATGAAAATCACATAGCCCAGTAAAGACCAAGTGGAAAAGACTGAGTCCTTACAGAAAGGTGATATTTAGAAAAAATTAAGTATTCACAGAAACAATTTAGTGGAAACATATGCAGTTAGTAAATAAAAATAAGTCAAGCATTTTGCAATTAGTAAGGATTGACTGTTCTTAGAGTACATATCTTAATCCTGTTAAAAAAAGAAGATGGCGACATGCACACAAAATCATGATTATTCATCACAAAAAACAAATCCTTTCAGGAACAACTGCATTTCCTCCCCAAAAAATTGTCCCTACCATTATAACTACTCTTACTGTTTAGTGAACTACCAGACAAGTCACAAATATCATAGCAAACATATCTAACTGTTCAAGGAATTATATTTTCTCATACTACATCTTTATGTTATTTTGTCACTGATGAAAAAATTTGCTGAATTTTTAATGAGTTACATTACCACAAAGAGGGTGGATGTTGATGTTATAATTTATAAATACTAGCATATTGTGATGTCAAAGTTTTGCAAAACAACAACAAAATTCTACAATCATTCTCTCATGATGTTGCCTGAAACAGGTGTTGTGTTGTAAATGGGTAGAAATTTTCAATAATTTTTGTGCTTTTTATTGAACTCACATACTTTTGAGCACCTTGATATATTGCACTTTGTCCATGAGCTCAGCCTAATTTTAGAAAAAAAATGTTTGTTGGTAAGTACTTCTCTTAAGGATTTCATCATGACCACTGGTAAATGACGTGAAAGTTTTGGGTAAGGTATGGGACTCTTTTGCAGAAGAGGCTGTGTGTGATTGACCTAGCTCTCATGTTGCCACATAGTCTTATGCTAAAGATTCAGTCATGGTACTGACCAACATGCAGCTACATTTCCCATAAATTAATTTCCCTACATTCTACCAACTACACTGGAATTATAATACTTACCTAAAAAACTTTTAGTTCCCAAGAAGAGTTCTGACTACAAAGTTTTCATTATATTAGTAGCCAATCTCATGACACAACATTTTGAGGAGGATCTTAAGATTCGCTCACACATTAGAATTTGTATAATATTAACACATATTTCATTTTTTATCACCTCACCACTAGCCATTGTCAACTCTGATAGAATCATTTACGGCAGCTTGATAGTTTATTCTATTTTCAATCATATGTATGTAAGATTTTATTGTAAAATAAAGGAATGAAGTTTTTGATTATTGGTAATTTGCATAACCTTAATTAAATATTTCTTGAGAGATATGTAGTGGTTTGAAACAACTTGTCAAATTATGTGTACTACAACAGAATTCAATAGATTATTCGTGCAATGGATAGCTGCAGCATTGAAAGATTCCCGCATTGGTCTTGTAACTGAACAATATTATGCAAGGATGGGCAACAACCCATTTTAGAGTTCTTCTCAAGAGGACAGTGTCATGGCAGCAGTAGATTTATTATTCATCTCATTGTTATCTGGGCGTCCAGAATTGAAGTACTATCACCATTATTAACTCTGATGGTTAACTATTGCCAATAATAACAGCAATAGTTAACTATCACTGTCAATATATTTAGTTTGACAGTATTGTCATGGTTGTATAAACCATCACATTGAATAACTGTGATAGTTATTATTTGTGATAGTTAACTATCATCATCATTCAACAATTTCTTATGCTGGAAAACATAATTATAACCATGTTTGAAAGGAGGAATGAATGGATTTTATGTTCACATTTTGTGGTGAAATGACATATTTTATTCTTACACTTAGAATTGAAAAATAATACTGTGTGAGACTATTCTTTCTTATAAAAAATGACAATATTCTATCATAAATCAAAGGTATATTTGAAACTTCAAACAAAAATTTTGTGTCAGTAAGATTGAACATTGCATTTAAGGTGTTCATGATCATGGTGAGGGTGTTAAACATCTAAGAACATGGGAATTATTGTAATAATGATAAACTACTCATGACCATCAAAGACAAAATAGTCAAAGAGACAAGATATAATTACACATCCTTAGAAAATGTGTTTAATTATTATCATACCTATTAACAATTGATCAACGGACTTTTTAGCAATACTTTCTGGTGAAATAGCACAATAGTTTTTTCTTCTGTGCTTCATTGCTACAACATTCTTTGGGAATCACAATTTGACTCTAAATATGACTATATTCAGTAATAATACAATTAAATCTGATTAAAGCTTATTTTATTTATCTCCTTTGATATAATATGTGTCAGTAAGGTTAATATTGAATTGAATGACTTCAAGATCATGTGAGCATACACAACTCCTTAGATTGTGAGAAATAATGTAGACACAATACATTATTCTGGACCATTGCAGAGACAAAATATGGAGGGAAATGATATTTATTACTTTTTTCAACTGAAAAATTTGATTATAATCACATGCATCGGGGATGAATGGGCAGATATGATATTCACATCTTCTAGTAATTTTACATTATGATGGTTAGACATCCTGGAATTGGTTCAAAGATTTATACATGCATGATATATCTTCTGATCATTGCTTGAAATTATCAATTATCAATAAGATCTAGTGCAAGCAAAAATAAATGTAGTCCTTGTCACAAGGGAAAATGTTGCCAGAGTTGAATGTGATTTCAACAGATTAGAGTGATGAAATAATGTTTTATTTGCACTTACAATATCAGTTGTAATGAAACCTTTTTATCAGAATAATGTTGACTTCTTCAGTAGGATTTAGGAGTCACATCACTGGACACCCTGTAACTGTAATAGCTTATATTTTTGCTTTTTGTGTTTATGAAACATTGTCTATGATGGAACATTTAACCCATAAATTCCATCTGGGAACAACATATCATTCACATCCACATGTACTCCCTCTTTGTGTGATATTTGTCATGCCTATAAAAGAGATATATATGTGACAAACTCAAACAATTTCTTTTTCTCCTCCAGTTCATGAAACCATAAAGCAATCATACCCAAAGGAGAGTATGTCCCTTGTACATCAACAAATGTAAACTATGAAAAAGACATCATGAAAGCCCATACCCCTTCAAGATAAATTACTGTGGTCACACCAGAACATGACCACGCTACAATCAAATCCAATGACCACTTTTCCCTCTGGTTTTAAGAGTTTAAAAGAGGGCTAAAGGAAGAAACATAAGGTACTTGAATGATGTAAGAGAGCTGAAGTAGATTTTGAATAATACAGGTATTGGAAGGAAAGAAAATATATTTGGTTCAACAGGGCCATAGGATGGGGGAACAAGAAAGACCTCACCAAATATGATAATTACAATGGCTGATAATGATTTTTCCAGTCCAGCTCCACAGGCCCCAGCAGCTGAAAGTGGCACAACTTTCTTTCATATTTGTGTGTATGGAACTTTTGACATAATCAAAATGCTTGCAGTTTCATTAGGCATGGGGATTGGTGTTATTTGAGTGTTTTGTATTAAAATTTGGATAGAACAAAATTTAAATTTGCAATCTTTTGAGGAAAATATTCATGTGTTGTGGACAACAATGTAGGGACTACAAAAACAATTGTGGAAGCATACAAAGAGAAAATGTTTGTATTGTGAGTGTACATTGGACAACATTTTTTCATTAAATAGCTTGAATTCTTAAATATTTGGTATCAATTGAATTATCTATGCATTTCCATGAGGGAAAATGGAAAGATGGGAATAGAACTGATGGGTTGAGAGAGATTGAGGAAGTAAATTTTATGTGGCTGAAAACGCAGAAAATGTTGCTATCATATTATTCATGTTGCATGGATCAATTTCATGATACTATGATATCATTCATTTTGTGTTGATCACTGTAACATCATTTTTCGCTTTGATGGGTTTTACAACATTCATTTTTTCATATTGCTTCAATACATATAATGCTGCCATGACTCTAATAATTTTGTATCAAACTGCAAATATTTGTACATGCCAATAACGGGTAAAGGTACTGCAAATTAATTTGTGACCTTGAATGCAAGCAATATTCATGTTTGCAAGAGATTTTTATGTTAAGACACTGTAGGCTTTTTATTTGGAATACACTGTCATCCTTTTTAGGGATGATCAACATGCAAGATATCCATTCAGAGTCTCTGTAATGTTCAAGGATACCAATGTTTACCATACAACTGAATTCTTTTTGAAGATTTGTCAATAAATGTGAGGAAATGAGGATTAAAGTGATACACTGGTTTGGCTCTTGAATTAAGGTCAATATGCACTTTTTGTATACATAGAAGCCAAGTAAACCATAAACGAGTTTGCAGTGTTTGACAAGAATGATGCGGCTCATAAGGACTGAGACAGTGTTGACTAGTGGCAGCATCTTGACTTGGAATGTGTGACATCCAAGATATGACAACTCAATGAGAATATTGCCAAAACAATCATCTGCTTGAACAATATTAAGGGGTTCAAAGAATTGTCATAGCTGGTCAAGAAAACAGATGTAAATTGCAAGTTCATTCTGTATCTATGAAAAAGATTAGAATTGTAATCAAGATGGATACAACATTTGTGAGGATACTGGCAGCAAAAATGGCATTGTTACAAATGATGATTTTCAGATTCCAAATTAAAACTGAGAAAGGGTGTTCACTGATCACCATGATTCTGTTCAGGAAAATTCATATTCTTGAGATAGAACTGATCAAGGACTTGTGATTTTCTTGCAAAGACATGACCAATAATCACCAGTTGATGGTAATGCTTTGTAATTGCAATGAAACATTTCTTTGTAAAGCATTGTTTCAATGATCTATAGTCTAGAAATGTGCATAGAATTTTGTCAAAC
>JACCDI011520371.1_pt1 | contig 11943 bp, 20 predicted proteins | sample 7442791 | NCBI WGS metagenome assembly JACCDI01 (sample SAMN15323434, study PRJNA562643) | freshwater metagenome | isolation source: river surface water | place: USA:Blue River Watershed | collected 2017-08-15
ATACACTGTAGAGATATGGACTACAAAAAAATATTATAATTTTAATTTACATCTTAATTCAAAAAATGAATGATTTAAGAAAAAAGTTCTGAATGAGATTATCAGAACTCAGAAAAGCTAAAGGGTTAACTCAGGAAAAATTAAATTTTTTGTCAAAAATTCATAGAACTTATATATCAGAAATTGAAAGAGGAGAAGCTAATGTAACATTGGAACAAATTTGAAAACTAGCTAAAGCATTGTGAGTTAATTTATCAGATTTATTTAATTTTTAATATTTAAAATGGAACCTATCAAATATAATATCGATATTGTTTTTGAAGATATTAAAGTCGAAAGATTTTTATTTCCGAAGTACTCCACACAATTTATAAACTTAGCAAATCAAAATGCCAAATGAACTGCACCTGCTGTTGTTTGACAAATGTCTGACTTAATAAGAGAAATTCCTGAAAACACCTTGAATTCATGGAAAAATTTTTATTTATCAAATAATGGAAATAAAATTCAAGTAGCAACTGATAAAATTCGAGACAAGATTCAGGAAATGAAACAATGATATGATACAATCACAAAAGAAATTGTAAAAAAGCGAGTTTATGACCTAATAATAAATAAAACCGCTGAATGATTAATTATTCAAGAGTTCATTTTTAAAGAACTTTCAAAAAAATATAATTTAAGTTATAGAATAGCAACTCCCGATGATGAAGCCAAAAATATCGACTGATACCTTTGAGATAACCCTGTTCAAATAAAGCCTGAGACATATAAATCCAAAAAGACTACGGTTAGATGAGAAATTGAAATTCCAATAGTATACTACAAAAAGACGGATAAATTTTTATATATCTATCATCAAGAACTATTTGTCAAATAATAATTTCTACATATTGTAATCAACTTTATATAGACTATCTTTTTTCGATATATTGCTTATTGTGTAAAATTCCAAATACTGTTCTATTGACGAAGTCACTGGTGTTAGATGTTTAATATTTTTATATTTCAAATCAATTCACTTTTCAGATTTACTTGTTACATATAGTTCATGATTTTTTAACCTATTCTGAATAATATTTTCAGATTGAAATTTGCTATTTAAAATTGACTCTTCGATAACAGTCTGAAAACTATTATCTATTTCTATTCAATAACTATTTCTTCAAGCTATCATTGAAGCAACAGAAGTCGTTCCTGTTCATAAGAATGGGTCTAGTACATTATCTCAATAAACAGAAAACATATTTATAAGTCTATATGCCAATTCGATTGGATACGCTGCACTTCTATCCCTAGACTCATCTTTGCTCAACTTTTGTTTAATTCATTTTAACCCATCTCGTATGTCACTAAACCAAACATTTCTCTCTTCAAAAAAGAATGAGCTTTTTTTTCTATTATTCTTTTCGTCTTCTGTTTTAAATTCTCTTTTATTTCATTTTCTAAAAATTAATATGTATTCATGCTCAAGAGTTACATAAGCTCAAACTGGCAATACTCATGACCCCATAAATTTGTTTGGTGAATTAGTCTGCTTTTTCCAAATAATATTTGGAAGGTTATGGAATCACATATCTATAAATTTTTGAACAATTCTTGAATGATTGTTGTATAATGAAAACTTTGTTCAAATTGTTCTTGTAGCATCTCAGATATTTATACAAACAATAGCTCATTGCTTTGTTTTTTCATTAATTTTCATCCATACTTTATCAAGTTCCAAATGCATCAACTCAAATGCACTATTTCAATTATTCTCATTTATCATTTGAACTATATCAATATTTGCCTTTCAAAAAATCTCATCCCACATTTGTATCATTGGATAAGGAGGAGATGTAACCACTAGATCAATTGAGTTATCTGGCACTAAACTCATGATGGAACAATCTTCAAATCAGATAATATGGTTTGTACTATTAATGTTCATTATAATCATAAGAGAAAAATAAATGTAGTCTATATTCTACCAATAAATTCCTTTATTTCAAGTCAAAATATATTTTTTGTAATTTACAAATAACTTGATTTTGATTTTAAAAACAATTAAGATAAAACAACTTTTTATTTAAAAATAAAAAAATATTTTTAAATAACTTTGTATAAATCAACCTATCATGAACCAAAAATCAGCAATAGAAAAATTACAGTCAATGGCGGACGAACCAAAAGACAGTCTTAAAAAATTCTTGGCAAAAGAAATATTAACCCATGATGAACCGCTCAACTTCTTTTCGTTAGTTGAAAAATTTGGAATTGAAACCATTTATCATTACGAAGATTTGGACGAGGAAGTCATGCGTGAATTCTACAACACTTATTCCAAAGAGATTTTGCAAATTCAAGAAGAAAGCAAAGTTCAGCATCAAAAAGATACCGAACTTAGTTGGTATGCCTTAGAGCGAACCGCTAAAAAAATCAGTAAGGATTTGGATTTGGAACGATAATGCTTTCCTTTTGGATTTTGGGGTTCAAAGGGGTTTTCCCTTGCAAGCTTAAATTCCATTAGTATGTGCAAGTGTAAATTTATGAATTTAAAAGATTAACTTGACTTTCAGTATCTAATCAATATAAAACATCTTGTTGTGGTGTAAGTCTATGATATTGGTCAAACAAATTCTTATTTAAACTAAAAGAAAACTGAATAATTGGCTTTAGTACAGCGAAATCAATGCATTTAACCATACTGTTGATATGTTCGAAATTCTCCCGAACATCTCCATTATCTGTGGTAAGGATACCTTCCAATGAAGGTTTAACCTTGAATACAACTTGCTTTTCAGGTGTTACAATGATGTTCGAAAAGAACAGCGATGTAATTTTTCTCTTTCGAACATAAGTTGCTTCATCATAAGTTTTGCTTATATTACTGATTCATCGAACAAATGCATCTAGTTCTAGTATTGCGTTTCTATGATTGACAGCAAGTTTAGCCAATTCCTTTTCTAAATAATCTATCTGCTCTTCATATTTCTTTATATCTGCATGATATACCTTTTTTTGTAATTCATCAGGAGTATTCTGTTTGTTGAAATTTCTTGCATAATTTTCCATTAATGAACTAACATGATTAATCTGAAGTTGTAGTGTTCTTCTTTTCTCATTTATTTTTTTCATGGTGTGGTCATATTCTTTAATTTGAAATTTTCTGTAATCTTCGTATTTATTTTCATCAATTTGAATATTGTCCTTTAAAAATTCTGATACAATATTGATTAGTTCAGCTCAAGTAAATGATAGCTGTTTGCCATTAATTTTTATTCCTGTCATTTTGTAATTAATCTGATGTGGTTTAATAACATCTTTGAGTGAAGCATTTGGGTTACTTATTTTTAATTTTTCAAGTGCTTTACGGTGTCTCTTTGGGTTCGGTAGTTCAAATACAAACCCTTGAGAGTTATCATATTGTATAAACTGATTTGGAAATAGCTTAATTTCATCATACTCATCAATGGTTTTGTATGACCTCAAAGAAATAGGGTTTGTCAATAGGTGTCTATCTAATAATATTTGATGTTCTTCTTCTGTAATTAGAGGTTGATAATGTGGGTTTGCTCCATCACGCAAATCGATTTCATTGTTCCCGCTTATCAGTATTCCATAATAAAAGGGGTCTAGCCAAATCCTGTATAATCATTTTACATTGAGTTTGGATTCCCTGTTTTTATTTTTGAATTTTCTTTTATATCCACTCGCCATGATATATTTTCCAATGGTTTCATCTGATTGGTTTTCATATACCTTTCTTCTAAATGCCTCTTTCCAAACATTGAAGTACTCTGGGTCAGGTTCATGATATCTTTCTTCATTAATAATGTATCAGTATTTGTGTTTTCAATCTGCCTGCCCCCTTTTATTAACTCCCATTTTACCACGCCCGATATTTTTACTGAGAACGTCTGAGTAATTATATGAAATTACAAAATTGATTCAAAGTATCATTCTTCCGTTTTCATTATTCTCAAAAGTGAAATTGGTGTATTGAACATCCAAGTAGTTTTGGTCTATAAGTTGAACCAATTCTCCACTTTCCACAAGATTTCTAGCATGTCTGTCAGGAGAATAACTAAGTATTCATTTGATTTTTCCTCTCTTTACCAAGCTAATTAGTTTGCTTCGCAGAGGTCTGTTGTCAGGAGTTTTAGCTGACTTTTGTTCAACAACATAAAAAAGACCATCGGCTCTTTCTAATATGGACTGTTCGTAAGAACCTTTGCATTCGCTAATCCACCTTTCAAAACTCTCATCACGAAAAAATTCATCCGTTAATTCATTGTGATAGGCTAGACCTAATCTCTTTTGTTCTGCATAATCCAAACATGACCTTAATTGGTCTAAAAGGCTTTGTTTCTGTCCGTCACTACTTTCTTCTCTAGATTTTCTGCAATATATTACGTACTTTATTTGATCCCTGTTCAATACAGGATTTTTTCTTGAGGCTCTCTTGTTTTTGAGCATTTTTTTAGAATTAGAAGTAAATGTTCGACTGTGTTTTTTATTGTACGGATAATTAATAAAAATGCAAATCTTAATCGAACATTTTGGAAATAAAAAACTATCTCATTCCTGAGACAGCTTCTTTTTCAATTTTAACTTGTTCAATTATCCGCACTAGTTCCGACAATGCTTCTCCTAAGGACATGGTGTCTTTGTATTCTTTATCAACTTCCCATCTTAATGAGTTAATGACAAAGTGTTTACTTCCATAAGTTTTCTGTTTAATTTTTGGCTGAGAGCCAAAGGAAGATTTTACCTCATGCTTTGTTTTTCATTCCATTTTTGTTTTTACAGACTAAAATCAAAATTAGATAGGATAATTTGCAACCAATACTTCATTTTTTCTTTTGATAGGTCAACTGTTCCTGTTGTGACTTGCTGATAGTGGCTTGTCAAAAGTTTTTACATATCGGTTGTGTTTTTTGATAAACTCGTTTAATATATCAGAGGGATAATTCGATAGTAGAAATTTTCATTTAATATTTGCCAATGTTTCCAAATCACGAATAAAATGTTCTTTTTCATATCCTCCGTAGTGTCATTGGTTTGTCCCAATATAGGGTGGGTCTGCATAAATAAAAGCATCCTCTCTGTCTCTGCTTTGGATGACTTTGTAGGCATCGTTTTGTTCGATTTGGGTATGGCGAAGTCTATCCATTAAATCTGAACCAAACATATCAACTTTGTTTTTAAAGACAACGGACGACCTTCTTTCCCTGTCGTATCATCGGCTACCGATTTTATTGAGAAATCCTTGATTGGTTGCTACATAGAATGCCCATGCTCTAATAACAGTATCGTCTGCAAATAATCGTGGGCAATCATAAATAAATAATGCTTTTCTGTAGGTTTCTCTACTGTGGAGCGTGTCTTTAATCTTTTGCTCAAGTTCTGCTCATTTGTTTTTTAAAACCTTATAGAAGTTAATTACGTTCATGTTTACATCATTGATAACTTCACACTTGGCAGGTTCTTTGGCTCGGTAGACACTTCATCAGCCAAAGTAAGGTTCAATGTAAATATTGTGCATGGGAATTAGTGGCAAAATGTCCTTTAACATATTCTGCTTTCAACCGTAGTAAGAAATTGGTGTTTTTAAAATCACTTTTGGTCTGTTTTTGGGGTTTGTTGTCATTTTGTTTTACAGGAGATAAAATATCTATCAAGCTAGATAACCAAATGAAAATGGCTTGCTAAAACAAGCCATTGCTAATTATGAATAATTACTTCTTTTCTTTTTCGACAGGAGTCTTTGGCGGTTCATTTTTCTCATTTGTTTTATCACTTCCTTTTTCGCCTTCTTCAATCTTTTTATTCCCCGATGGGATAATTTCAACTGGCGCAGAGGATGCCTCTTTGCTCCATTTGTTGGTCACATAGGAAATGATACTAAAATCATCTCCGATGACTTTAAGTAACTCTTCGTTTTCCATATCAACAAGTTCATACTCTTCAGGGATAACCCCATCATAAATATGGTTGATAATTTCGATGAGTTCTTTCCTAGAGAAGTACTTTAACAAATCAGCAGAGATTTGTTTGGTTTCTTTCTCATCCTTTGCTCTGTTTTTTAGCACTAATGAGAATAGTTTCATAAGTGCCCATTTTTGTTTTTCCATAATGGCTTTTGTTTTAAATTAATTATCAAGTTTATACATCAGTTGTACTTTGGAGTTTTGCTCCGTTACTGTTTCTTCTTTTTCGATAAGTTCCTTTCGGACTTCTTGGGCTTCTTGTTCTGTCAAATAGTAAGGCTTGGGATGGGTATAAACCCATTCAAAGTTTCCATCTGAATCAGCAAGTAAAACAACATACAATTCTTTCATTTTAAAATGATTTACATTTTTATTTTATAGATTATAAACACTTTGGAGAAGTCTTCATTTGGTATAATTTCTTCTACAAATCGGTCTTCATCATAGAGTGAGCCAAGCATAAAATTCACAAAGCCTTCAAAGTCTAAAGGTTCTTCCAAGAAATCATCCAAGTACTCTTGATGCATTTCTTTATTCAGAATTATCACTTGTTTTACGTATCTTTTGTTTTCCATTTTATATTACAGCATCATTACTTTAGCTTCTCCTTCTTTGAGTTGTCCATCCTCAATCATCTTAAGTAGTGCTTCGTTTGCCTCCTCTTCAGTATCATAGAACTTCGGAGGTGGCGTAGTTACAATGTACTTGTCCTCTTCGCTAATGGAGCTATCATAGATACCAAATACGGGAGTTGGATTTCCTGCCTTATGTGATAAAGCCCTGAAATTGGCACAATCATATTCGTCCCAATCTGTTACGGGTTTCTCCATCAAATAATGCGTCTCCAATCCTAACTGAGCAAGAGTAGCTCGAACTCTTTGCGGTGTAACTTTGGTTGTTTCATACAATTCCATTCTCGCTTGGTCTATCTCATAAGAAAGAATATAGAAGTCATCTCCAATGGCTTGCAAGAGTTCTTCTTTGTCCATTTGGTCGTAATTTATCCACTGGGGTACAGTAGGAACATACAACCATTTGATAATATCCATCAGTTCATCTTTGGAGTAGATCGAAAGGAAAACGTTGTCTATGGTAGAAACCTTTTCATTTTGCATAGTTTGTTGCAATCTTCTTAAGAAGTACTGTATAACCAAACGTGCTTTTGTTTTTCTAAGCATTTCTTTCATTAAATTAAATTTTTGTTTTACTGTTGTTCATCTTTTGGCTTATCCTTTTGCCAAAATTCTTTTGAGGCTTCAAATCCTATCCACTGACCATTGTGGTCAAAACCACGATTGGCAAGTTCATGACGGATAAGTTTCTCTAGTGGAATTTCATACAAAAGGACAAAGCGTAGAAGTTCTGCTTCCATTACCGAAAACTTACCCAGTAAGTCTTCCCAATGTTCTAGCATATCGGTTTGTTGAGCGATGGCTTGTAATCTTTCATAAGAAAGATTTTTGTAGCTATCGGTAAGCGGATAAAAATGGTTGTCCATTTCCATCTCTTGTGCCGTCTGTAAATCAGAAACTACAAAGTCATCTTCGGGTCCGTCATAGACCACAAAATACCTCTTGGCATTTCTGAATTGGAATTGTAACCACAAGGCTCTGTCGATTGCATCGTTCAGGTCGCTGTAGAATTCCATAGTGTTTTGTTTCATGATTTTGTTTTTGAAATAAAATGATTTAGTCTTGTTCCTCTTCCTCTTGGCTGTCTTGAGGTTCGCAGTAGGTCATGATAGTTGAGAGCAAGTGGTTGTAATCTCCACTTTGAGCTTCTTCAAGCACTTGGTCGATTTCCTCTTGCGTCCAACCCTCACGTCTTGCTTGTCTTGAGAATACTCCCATAATGGCATACGCATTCCCATCAACCCCAACTAGTTCGAGATTGAGAACTTTTCCAATTTTGTTTTCCATTGTTTTGTTTTTTTTAGCTGATAAATAGCTTGGGCATGAAGTATCCAATAACCAAAGACAGAGATAGTGCATCTCCTATTTTCTACTTCTGCCCAAACACTTTACATTTTTGTTTTAAGTGATTTGATAGGTTCCTTTGGCGGTGGTGCTTGTATGGATTTTTTTTCATTTCGCAAGGGAATCAGCATCACTTAAACTTTACATTTTTAAAATTTGTCAATTACAAAAACAGAAGAAAAAAAGGTGTATTTCTATGGGGTTCTTTCTTGAAAAAATGGAGATAACTCTTGGGATTAGGTGCAGTTTTTCATCTCCTTTAGAGGTTCTCAAAAAGGTAGGCAAAAAGGTAGTTAAAAAGGTACACGCCAATAGGTGTGATTTTTTAGCTTCTTAAATAAAGGACTTGCATTTTTTTATAAAACAGATATGTACCACCTTCGCTTTTATTTTCTACTTCGATACAAAATGACATCTATAACTGGCTTTTTGAATTTTATCAGCTGAGTGCTTCGTCTGTATTTTTTAGACCCAAGCCTGTTCCTGTGTATCTTCCTGCAATAAAAAGACATCTGATTATTACATGAAGAACAGGCTCAGGCAAATCCGTATTCTTGCAATCACTCTTGTATAAACTACAGTACCTCTCTCATAAAAAGCAATCGTTTTCAATTATCTTACTTGACCCGCATGGCGATTTAGCCGAGCGTGTGTTTGCTTTTCGTTTAAATCTTCTCAAGCCTCAGCGTGTTGTGTACATCGACTCGGCTCGAGAGAAGGATAACATTCCGTGCATCAATCCGTTTTGGAAAAAAGTTTCAAATCCCATGATGGTGGATTTACTCTCACAGCAACGAGCCAAGACCTTTGCTGAACTTTTACCCGAGGCAGGAATGTCTCTGCAAATGGAAACTTTATTAAAACCATGCTTGGCAGTTCTGTTCTCACAAGGAGGATGTGGTTTGTCGGATTTGCAAGATTTTATGAATGATTCCACTAATCAAAAACGAGTGGAATTGGGCAAAAAAGCAAAGCATCCTATTTACAGAAGCTTCTTTACTTCTGCTTTTGAAAATAAAAAATATAGTGCTACCAAACTGGCTGTATATACAAGACTTCAACACCTACAAAACAATTACAGTTTTTATATGATGATGAATGGACAAAGTGATTTTGATTTGAAAAAAGAAATGCAAAAAGGGAATGTTATTCTGTTTAATCTCTCCAAAGGAAAATTGGGTGAGGATGCTAGTAAAGCACTCTGAAAATTTATATCAGCAACACTCTTAAGCATAGCACTACAACGTGCTTTTGAACAGGAAAAATATAGAAAACCTTGTTATCTCTTTGTGGATGAGTTCCACAATCTTGCCTCGTGAGGCAATAGTATGGAGACCATATTCTCCGAAGCAAGAAAATACAAATTACATTTGATTGTTGGAACACAAAGTATAAACCAACTCCCTGCTTCGCTAAAAAGTATGGTCATCAACAACACCGCTATTAAACTCGTTTGAATTAATGGACTCACAGCTTTAAAATCTCAAGCAGGAGATTTGGGAGTTCCTTTCCATGTATTAAAATTACTTCCACCATTTTATTTCTATTACAAGCAAGACCATTATCCTGCAAAAAAAATTAAAAGTCCGGACTTTCTTTTAAAACGTTCTAAAAGATATTTTCTATCCAAAAAAGAACAGGCTAAACTTAAAACTCAAATCCTTTCTCAAAATTCAATTTACAGAAGCACTAAAAATCTTGATAGCGATTTGTCTGCTATCTGATCGCAAAACCTCACGGAGTCCAGCGATAATTTCAAACCTAAATTCCAACTGTAGCGATTGTTGTTATAAAAAAGCAAGGCAGTCAGCCTTTTTATTTTTTTATAATAATTGAAATGCTAACCAAAAGATTATTTTTCAAAACGCTCTCGACATCACAAGAAAAAATCCTGCTGAATTTGGCTCGTTATAAATTTCTAACCACAGGACAGATGCTTGAATTAGGTATTATGACAGATAGAGCCAATTTGAATAAACAAATCCTTGAACTTAGGTATTGGAAAAACCCATTAGTGGGTTCTGCAACGTTTGGTGTGCATCCAAAACTCTGAAAACTACAAAGCATCCACCACTTGACCTCTCATGGAGCTAAACTTATTGAGGAGCATTTATCTCCGAGTTCGGATATAAGATTTCCAAAGGCTAACACCGTGCTGTTTGGTCAAGACTACCATCATAGAATTCACACAATTGACCTTCACATTGCTTTTCAAGAATGGGCATCAACTGGGTCTGTTGAGTTATTGTTTTTTCTAACTTATTTGGATAAGGTATCTACTGGCAAAACAAAAGGCTTTAGAGCAGAAACCTATATTCCATTTGGAGAACATGAATATTTGATTGCTGATGCTATTTGTTTGTTACAAACTTCTGTTAGAAAAGAACTCTACGCCATTGAAATGTTTAATGGAATGAACGTGCAACGTGTTCATAGTTCATTACTACAACATCTTATGGCACTCAAAGATGGTCAACCAAGCAGATTATTTGATTTGGAACACGGCTCAAGGGTATTGAGCGTTTTTGAATTAGAAGCCTGTAAAAATCTAAGTATCAAAAGACTTTTTGAGGATGAACGTTTTGCTTTTGCTATAGAATATTTTCTTTTTAAAACACTTGATGAACTGAAAGAAAATGTGCTAGAGGGATGGGAGTTATTTGATGGAAGTAAGATAATAATGTTTTAATTTCTACATCTGCCGTTGTCATATTGTATTCAGTTAATAATACTAAGTTTTTATGAAGTAATTTATTCCCAAATGATACTTAATGCTGAATTTTTATAAACTATACAATGTTCTTTAAACTTCCTACTTGTGTGATAATCTTTAACATAATTAAACCAGTCAATTGCCCAAACTTCTTCTGTTTCTTTCGGTTGACGATTTAAGGAAAAGTATTCTCCCATAACGGTATTCTCAGGAACATTATAACCATTTAATAAATACTTATATGGAAAATCTTCGCTCTCCCAAACCCATTTGATCATATTATCTTGGGAGAATACTATTTTTATAGGATGATTTCCTATATCAGCCAAACGAATTGCAGCAGCAGTTTTACTGACATTATATTCATTTGAAATATATTCTATTAATGAATAATCAAACTTCTTTCTAAAAACATCTTTTTTAATCCTTTCCTCAGGCATTAATAAACAAGAAGCAAAATAATCTGCCTCTCTTTCTATCTTTGAATATGACTTTTCATTGTTTTTTGATTGGTGTGGCTGTAAATACCCCTTAACTAACCCAATTCTATGGTTTTCTATAAAATAATGTCCTAATTCATGAGCAATTGTGAATCTTGCTCTTGAAGAATCCTTGTGATTATGCCTATCTGTATTTATGTGAACATAGAATTTGTATTTTTCATATATAGTCATTCCGTCAAATGTATCTCCATAATCACCATAAAAAAGATTAATATTTTCACTCTGTAAAATTGCTTCTAATGGGGTAATTTTATCATTGTATTCTAATGCTATAAACTCTGCTAAATCCTTTATGAAAGTTTTGGAACTATTTAGTATCATCAGAATTATTATGCTTTTTATACATTTTTTCTATTATCTCTTTTGATAATTTATTATCTCCATTTCGAGCAACCATTTTTAAATCTTCAATCTCTTCAAGAGGGTTATGCAACAAATCTAAATTTTTTAGTTTCCTTGCTCCTTGAGTAATAATAGAAATAGGATTATCCCAATTTTCAGGAGATTCGCCATCTATGTTATTGTTATTCTCAAATTCTATTATTTCCTCTGAACTCGTTGGGAATAAAAGCCCTTTTGATTTAAATAATTCAATAAGTCCCATATTCTTTTTATTGTTTATCATATCTTAAAGGTATTAATTGTGAATTCTTTGAAAAGTATTCGATAATTTTTGTTTCACACCTTTTCTTAATTTGTCTAATATTCGTTCTTGTTGTATTGTGCATTTTACATAATATATCTAAATCACTTGAGGGTATATTTTTACCTTTTTC
>JACCDI010574813.1_pt1 | contig 11937 bp, 5 predicted proteins | sample 7442791 | NCBI WGS metagenome assembly JACCDI01 (sample SAMN15323434, study PRJNA562643) | freshwater metagenome | isolation source: river surface water | place: USA:Blue River Watershed | collected 2017-08-15
CAGCACATCACCCTGCTTGGGCTGCAGGCGAGCCTGCACCTCGGACACAATTTGCGCCTGCACAGCGGGCGTGAGCAATGCGCCGCTAGTGGGCACTGTGTCACGCTTGACTTCGTACTGGGCAATCACCTGCAAGGCAACAACCGCCGCGTTGCGCTCGGCATCGGTCGTGAACAAGGGCTTGGCCGCAGGCTGCACCGGGTCTTGAGTCGGGCTTTCAGGCGAACCAATAGGCGTTACTGGCGGCTGACCAGGCATCACTGGCGCAGCAGGTGACAGTCCCAAAGCCGCCATCACCCCCGACTGCACCTGCACACTCACCTTGCGCTCTTCCTTGTCCGTCGGCTCCAAGATGATGGTTTTCAGCTTGAGCGGCGAATCCCCTTTGTTGGCCTCGTCCACGATCTCTTGAAACTTGTCGTGCGCCACGATGGTCAGGCGGTCCACCACCTCCACGCCCGTGCGCTTGCCATAGGGCAAACGCAAGCCACGGCCAATCGACTGCTCCACCAGCGTTCGAGCGTTGGCCGCCCGCAGCGGCACGATGGTGTAGAGGTTGGTCACGTCCCAGCCCTCTTTGAGCATGTTGACGTGGATCACAATTTCTGTGGGCTCGTCCACACTCTCCACAGCCAGCAGGCGGGCAATCATTTCCTCTTCCTCCGCACCGGTGCGGCTGGAGTCCACCTGAATCACCTTGCCCGTGTAGCGGCCTTCAAAAAAGGCGGGCGACTCGATCAAGTCTTTCAGCTGCGCGGCATGCGTGGTGTCGCGGGCAATCACCAGCATGAAGGGCTTCACCCGCTTCACGCCGTTGTCCAGTGCATAGGTTTGCAGCTCCACCTTGGTGTTTTCGTGCAGGCGCACGCCGTCTTCGAGCTTGATCTTTTCAATCTCTTCGGCGCTGTGCGCCTTGGGGTCAAAGTTGCGCTGGGTGGCTACCGCAGGCTCTTTCACAAACCCATCATCCATGGCTCGGGCCAGCGGGTAGTCCATCACCACATTCTTGAAAGGCACAGGGCCTTTGGTGGATTCCACAAATGGCGTGGCCGTCACCTCCAAGCCCATCAGTGGCCGCAGCTCGTTGATGGAGCGCACACCCGCGCTGGCGCGGTAACGGTGCGACTCGTCCATCAGCATCACCAAGTCTGGCAAATTGGCCAAGTGGTTGAAGTAGCTGTCGCCCAACACCTCTTTCATCCGCTTGATGCGTGGCTCTTTGCCGCCACGCACTTCGGAGTTGATCTTGGAAATATTGAAGATGTTGATGCGCACATCGTGCGCAAAGCCCGAAGGCGCATCGGCCACAGCCGCACCCGACTGGTCGTAGTTGTCACCCGTGATGATCAGCGGGGGCTGCTGCGCAAACTCGGCAATGCCCTTGAACACATACTTGGCCGTGTTGGGCGTGAAGTCGGCAATCAGCTTGTTGTAAATCGTCAGGTTGGGGGCCAACACAAAAAAATTGTTGATGCCGTGCGCCAAATGCAGATAGGCAACAAAAGCGCCCATCAACCTCGTCTTGCCCACGCCCGTGGCCAAGGCAAAGCACAACGAAGGAAACTCGCGCTCAAAGTCATCCAGCGTTTTGAACTCCGCTTTGAGGCTGTTCAAAATGGCCGTCACATCGCGTGGCTGACCATCAGCTTCGTGCGCCAGCAATTCAGGTGCCGCATTGACCGCGGCAATCAGCTTGGCCAAAGACTCGGCCTGAGGTGGCCGCAGCGACAAGCGGCCTGCCACATGGTGTTGCACGCGGGTGTTCATTGTTCTTCTCCCTCAAACAGTCCGGGCTGTGGCGCGGCTGCTTTTTTTGTTTTCCTGGCCTTCGTCGCGGGTTCAGATTCTGGCGTTTCTTGAGCCATGGGCAAATTGGCCACATTCAGGCTGTAGTCGTCATGACCCCACTCACAGCGGCTGAGCACCATCTTGGGGATTTTCTTGAGCGTCAGGTTGGGCCAACGCTCGGCAGCTTTGGCCGCCGTCACGCCGTGGTAGGCCGCACAACACACCAACAGGCTTTGCTCTTCACCCACCTCGTCGGCCAAGGCCTGGAGCTGGTCGGCAGACAGGTTTTGCGTGGTTACGTAAATGAAGTCCCGCTCGCTCGAATGGCCGTGCTGCCACCAACGCGTTTCTGAAGGCGCATAGGTAAAGGCCTCCAGCTTGCACAAAGCCTCGGACAGCTGCGCGGGGTTGTACGCGGGGTTGATGACGGGGTTACCCCAACGGTCGTTGACGATCAGGCTGGGGGCCAAGCTGTAGTAACGGAAACCACCGCCGCCATGCCAACCAACTGCCTTTGAGATCCCCCCCAGGTCGTCGCCGTTGACCACGGCTTGCATGCGGGGAATGACATGCGTGTGGCAGTGCTCGCCAAGCTCCACCATGATCCAGCGGCGCCCCATCTTGTGTGCCACGGCGCCAGTTGTACCCGAGCCAGCGAACGAATCTAGAACGATATCGCCAGGCTTGGTGGCGAGGTCAATACATCTCTTTATGAGAGCCTCGGGTTTTTTGCTCTTTGGGAAATCAACCCCACCTTCGTTATGAAGGTTGTTTGAAAGAATATCGTCCCACAGGCTAGTCAAAGGTTCGCCTGCAACGTATTGCCCATCGATCAGCTTTAGCTTGTCAGAATAGAAGAGGATTCGCTCTCCATTCGTAAAGTACATATTTGAGTGTGCCTCGCGTTCAAGCAGCAGTACCTTGTCTGGATCGCCTTTGGAATCATCAATCATGCTGCGAGCGTCGCTGCTCACCGCGTTGTAGTCCGGACGGGCAAGACGAATAACCTGCCGAGCATGCTTCATCACGAAGTCGGAAAGAACATCTTCGTACTCATCGCCGATGGTCTTTTTGATGCCCTTCTCTGAAATCCCAAGGCTCTTCGCGAAGGCTTTCGTTAACGTCGTGAAGCGCCAGTTAGGATAGGGTTCATCGTAATTCTCGATGAACTGACCATATCGCTTATCCCGCTCAGTGCGGGCCGTAAAGACACGATTAGGGGTCCACGCAGATTTGTTTTTGACATAAACGAGCACAAAATTTGTAGTACTTACAACGCCAGGGTTTATGGACTTATGTCCAGTAGCCGATCCTTGCTTGAACGAGACAATTGAGACTCGATTGGCCCGGCCGAAGATCTCGTCCAACAAGACAATTAGGTAGCCCAGCTCGTTATCGTCAATGTGAACGAACAACGTACCATCATCGGACATAAGGCGGCGGAGCACCTCAGCACGATCTCTAAGTAACCCCAACCAAATCGAGTGCTCATATCCATCGTCGTAGTGCTCAAATGCCTGCTGGGTGTTGAACGGTGGATCAATATAGACGCACTTGACCTTGCCCGCAAACTCCTGCTCCAGCGCCTTGAGCGCCAACAAGTTGTCCCCAAAGATCAGCCGGTTGTCAAAAATATCCGCATCCGAAAACCGCTGCTTCGCGTGATACGACCGCGCCGGGTCCTCCAGCAAAATGCGCGGCTCCAATTGCGGCCGCTTCTCCTTGCCAATCCAGGTCAGTTCTAATTTTTGTTTGGTCATTTATTCAACTCTATACAGCCCAAGGGCGCTATCACGTCAAAACCATTCCATGCGTGCATGAATACGTTTGAGGTTGATGATAAACAGCTCAAGAAAGCGGCGACTGCCCTTGGCGAACCCTGATGCAATCAATGTTTGCGACATGGCTTCCGACTCAAAATCAGCAACCAAACTTCTGAATGATGCGCTGTGCCAGCCGACACGCCCCACAGGCATTCGGGCTTCAGATTGTGATTGGCTTGGGGACAACAAGCCCTCCAAATCAGCTTCACTGTAAGCCTCTAGAAATGCCAGCGAAGCCAATGTTTCGAATCGCTCAAAAAGCAACTCGAAGTTGGACTCAACACCAATGAATGATTGTTTCCAGCTTGCCATGACATCGTGCAGGTGATCGCTGAGTGGTGTTTTTCTTTTCTCCAAACCTGGAAGGTGCCTCCAAACATCTGCGTCAGCACCTTTCCACGCCCACAAGAAAAGCGAATCGACCATCCGCTTAGCGTCACGCTCCGCTCTAGGCAAGGTGGATTCAAAGAACGAGTGCAGGTCTTTCCATCGCTGCGCCCTGACAAGCCCAAGGCCATATGCGTTGAACAGCATTACAGCAGGATAAGAGCGCAGACCCAGCCACACGGTCATTCCACTTCCCTGAGATTCTGCATGATGGTGAAGTGCTCTGATGACCTCCACTACAGCGCTGTTCTCTGATCCATCACCCCATCGACCCAAAACGCACACCATCCGAGCTAGGGGTTCAGCCACCGATTGATAAACCTGCACTCGCCGCTGAAACTCTTGAGCGCTCCATTGGGTACCTGTCGGTAAGTCGGCGGCATCTAGTTTCGCTATCGCGGCCCCCACCTCATGCGCGATCAAGTCATCCAACTGAATGCGGTATTCAGGTTTGGACAAATAACGCTTGGTGCTGCTGATCAGCAAGTCCATGCTGAGTGGGTTTTGACGCTGGCTTTGGGTCAAAGTCTCAACGCGCTGCTGCAGGCCCTTGAAAAAATCATCCGCACCATTGACGGCAACTTGCTTGGCCGATCTGTGGCGAATGAGCTTCTGTGCACCATGCCCAGCTTCACCACGCAAGGCCCAATAGACGGGATATCGTCTGTTTGGCGCTCGCAAAAATGCCGATCTGAGCGCATGGTCCCACTCGCCGGACCAGCCACAAACGATCAACCCGTGTTCATCAAAGATACGGTCCAAGAGTCGGTTATAGCTGGCCGGGTATACGCTCAACTCTGAATCGGTGTTCAAAATACGGGCGTCTTTGTAGTCGCCATGCAGCTTGACCAGGTAGCACTGGCTGTGTGTCAGCGGCTCAGCGCCATTCAGGGCGTCTTCAGATGCCACCACTGTTGGCTCAATGCCTTGCTCGCGCAAGGCGTTTTCCATCAAACGGTCAAAGTTGGTGGTTATGATGACGCGAATGAAGCCCGCACGTACCAAAGCTGCGATGGCGTGGTGCGCAGGGGTGGGCACTTTCTTGCCCTGCTCACGCTCTTCATCGGTCGGCTCGATGTAACTGTGCAAGATGGACCTGCGCTCATCGGGTGTGCTGGCGATTTCTTCCAGCAAATCAGAGTAGTTGGGCTGTTTACCCGTGGTGGTGGTGTACCACTTGGCCCAATCTGCTTGGTCAGCAACACCTTGGGCTTTTGCCACTTTCCGAACCAGATCAAGCGTGATCTCCCAGCCTGTAGGAATCTCAGCCGAGCGCGACAATCCCGAACCCAGCAAGACTGCGAAAACGCCTTTGTTCTCAAAAACTGAAAAAGAAATCTGGGTCAGCGTATCGCCTTGAAGCAAGCTCATAGAACGTGTGTCTCCCTCAAACCCTGATTCGACTGCGCGCCTGGGCACGCAACTGAAGCTCTGCATCGACCTGCGCATAAAGCAGCGCAGAAGCGTTTTCTCGGTCAGTCAAGACCAGTGCAAGGGCATATGACTCCAGCGCCCCGTCATCTATTGCCCATGCAGCGTCTTGTCGGGTCACGACCACAAACACCTTCTGTTGTTTTGCAAGTGCCTGTTTAAACGTCCACCGTGACACCTGCAAGGTGCCGTCTTTTCTGTCTTGGTTAGACAGCCAGCGATTTCTTTGCCTCTCACCCATACCTTCAGCACGGTTGCGCTGGAATCCTTGTTCCACTTCCTCCAATGACCCTGCCGTGACCAGACTGAATGACAGTTTGCTTTTGCGGTAGTCCAGTCGGGTGGTTCGCACTTCGGGACTGAAGGCCAGTGCTACGGACACTTCTCGGGTCCGGCCCCTGCCTTGCCAAAAATTAACTGACGTTGGCAATTCAAAAATGTGGTGCTGGTTATTGGCAATCTGTTCTTCAGCCAACAAGGTCACTGCATCGTCCAACGACCGGTAAAGCGCAGCATCGTTCAACTGGCCGTACCCCACAAGTCGGGTGATCCGGTCTTTGGTTTGGGTTTTGTCGGCGACGGTGAGCAGCGTCTTGGTAGCAGCAGGCCAGTAAGCATGCGCACCCAGCACGGCACGCAAAAGGTTGGGCGTTGCATCAGGCAAGTCTTGCAGCAGTCGCGCAGCCTTGTGGGCCACAACCGGGGCCGCATAGCTGGTGCCAAGGTCTTCGCGGAATGCGCCGCCTCCCGGTTGTCCAAATCCACCATTCAATGACATCACGCCCAAGCCTTGGTACCTACGTCTCGCTCCATGGCTGATGGCCACGTTGCCCGAGTGTTCGACCAGGTCAGGCTTGATCGCGCCATTGATGGATGGCCCTGTGCGGGTCAAAGGCGAAGGCTGCCCTGAACGCGCAAGAATGCGTTCTTCAATTCGGTCTGGGTAGCGTTGTGCGTCTCTGCTGACCTCATGTTGGGCCAACCCGCCAACAGTCAGCACATTCAGTGCCGTGGCGGGGTCCAGCACACGCGCTGATTCGTGAAAAAGGTAATCGGGATAGTTAGCCTGGACTTCGTCCAAATACAAGTTTCCCGTCGGGACAACGAACAAAACACCCAGTTCACGCGTGAGGCGATCGAGCGTATAGGCCAGCCCACGCAGGTGACGACCGTCGTAAATTTTGTTGCGATCACCGTAGCTCAGATTGAAGACACGGCAGCCATATTGTTCTTGCAGATCACGCACGGCACGCTCAACCGCTTTTTCAACAAACTCGGTTTGGTCTTGGTCGTCGTCTTTAAAAACTTTGCCCGAAAACAGGCGCAGTTGCGGCACAAACTGCCGCTGACGAACACAAGCTTCTACGTCGCCATACAAGGCAATACCACCCACAAAGGTGCCGTGCCAGTGAGGGCTTGTGTCATTGGTGCTGGTATCTCCAGCAACATAGCCTTGCGCATCACCCACCGCTTGCCCAAGCAGGGGGTGGCCTGGCGTCAAGCCAGAATCAAGTACTGCGACAGCAGGTGCCGCTGCATCAGATGCAGGCGGCGCAGGGATGCTGTTCACATCCGTCATGAGCAGCTGCACGCTGATGCCCATGCGCGGAGGCAAGTCGACCATGCGCACATCACGATGGCGCAATAAAGCGTCAGCTTGGATACGGTTGCACCGCACACGAACCATCATCAAGGATGGCTGTGCCACATCGTCCAAGCGTTCAATTTGGTTTTCTTCAAGCCAAGCCTTGAATGCCTTCATTTCGGCTTGGCGCAAATCTGTTCGCTCTTGCGGCCACAGCTCTGCGTCAAGGACAAAGGTATCGGCTACCGGAAACCCTTGTTCGCGTAACGCCACCCCGGTTCGGTCTTCTGGGGTCCAACTTTCAAAGTCAGCAATGGCAAACAGCAACTCCTTTCGGGTGACTGTGCCGTTGCGAGCCAAAGTTGATAGGCGGGTTTCAAACTCACGCAGGCCTTGCGCTGTCGCAAACGCCAGCACGATCGATTTGTCCTCTTGGCTCAGGACTTCCACACCCGTGATCTGGTCAAACCTTGGGAGTATCCCAACACCTTCGGTTAGCCGGATTTTGATCAACTTGCGGTCATCAAAACCTGTCTGATCTTGGAATTCCGGCTGTCGCTGGTAGTTTGATAAACGCCCCAGCAATGAGGTGCCGAATTGACGAGCGTCACTTGGCGGTGGAACCAATGGTTTTTTGACTTGTCTGCGGTGCCGTTCAGGCTGCGGTGTTTCTCTGCTGATTCGCAGATGTTCGTATGGCATCGCCTCCCCCTCTCAATTTATTTTTTGTGGCGATATTCGCGTGCGAGTGCTGCGTCTAAGTGCTTTCTTTCAAGGAATTCACGACCCGACAGGATCATTTCTTTGATGGCGCGTCGAAGGACTCGCTCTATATCGGCATGTGACATGCCTTTGAATTGAGATGCGATCTGGCCATCTTCGGGCTCAAAGTTACGGCGCACACCTGAAAGTTTCAAGGCCAACAGGCGTTTGATTTGATCCAGCGTGGGCAACTCAAATTGAATGACTTCATCGAAGCGCCGCCACACTGCTTTGTCCAGCAAACTTTCGTAATTGGTCGTGGCAATCAGGATGCTGTCACCACGGTAACTGTCCATCATTTGCAGCACCGCATTGACGGATCGCTTGAGTTCGCCATGGTCAGCACTGTCACCCCGGTCCTTAGTCAACGCATCGAACTCGTCAAAGAGGGCCACCACGGGCTGCTGAGAGATGAAATCGAAGACCTTGCGCAAGTTGGCTGCGGTTTCGCCCAAAAAGGATGAAATAACCGAGTCCAATCTGACCAAGACCAAAGGCATAGACAAGGCGTTGGCCACCACTTCTGCGGCCAGGGTCTTGCCGCAACCAGGGGGGCCGCAGAACAGCAATTTTTGTGCGGGCTGCATGCCGTAGGTGCGAAGAACATCAGCCCGGTTGTGCTCCAACAAAATTTCGTCGAGCATTGATTTACTGGTATCTGACAAGACCAGGTCTTTTTCTTCGCGAATGACAGGCCGGGTTTCCAAGAGATCAAGTCCGCTGTCTTTGTTCGCGGGCAAATTGGAGACCGCTTGCAATTTGCGGCTTTGTGCTGGCGTGGTCATGCGGTCGCCATACAACAGCCGCTCAAGGTCGTTGGCCAACAAGTGATGCTGCTTTTGACGCTCTTCGTCAATGATGGACTGCGATGCCATCCGAAAGCCCGCCAGATCACCTTCCGCACCCGCGCGGATCAGTTGTCTGAGCACTTTGCCACTGGCCATTTTCATCTCCTTAGATCGTGGAATCTTACAAGCTACCACCCTGAATCCACGACTACCATTTCACCGAAGCCGACTAAACGATGTTTTAGTTTTGAATCTCTCAATTATGAGTAATTTTTAGCTGTTTTTTAGTCCAAAGACCATTCCACACTGAATAAAGTCTGCTCGTCCACCTTCTGCACCAGCTGCCCTTCCAGCCCCTCAATCAACTCATTGCGCTGGGCTTCGATTTCATCTTGGCGGGTGAACAGCTCCCTGCGCAGTTGTGTGCGTTTTGCCTCCAGCTCGCGCTGGCGTTTTTGGCATGTCAGCTTGTCTTCCAGCGTGGCTGCGGTGGCAGCGGTGCGGCGCACTTCTTTGATGGCCAGGTCGATGGCCTTGATTTCTTGTTCCAGTCCCAGCTTCAGGTCATCGGCCCAAGCGTCGAGTTTTTCCACTTCTTTTTCAAAGTGCCCCAGGTTGCGGCGGTTCATGTCGCGCAAAAAGTCGCTTTGGCGCTCTAGCAGCGAGGCATCCAGCGCTTGGTTGGCACCGTCGAACAGGCCGGCCGTCAAAGCTCCGCTGGTCTGTGTGCGGGCAGGCAAACGCAAGAGTTTTTCAGGAACGTCGTCGGGCAAGGTTTGCCCCGCGTGGGTAGCGGCTGCCACCAACAAGCGTTGCTCCATGGTGCCCAACGCGTGCACGGTGACCAGCTTCACGGTCATCCAGCCGCCCTGACCCCTGAACGGCTTGAGGCTGCTGACGGTGTTGCCATAGGCGCTGTAGTCAAACTGCAATTGGCCATGGGGCAGTTGGCGAGCCTTGGCGCGTTCAATGGCCCATTCGGCCAGCGGGTGGTCGGGTTTGTAGATGTGCGCTTCGCCCTTGCGGCGGGGCAGTTCATAGCGGCCCAGCTCGGCGTTGGGCAGGCCTTCGGGGATGCGGTGCAGATCAAAGCCATCGGCATCAAAGTGGGCACAGTCGGCCAGCTCGGCCTGGGTCAGGGCCATGAGCATTTGCTCAAAACGGCCACGGGCGCTGCGGCTGTCTTCGGCGCGCAGGCGCAATTTGTCTTGCACCTCTTCGTCAAAGTTTTCAAGCAAGAGTTGGCGGGTCTTGACCATAGCCTCGTCGATCTCGCCTTTCAGGTCCAGCTGCAGCTGCTCAAAGCTGGTTTTGATCTCTTGCGGGTCTCGGCAGTTTTGGTAAATGTCGGCAATACGGCGCTCAAAATCCACGCCCGAGCCAATCGCGCCCAAAACTTCGTCGCTGGCACCAAACACACCCTCAAACAGTTGGAATTTTTCGGCCAGCAGTTCGTACACGCGGGCATCGGCTTCGTTGGTGCGGTCCACAAAGTTGACCACCACCACATCAAATTTTTGCCCGTAGCGGTGGCAGCGGCCAATTCGTTGTTCAATGCGCTGGGGGTTCCAGGGCAAGTCATAGTTGATGACCAGCGAGCAAAACTGCAAGTTGATGCCTTCGGCACCTGCTTCTGTGGCGATCATCACTTTGCCACTTTCTTTGAAGTGCTCCACCAGGGCCGCACGGGTATCGGCGGTTTTGGAGCCAGTAATGCGGTCTGTGCCTTGGTGCTTTTTGATCCAGTCTTTGTAGATAGCTTGGGCGCGTGCGTCGCTGTTGGTGCCATTGAAAAGCACGATGCCATCGCCATAGGGTGTGCCCGCCAAAAGTTCGAGCAAATAGTCTTGCGTGCGTCTTGACTCGGTGAAGATGATGGCTTTTTGCGGGGCACCAAGGCGCTCAAGTTCTTTGAAAGAGCGGGCCAATGCAGTCAAAAGCGCCTGACCTTTGGCGTCGTCTTTGATTTGCGTGGCCAGTAGTTTGAAGTGCCGCAGCTCTTCGATTTCGGTGGCAATGGCCTGGCGCTGGCTGGCGTTTTCTGGGCGGCTTTGCCCCAGGGCACCCTCTTCTGAGCCACTTTCGTCGGCCAGTTGGTCCAGCGCTTCGTAGTCTTGGTCCAGCTGGTCGATCATGTCGAGGTCATCGGGCGTTTCGTCGAGCACGCCTTGAAGGCGTTTGGCCATGGTGTCCAGTGCGCCTGCAATGGCGTGGCTGGACGATGCCAATAGCTTCCACAAGACCAGCGAGATCAGGTGGCGCTGCCCTTCAGGCATGGCCTGCAAATTGGGTCGGCGCAGGTAGTCGGCTACCAAATTAGAGAACTCTTTTTCTTGGTCGGTCGGCGTGAACTCTTGCACGATGGCGCGGCGTGCCGTATACGACACATAGGGCTGCACTTGTCGGCGCAAGGTACGTTTGCACAGCGGGGCCAGGCGGTGGCGCAGGGCCTCAAAGGTTTGGCCCTTGGTGGGCGTGGCGTATTGCGCCCGAAAGCTGTCGGCGTCGCCAAAGACCCGGTCGTCGATCATGCTGACCAAGCCATACAGCTCTAGCAGTGAGTTTTGCAAAGGCGTGGCCGTCAGCAGCACTTTGGAATGAACTTTGAACAATGCGTCTTTGAGCGTCTTGCCAATGACGTTGTTCTTTTTGTGGACGTTGCGCAGGCGGTGTGCTTCGTCCATGGCCACCAAATCCCAAGCCACAGCCTTGATGTCTTTGGCCTTGGCTTTGGCAAACTGGTAGGAGCAAATGACCAGGCCAGTGGGGCATACAAACGGATTGTTTTGTCCGGATTTACGCAATGCATTAAAGCTCTTGGCCTCCAAAATCGTGGCCTGCAGGCTGAACTTGTCTTGCAACTCTTGGTGCCATTGCTTGCGCAAGTTGGCTGGCACGATGATCAGGACCTTTCGCCGCCGCTCTGCCCAGCGCTGCGAAATGACCAGCCCAGCCTCGATGGTTTTGCCCAAACCCACTTCGTCGGCCAGGATCACGCCCCGCGACAAGGGGTTTTGGCAGGCAAACAGCGCGGCCTCCACCTGGTGCGGGTTCAGGTCTACTTGGGAGTTGACCAGGGTCGAAGCCAGCGCCTCAACCGAGTCAGCCGCTGCCCGCCGTGTGAGTTGCCATGCGTAGTATTGGCTTTGGTAAGGCGTGATGGATGTAAACGGCATGCCGATTGTGTATTCAAGTGAGCTAATAGCTGCCTGAGCCGCTCAGGCCAAAGCCGCAGGTGCAGGAAAGCCGTTACGACCCGGAAACTCCGGCGCCAATGTCCGCGCATTGGGCATCTTGACCCACAGGCGCAGCATTTTGCGGTTGAGTTCGTGGACGCCGTGGTCTTCAAACTCATTGCGCGAGTGGAGCACCG